>Ga0302347_1000803_pt1 | contig 43943 bp, 29 predicted proteins | sample PhyWR1_FD_202178 | JGI IMG/M metagenome (GOLD analysis project Ga0302347, IMG submission 202178) | Leaf surface microbial communities from wheat plants in UC Gill Tract Community Farm, Albany, California, United States - DLSL W.R1 (v2)... | ecosystem: Host-associated > Plants > Phyllosphere >... | reverse complement strand
GCGGTGTAGTTAATGCCGTTCAGGGTCACCGTGACGGTGGTGCCTTCCGGCTGGTTGCTGGTACCGGTGAGCAGCAGATCCTGACCCTTCTCGGTCGCGTTGATCACGTCATCGCCCGCCAGGGTGTTGATGGCAATCACCGGCGCCGTCAGGGAGACGTCCACGTCGTGCGTCGCGGTGGTGCTGTTGCCCGCCCTGTCGGTGAGGGTGGCAGAGATAGTGTGGTCACCGTTCGCCAGCGCGCCCACGTCTGCCGCCGGAATACCCATGCTCCAGTTGCCGGATGCATCCAGCATCGCGGTGTAATCTTTGCCGTTCAGGGTCACGGTGATGACGTCACCCGCCTGCGCGCCGCTCACGCTGCCGGAGACGATCAGCGCCTGGCCGTGTTCGGCGATGTTAATGATGTCGTCGCTTGCCACGACGTTGAAGCTAATCTGCGGCACGGTGGTGTCAACCAGCACAGAAGAACCCGCGCTTGCCGGATTGCCCGCTTTGTCGGAAACGGTCGCCGTTACCGCCGCATTACCGTCGGTGATGCCTGCCATATCGGCTGCCGGGACGTCGAGCGTCCAGGTACCGTCCGCCTGCACCTGCGCGGTGTACTGGTTACCGTTGAAGGTCACGGTGACCGTCTGGCCAGCTTCAGCACTTGAGGTGCCGCTCAGGGTCAGGTCCTGCGCCGCTTCAGCCGCATTCAGCATATTGTCGCTGCTGACGGTATTGATGGTGACCGTCGGCGCGGTGGTATCGACGCTGAATTCCTGCGCGGAAGAGGCCGAATTGCCGTTCACGTTGGTCACGCCGACCTGCACGCTGGCGTCGCCGTCCTTCAGGACGGCCAAATCTGCCGCCGGAACGGTGGTTGTCCAGTCGCCGTTCGCGCCCACCGTGGTGGTGTAGGTTTTACCGCCAACGGTGACGGTCACGGTCTGGCCCGCCTCAACGTTGCTGGAAGTGCCGCTCAGCACCAGGTCCTGGCCTTTTTCCGCTGCGTTCAGTACGTTGTCAGCGGTCACGCTGTTTATGCTGATTGCCACCGCGGAGAGATCCACATCGACGACGGTGCCAATGGTGACCGGGTTGCCGGAGGTATCCTGCGCGCTGGCGCTGATGTTCAGCGAGCCGTCAGCCCACTGGGACACGTCTGCCGCAGGCACGACCGCCTGCCAGGTGCCGTCCGCCAGTATCGTTGCTGCGTAGTCTTTACCGTTGATGGTCACGGTAACGGTGCTGCCCGCGGCCAGGTCGGTGCTGGTGCCGGAGACAATCAGGTTCTGCGCATGTTCAATAACGTTAATAACGTCGTCGCCCGCCACGGTATCAATACGCAGGCCCGGCAACTGGGCGTCAATGGTGAAGTCCAGCGACGACGAGCCGGTATTGCCGTGGCCGTTGGTCACGCTGGCCGAGACGGTCAGGTCGCCGTTGCCGAGCGCGGTCAACTGGCTCTCGCTTAACGGCAGGCTCCAGGTGAGATCGTTCTGTACGGTAACGGTATAGGTCTGGCCGCCAAGGATAATGGTGACGGTATCGTCTGCCGCCGCGTTGGTGACCTTACCGGTCAGAGTTTGCCCCGCCGCGACTTCCGCCGCGTTAACGATGTTATCGCCCGCAAGGGTGTTGATGGTCACGACCGGCAGGGAGCTGTCGACCAGCACGTCGTGCACGGTAGAAGCGCTGTTGCCAACGTTGTCGGTAACACTGGCGGTCACGGTGTAGTTCGCTTCGCCCAGCGCGCGAACCGCAGACGCAGGTACGCTAACGCTCCAGCTGCCGCTGGCGTCGGTGGTGGCCGTGTAGTTGATGCCGTTCAGGCTCACGGTGATGGTCGTGCCTTCCGGCTGGTTGCTGGTACCGGAAAGCAGCAGGTCTTCACCTTTCTCGGCGGCGTTGATCACGTCGTCCGCCGCGAGGGTATTGATGCCCACTTCCGGCGTCACGGTGTTCACCACGACGTCCAGCGCGCTGCTGCCGGTGTTGCCGGACTGGTCAGTCACGGAGACGTTAATGGTCCAGGTGCCGTCCGTCAGGCTCTGAACGACGGACGCAGGCAGGCCGAGGCTCCAGTTGCCCGCGGCGTCCACCACGGTGGTGTAATCCACGCCGTTAATGGTGATAGTCACCCGATCGCCCGCCGCCGCGCCGGTGACGGAGCCGCTCAGGATCTGCGCCTGAGAATGGGCGAGCTGGTTAACGGTGTTGGTGTCGGTAACAAATTCGTTAATGGTCACCTGCGGCACGGTGGCATCTACCAGCCCAACGCGGTCCGCGCTGCTGCTGTTGCCCGCCACGTCGCTGACGGTGGCCGTCACGGTGACGGTGCCATCGGTCAGCGCGCCAACGTCGGCGGCAGGCACGTTCAGCGTCCAGGTCCCATCGGTCTGGACGGTGGTCTGGTAAGATTTACCGTTCAGCGTTACGGTGACCGTCTGGCCCGCTTCTGCCGTTGTGCTGCCGCTGAGCACCAGATCCTGCTGCGCTTCAGCCGCGTTGATGATGTTGTCGTCGGTCAGGTTATCGAGCGTAATGGACGGCGGCTGCGTATCGACGGTCACCACGCGCGAGGCGTCAGCGCTGTTGCCGTTCACGTTGGTCACGCTGACGCTCACCTGCGCGCGCCCGTCGATCAGGGTTTCCATCGCGCTGGCCGGAACGTTCAGGCTCCAGGAGCCGTCCTGCTGCACCTGCGCGGTAAAGGTCTGGTCGGCAAATTTCACCACCACGGTCTGCCCGGCCTCGACGCCCTGCGTCTGGCCGGAGAGGGTTAAGTCCGCGCCTTTTTCCGCCGCGTTCAGCATGTCATCGCTCGAAACGGTATCAATGGTGACCGCCACGGCGTTCAGATCCAGTTCGATAGGGTGCTCAGCAGACACGGTGTTGCCCCACGCATCTTGCGCGCTGACGTTCACCGTCATGTCACCCGCCGTCCAGGCCTGGAGGTCAGATGCCGGAACACCAATCTGCCAGCTGCCGTTGGCGGTTACCACGGCGGCATAATCCACGCCATTGATGGTGACGGTAATCTGCGTGCCTTCGGCCAGATGGGTACTGGAACCGGTAACGGTCAGATCCTGCTGCTGTTCGATGGCGTTGATCACATCATCGCCAGAGATCGTATTAACGCGCAGGCCAGGCAGCTCGGCGTTGATATTGATATCACGCTCGCCGTTACCGGTATTACCGTGCCCATTGGTGACCGAGGCGCTGAAGGTCAAATCGCCGTCGCCAAACGCGCTGAGATCCGCAGACGGGATCGTCACGCTCCAGGTCAGATCGCTACCCACCGTCGCGATGTAGCTCTTGCCGCCAACGGAGATAGAAACGGTATCGCCCGCCGCCGCGCCGGTCACGCGCCCGCTCAGGGTTTGATCCACCGCCACTTCCGCGTTATTAACCAGGTTGTCGCCCGCAAAGGTATTGATAATCACCTGTGGCAGCACCGTATCGACCAGCAGGTTAGCGTCTGCAGAGCCGCTGTTGCCCACGCTGTCGGTACCGCTCACGCTGACGGTGTAGAGGGTATTTGCCAGATTCAGCACGTCGGAAACCGGCACCTGGACGCTCCAGATGCCGTTTTCAACAGTGGTCTGATAGTTGACGTTGTTCAGCGTCACGGTGACGGCGCTGCCGTTCGGCAGGTTGCTGGTACCGGTCAGGCTCAGCGGCTGCATAGCCTCCTGAGCATTGAGAACATTATCCTGGCTGATGGCATCAATAGTGAATTCTGGCGGGTGGCCGCTCAGCGTCACGCCGTGCGTCGCGCTGCCGGTATTGCCCGCTGCATCGGTAACGGAGACGGAAATGCTGTGGTCGCCTTCGCCCAGCGAGCCGATAACGGAGGCAGGAACGCCAACGCTCCAGTTGCCGTCAGCCTGTACCACGCCGATGAAGGTCTGGCCGCCAAGGGTAACCGTCACCACATCACCCGCTGCCGCGCCGTTCGCATGGCCGGAAATAATCTGCGCCTGACCCTGCTCGCTGGTGTTCAGAACATCGTCGCCCGCCACGGTGTTGATGGTCACCACCGGCGCGACGGTATCAACGGTAAAATCAGCGGTGGTTGAAGAACCGTTACCCGCCTTGTCACTGACGTTGAAGGTCAATGAATGTTTACCCTCGGCCAGCGCCTGCACTTCGCTGGCAGGAAGCGTCACCGACCAGCTACCGTCACTGCCTACGGTGGCGGTGTGGTTTTTGCCGTTCAGCGTCACGGTCACAATCTGGCCCGCTTCCGCGTCCGTTTTACCGGTCAGGGTCAGCGCCTGGTTGTGCTCTGCCGCGTTCACGATGTTGTCCTGTGCAATCGTGTCGACGGTCAGCGTCGGTGCCGTGGTGTCCACGCCAATCGTCTGGCTTCCGCTCACGGTGTTACCCGCTGCATCTTTGCCGCTCACGTTCACGGTCCAGGTACCGTCGCCCAGCATCTGGGCGTCAGCCGCAGGAACCTTCACGCTCCATGCGCCGTTTGCCCCCACTTCAGCCGTGTAGGTTTTACCGTTCAGCGAGACGGTCAGCCCGGTGCCCTGTGCCAGGTTTTTGCTGGAACCCGAGAGCGTAAACCCTGCGGATTGCTCGCTGGCGTTGATCACGTTGTCACTCGCCGTACTGGCGAGCGTAACGGTAGCGTCAGCTGTCGATACGGTCACGGTAATGCTGCCCGCCGCGGTCGTTTTACTGCCGTCGATTTGCACCACGGACCAGGTGTGTTCCCCGTCGGTCTGGGTCGGTAATTTTACCGTCCAGGTGCCATCTTTTCCGACCATGGTGCTGGCAATGGTGCTGCCGCTGCTGTCTTTGACCTGAATGGTCGCGCCCGGCTGTCCGGTACCGCTAAAGGTTGGGGTGTTGTCGTCCGTGATCTCTTTTGCACTCAGCAGCCCCTGCTTGTCACCCGCTTTGTCCGTTACTAAAAAGGTCGGCGTTGCGCTTTCTACTTCTTTCGTATTATCAATTACTTCGGTTTTTGTTTCGCCGTTACCGCCGTTTGCGAGCAGTGCGCCTATGGCACCGCCCCCTAACGCCGCCCCCGCAATCCATCCCCACGGTGCATCACTTAAAACGCTACCCTGCTCCAGGAACGGTTCAATGCTGCTAATCGGTGTGGCCTGCGCGGTTAATTCGGTAACGGCAACGCCTGACGCTTCCCCGGCATCGGCAAAAGAAATATGAGTCAGTTCTTGATTATCGTTAAACACCAGTTCTGACTGGCTATGCGTCTCAGGATCTTCGACAAAATAGTTATTGCAGCGAATAACGCTGCCATCTTTCATATAAATGAGGAGATCTTTACCCTGACGCACATAGCGCGCCACATCCTGGGCAGAGCCCTGGATTTCAATCACGCTCGGCGATGAAATAGAAACCGACAGGTTACCCTCGCCGGTTAATTTCGTTTTCTCCGCCGTTTTTCGAATAATCACATCTACAACTTTTACATTACTCATATTCTTCTCCTTGCAGGTGTACGGAGATCCTGTGGATCTGTCCACCAAATGGATGTAGCCATCACCCATTATTGTTAGACTTATTTCGCGCAGAAAGGCGCGTATTTTTAACTCAAATCAGGTAATTTCGCGGCAGCGTTTTTCTCAATCCCAATTAGCGACATAAGATTGTCCACGGCTGATGCGTAAATAATTGCCGAGCCCCATCCATCATATTCAGCCGTAATTCTTGCTGAGGTAGCAGCCCAAACGTCCTGCTCGACACTTAGCAAATCGTTAATACTGCGCTTGCTCAGAGTATACTCGTTTTTGTAGACCTCGCGGGTGCGTAGCGCACTTTCCAGTTGAAGCAGTCCGGCATCCATTCGCCCGCGCGCGCCTGTCCAGTCAGCCTGTGCAACAGAGGCCTTTTGCAGAACATCAAATCGTGCCTGGTCAACCTGAGAAGATGCCATAGCCTTTGCACCCTCAGCCTGGCGTACGCGTGCAGATACCGCGCCCCCCTGGTAAATTGGCGCGTCAACATTGAGCTGTATCTGGTCGTCCCAGTAGGAACGGTTATCCGATTCATAGCGGGTGCGTCCGCCTTTCAGGCTTAATGTCGGCCAATGCTGAGACTTTGCCGTTTCGACGCCATACTGAGCCGAGCGCTCCATATTCTGCGCGGCCATTACCGCAGGAATTAATACGTAATCAATGCGGTTAAGGGAACCTGGCTCAACGGCCAGATTGTCGGGTACAGGAGAATAGCGTTCTGCCTGCATTCCCGTTAATACCTCAAGCCTTGCGCGAGCGCTGTTCAACGCAGCGTTATATTGTTCTACGGTTGCCTGCATACCAGCGATTCGGGTCTGGGTCTGAAGTTCGTCAGACATTGAGCTCACCCCTGCATCCGCACGAAGCTTTGCCAGCTGAGCTACATTTTTGAGCGCCTGAACATTCTCTTTCGCAGCCTGCAATAAATCGCCGTAGCGCTTAACCTCTACATAGCTGAGAGCCGTTTTTTCCGCTACATCTGACAGCGTGGCCATTAACTGGAAGCGATAACTATCACGCTGAGCCGAAAACTGGCTAATGCTGTTATTGGTCTTGCCAAAATCGTAAATCAGCTGCGTCAGGCTCAATCCCCAGGCAGCCGAATTACTCAGCGACCCACTAGAATCCGTCGTTTGGCTGCGACCCGTACTGCCGCTCAATGATATTTGAGGCATCCAGCCGCTGCGTGCTTCATCTATTTGCGCCTGGCCAATGCCCAACTGCGCAGCCTGATTGCTCACGGAGGGATCGCGATCGATAGCGAAAAGAATACTTTCTTTTAAGGTAGTCCCGGTAATCGGCGCAATACCTGCTTGGCTGCTATTGACATAAGACGTATTCACAGCTAATGCAAAAAATGCTACGGCGGCTGACATTCTGAATAGCATGTAATTTTGCAATATAGTCATTTTGGTAGTGCCTTCAGATAGTTAGGTGTTGTGATATTCTTCAGTTATTTAAGGTATCCCTGTGGCTACAGTTACTGACGTCCTTCTAAGAGTCAAGCCATTATCGGAATGCTGTTGACCTGGCTGTTGTGATTTCGCAGTAGTGTATATCAAGACGTGTTGCAACGCTGGAAACAGAATGACCATGATCAACAACCTGTTTGACTGCTTCAATTTTAAACTCTTCAGGATAACACTTACCGCTCATGGGCATCTCTCTTTAAGTCATCTTAAATGAATCTGAGGTGTCTGTGAAACCCGTGGCGAGGCTTTGTTGAATAAATCGAACTTTTGGCCGTAGTGAGGATCAGATCACCACACTCCTGATCCTGCAGCGATATCACGTGGCAAAACAAAAGTTCAAAATCACCAACTGGGCTACCTACAACAAGGCACTCATCCATCGGGGCTCACTGGCATTCTGGCTTGATGAGTCGGCCATTCAGGCCTGGTATGACAAGCCCAACACGTCTTCACGGGGTCGTCCTCAACGTTATTCTGAGCTCGCTATTTCTACCGTACTGATGCTCAAACGCGTTTTTCGCCTCACGCTGCGCGCCGCACAGGGATTTATTGACTCCATTTTTACCCTGATGAAACGCCCGCTCAGGTGCCCGGATTACTCCTGCGTCAGCAGGCGGGCTAAGTCCGTCAACATCCCGTTTATAAACCCCACGCGTGGCGAAATTGCCCATCTGGTTATCGACTCCACCGGATTAAAAGTCTTCTGTGAAGGCGAGTGGAAAGTGAAAAAACACGGTCAGGAAAAGCGCCGCGTCTGTCGGAAACTTCACCTGGCGGTGGACACCGATACTCATGAGGTTATCTGCGCTGACCTGTCCTTGAATAATGTGACTGACGCAGAGGCATTCCCAGGACTTATTCGTCAGACCCACCGGAAATTTAAGGTCGCTTCTGCCGATGGCGCTTATGACACAAAACTTTGCCATGACGAGCTGCGGCGAAAAAAATCAAGGCACTTATCCCGCCGCGAACTCGGGCGGGTTACTGGCCGATGGAGTATGCGGACAGAAATCAGGCGGTGGCCAGGCAAAGGCTTACTGGGAGTAATGCTTACTGGAAATGGAGCACGACTTATAACCGACGGTCGGTGGCCGAAACGGCGATGTACCGGGTTAAACAACTGCTCGGTGGACACCTGACGCTGCGTGACTACGATGCGCAGGTTGGTGAGGCTATGGCGATGATCCGTGCCTTAAACAAAATGACGCGTGCAGGGATGCCAGAAAGTGTGCGGATTGCCTGAGGAAGTCAGTGACGGGAGGCGCTTTTATCTAAATCCGATTTAATCAACAAAGCCACTGTTCTTATGAAAGAGGCATGGACATGACCAAGACAAGCAACAATGTCATTAATGACCAAAATGAGTTGGTGGCCAAACTGAATCGACAACTCAATGAAAGCATTAACAATAGTCAACTTGAAACGGTAGAAGTATTATCGGTGGTTATGGAGCGTTTTTTCTCATTGTATGCGGAAAATGAAGGCCATATCGCTGAGGCGAAATTTACGGACTCAAGCGGCGAGCATTTTCGGTTTACGCTCGAACTTACTGTGCCCCCAGCGCCGCCACAGTGGCACTGATCGTGTTTTTAATGAAGGTATGGACTACATAAGGAAGCGATATGTCTAATTTGATTTACGCAAGTATTAACAGCAAGAGACAGGGCCTAATCTCCGCCGGATGCTCATCGCTGGACTCTATTGGCAACCGGTGCCAGGCAGGCCATGAAAATCAGGTGCAGGTATTAGGCTTAAATCATAGCATCAGCCGTGAACAGAATGTCTCCCACCACCCTGTACAATTTATTAAGCCTATCGATAAGTCATCTCCGTTACTCGGTGTGGCAATAACGGAAAATGAACCGATAGACATCATTTTTTACTTTTACCGCGTCAATCCCGCTTGTCAGTTAGAACTTTACTACGAAGTTAAATTGACCGAGGCCACCCTTGTCGATATCACCTGTATCTACCCCCACTCCATCGATGAGGGTGACAAAATGACGTTTGAAAAAGTGCAGGTAAAGTATAAGTCCATTAGCTGGAGCCATAAGAGCGCGGGCACTTCGGGTTATAGCATCTGGGATGACAGGGTTTACTGATCCTCAAGGCCAGGCACTCTTTATTGGAGTTTCTGGTTTCTTATTGTCAGCATAGTTTTATGTCTTTTACATACTTGTTAGGAAGCATCAGCGATTTAATTGGGCAAACCTTATAATCGTTATTCTTGAGGGTTTGTTCTATATATGTAGATGAGAGCATGCCAAATACAATGCCAAGCACTGGAAGAATGCACAGGGTATTACCTAGTTTAGCATTCATTTTTACAAACTCGTTTTAACCACACTACAAACCATCAAATATACAAAATACAACATGAAAGGAACTACAAATATCATGAACCCAGATTTCCAAGAGTAGTTCACGACATCATTTAATGTGAAAAATTCTATAAATCCACTTAAAGGTATCCAGCACCCTAAAAAATAAAAGAGTAAAAGAAAGGCTGCAAAAAAGCCGTATAGACCTCTAGTTACGTCATCCATGTTTACTCCTGCCTTATAAACTAATATCATCCATGACTGAGTTTCCTCCAAGTACTGAAGAGTTGATAATTTCACTACGGACATAACTTTAGATCTTTTACATATTCATTAGGTGCAACCCAAGATGTTTTTGAACATACTTTATACCCACTATCTTTAAGATTATGCCCAATGTATATGGAGAAAAACAAGCTTATTATCGCGCCAAACATTGCCAATAGAGTTAATGAATTAGCGAGTTTGTTATTCATTGCTGGAACCTTGTTTTTTATTACGCACAAAAGTGCCAAGTATGAAAAGTAGAACAGCAAATGGGTTCCGAATATGAACACACCTACTTTCCAAGAGAAAGTAATGACATCATTTAATTTAAAAAAAGACAAATACCCACTTAGCGAAACCCAGCTAAGCCAGCATGATAGTAAAAAAACAAAGACTCCAAACAATCCAACTATCGGTCTATTTATTTTAACCACGGCTATATTCCCCCCCAAGTGTTAAAAAATTGATCTGGATGATACGGGGCGTTATGCTCTTTATATGATTTCAGATGCTTAATTATTCTTTCGCTTTTTTTTTATTCGCTATCCAACCAGTATAAACCATAGCTAATACCTAGCCCAAGTAAAAATATACCACCAGCTATAGCAATAACACTGCCTCCAGTAATCATAAGACTGGTAGCTATCGTTTTTGCTCCCCAAGCAATTCCCACAGATACCGCCAATTTAGCCATATCCATAGTTAAATTTACAAAGAAATCGTTCAAACCATACTCATCTTTTAGCAACAGCTCAACGGCGCGATAAGCTGCGGAAAATACAATACAGAATCTTGCCCCACCAATAATGCCATTTTCAATGCCTCTGGTCCCGATGCCTATATCTAATATTCTCTGGTTATCAATCAGGTAGCGGGTAGCATTTAAATACCTTCTGATCCCAGGGTATCCCGACAACCGGATGTAACGATTGCCATTTCTCCCCACGTATTCGGTTGCCATGACGCCAAACCCTCTCAGCTCCATCACGATCCTGCCCACGGACAGTGACTCGGCGATATTCCCAACAAAAGACGACATCGGGTCGGTGCAGGAAAACATCGCGTCCTTTCACGACTGGTTGGCATTGGGATCGCATAAGGTTTTAAGAAATACTGCGCCTCCTCAACCGTGAGCAAGGCATACATATTCTCATCTTTCATTTCGTTGAGCTGAGCGTGCAACTTTTGATAGTTGATATCCGCGTGTTGCCGCTTAAAATCAAGGTGATCTTGCAGGCGGTAGGCATCTTCAACAAAAGTTTGCGAAACCGGATCGTATCTCATAAGCCTTCAGTCCCTCGATTTAGCCTAAGTCAACACAGTATATGAGTTTGTTTGTCACAATCCCATAAATCTCTCTCACCAATGCGAGAGACGTCAGTTTTTCTCAGCGTGGTGGAAACCATGCTATATAGTTGCACGTTAGTGGGTTACATAACGGTAAATAGGATTTTGCAGTCAATTTACGCTTTCAATTATATTAATAAAGTTAATGAGTGGCGGTGTATTTGGCCGCAGCCATCACTCATGACGTGATCTTTTTAATTTCCAAAATAATAAACCAAGAATACTCTCACTTGAACGCTGGCGCCTGCCATATAACACCTAAAAATACCAAACGCAAATGAGTAAGCTTATCATTACAGCCATAAGTTTATTAAATTACCCCTAAATAAGTAGCTCTCTTTGATATTTCGCAATGAAGCGAGAGTGGCTAACCGCCGATACTATTTTTTCTTTTGAGCAAATATCATGACCGATAAATATAATAACGATTCCCCGCCAGGGATTAGCCGCCGTCACTTCGTTAAAGTGAGCAGCGCACTAGCCGCAGCCCCGTTGATTGGCGTCCGATTTGCCTATGCCAATGGGGGCACCAAAAACGACACATCTTCTGGAGCTGTGCCACCAGAACGGATCGTTCCGACTTGTAGTAGCTTTGACTGCGGCGGTAAATGCGACATCCGTGCCCATGTGCAAGACGGCATGGTTACCCGTATCACCACCCTGCCCGATGCTGAGTTTGATCCGGAAATGCCGATCATGCGCGCCTGCGTGCGTGGACGCGGCTACCGTAAATTCGTCTATCACCCCGATCGGCTTAAATACCCGATGAAGCGTGTCGGTAAACGCGGTGAAGGTAAGTTTGTCCGTATCACCTGGGATGAAGCGACCACGTTAATTGCCGATAACCTGAAACGGATCACCGAGAAATACGGCCCCGCCTCGCGCTTCGTCCATAACAATACCGCAGTTACCGGCGGCGCGTTCTCAGGCGATAAAATGGCTCGCCGTCTGCTAAGCCTGACCGGCGGCTACCTTGAGTATTATCACTCGGTCAGTATGGGTAACACCGGTGCGGCCACTCCGTATACCTACGGGGCCGCGGCCAGTGGCAACACCTTGGATACCCTGAGCGAGACGCCACTGGTGATCCTGTGGGGACATAACCCTACTGAAACTATCTTTGGCCATACCAATCACTATTTTCAGCAGATGAAGCAGAACGGCACCCGCTTTATCGTTGTGGACCCACGTTATTCAGACACCTCGTCTTCGTTGGCGGATCAGTGGATCCCGTTGCGCCCCGCCACGGATAACGCGCTGATGGATGCGATGATGTACGTCATCATCAGTGAAAACCTGCATGATAAGGCGTTTATCACCCGCTACACCTTGGGCTTTGATGAGGGTTCGATGCCGGAAGGCGTGCCAGCCAACGAATCGTTGGTCGCTTATCTGATGGGGGCTAAAGACGGCATCAAGAAAACCCCAGAGTGGGCTGAAGCTATCACCCATGTCCCGGCGCAAACCATTCGTCAGTTGGCGCGTGATTACGCCACGGCCAAACCGGCAGCGCTGATCCAGGGCTGGGGACCGCAGCGGCATAACTGTGGCGAGCGCACCGCCAGAGGTTCGACGCTGTTGGCAACCATCACCGGTAACGTTGGTATCAAAGGCGGTTGGGCTGGCGGCTATGGCGGCATTGGTAACCGTAAATTTACCACGGGCCCAGAAATGCCAGACAACCCGGTAAAAGAAAAAATCTCCATAATGAACTGGGTGCAGGCGGCGGATGATGCCAGCAAGGTCACGCCCGCAGATGGCTTGACCGGTGGCGACCAGCTCAATAGCAATATCCGCCTGCTATTTTCCTTGGCGGGTAACTATCTGGCCAACCAAAACCCGGATATCAACCAGGCCGTCAAGGTGTTGGCCGATGAGTCCAAGATCGAATTTATTGTGCAAAGCGATCTCTATCTGACGCCCAGCGCAAAATATGCCGATGTGTTATTGCCCGAAACCAGCTTTATGGAACGTTGGAATATCGGCGAAACCTGGGGAACGGCGAACTATTTGATCTTGTCTGAAAAACTGATCGAACCTGAATTTGAACGCCGTTCCGATTACGACTGGATCCGTGAAGTGGCCCAGAAAATGGGAGTGGAGCAGGAATTCAGCCTTGGGCGTAGTGAGAAGGAGTGGATCGTGCAGATCTGGGAAAACTCCCGCAAGGCCATGCCAGATGAACATTTGCCGACGTTTGATGAGCTGTTGGTGCAGCGCCGCCACCTGTTCAAAGGCAAGCCGCATATTGCCTTTGCCGATAACATTCGTGACCCACAAAACCATCCGTTCCCGACGCCGTCAGGAAAAATCGAGATTTTCTCCAAACGTCTGTATGACATGCACCACCCGGAAATTCCGGCGTTGTCCCATTACGTTCCCGCGCATGAGGGACCGGAAGACCCACTGGCGGCTAAATACCCGCTGCAGTTGATCACTTGGAAGGGCAAAAATCGGGCTAACTCCACCCAATATGCCAACCCGTGGTTACAGGAGGTGCAGACACAGAAGCTGTGGATCAACCCCGCAGATGCCAGCCACCGCCACATTGCGCAAGGAGATTACGTTCGTATCCACAACGATCGCGGCGTGACGCTGGTTCCGGCAGAGGTTACCCAGCGTATTATGCCTGGCGTGGTGGCATTGCAAGCGGGCTCCTGGTGGCAGCCTGATGCCAACGGCGTCGATCATGGCGGCTGTGCCAACGTGCTTAGCTCTGCGCGGATCACCGCGTTGGCGAAAGGTAACTCTCACCAAACGATGCTTGTGGAGGTTGCCAAAGCATGAGTAAATTTATCGAATATGCCCCTGTCAGCGATCGCCAGCTTGGGTTCTATATTGACTCCTCTCGCTGTTCCGGCTGCAAAGCCTGCCAAGTCGCCTGTAAAGACAAGAATAATCTGGAGGTCGGGCGGCGCTTTCGTCGCATTTATGAGGTCAAAGGCGGCGGTTTTGTCTCCACCGGCCAGGGCGGTTTCCATAACAACGTGTACGCCTATACCCTGTCGATATCTTGTAACCACTGCAAGGATCCGATCTGTACGGTGAACTGCCCAACCACCGCGATGCATAAACGCCCAGGTGATGGCATCGTGCGCGTCGACACCGATAAGTGCATCGGTTGCGGCTATTGTGCCTGGTCGTGCCCGTACGGCGCACCACAGCTCAACGAGACTACCGGCCAGATGTCTAAGTGCGATTTTTGCATCGATTTACAAGCCGCTGGGGAACAACCCATCTGCGTGGCAACCTGTCCGTTGGGAGCCATCAAGTTTGGCCCTATTGATGAACTGCGGGCAAAATATGGTGATCTTTGTGATGTGCAGGGTCTGCCTGACTCCGCCATTACTCACCCTAATCTGGTCGTCAAACCGCATCAAGGTGCAGAACAGGGGAGTAAATAATCATGCATGAATGGCCTCTTATCATTTTCACCCTGCTGGTGCAGGCTTCCGTCGGTATCACCTTGTTCACCACCTTTAGTCTGGTCCTGGCCAAGCAACGACTGGGCAGCCAGGAAAAGCGTCGTTTGGCGCTGCCTTTCATGCTGCTCGCGTTTATCTTCGGGGCACTGGGTCTGATGGTTTCAACTGCCCACCTTGGGTATCCGCTGAATGCATTCCACGCCTTGCGGCATGTGGAAGGCTCCTGGCTGAGCCGTGAAATCATCTTTGCCAGCCTTTATCTGGCGTTTTTAGGGCTGGGGACACTAATTGCCCTGATCTCAAAACAGCTGCCGATCGTTTTACTGCTGATTGCCACGCTACTGGGGATCGTCGACGTCTTCTGTATGAGCGCCATCTATGTTCACAGCTCTGTAGTGACATGGATGCATTTCAATACCTACCTGATGTTCTTTGGCTCGGTACTCAGCCTAGGCGCAGTCGCCAGTCTGTGGTCGCTGGCGATCCGCCCCGATCTGCCCTCGCAGCTCGTGAGAAAGCTGGCGGTGACGGCAGTGGCCTTGCTGATTGCCATCACGCTGTGCCGCCTGCTGGTGCAACCCGTGTATATGGAGTACCTGACCTCGGTGTGGGATAGTGACGTTGTCACCTTCCCACATCAACCGTTGGCAGCGTTTGCTCAGTTGGCCAGCCTGCGTTTAGCCTCGTGGGTCATATTGATCGCTGGTGCGTGTGCACTGGCACTCTGCTGGCGTTCCCAACGTATCAACAAGCGGTTGCTTGCTTTGGGCAGCGGGTTGATTGTGGTCGCTGAAGTGCTGTTGCGCGTTGGCTTCTTCAATATCCAATAACCACAGACTTCTCTAGTCACATAGGGGGCGCCTGGCGTCCCCTATGAATTACCTCATCGTTTTAACATCGTTATTAGCATACACCTGATGGCGTTTGTGCATTTCCAGCGCGTCATGGTAGTTGCTATACAAGGTCTGATAGGGTTCCACAGAGTAGATGTCCTATATTTCAATCATTAATCTCCTCGGCATATCAGGCCTGTCTGTTACTCTGCCAAGCAGATCCAGCGCGCAAATTCACCCGCAGAATCGGCCTGACGATGAAAAACATCGTGGTCAGGCTGCAATATCAGACTTGTCCATGATAGTTTCGTAGTTTAATAAGTTGAACTAACCATACTCTGCGGTGCAGAATACGCGCAGATGAAATGGAGGTTCGGATGTACCAGATGGGAAATGTCATTAACCAGCAGATGGCGGCGATCTCGCCCCAGGTGCTGACGGTGTTGGAACAAAAGCTGGTAACGGCTAAAGAAAAGATCGCGCTGTGCCTTCACGGTATGGGGGCCTTGATCTTGCAAAAGACCCGCGACTACCTGCATCGCAATGATAACTCCCTCCGTTTCCGCCAATTGGTCGGGCGCACTCCCCCCTTCGAATTGCGCTTTCTTGATGAAGCACTCGGCAAATTCAGCCCAGCTTTGCTAACTATGGTGCTTGGCCACAAAGTGAAGCACCTCACTCAGCTGTTTGTAAGCTTTTATGTGCTGGAAAAACAGGTCGCCGAGCGGCTGTTTTCCGTAGCTTCCGCTGTGGTATTTGGCCTGTTGGGCCAATATCTGCGCCAACGTTCGTTACAATCACCATCGTTAAAAGGCTGGCTTGAGTGCCAGTTGCCGCAGATTGTCGCTGCCCAGCCAACGGCGGTGCTTAACCAGCTACCTGCTCTTATCCCAGCCGATCCGGCCGTTTCCCGCACCGGATCGCTAGCGCCCCCCAAACGCCATATCTGGCCGTGGCTAATGCTGGCGCTGCTATTGGTATCGCTGCTGTTCTCACTGCGCGGTTTTAGCGTGTTACAACCCATGCAGGCCAGCGGTCAGAGCGATGTAACCTACCGCCGGTTGGCCGATGGCAAGCAACTCCTGCTGTCACAGCACAGCGTCGAGAATCTGCTGATCACCTATATTGAGAGCAACGCCCCCACTAGCGAAAAACGTTGGTTTACGCTGGATCGCATGCAGTTCGACACCAACCACACCGAGTTAACCCCCGCGTCACAAGAACAGCTTAGGAATATCGTCGATATTCTGCGTGCTTACCCGGATGTCGAGATCCAGATAGGGGGGTATACCGATAAGTCGGCCAATGAACAGATGGACCGGCGTTTATCGCAGGATCGCGCCGATGCGGTACGCATGGCATTGATAAAAATGGGGATTGGGGAAAGCCGTATCAGCGCCGAAGGTTACGGCTCGGCTTACCCCTTGGTGCCTAACGATAGCGAAGCCAATCGAGTCAAAAACCGCAGAATCGACCTACGGGTGGTTGAGAAGTAATTGCCCCTCAGCCCTTGGCTTCCGCCACCACCTTCAACGACTGAGCATCCGGCAAGATATTCATATGTTCCAGCACCTGGGCCATAATCTTGCCAAATACCGGCCCCGCCACCGAGCCACCAAAGTGTTTGCCTGCCTTGGGGTTATTGACCATCACCACCAGGGCCACCTGCGGATCGCTGGCCGGTGCCACTCCTGCGGTGTAGTTGATATAACCACCATCGTACTTACCGTTTGGCCCCATCTTCTCAGCAGTACCCGTCTTGATCGCCAAACGATAGCCAGGCACTGCGGCACTGAGGCCGCTCCCCCCAGGCAACGCATCGCTCTCCATCATGTGCACCACGATTTTTACTACCTCGGCGGACATGACTTGCTGCCCCATGACCGGCGGAGTGACTTTAGTGATGGAAAGCGGACGATAAACACCGAATGAACCGATGGTGGCATATTCACGCACCATCTGCAGCGGCGTGACGCGTAAACCGTAGCCAAAGGAGAAAGTGGCTCGTTCAATATCGGCCCAGCGCGCGCGGTGAGCGGGAAGATAGCCACTACTTTCGTTACCAATTCCTAGATCGGTTGGCCGCCCAAGACCAAAACTGCGATAAACGGCAGGCAACACCGTGGCAGGCAGCGCCAACGCAATATGCGATACCGCAATATCACTGGATTTTTGCAGCACGCCGGTAATGGTCAGTTTCGACCAATGGCCCACATCTTTGATCAGATGGCCGTTCACCGTATAAGGCGTAGTATCCAGCACGGTATCTGGCCGGATCAGCTTGTGATCCAACCCCACCATCACTACCACCGGTTTAACCGTAGAGCCGGGTTCAAAGCTGTCGCTGCTGCAGACATTATGTATGTCTTTCACCGGAGTATTGGCGTAGTTGTTGGGGTTGAAAGAGGGATAGCTGGCCATGCCGAGGATCTCACCGGTATTCACCTTCACCAGCACCGCACAGCCGGAGTCGGCCTGATTGGCGATCACCCCATCACGGATCTGGGAAAACAGCACGTACTGAATAAATTTGTCGATGCTTAACGTCACGTTCGGTGGCGGCACTGGGTCAACGCTTTTAATCACGCCGATGACCGCGCCGCTGCCGTCTTTCTGATAAACACGCAGGCCGTTTTTACCTTGCAACAACGGGTTGAAGCCCAGCTCAATCCCTTCCAGCCCCTGATTATCCTGCCCCACAATGCCAATCAGCCCTGCGGCGTCTTGCCCCATGGGATAGAAACGGCTGAAGTCCTGCTCGGTGCTAACGCCGGTCAGGTGCAGCTTGCTGATATAGGCCGCATTGTCATCCTCCACCTTGCGGGCCAGATAGACAAAGCGCTTACGGGCGTTAGCCTGGATCAGGTGCTGAACATCAGCAAGCGGTATTTTCAACACGTTGGCCAAACTCTGCCAGCGCTCGGTGCTGGTGTCGGTTTGGGTGTCGAGGATATGTTTGGGATCTAACACGATATCTTTGGAAGAGACACTGACCGCCAGCGCCGCATCGTTACGGTCGGTGATCATCGCTCGGTTGGTGGGCACCACCTGGGTACGAATGGAACGCTGGTCAGCCTGATCGGCCAACTGTTGGTGTTCCAGCAACTGTAAATAACCGACCCGGAACATCAAGAGAAAAAAGCAGACCAAGATGCCTGCGCAAATCCAGCCAAAACGCGCCGTCGAGTAATTTTTACCGTTTTTCTTGGTTGGAGGAGCCACTGTTAAGCCTACGTTTTTAAACTGATTATTTATCCGCTAAGTCTAACCTGAGTCAGATTGCCAGAAGGTTGCAGTTTGTAAGAAAGTAAAAACAAACGCGTTTAATGTTGCACATCGTCACTGTCTCCCAACTGCGTCTGGCTACCGTCTTTATCCCCCGACGCTGGCGCATTGGCCGGGCCGAAAATGTGGTCCAGGATCGCCCTGGCCGTCGGCCCTGCAACTACGCCATCCCCGCCGCCATTTTCCAGAATTAGCGCCATCGCCACCCGCGGGTTTTTATACGGCGCAAACAGGGTGTAGAAAATGTGGTCACGCAGGCGTACCGGGGTCATTTTGGCATTGTAAGTCTGGTTTTCTTTCAGGCTGAAAACCTGTGAAGTCCCCGATTTGGCCGCTATCTGGTAGGGCGCGGTATGGAACAGCTTATACCCGGTGCCGTTAGGCAGGTTCGCCATGCCATACATACCGTTGCGCACGATCCCCCAATACGGCGATTTGAGCTCGCCAATCTGCACGGCCTGCTCTGGTGGCTGGTAGCGTTCGACTTCCCGGCCCTGTTTCATCGAATACAGCAAATGCGGCGTTTTCACCCTGCCGCTGTTGATCAGCGTGATCAGCGCTTTCACCATCTGGATTGGCGTAGCGACCCAATACCCCTGTCCAATACCCACCGAGATGGTATCACCTTGGTACCAGCCTTTTTTATGTACTCGCTGCTTCCATTCCCGGCTCGGCAACACGCCGCGATATTCCTCGTTCAGATCGATCCCCGTAGCCTTGCCATAACCAAACTGGTTGAGCCACTGATGGATCCGGTCGATCCCCATCTCATAGGCAACCTGATAGAAGAAGGTATCGGCCGACTCCTCGATCGCCTTGGTGACGTTCAGCAGGCCGTGCCCGGTTTTCAACCAGTCGCGATAGCGGCGCTGCGTTCCCGGCAAAGTCCAGGTGGGTGCGCCAAAAAAAGTGGTGGTTGGGGTGATGACACCAGCGAACAGTGCCGATACCGCCATATAAGGTTTTACCGTTGAAGCAGGCGGGTATAATCCCTGCGTCACACGGTTAATCAGAGGTAAATCCGGGTTGCTGAGCAGGGACTTGTAGGCCTGATAGCCAATACCTCTGACGAACGGGTTGGGATCGTAGCTTGGGCTGGAGACCATCGCCAGAATGCCTCCGTCGCGCGGATCGGCAACCACCACCGCCGCCCGCTGCCCTTTGAGCAAGCCTTCAATGTACTGTTGCAGGTGCAGATCGAGCGTGAGATAGATATCTTTGCCCGCCTGGGGCGGTTGTTCCTTCAGCAGGCGAACGATACGCCCATGGTTATCCACCTCCACTTCCTGATAACCGGTGGTGCCGTGTAGCTCTTTCTCGTAATAGGCTTCCAATCCCTGTTTGCCAATATTGTGGTCGGCCGCATAGTTTTGCGCCTGGCCCTGCTGCTCCAGCTTTTTGACGTCGTTATCATTAATTCGCGAGACATACCCCACTACGTGCGCCAACTGTGCCCCGTAAGGATATTGCCGCTGCTGGTAGGTATCGATGGTTACACCGTCAAAGCGATACTGGTTTACCGCAAAACGAGCCACCTCGGTCTCACTAAGCCCGGTCTTGAGGATAACGGGCTTATAGCGGCTATTGTGGTGCATATCATCACGAAAAGCGGCGATTTCATCCGGTGTCAGATCAACAATGGGCGTCAGGTTTTGCAGCAACCCTGCCATATCGGCAATTTTGCTGGGGGTCACTTCAATCTGATAAAGCTGTATGTTCCGCACCAGCGGGATGCCGTTGCGATCGAAGATCAGGCCACGATGAGGGGCAATGGGTAACATTTTGATGTCATTCTGATTAGAGCGCGTCTGGTAAAACGCATGCTGTTTGATCTGCAACTGATATAGGTTGAAAACCAGCAAGCCAAAACAGGCGATGACCAGTACCATCGCCACGCAGGCACGGCGAATGAACAACGTTTCTTCGGCGGGATGGTCACGGAAAGGATCTTTTAATTGGGCCATGCGTGGGGTCTTACCTGCCTGACTGATTGCTAAAATGGGGCGAAAAGCCTGCAAGCATAGCGTTAATAGCCCTGGCGCCACATTAAAAGGTTGCTAATGATTTGACATAAATGTTTCAACATATTGGAATGTTGCTGTGATTTGTCAGACAGGCCATAACGACTATTGAGACGCCAATTATTCCAATGCTACAATGTGACGCAGATCACACTAACAACCTAAACCACCGTCTATCCAATGCGTATTCTGCCCCAAGGTCTGATACCTGGAGCCGGCTGCGGCATTTGTAGCAAAGGATCACCTCCGATGAGTACCATAGCCACTGGCTTTATTATGATGCGCTGGGAATTGCTGAGCGCAGTGATGATGTTTCTGGCCAGCCAACTGAATGTGGTGTGCCGCAAGGCCAGCCGTAACGGCATGGCGTTTGTGTTCAGCAGCCTGGGGCTGTTCACTAGCTGCTGGTTTGTGATGGGGCTGATGGGCATGTCCTTCAACCTGGCTGGCATTATGCAGTTCTGGGCGTCATTCAAGGACGTTTTCATCGATGTCATGAGCCAAAACCCGACCGCCTTTCCCCTTCCATAACCGTTTTTCCTGTCTAGATGGCGCAGTATACTGCGCCCCTACATGTCGGCACACTCGTCCTTTATAGGCTCCATTGGAAAATGGAAAATATTGTCGTTACGATATTTTTGTACTGAATGACATTAACTCGCCATTGAGATCGATATTTTCCTTATGCCAATTTGTTGTTGTTTCTCTAGGAATAGCCACTCAAATTAATATCACTAACGGCGACAGCCTTGCTGGCAATGACTTATTGCGATGAAAACCTTTCGCTTCAGCAGGCTAATGACTTTTCAATATATACTGCACTCCACATTGTGATCGCTGCGGTAATCAACGTATGTCCGCTGCAGCGGTAAGATTAATCTTTTAGCTCGTGAAACAATTTTCTTTTCAGACCTGCATTTATTTTCATAAAAAGTCATCGGTGCTTTCTTTAAAAATTAACAATCACTCCATGAGTAACCATCACTATGGCCTAGGAAAAAACTCAGAATTATACCCGAGAACATTCTAATAAATATTCACATGATGAATTCAAAAGCGATAAACATTATAAAAGACAATTGGTAACCTTCGTTTACTATATTTAAAATTGTAGATTCACAAAGCATCATCGCAATAAAATTCATCGATCAACACCTAAAGTAACTATTGACATTAAAATTACGCAATAAAATCAATGGGGAATTATTTTAAAACTCTCTATTAACCATCATGATTGATGTTTGCATTTGTATTGCTAAAGTTTTAAACTAAAAACATCAAGACAAATGATAAGAAAAGTTAATACAAACCTATTAACAATGACGCTGCCTGTCTATCTGATTTAAATAGGCATGCGATTCAACTTAATTCAATGAATACCTCCGGTTATTTATTATCCAGGAACGTGATTTTTTCTTTCCTTTATAGAGGGGGATTAAGCCGAACTGTCAGTTATCGAACCATTTTTAATTAAATGCTGGGTCGCATATGCATTTTATGTGCAATGAATATTTTATTAGCTTAACGTTTACCAATACCTATATTTAAGTATTGACTTCAAAAAGAGGAAGGAACCAATGGAGTTGATTTTGATCTCGCCGTATACCAGAATGTTCTGGAATGAGTATGTTCTTAATCCTCAATCATCTGAGTACAATCTAGTAGTGGATCAGTCAATTGAAGGGCCGCTTGATATTAACAGGTTGCGATCTGCTATAGAAGGACTGGTACGCGACAACGTTTTATTTCAGCATGTTTTAAGTGATGACAATGAGCAACTTCAGTGGGTCAAGTCTGAAAAAGAAATAACTCTTGAAATACATGATGCCTCATGCAATATAGCCACTTTGGTCAACACTCCTTTTAACCTCATGGAAGGGCCTCTTTGTCGTTTTTATTTAATTGAACTGGGCTCACAGCGCTACAATTTCATCGGTATACTACACCATATACTGATCGATGGCTTATCTGGTCAAGAGTTTTACGACACTTTATCCCGCTATTATAATCAAGGGTCGCTGGTATCGCAAAATGCCCATGCCCCGGTACACCTGCAACAACTCTATCAAAAGTATGCAACTGATGTATCACGATTAAAACATGAGCTCAACTCTCCGTATTTTTGGAGAGAGTTATTGGCGGACTGCCCTCCCCGTATCGACCTGCCCTACATTCATGGTCAATCAAATACATCTTGTACATCAGGTGAAGTAAGATTCAGCTTGCCGCTTTCCGAATGGAATAATCTGAGATCCGGGGTGAAGCATGCAAATCCATTCTTGATTTTCAAGACGTTATGGGCACTATTAATTGCCCGTCAGTCTGAACAGAAAACGGTATATATTGGTTATCCTGTTGCCGCTGAAGGAGGAGATGAACTCTATTATGGTGCCCAGGTAAACACAGCCGTCTTCCCACTCCGACTGTCACCACAGGACACTTTTGCCAGCCAGTATCTGGCCACTCTTGACTACACCAAAGCGCTTAAAGCCTCAGGGAAATTGCGACACACCAAGCTGCCCATCGACGAGATATTAAGTCAGAGCCAGATCAAGCAGTTAAACGTTAATTTTACTCAAGCCTACCTCAAAGACTCACCGCTAAACTTCAAAGGCTGCCGGATGAGTATCAATCATCGTTTTAATATTGACTTGGCGGGTTCTGAGCTGTTGCTGGAGTATCAACAATCAGAGAAGACATTTGATTTCAGGCTGAGATATAGATCAGATTTGTTTGATGAAACCCAAATGCATGAAATGGCGGAACAATATCTTTATTTGTTACGCTCAGCATTGAATGAACCCAAGCGGCCAATTTCTACCTTCTCACATCTGACAACCCAGCAAGAACTAAGTCTGTGGGATCGCTTCAACAGTCATGACGTTCCGCCTTCAGGATCCCAAAACACATTGCTCAGCGGGTTTGAGAAAACCGCCAATATTTATCCGGAACGTATTGCTCTCAAAAATGACAGTGAACAAATCAGCTATGGGGAACTTGAGCATCGCAGTAGTCGATTGGCTCAGCAACTACGTATGGAATACCGGCGCATTTGCGGTCAGGAAATGCCCGCCGATACCTTGATCCCGCTCTATTTACACCGGGGTATGGATGCCGTGGTTGCCATACTGGCAATTATGAAGGCAGGGGCAGCCTATGTTCCGTTGGATCCTAACGCCCCCGCGCAACGACTGGCCTATATTTTACAGGACGTAAATAGTCCGTTAGTACTGACGGAGGGAGCTCTGCAGGATAACATTTTGCAAAATTCACCCGACAGTCACTGTTTGCTGATTGATAGGCCAGAGCCGACTCCTTTTGCTGAGAATATTGCGTTGCCGGATCTTGATAACCGGCAGTTGGCTTATGTGATTTATACATCCGGTACCACAGGGCGGCCCAAAGGGGTTCTGTGTGAACACCGTGGTGTCGTCAATATGATCCTGCGCCATACTCAGCGAATACTTGCTGACGAGCGTAATGTTCTGAACTGTCTACAATTTTCCTCATTAGCCTTTGATGCGCACGTGTTCGAGGTCTTTATAGCGCTAGGTAATGGACACTGTCTGTGTATTGCCAATGAAAATCAGCGTCTGGACCTGGCATCACTCATCGAGCAAATGGCTGCATGGCAGATCAACTTCTGTTTCCTCCCTCCCGCACTGCTCAGTACCAAGCCGGTATTTCCAGCCTCGCTGTACTATCTGGGCGTAGGCGGCGAAGCCACTTCACAGGACGTGCTTGATCACTATCTGGCAAGTGGTTTACGGGTTTCCAATCTGTATGGCCCTACTGAGGCATCGGTCAGCGTCAGTATCAACCTGTATCGAAACAATGGTGCACGTAATATTGGCAAGGCGATCGCTAATATGCAGTGTTACGTAATGGATGAACATTTCAACCTGTTGCCATTGGGTGTGGAAGGAGAACTTTATCTTTCAGGTATTGGCCTGGCTCGCGGTTATCTGGGGCAGCCTGAGCTGACTGCCAGCGCGTTTATTGATAACCCGTTTAACCATTCTGCAGAATATGGTCGTGTTTATCGTACTGGAGATCGGGTGCGCCGATTAGCCGATGGCAACCTGGAATACTGTGGCCGTAAAGATCAACAGGTGAAAATCCACGGTTATCGCATTGAGTTGGGCGAAATCGAATCGGTTATGCGCGGTCTGTCAGGCATAGCAGAAGCAGTGGTCGTTGCGCGTAAACATCCATCGCCGCAGCTCTTGGCCTGGTATGTGTTGGCTCCGGGCTGCGACCTGACGCCTAAAGAGATCGGGCAGCAACTTGATGCTCAATTGCCACATTATATGGTACCTGGCGCGATGATGGCGATACCGTCGATCCCACTCACGGTAAGTCAAAAGGTAGATTATCGAGCATTACCCGAGCCCAAGCTCATTGAGCAAAATACGCCTTTCCGAGCACCGACCAATCCGTTAGAGAGCCAATTATTAGTTCTAGTGAATGGCTTACTAAACAGCAATGCGGGCATAGATGACCACTTTTACCGCTTGGGCGGTAACTCTATTTTGGCGATTAAACTCTGCCATGAAATCAATAAGCAACTTGGTGTCAAAGTCTCAGCGCTGATACTGAACCAGCACCCGACGATCGCAGCGCTCAGCCACTATATTGCTCAACAAGAGCATGACATGTGCGACAACGTAATCCTGGCGACAGGATGCCAAACCGCGCCGCTGTCTTTCCAGCAATCCCGCCTGTGGTTTATGGAGCAACTGTCAACGGGTGCCACGCATTACTTGTCACCGATCCTGCTGCAGCTCGCTGCCGAAGTGGATTGTGGTGCATTTATTAAAAGCCTGCAGGCGATTGTGGCTCGTCATCAGGTATTGCGCAGCCTGATACAACAGGATCAGAGGGGGGAAGCCTGTCAAATTGTTACAGACCGGGTACTGCCTGTACCGGTCCACGTTGTGACGGCTGATGAATTTTCTTTTTACCTGCAAAAGGAATTAAATCAACCTATTGATTTAACATGTGAAATTCCACTGCGCGCCGCAATCTATCAGTATCAGGATGAAACAGGGAAAACTCACACAGCAAGCCTGTTGGTATTCCACCACATCGCCTTTGATGGTTGGTCGATGGATGTGCTGATGAAGGAGCTTGCTGAGTTTTACACTCATTTCCTACTGCGCACACAACAGCAACCGGCAGAACTTGCCCTGCAGTATATCGATTATGCCCTCTGGCAGCATCAACAGGGAGAAGAAGCGGGCAAAGCGGATGACTTGGCATTTTGGCACCAGGCATTAGCGGATTGTCAGCAATTGGACATTCCACCCGACTATGTCCGCCCTGCCACGTTTGATACCCGTGGAGATAACTGCGATGTCATGCTGCCAGCACACTTGGTTGTATCACTCGGCCTGCTGGCTCGCGAAGAGGGAGTCAGTTTGCATGCCGTTCTGTTGAGCGCATTCACATTGCTGTTGGCTCGTTTCACCGGCCAGGATGATGTCATGGTTGGGACGCCTCTGGCGAATCGTGGCCAGCCTGAACTGGAAGATTTGATCGGTTTCTTTGTTAACACCTTACCGCTGCGCAATCGTGTGGATAACGAGATTTCAGTTTCTGCATTTATTCAGCAGGTAGCCACCAACACGTTGCAAGTACAACAGCATCAGAGCCTCTCGCTGGAACAGCTGGTTGACAGTCTGGCACTGCAACGTGATTTTTCGCGCCATCCGCTGTTTCAGGTGATGTTTGCGCTGGAGGAAGGCGTTAAGAGCACTGATGACTCGTCCTGTTTCTGCATGGTGGATCTGAGCAGCTATGAGCAAACGGCTAAATTTGATTTAACACTGACCCTGACGCCAAATGAAAATCAGATGTGCGCACGATTCAATTTTGCCACCGCATTGTTTAAAAAATCATCAATCAGTCAACTGGCCAACTACTTTGTTTCCATTCTGCAGCAGATGGTGGAAAAACGTCATCATCAACTGAAAGACATCAGTCTTTCCTATCAAGTAGATAGACAGCAGCTAATCTCTTCCCGCCTTGAACAGCAGTTTGAGTATTCATTCGAGCGTACGTTGCATCATGATTTTATGCTGAATGCCCGGCAACATCCGCATGCCGTAGCCGTCATCGATCAATGGGGGGAAATGACCTACGGTGAGCTGTACCTAACAGCGCTAACTCTCGCGACCCAATTGCGTCTGCAAGGGGAAATTCAGGGGGGAGCCATCGGTATACTGGCGGACAAGGGGCGTCAGCAGCCTATTGCTATTTTGGCGGCTCTGATGTGTGGTAAAGCCTTTTTACCCATGGATAAAAGCTGGCCACGGCAACGACGCCTGGGCGTGATGGCACAGGCGGGCATCAATACCCTGCTGAGTAATGAAGCATGGGAAACGCCAGAGATTAACGTTGTAACGCTCGATAGCGCTGGCTTGGCACCAATGCTACCTAAGCCTGAACAACTATTATCCCCGGCTGATGTGGATGCGGATAGTCTGGCCTATATCATCTATACCTCTGGTTCCACTGGCATGCCGAAGGGAGTAGCGATCGAACACCGCAGCGTCGTCAACATGATTGAAGGGACGAATCGTTACTTTTCCGTTGATAGAAACGATCGCAGTATCGCGCTTAGCGTGCTGAGTTTTGACCTCGCCATTTATGACATTTTTAGTGTGCTTTCAGCAGGTGGCGCGGTCGTTATGCCCGCCGAGTGCGATCGAAGCAATCCAGAAGCCTGGTACCGGTTGATAATCACCCATCGAGTTACCCTTTGGCTTAGCGCTCCGGCGTTGTTGGAGCTGTTGTTGGACTACGTCAACAATATCGGTGTGGTCTCTGGACCCGTGCCAGCATTACGTGCCGTGATGGTCGGAGGAGATTGGATTGCTACCTCGCTACCAGAGCGTTGCCGCCAATGGGCGCCGAACAGTCGATTCTGCAGTGCAGGTGGCGCCACAGAATCTGCTATTTTCTCGATCCTTTATGAAGTGCCGCATGAGCCAGTACTTTCAGTCAGTATCCCTTATGGCAAGCCACTGCCACATCAGCGTTTCTATATTTTGGATACCTGGTTACGCCCAGTTTCTGAGGGGGTGAAAGGGGAAATCTACATCGCGGGTGAAGGGTTGGCGCGCGGTTATTACGGCGATAAAGAGAGAACCGCAAATAGTTTCTTCTGGCACGAGCAATTGCAGGAACGGGTTTATCGCACAGGTGATGCCGGCCGTTTCCTGAGTGACGGAAATATTGAATTTATGGGGCGAATTGATCAACAGGTCAAAATCAACGGTTACCGCATCGAGTTGGGTGAAATTGAAAATATTGCATTGTCATATCCAACACTGACGGCCTGCTGCGTGATACTCCTCAAGCACCCTCAACCCTATCTGGCTGCTTATTTGGTTGCTAGTGAGCCGGTGGACGTCTCTGCATTGCGCCAATACCTACGCAGCCAGTTGCCACAATACATGATGCCCAAAGCGTTTGTTCAGCTCGATAGTATGCCGCTGACGGAGAACGGTAAAATTGCCAGGAAGGCGTTACCAGAACCGCAGTATGAGCAACGCGATTTCGTCTCGGCTGAAAGTGGCTGGGAAAGTGAGTGCTGCGAGGTTTGGAGCGGGTTGTTAAAGCTCCAACGTGTCAGCGTAGAAGATAACTTTTTCTCGCTGGGAGGAAACTCGATTCTGGCGATCCAGGCCTGTTATCAAATCAGTCGCCGACTGCAACGTGATGTCACCCTGAGCGAATTGGGACAACATCCGACGATCAGGGAGCTTTGCCAATACCTGAAAAACAAGCCTGATCAGGAAAAAAACCTGTCCATACCTGCATTGCACCTTGATACCTATCCGTTATCCTCCTCACAGATGCAACTCTGGTTTATCGAAAATATGAATGGCGGCAGTAACCTTTACCACATACCGATGTTGTTCCGCCTCAGTGAAGCGATTGACCAGATGGCATACTGTCAGAGTCTACAGACTATCGTTGCCCGTCATCACGTATTGCGTAGCACTATTTGCCAGCAACAGGCTTTAACGGCCGCCTCACAGTTATCGGATGATGAACTCCAGGTGGTATGTTTGACATTGAATGAGGACAATTGGCAGCGACAGTTGCTGCAAGATATCGACCGACCATTCCGGCTTGAGGAAGAAATTCCGATTAGGGCCAGCATTTATCAGATCCGCCAGCAAGATAACTCCACAGAGCGTTACAGCCTGATTGTGGTGCATCACCTGGCTTTCGATGGCTGGTCACAGAACCTGTTCATGCAAGAATTGTGGACCTTGTATGAGGCCTATCGAACCGGTCAGCAACTGGCGTTGCCTGAAATGACCTTGCAGTATGGTGATTATGCCTGCTGGCAGCAGACGTATCTGGGATCTGAAAAGGTCGAGCGGTTGAAAACTTTCTGGCTGCAGCAACTTCAGGATTGGCAAGTGCTGGAAATGCCGCTTGATTATGTGCGCCCCACTCTGTTCGATCATCGAGGCGCTAATCACCGTGTTATATTGCCCGCTACCCTGGCAGCGCAGGTGGAACGCTTTGTGCAACATCAAGGGGTAACTCCTTTTGCCCTTTTCCTGTCGGCATTCAATCTATTGCTAAGTTGCTTTAGTGGTCAACAGGATATCTTGGTGGGGACACCGGTTGCCAACCGGCCAACGGCGGAGACCCGCTCGGTGATCGGCTTCTTTGTCAACACGCTACCGTTGCGTACACAAATCGATGACAGCATGCTGTTGTCTGATTATGTGCATGAAGTCTTTAACATTTCACTGGAAGCACAGCAATACCAAAGCCTGCCGCTGGAACAGCTGATTGATATACTCCAGGTGCAGCGCGATCTCTCTCGTCATCCGTTATTCCAGGTGCTATTTGTGCTGGAGGATCCCACGCAAAATCCGCAGCAGCAAGATTGGCTGATACCACAAAACCTGATGGAACAGTATCAAGCAGCCAAGTTTGATCTGACACTGAGTATTCAAAAAGATGGCGAATGTACCCAGGCCGTATTCAACTATGCCACGGCACTGTTTTCACCGGAAACTATGGTCTGCCTGTCACAGTATTATTTAACGATCCTTGAACAGATCGTTGGGCAGGGTAACCTGCGAATTAATCAACTGGCGCTGGTCTCCACCACAGAAGTAACCCACCAGCGTGAAGCCTGGCAACGCTGTTCACCAGCTTATGATTTTGAGCGTGCGATCCATCATGATTTTATTCAGCAAGCACGGCAGCAACCCCAGGCAGTGGCAATTATCGACAGCTTGGGAGAGCTGAGTTATGGCGAGCTCTATCAGGCAGCATTGACTCTGTCGTTACAGCTACGTCAGAACATGGATATGAATACCGAAACCATTGCGGTGATGGTCGACAAAGGAAGAGCACAGATTATCGCGGTGCTGGCGATCGTCATGGCAGGTAAGGCTTACCTACCGCTAGATGGTTCCTGGCCAGAACGTAGACGGCTGGAGATTATCGCTCAATCACAAACCCGAGTGATCCTCAGCAGCGAGCCCTGGCACAATGTCGAGCAGGCAAGGCTATTACTGATTGATATCCATGGCGTGGTGGCAGAGTTGCCCCCGGCACAACCAGGGGAGCCGGTATTCTCCGCGCCTCATGAGCTGGCCTATGTCATCTTTACTTCGGGCTCGACCGGCATTCCTAAAGGGGTAGCTATTGAACATCGTGGTGCGGTAAACAGCATCATCGATACCATCCGCCAACTTGGCCTTGACCGGCGAGATCGTGGGTTGGCGCTCAGTGCGCTGAGTTTTGATATCTCGGTGTTCGATATTTTTGGCATTCTATCGGTAGGCGGGACCATGGTGATGCCGTCGGAGTCAGAACGTTATCGCCCCGATTCCTGGCACCAATTGATGGTTAATCATGGGGTGACGTTCTGGAACTCTGCACCTTCGGTGATGACATTACTGGTTGAATATCTGGAGTCCGAGCAGTCTGGGGAGAAAGGCTGGCCGATGTTGCGTACCGCAGTGCTGGTAGGGGAAGTGATATCCAAACAGCTACCGGCACGTATCCGCCAATGGAGTAGTGATTGTCGAGTGGTCAGCGCCGGTGGTGCAACGGAAAGCTCTATCTGGTCGATCCTCTATGATATTCCGGATACACCCATTCTTAGCCCCAGCGTACCCTACGGAAAGGCTATGGAACATCAGCGTTTTTACGTGCTGGATCGTCATATGCGAGTGCTCCCGCCCTGCCTGCCGGGTGAGCAATATATTGGTGGTGCGGGGGTTGCTCGAGGCTATTTCCGCAATGAATCGATTACCCAGGAGAGATTTATCTACCATCCTGAACTGGGCGAGAAGCTGTATCGCACCGGAGATGCCGGACGCTACCTGCCAGATGGAAATCTTGAATTTATGGGGCGTATGGATTTTCAAGTCAAGATTAATGGCTATCGCATAGAACTGGGGGAAGTTGAGAATAGTGCTCTGGCGTTTGGCCTCATCAAATCGTGCTGCGCGATCGTATGGAAAGATAATGATCAGGAGCGATTAGCCCTCTACTACGTTTGTGATGAACCGCTTATTGAAGCTGAACTGCTGGAGTTCCTCAGCCAGCGTTTGCCACTTTATATGATCCCGACGGCGTTAATCGCACTAGAGGCTCTACCGTATAACTCAAGCGGTAAGCTGGATCGCAAAGCGCTGCCTGCTCCGCAGAAAAATAAACAGAGCGGCTATGTTGCTCCGGGTAATAAACTCGAACAACAGCTTTGCTCGTTGTGGCAAAAGTCCCTGAAGCGCGATCGAGTAGGCATGACAGACGACTTCTTCAGTTTGGGGGGAACGTCGATTATCGCGATCTCGGTATGCATAAAACTGTCTGAATTGCTGAAAACGACCATACCTGTTGTCAGGCTGTTTCAGTGCCGTACGCTGAAAAACCTTCTTGCCGCTCATAAGATAAGTTTGGTGACACCTCTAACACCGACGGTTAGTGGCCTGCCTGCTTTGTGGATGATCCACCCTGCTCTGGTTGGTGCAGAAGTATTCCATCCCTTCGCACAACATTTGCTGGAACGAATGAATAGCTTTGGTGTTGATAATTATAATCTTTATCACCGCCCGGTTATTTCGTCTCTGACAGTATTGGCCGATCTTTATCTGGAGGAAATGATCGCAAACGGCTTACTTGCGGGGCCAATACAGATATTGGGGTGGTCGTTGGGAGGACTCATCGCTCTGGAAATTGCGGCCAGATTGGAAGCTCGTGGTATTGAGAATGTGTCGCTCTATCTGCTTGATAGTTTTTATCAGCAGACGGCGAAGGAAATTTCGCTTGCCACTCTGCTGCCCGCTATGGGGATTACCGGAGAGGCCGCCGAGCGTGCTCTGGCGGTGGCAGAAGTAGAGGATCAGCTTTCGAGCTCGAAACTCAGCCGCAAACTGCAAACTACCCAGGTCACGCTGTTTAAAGCGATGTTGGCAAACCCTGCTTTACCGGATGAAGTGATGAAGCCGTTGATTGCCGTCCCAGACAACGGTCTGAAAGCAGCCTGCGAACATCTGAAGGTAATCCCGCTGGATTGCCATCATCATAATATTCTGGAATGTGGTGATGACATCCGTAAAGTGATCGGCTCTTCTCGAGGTTAAATATAGCCAAGGGCAGCGGAGGCAATCCGCTGCCCTTGATTCTCTATATAACAATAAGTTGCCTGGTTGTCCGGGGTTATGCCCGCATCCAGGGCGTTAAAGTCACGCCGACCAGCAAGCCTTCCGGGCTTAGCAGGCGGGTGACGCTCTGGCCCCACGGCTCCAGACGGTTGGCTACCAGCAGTTGATAGCCCTGATCCAGCAGCGTTTGGGTGGCCTTCGCCATATCCGCCACGTCAAACTCCATCCACGCCTGTGGCACCGGCAAATCTTGTGGCCATTGATCCTGGCCAAAGCAAGATTGGGCCGCCTGCGCCAAAGGCCACAGCGCAAAGTGATTCACGCCGTTCAAGGCATCGTGCTCGGTCAGCAGATAGTCCTCATTCCCTTCCATTGGCTTTAGCGGCAACCCCAGCGCTTGCTGATAAAACGCGGCACTTTGGCTGGTATTTTGGGTGATTGGACCAAAACCCGCGACAAAAAGTACCTCAACACCACAAAATGGTTGTTTCATATGCTTTCTCCTCAGGAATTAACGGCTTTGCTGCCGCAGCCATATCGGCGTATGGCCATAGAATGCCTTGAAACGGTGGCTGAAATGGCTGGCCGAGCTAAAGCCGCAATCCAGCGCAATCTGGGTTAGCGGCACCAGCGTGTTGCGCAGTAATTTCTCCGCCTGTTGCAAACGCACCTGCATCACATACTGATGCGGTGCCTGCCCGGTGCTGTGTTTAAACATGCGGGCAAAATGAAACTCGCTCAATTCCGCCTGAGTAGCCAAATCGGCCAGCACCAATGGTTGATCGAGATGGTGATAGATAAACTCCTGCACCCGCTTAAGCACGGCCGGTGCCAGCCCACCACGCACGCTAGGCAGTCGCCATTGCAACTGGGTGTAGCGCTGAAGCATATGCGACATCAACAGCGTGGAGGCGCTGCTCAGTGCCAGTTGGTTGGCGGTGTCTTGCCAATTGTGATTAAGTAAAAACTGGCGATACAGCAACGTGATCTGCAGATCTTCCGCAAACGACAGCGGCTCTACATTGATGGACGCCGGGCTACGATCCCAAGTCTGCTCCACCAAATGGCGCAAATGCTGGTCGGTACAATACAGATGAACAAAGGAGAGATTGCTGCGGACATCCCAGGTGGATTCGTAATGACGCGGCATGATGCAAAAGCGATCCGGGCCGCCGCCGTTCTGCCACCCCCCTGGCACCTTCTGATAGCACTCATAACCATCCGCCACGTACAGGCTGAGGGTGTGGTGATCGGCACTTTCCTGGGTGATACGGTCGTTGCAGTTGGACCAGGCCGCCAGTTGCACGCCAGAACCCAGCTGCACGCTGTTGTGCAACCGGGCTTTATGTTGGTGCAGTGTTTCAAATGCCAAGTATGCCATAGCGGCCCTATTCCTGTGATCCAAGCTGATTCAGTTTAAAGAGTGGCGGCACGGGATGCCAGTTGTCGCCGTGCGCTTTTAACAAAAAAAGCGCAAGAATATGCAATTGGCCGCAAAAGGCTGAAAGCGTTACGGTGCTAAAAAATGAATACTCCCGTCATCATTCACAGGAGAACTCATGAATACGCTGTTGTATCTTGCCGTCGTGCTGATTTGGGGCACCACCTGGATTGCGATTACCCTGCAACAAGGCACGGTAGCGATCCCCGTTTCGATCGGTTACCGCTTCCTGTTTGCTGCCGCCGTGATGTGGTTGGCCATGCTGACGCTACGCCGTCTGCGGGCTATTAGCCTGCGGGACCACCTGTTCTGCATGTTGCAGGGCTGCTGTGTGTTTGGCTTTAATTTTTACTGTTTCTACCTGGCCGCAGCCTATATTAGCAGCGGGCTGGAATCGGTGATTTTCTCGATGGCGGTGTTGTTCAACGCGGTTAACAGCATGATTTTCTTCCGCCAACGCCCTAGCCCCAACCTGCTTCCTGCGGCGCTGTTAGGCATGATCGGCATCGTGGCACTGTTTTGGCAGGATCTGATGGCGACCCAGATGGCGCCAGAATTGCTTAAAGGGATCGGATTAAGCGCCTTGGGCACCTACGGTTTTTCGTTGGGGAATATGCTCAGCACTCGCCACCAACGCCGTGGGCTGGATATGCTTTCTACCAACACCTACGCTATGAGCTACGGCGCACTGCTGATGTTTGCTATAGCACTGGCACAGGACACTTCATTGCAGCTCGAATTCACCACTCGCTATCTGGGATCGTTGTTCTATCTGGCGATCTTTGGTTCGGTGATCGCCTTTGCCGCCTATTTCACCCTGTTAGGTCGCATCGGTTCGGGCGCCGCCGCTTATAGCACCTTGCTGTTCCCGTTGGTGGCGCTGACGATCTCTACTCTGTATGAGGGTTATCAGTGGCATCCAAATGCGGTGATTGGCCTGTGCCTGATCCTGCTGGGCAACCTGGTAATGTTTTCCAAGCCGGGGAGGTTCAATCTATATCGATGGAAACGTGGGTTTCAGTAACGGTATTAAAGATAAGCGTCGAGATACCGTTGCCCACTTAAGATAATTAATGAATTAACACAAAAATCATTGAGGTGTGATATAAACCACCTCAATGATTGTCCCCTATCGAGAAAGATTACAGTCGGTTGCAGTAGGATTCGTATTGACCTTGTTTACTCATGCATATTAATGGCTTATTAGGTCGACAAATTCCATTCCACGCTGGCCCAACTGCTGGTCCGCTGGCTTTTGGTTTCCTGCAGTATCATATAATGCTCCCACGGCAACCCCTGCGGCTAGTCCAATATTTTTCATCACCCCCTAAATCGCGTTACGCTGGACCTTGGCTATGGGAGTTCAAGTGCCTTCACTACACTATTCCGTCGTGTACTTGGCGTGCCACCCAGCTTATACCTTGAGAAATAGCGAAAAATCAGGGGGATAATATTACTGAATGGATAGGAGCACCGCGCCGTGTCCCTAGTGACTGAATTTCTGCACTGATATTGTCACTTCATTCTGCTTGGACAAGTATCCGCGACGTCGTTAAGCCCTTCGGTTTGATGTTCGAAGCGGATCTTGTTGGCGGGCGCGTCGTGGTCAATTGTCAGAACATAGATACCGTCAAAATCATTCCCCGGCCATTTGGACGCCAGTTGGGGATCGCCCCCTTCGGCGGTGATAATATTTTTTACCACCTGCACCAGGTTGTGATGTTCCCAAGAAACATACACCACGGCATTGCGGAAACGCTCGTCCAGCAGAGCCCTCTGCAAATCAGCGATGTCATCGGCGTGATACTGGATATTCACCGGTAGCGAAAGCCGAATGGCCGTTGGGGTGATGGTGGTCAATGCACGCATTGAGCTGCCCAGCTTATTTTTCTTGGGGCCAGCGGCATAAATGGCCTCCGGCTTTCCGAAGCGGGAGATCAAAACCTCCGGCAGTGTCAAGGCGCGGTTAAAACCTTTGCAGGTCAGTTGACCACTATTGTTGTCTGGCTTCTCGCCGTGGCGAACGAAAACCAGGGTTTGCTCACTCCAGGCGGCCCCTGCCACACTAGACAACAGTAACGCCAATACGCCATTTTTAAACGCTTGCTTCATGGTACTGTCCACCAAAATTTGCTCTTAAGAATGCCGCCAGCTAAGGCCGCGTGCTTGCAGGTTATGACTAATGAATTATTTGCATAGGTGTATGCATATTTGGCTACCTTATCATTGAATTGACCCTGTAATACACTTCCCTCTGTCGGCCATAAGCACTTCGGCCACCCTTTTTGGTTGCTTCCTGAAAGCAGGCGTAATTTGACGGCGGAGACAAAATGAACGAGAAATTTGACGGTAACGGTATTTTCCCCAAAGGGCCAAAAAATGACGCCTATGCGCAATATTTCACCGGCACCAGCTACCTGAACATGTTGACCACCGAAGGGGTAGCCATTGGCAATGTGGTGTTTGAACCAGGCTGTCGGAATAACTGGCATATTCACCATCAAGGCGGCCAAATCCTGCTGGTCACAGGGGGGCGCGGCTGGTATCAGGAGTGGAATAAACCGGCCCGCCAGCTTACCGCCGGAGACGTGGTCAATATTCCGGCAGGAACCAAACACTGGCACGGTGCAGCCCAAGATAGCTGGTTTGCGCATATTGCCGTGGCGATCCCGGCCGAAGGTTCCTCCAACGAGTGGTTGGAGCCGGTATCCGACGAGGATTATCGTCAGTTGCCTTGATGAAAAAGCCACCTGCCAAAACGGGTGGCTTGAGATTAATGACCAAGGGCGCAGCATGCAGCGCCCTCTAGATAATTAAGTGGTTAACCCATCATTAATCCCAGCACCGCCCCGCCCGCCAGGATCCATAACGGATGGATACGCTTACTCATACTTAGTAATGTCGCTAACGCTATTAATATCGCCAACCGCCAGTTAGTCGCCGATGCCTGTGCAATCAGCACGCCGCTGGCGGCAACCAGCCCGACCGTGACCGGCACCAGCCCAACCTGCACGATACGCCGCCAGGGTTTATCTTTAAAACGCCGCCACGCGCCCATCACCAGAATAGTGACAATGGACGACGGCCCAAACTTGGCCACGGAGGAAACCAGCAGCCCGGCCCAGCCCGCGACGTGCCAACCAATCAGCGGCACGATCATCATATTCGGCCCCGGTGCCGCCTGTGCCATGGCGAACAGCGCGCTAAACTCCTGGGCGCTCATCCATTGATGCACCTCCACCACCTGGCGCTGCATTTCCGGCAGGATGGTATAGCCGCCGCCAAACGCCATCAGTGATAGCTCGGTAAAAATGATCGCCAACGAGATTAACACCGCCATCATGAAGGTTTCCTCCAGGCCAGCAGAATACTTAGTGGCGCCAGCACCAGCATGGTAGGTAGCAATGGCAGGCGTAACCAGGCAATCGCCACCAAAGCAATGGCGACAATCGCTAACGGCAACCATTTCCCCCATAGTAGCAACAACATTTTCAACGCGGTAGAGAGCAGCAAACCCGCCGCCACTGCGGCCAACCCGGCGAACACGTGTTGCACATGGGCATCGTCTTGGTAGCGGGAATAAATCACGCCCAGGCCAACCACAATTGCCGTTGGGGCGCAGATCAGCCCGAGCAAGGCTGATAAAGCACCACGCAATCCGCGAAACTCCATCCCCACCGCCACGGAAAGGTTAATGACGTTGCCACCCGGAAGGAACTGGCACAATCCCAACAGTTCGGTGAAATGTTCAGCGGTTAGCCAACGGCGTTGTTCCACCAACATGCTGCGCGCCAGCGGCAACACCCCGCCAAAGCCGATCAGGCCCAGCATCAGAAAGCCGGCAAACAGTTGTCCATTGCTCGGTGGCTGATTGATTTCATGATCCTGTACCGCATTAGAGTCAGACATTGCATTTCCTACATCACCCAAGTTGTTATCTCGCATGATGCGCGCGGCCATGTCATGATGTCTAATGCATTTCTAAACCAGTTTAGATACCTATAAGGTATGAATATGATTGAGCTACGCCGCCTGCGGGCATTTGTTACCGTGGTTGAAGAAGGAAATATCACCCGTGCCGCGGCTCGGTTGCACATTCAGCAACCGCCGCTGACCCGTTTGCTGCAAGGGCTGGAGGAAGAACTGGGCGTAAAATTGTTACAACGATTACCGCGTGGCGTACGCACCACAGAGGCAGGAAGCGTCCTGTTTAACGAGGCTAGAGCTTTACTGACAAGAGCCGAGAAGTTGACCGAAGCGGTCCATCGCGCGGCACGGGGTGAGCAAGGTCATTTGGCGATAGGTTTTACCAGTTCTGCGGCGCTGCATCCGTTCGTGCCCAATCTGTTACGCCGTTACCGCGATATTCTGCCCGGGATCACCACATTGCTGGAAGAGGCTGGCAGCGGAGAGCTAATGGAAGCCTTGGTAGATGAGCGCCTGGATGTGGCTTTCGTACGTTCGCCGGTAAGCGGAATACCAGGGTTGTTGATCGAACCTGTACTACTTGAACCCATGCTGATCGCCTTGCCTGTCGGCCATCGTTTGGCGATAGACAGCAGCGAAGAGGTCCCCCTGACCGAACTGATCCACGAACCGCTGATCCTGTATCGCCGCCCGGCGGGCCAAGGTTTGTATGATGCCATTCTGGCCGCCTGCCACCGAGCCGGTTTCAGCCCGCGCATTGTGCAAGAGGCACCACGCCTGCCCGCCACGCTGAATCTGGTCGGTGCTGGCCTGGGATTGTCAATCGTACCAGCATCCATGCGGCGTCTAGGCGGCGACGGGATCGTTTTTCGCAGCATTGCCGAGGAGGCTCAACTAAGCGCCCCGCTGTATCTGGCGCTGCGTGAAAACCGCCAGTCACCGCTGATTGCCCGGTTGCGGCAGTTGGTGGCAGAAACGGTGAACGCGCTGTAGACCGGGCCTAATCGTCCCGATCAACAATTCGCGTTAGGTGGATGACCAAGTACAGCAACTCGTCGTTGGACATCTCCATTTTCAGCAGATTTTTCACATAGTCACGGATCACTAGTGCGCAACGATAGGCATCGGGATACTCTTTTGTCGCCTGTGAGAACAGGAAATCGTCTTTCGACTTCACCTGTTTATTATCAATCATGCGTTGAATGAAAAACTGCATATGCAGCAGGAAACGCGAGTAATTGAGCGAGTCCGTAGCGATATCAATGCGGAAATGGTATTTGATGATGTTGAAGATATCCTTCAGCATCTTCACCGCCAGCAGCGTGTGCTCCATACTCTGTACGTCGGTCTGGCCATTGACCAGATGAAAGGCAATATTCCCCGCCTCCGCCTCTGGCAACAGGATATCCAAACGCTCGTTGATCTGCGCCAGCGCCTGTAACGCCACGGCAAACTCCTGCGGATAAAAGCGTTTTACCTCATGCAACAGCCGGTTCTGAATGATGATGCCTTTACGGCAGCGCTCAATCGCAAAACTGAGATGATCCACCAGGGTAAAAAAGATCTGTTCGTTGACCCGGCCACCAAGTTGGCTGTTGGCCAGCCTGAGGATCATCTGCACCAGCTCAATATGCTGCTCCGGCGTGGCTTCTATCAGGCGTAGATGGTCGTGGCCGGTTTGACCGTTCTGCACCACATAGACCTTTTCTATGCTGGCCGCAGCCAGCACGTCTCCCACTTTGCTGTTAAACCCGATGCCTTTGCCCATCACGATAACTTCGCGGTTATCGCTGTCGGTGGACAGCACCAGGCTGTTATTGAGCACCTTGACGACTTTCATCATTAAACTGTGTTATCCACGTTGTTGGCCGTTCGAGGCAATCAGGCGCTGATACCAGGCGAAACTGTTCTTCTTGATACGCCGCAGATCGTGCAGATCCTGTTCGCCACGGTTGACATAGATAAAACCATAGCGCTTGGCGTAGCCCTGATGCGTGCTGACCAGATCGATAGCAGCCCACGGGCAGTAGCCCAGCAGATCGACACCATCGTTAATCGCCAACTGCATCTGTTCGATATGCGCACGCATAAAATCGATGCGGTAATCATCATTGATGATATCCCCAGACAATAGCTGGTCCGGCGCGCCGATGCCATTTTCAGTAATTAAAATCGGCAGATGATAACGTTCATAAACCTTGCGCAGCGTCAGCCGCAGGCCCACGGGGTCGATCACCCAACCATAACGCGTTTTGTCGACATACGGATTTTCCGCTGCCCGATACACGCCCGGTTCGCCCAGCATGATTTGCTGGTCCCCCGCACGAGCCGTGATATCCGAGGCATCCCCACGGCTGGCAGCGATGGTGGCGGTGGAATAGTAGTTAATCGCCACATAATCCGGCCGCCCTTGCAGCAGTAACTCCGCATCTCCATCTTCAATCACCGGGGCAAGGCCGCGATCCTGCAAATATCGCCAGGCCAACGCATTGTATCGACCATGTACCGCAACATCCAGAAAGCTCCAGCAGCGCAGCGTTTCCCAGTTATGGGCCGCGATGGCATCCAACGGATGGCAGGTTTCCTGATACATGGCAGTGGTATTGATCGCCGGGCCGATTTTCCCCTTGGGGCAGTGCTGATGGCACAAATCCATGACCCGCGCCTGCGCCACCAGCATATGGTGGCTCTGTTGATAAAGCACTACCTTAATAGGCAGTTCGCCGCCCTTTGGCACCCCGATGGCGCCAGGGTGCAGGATCATAGTGTTCTGCTCATTAATGGTCAGCCAATATTTGACCTTTTCGCCAAAGGCGGTAAACAGCACGTCCGCATACTCGACAAAGGCATCAATGGTCTGCCGGTTGCTCCAGCCGCCCTGTTGTTCCAGCACATAGGGCAGATCGAAGTGGTAGAGCGTCACGACAGGTTCAATGCCATGTTTGAGCAATTCATCGATCAGATCACGATAGAACGCCAGGCCAGGCTGATTCACCTCACCCGTGCCGTTCGGCAAAATGCGCGTCCAGGCTACAGAGAAACGGTACGCCTTTAGCCCTAATTCGGCGAACAGCTTAACGTCCTCACGGAAGCGGTGATAATGATCGCTGGCCACCTTAAAATCTGCTGTGTCGGTGGGATGATCTAGCATATCAACAATTGAAGGACTCTTGCCGTCTTCGTCCCATGCCCCCTCAACCTGATAAGCCGAGGTTGAGGCCCCCCATAGGAAGCCTGGTGGAAAATCGTTCAGCTGTTGGTAAATCATGCGTTTTGCTCCTCAGTATTCAGCGCGACAATTTGCTCACCAAAGTTCACAGGGCCAGGCTGCCGGCAGCTCAGGTGCGGAAACTGCTCACTGTTGACCACCAGCACTGGGGTGATAATGTCGTAACCCCGCGCGGTAATAGCGGCAATATCAAAGCGCACCAGCTCATCACCGGTTTTCACCCGAACGCCCACCTGCAGTTGAGAGCTGAAATGCTCGCCGTTAAGATTGACGGTATCGATACCGATATGCATCAGCACTTCCATGCCGTTATCGGCCTTAATCCCCACGGCATGCTTTGAAGGCAGGAAAGTCACGATTTCCCCGTCCACAGGTGCACGCAGCACGCCTTGCTCAGGCACTATCGCCACACCCTTGCCCAGCAACCCTTGCGAGAATACGTCGTCATTCACCTGTTCCAGCGCCACCAGTTGGCCTGCCAACGGGCTGTGTAGCAATGCGTCGTCACCAGACGGTGCGCTGTCTGTGGCAGTCGCCTCTTCTTCATCAACCGGATCCTCAAAGCCCAGGATCCAGGTCAAGGCAAAGGTCACGACGATGGCGATGACGCAGGTGATAAGAGCGTGCACGATATTCATCGGGTTTTCGCCGATAAAGGCCGGTAAAGCCGCTAATCCTGGAGAAACAAAGGCATAGCGCACCAAACCGCTGACACCCGCGTAGACACCGGCACAGCCGCCACCGATCATGGCCGCGATCAGCGGTTTACGCAGTTTCAGCGTGACGCCGTACAATGAGGGTTCGGTGATCCCCAACAGCGCGGTGAAACCGGCGGATGAGGCCAATTGACGCAGGTTTTTGTTCTTGGTGCGGAACGCTACGCACAGGGTTGCCGCGCCCTGGGCGATGTTGGAAGCCAACATGCCGGGGCCATTAATCATCTCAAAGCCGTTTTTGCTCAACTGCCCGGTAGCGATAGGCGTCATCGCCCACGCGGTGCCGGTGATCACCAGGAACGGTTGCAGTCCGCCCATTAACATCGGGATCAGCCAACTGGCCTTGCCATCGATGATCGCCGCGCCGCTGGCCACCAGATCGTTGAGGAAAATGCCGAACGGCCCTACCGCCACCAAGGCTAGCGGTGTGGTAACCAGCAGGATGATCATCGGCTTGGTGAAGAATTTAATCATGGTCGGTGAGACTTTCTCGGCAAAGCGCTCAATATAGGACATCAACCATACCGTGAAGATGATCGGCAGCACCGAACCGGCATAATCGGCCAACCGCACCGGGATGCCAATAAAATCGATTGGCGATCCGGCGGCCAGCATCTGGGCAAGATTAGGGTGCAGCAAGGCTCCCGCGATGGTCATGGCCAGAATAGGGTTACATTCAAACTTGATCGAGGCGCCATAGGCCAGCAGCACCGGCAGGAAAAAGAAGGCGGCATCGGCGATGGTATCCAGCAGATGGTAAGTTGGGCTGGCCGCGCTGATCGCCCCAGTTAACTTGAGGATCGCCAGCAGCGCCTTGATCATCCCCGCTCCGGTAATAGCCGGGATCACTGGCGTAAAGGTGGTCGAAATCACGCTGATAATCTGCGTAAAGACACCGCCCTTGGCCTTGTTCTTTTGCTGTCCGTCTGGTTTGCCCAGCGGTTGGCCGATCGCTTTTTGCAACGCGCGGAAAGTCTGTTGCACGTTGTTGCCCACCACAATCTGGAACTGGCCACCGCGCTCGACCACGCTGATCACACCGGGCAAAGCTTCGATCGCTTTCGCATCTACCCGACTATCGTCGTTAAACTCCATCCGCAGGCGAGTGGCGCAGTGCGTCAGCTTACTGACGTTATCCTTCCCCCCGACCAGTGCTAATATGTCCAAGCCCAACTTGTTATAATCCATAGGTTTTCCCCGGCAAAAAAAGCAAAAAAAAAGACCAAAATGAAAATGCTCCCCTTCAACAGAAGAAGTGCATTTCTATTTTGGTCTTGCCTGCTTGCGCAGTAACACGCCATCATAAAAATGATTGAGTAGCTTATTAGGCTACGATGCAAGTAATACCGCGGACGCGATCGCCAGGCAACCGGCAACGGCAAGCTTTGTGATTAGCATCACGATTAGCCACAGCAAAAATCACAAGCGATCCAACGAAAAATCATCAAACTCTCCCGCGACCTACTGTAGCCATCCCCTTCAATAGGTTAAACTTCTCTACCTCGGCGAGTTATCTCTGCCGACCGTTGCGCTTGAATAACAATGAACCAAGGAAGTCCACATGCAACAAGGCTCTAAACTGCGGCCACCACCCATTGATGTGATCACCATTCAGTCGCAGGTGGTCTACGGTAGCGTGGGGAATGGCATTGCCTACCGCACGTTGTTGAAGAAAAACCTGGAGGTGTTGCAGGTACCGAGCGTGTTGTTTGGTTGCCCGCCCTATTACGGCGCGCCGCACGGGGGAGCGATCTCCAGCGAATGGTTTAATGGTTTTCTGGAAGATCTGATCGCCCGAGAAGTCGTGTGCCGCGCTCGGGCCATCATTATCGGTTACCTGGGTGACATGGCGCAGTGCCATATTCTGGCCGACTGGCTGCCGCGGGTGATTGCCCTCAACCCGAGTATCAAGATCTATATCGATCCGGTGATGGGAGACTATGGCGAAGGGGTTTACGTCGATAAACGTCTGGTTGAGCGTTACCGCTCGCCGTACCTCAATCTGGCCCATGGCCTGACGCCGAACGGTTTCGAACTGGAGCAGTTGTGCGGCATGGCGCTGAGCACGCGCGAACAAACCGAACAGGCTGCACGGGCGCTAATCAAAGGCAATACGCAGTGGGTACTGGTAACCAGCGCGCCAGGTGTGGCAAACAGCGCTCAAGAAGTTGGCCTGTTACTGGTCACCGCCGACGAGGCGCAAAGCTTCACCCATGCCAAAATCGATTCGCCGGTGAAGGGTACGGGTGACATGTTCACCGCGCTGTTAATTGCCCATTTGCTGCAGGGCGAACCTTTCAGCAAGGCAGTGCCGACGGCGATCCATGAGGTGTGTGCGGTATTGGAAGATGCGGCGCGTCACGGTTGGCAGGAGATCGGCCATCTGCGGGCGCTGAAATGATGTGATGCCCCTCACCCTAACCCTTATGTCTTGATCTTCTCCGCCTTAGCGGAGAAGATCCCCGACTGATCATCGGGAGATAGCCGGTGAGCTCCCCCTAACCCTAGTGCCTATGAGCCCG
>Ga0302347_1000798_pt1 | contig 44031 bp, 41 predicted proteins | sample PhyWR1_FD_202178 | JGI IMG/M metagenome (GOLD analysis project Ga0302347, IMG submission 202178) | Leaf surface microbial communities from wheat plants in UC Gill Tract Community Farm, Albany, California, United States - DLSL W.R1 (v2)... | ecosystem: Host-associated > Plants > Phyllosphere >... | reverse complement strand
AACGCAGCCTGTACGACAGACCGGCGACACAGTTAAGCTGCTGTCACTTTGTTGGAGTTTTTCGCATGCTGACCCTGGGAAACATGTTCGTGTTGATGCTGCTGGCGACCGCTGCCGCCTGGGTCTGGCACAACCACGGCCTGCGCGAGCGCGCGCTGGAGCGGGTCAAGCAGCATTGCGCCAAGCTGGATATCGAGTTGCTCGACGGTGCGGTCGCGCTCAAGCGCATCGGCTTTGTGAAGGATGCCAGCGGCCGGCGGCGCCTGGCGCGGGTCTACAACTTCGAATTCACCGTAACCGGCGAAACCCGCCACGCCGGGGTCATCACCCAATTCGGCGCCCACAGCGCGCAAATCGAACTGGCGCCGTACCCGTTCGAAGCCAAGGAACCACTGCCCAGCGCCGAAGTGATCGAGCTGAGCCAATGGCGCCAGGACCACGCGACCAAGAACCGTCAGTAACGGCAGGCAGCCAGAGCAGCCTGCAACGCGGCCATGTCCTGTGGCGCGCTGAAAATCAATTCGATACGTGAATCACGCCGCCATTCGCTTGGCTGCCAGGCGAGCGCGCTGTTATCCACAGCGTTGGCGGACACCCAGCCCGCGCCGCTGTGGATAACCAGCTTGGCGCGGCGCCATTCAAGGCCTGCCAACCATTCATGCAGGCGCTGGGGGTCGAATTGCTGGCTCGGGTGCCAGCGCCAGCCGATGCTCCAGCCACCTTCCTGAGCCTGGCTCAGGCAGATCGGCTGCGTGGGATCAGTCCAGATGGCCGGCATTTGCGCGAGCCCCTTGGGCACCTCGACGTTATCCACAGCCGCTTTAGCGTGCGCATTCAGGCCTGGCAGTTGGTCGAGAGGCAGCTGCGCCTGCTGCGTCCAATACAGCGGGCAATCGGGTAATTGTCGCTCCACGGCCTGACGCTGCGCGGCATCCAACCCCTCCTCCTTGTTCAACACCAACAGCCCGGCACTGGCCAGCGCGTCCTGCTGGGCGGGCGGCAAGGCTTTGCCCGCCGCCAGGGCTTGGGCATCCAGCACCAAAACGCACGGTTGAACGGCCAGTACTTGCTGCCACGGCGCCTCTCGCAGTTTTTTGAGCAACTGCGCCGGATGCCCCAGGCCCGACGGCTCGATAAACAGCCGATCCGGCTTGGCCTTACGCAGCAGGCGGCCAAGGCCTACCTGGAACGGTGCTCCATTCACACAGCACAGGCAGCCGCCGGCCACTTCGCCGAGGGCGATGCCGTCGTCATCCAGGGTCAGCAGCGCCGCGTCCAGGCCGATCTGCCCGAACTCGTTGATCAATACCGCCCAGCGCTCGTTGGCCGGGCGTTGGGCGAGCAGGTGCTTGATCAGGCTGGTCTTGCCGGCGCCCAAAGGCCCGGCAATCACGTGGGTGGGAATGTTCTGCAGCATGAGAGGCGCTATTCGGACCGTGTAGAGAGCTTGATCCTACCCGGTTATGCCAACCAATCCAGCGTCAGGATCAAGCGACGCTCATCCGCCTTCAACGCTGGCGAGCGGTGGATCAGGCCGTAGCCTTCATTGCCGTGCCATTTGGTGCCCTTGAGCAAGGCCACTTCGCCGCACTGGATCTGCTCGATGCGCTCGCCGGGCTCGGCCTCCGGCTGGCTCAGTTGGCGCCGGTCCATCACGCCTTCGCGCAACCACTGGCTACCGATGCCGGCGTAGGTGGTAATCAGCCGCACCGGCACATGGTCCACGTGAAAACGCGGGCACATGGCCTTGTCCAACAGACGCAAACGCACGCCGATGCGTTTGGCACCGAGCAGGCAGGCAAACGCGCTGACCAGCCACGACACATCGGCGACGAACCCTTCATAGCCTTCAAGATCACGACAACTGGACGCCAAACCCTTCAAGTTCGGCTCGGAATCCTCGCTGCTGAGTTCGATCACCATCGAGTCGGCCAACGGCTCATTGAGCGCCACCAGCAACTCGCCGAACTCGGCAATGTGCAACGGCAACTGGCGCTGCCACAGCGCCAGGTTGACGCCATCTTCGAGGATATCGGACAGCGCCAGCGGGGTTTCGCCGCGGGTTTGGCGGATCACGGGGCGTAATGGAATCACTTGGGCCAACATCAGGCGGCTGCCTCCTCATACCAAGGGCCAAAGGGGTCGGCCAGCTGGCGCCACCCTTCGACGCCCAGGGCCATTTCTGCATCGGTGAGCAAGCAGGCGTCCAGCTCGGCGCGCATCTGGGTGAAGTCGATGTTTTGCCCGATAAACACCAGTTCCTGGCGGCAATCGCCGGTGCTCAGTTGCCAGTTACCCATGATCGCCGCCACGCTTTCTTCGTCCTGTGGCCATTGGCTTTTCGGCACAAAACGCCACCAGCGTCCGGCAAACCCATGGCGCATCAGGCCGCCGGCCTGGGACCAGCTGCCCGCGTCCTGATGCTTGCTGGCCAGCCAGAAAAAGCCCTTGGAGCGCAGCAGCTTGCCGTTGACCCACGGGCGGTCGATAAAGTCGAAAAAGCGCTGCGGATGGAACGGGCGGCGCGCGCGGTAAGCCGTGGAGGCGATGCCGTACTCTTCGGTTTCCGGCACATGCTCGCCGCGCAGCTCCTGCAGCCAGCCCGGGGCCTGGGCGGCGCGCTCGAAGTCGAAACGGCCGGTGTTGAGGATCTTGTGCAGCGGCACTTCGCCCATGACCATCGGGATGATTTCCGCCTGGGCGTTGAGGCGTTCGAGGATCGCCATCAGCTCCTCGCGCTCATGGCTGCTGATCAGGTCGATCTTGCTGATCAGGATCACGTCGGCGAACTCGATCTGCTCGATCAGCAGATCGGTGATCGAGCGCTCGTCCTCTTCACCGAGGGTTTCGCCCCGCGAGGCCAGGCTTTCAGCGGCCTGGTAGTCGAGCAGGAAGTTCATGCCGTCGACCACGGTGACCATGGTGTCCAGGCGTGCGATGTCGGCGAGGCTTTGCTCGTTTTCATCACGAAAGGTGAAGGTTTCGGCCACGGGCAAGGGTTCGGAAATGCCGGTGGATTCGATCAACAGGTAATCGAAGCGACCCTCCTTGGCGAGTTTTCCGACTTCCAACAGCAAGTCTTCGCGCAAGGTGCAGCAGATGCAGCCGTTGCTCATCTCCACCAGTTTTTCTTCCGAACGGTTGAGGGTGACGTCGCGCTGCACCTCGCTGCCGTCAATGTTGATTTCGCTCATGTCATTGACGATCACCGCCACGCGCAGGTTCTCGCGGTTGCGCAGGACGTAGTTGAGCAGCGTGCTTTTGCCGGCGCCGAGAAAGCCGGACAACACGGTAACGGGGAGGCGATTAGGCATCAGGTATTCCTCATCAGGGGTGGCCGGTCAAATCGCCCGTTTATGGCGTTCGCGCAGCTCTTCACGTTCTTTCGCTTCGATACACAGGCTGGCCGTAGGGCGCAGCAGCAGGCGTTGCAGGCCGATAGGCTCACCCGTTTCGCGGCACCAGCCGTATTCGCCACGGGCCAGCAATTCGAGGGCGTCGTCGATCTTGTCCAGCAGCTTCTTTTCCCGCTCCAGCAGGCGCAGTTGCCATTGGCGCTGTTCTTCGGCGCTGCCCACATCGGCGGGGTCGCTGTTGGTTTCCTGCTCGCGCAGTTGCTGGAATTCGCCCTCGATGCGCGCTTGCAGCTCGTTGCGCTGGGCCAACAGCAGCGCACGGAAGAAGCCTTGCTGGGCTTCATTCATGTAGTCGGCGGGCGGCTGGGCCAGCAGGTCTTGTTCAGTCATGGGGAGCGGTTCACGGGTCAGGCTGTGTTTTAATGTTATAGTATAACAATGCAAATAAGCCAATCCCCCTTGCTCACCGCGACGAAGGGCGCAATGCTTGAACACCCCAAACCTCGAGAAACTCTATGAAATACCTGGTGTGCGCCCTGTTATTGGCAGCGGCTGGACCGGCCTGCGCCCAGGCACCGAGCCCGTTGGCGCACTGCACGCGCAGCGCCACCCTGCTGGCGTGCGTAGACCCTTTGGGCAATGCCTACAGCGTGGCGACGGCGGGCAGCACCACGTATCTGAGAGGTTTTGAAGTAATCGGCAAACGCTATTGGGCACAGACCAACAGCCGCTATGGGCAGCTGACGTTCTTTACCGGGCTGGCGTCGGACGGTGAGGCGTGGGTGGGCTACACACGGCGTGTGGGCTGGACCACCCTGAACCGGTTTTCCAGTTCGGGGGGCGCCAGCGCCAAGTTCACCTGCAGCCGCATCGCCGGCTGTTAGGCCTGGGCGTCTTTCTGTTCCTGAACCCAGGCCATGTAGCTGTTCATCGGCGGGTTCTTCTGGAAATACTGTTTGAGCCCTTCGAACAGACCGTCGGCAACCGCCTGCTGATGCCGCGCCGTGACCAGCCGCGCACTGTCTCGTGCATTGGAAATAAACCCGGTTTCCACCAGGATCGACGGCACATCCGGTGACTTGAGCACCGCAAACCCGGCCTGCTCCACACGCTTCTGATGCAACGAAGTAATGCCTTCCAGGCTGCCCAGGATCGAGCTGCCCAGTTGCAGGCTGGAGGCGATGGTGGCGTTCATCGACATATCCAGAATCACCCCGGCCAGCATCGGGTCCTTGTCCTTCAGATTGAGCAAACTGGTGGCGCCCAGCAGGTCAGCGCCGTTTTCCCGTTGCGCCATAAACCGCGCGGTGGCGGAGGTGGCGCCGCCTTCGGACAAGGCATACACCGACGCCCCCGAGGCGGTGATGCGTGGCGCCGCATCCGCGTGCACCGAGATAAACATGTCAGCGTTGTGCTTGTGGGCGATCTCCACGCGCTTGCGCAGCGGCACAAAGAAGTCGTCGTTGCGCACCAGCTTCACGTCAAAGCCCTTCTCACGCTTCAAGCGTTTGGCCAGCAATTGGGCGATGGACAGCACCACATCTTTTTCGCGCTGGCCCTTGGAGCCGACGGCGCCAGGGTCCTTGCCGCCGTGGCCGGGGTCGACCACCACGATGATGTCGCGCTTGGGGTGGGCCTTATCCACCGGCGGCGTGGGTTCTTTCGCTATTTGGCGAGGAATTTGAGTAGCGCTGCTGAGATCCAGCACCAGGCGATGACCCTGGCCATCCTGGGGCGGCAACAGAAAGCTGTTGAGCTGCATCGGTGCGGCCAGGTCCAGCACGATGCGTGTGTCGCCCTTGCCGAAATGCCCGGAACGGATCGATGTAATGCCACTGCCCTTGAGCATCAGTTGAGAGAAATCCCCACTGAGCCCGGCGCCACTCAAATCGATGATCAGGCGCTCGGGCGCTCCCAGGGTAAAGGTCTTGTATTGCACCGGGCCGCTGAGGTCGAACACCAACCGCAACTTGTTATCCGAGCGCCACAGGCGCGCGTTGCGAATCTGCGTGGCCGACGCGGCGAAGGGCAAGGTGAACAGGGGGCTGGCCAGAAGCAGGTTAAGGAGCTGACGTCTGCGCATGAAAATACCGCTGAGAAAAGGAGCGTCCGTACTCGACATGGGTGAAAAAAGGCCGGGGAAGAAAATTCATCGTCGACTCTATTGTTATACTATAACATGTCGAATTATTTCCAACGATGGACCTGCCCATGAACGCGCTGACTCTGCCGGATATCGCCGCGCAGGCTTCAAGCCAGGCCTTGCCACTCGACTGGGTGGGCATGTGCGGTATCGCCTTGCCGATCCTCATCGACGGCCAACGCCTGAGCGCCACCGCCGATGCGGGTGTGAGCCTGGACGACGGTGCCGCCCGTGGCATTCATATGTCACGCCTGTACCTGGCTCTGGAGATGCTCGACCAGCAGCCCCTTACGCCTGCACTTCTGCGCAATGTACTGCAGCGCTTTCTCGACAGTCATGAAGAATTATCTAAGAACGCCTACCTACGTATTCATACCAACCTGCTGCTGAAACGCCCTGCGCTGGTCAGCCCGTTGGCCGGTTGGAAAAGCTATCCGGTGAGCATCGAGGCGCGCCTGGAAAACCAGATGTTCCACGTGGAACTAAAAATTGACGTTACGTATTCCTCAACTTGCCCATGCTCCGCTGCCCTCGCCAGGCAGTTGATTCAGCAGCAATTTCTCGACGACTTCGCTGACAAGCCGCTTCAATACGAAGCCGTATTGAGCTGGCTCGGCAGCGCCAATGGCATCGTCGCCACACCCCACAGCCAGCGCAGCAGCGCGCAGTTGCAGGTGACGTTGCAAGGCGAACACCTGGCGCTGGTTGACTTGATCAACGACGCAGAGGCCGCCCTCGGCACCGCCGTACAAACCGCTGTGAAACGCGCGGACGAACAAGCCTTCGCCCTGGCTAACGGGCAGAACCTGATGTTCTGCGAAGACGCCGCCCGCCGCCTGAACCTCGCCTTGAAACGCTCGGATGCCGTCAAAGCCTTCCACCTGAAAGTGATCCACGCCGAAAGCCTGCACGCGCACGATGCCGTGGCTGAAAGCCGCTGGACGAGAAACCCTGAATGATCACCTGCACCGCCTTGCGCTGGGGCGCCCCCGGCCAACCGCTGACCCCGGCTGTAGATTTCACCCTGGAAAAAGGCAGCCTCACCGGCGTGATCGGCCCGAACGGCTGCGGTAAAAGCAGCCTGCTCAAGGTCATCGCCGGCTTGCAAAAGCCCTTGGCCGGCAAGGTGAGCGTGGATGTTCCACGGCGTGGCGGCCTGTCGTTCCTGCCGCAGCAACAACACCTGGATCGCCAGTTCCCCATCAGCCTGCAAGAGCTGGTGGCCGCCGGCTTCTGGGGCACCAAGCTCACTCCGGAGCAACGCAGCCAGCGCCTGCAAGCGGTGCTGGAAGACTGGTGCCTCAGCGGCCTGGAGCAGCGCCCGTTGATGGCCTTGTCTGGCGGGCAACTGCAACGTGCCCTGCTCGCGCGCATGAGCCTGGCCGAAGCGCCGGTGTTGCTGCTCGACGAACCTCACGCCGCCCTCGACGAAGAAGGCCAGGCGCTGTGCTGGAAACACATCCACGCCTGGCACGCCGAAGGTCGCACGCTGGTGGTGGTGTGTCATGACCTGGCCTCAGTGCGCCACCATACCGAGCAAGTGGTACAGGTCAAAAGCACCGGCTGCCTCTTCGGCCCGAGCAAAGAGCTGATCCGCCCCCAACTGCACATGCAGGTGGCCTGATGCATTTCACCGCGCAATTGTGGATGCCGTTTTTCGACTTCGTGTTCATGCGCCGCGCCTTGATCGGCGGGCTGGTGCTGGCCTGCAGCACCGCGCCGCTGGGGGTATTTTTGATCCTGCGGCGCATGAGCCTGATCGGTGACGCCGTGGCCCACGGCATCCTGCCCGGCGCTGCCCTGGGCTTCTGGTTCGCGGGTTTGAGCCTGCCCGCGCTGACCATCGGCGGCCTCGGCGCCGGCCTGGGCATGGCCGGGTTGTCGGCGTGGATCACCCGCCGCACCGGCCTGCGCGAAGACGCCAGCCTCGCCGCCATCTACCCCATCTCCCTCGCAGCCGGCGTGTTGATCCTGGGCATTGCCGGCAAGCGCCTGGACCTGCTGCACCTGTTGTTCGGCTCGGCCCTGGCGGTGGATGAAACCACCCTCACCGGCATGCTCTGGGTGTCCGGCTTCAGCCTGATCGCCATGGGGCTGATCTACAAACCGTTGCTGCTGGACACCCTCGACCCGCTGTTCCTGCAAACCGTCAGCCGCCTCGGCCCTTTGGCCCACGGGCTGTTTCTGACCCTGGTGGTGCTCAACCTGGTGATTGGCTTCCAGGCCATCGGCGCCTTGATGGTGGTGGGTTTGATGATGTTGCCGGCCATTGCTTCACGTTTCTGGAGCCGGCGCCTGCCGGTGTTGATCGCGGTATCGGCGGTGCTGGGATGCCTGTCGGTGTGGCTTGGCTTGTTGCTGTCGTTCTACTACTCACTCCCCAGCGGCCCGGCGATTGTGCTGGTGGCTGGCGGCGGGTACCTGCTGTCCGTGGTTTTCGGTCCGGTGCACGGTTTGCTGCGCCGCCCGCCGTCTCTTACATCCCAATGAGGTGTTTCCCGATGCGCGCTCTACTCGTGCTGTTCAGCCTGCTGCTGCCACTGTCCATGGCCCAGGCCGCCGACAAACTCCAGGTGGTTACCAGCTTCAGTATTCTCGATGACATCACCCACCAGATCGGTGGCGATCACATCCAGATCAGCAACATGGTCGGCCCCGATTCCGACGCCCACACCTACGAGCCGACCCCCGACGACGCCAAGGCGCTGCTCAAGGCCAGGCTCATCATCAAGAACGGCCTGGGCTTCGAGCCGTGGCTGGACCGCCTGGTGACCAGCACCGAAACCAAGGCCACCGTGGTCACCGCCAGCAAAGGCGTGATTTCCCACACCATGGAAGAAGACGGCGAAACCATTCCCGACCCGCACGCCTGGCATAACCTGGCCAACGCCGAAATCTACGTGAACAACATCACCAAGGCGCTGGTCGCCGCCGACCCGGCCAACAAAGCCGATTACCAACGCAACAGCCAGGCCTACCTCAAAGAGATCTACCGCCTGCTGGCCGAAGCCAAGACCAAGTTCGGCGCCCTGCCCGCCGGCAACCGCCGCATCGTCACCTCCCATGACGCTTTTGGTTACCTGGGCCAGGCCTATGGCATCCAGTTCCTCGCGCCGCAGGGTTTGTCCACCGAGCGTGAACCGTCTGCCGCCGAGGTCGCTGCGCTGATCACCCAAATCCGCAAGGACAAGGTCAAGGCGGTATTCATGGAGAACATCAAGGATTCGCGCCTGCTCAAGCAGATCGCTGACGAAAGCGGCGCGCAGATCGGCGGCACGCTGTACTCCGACGCCCTGGCTGCCGAAGGCCCGGCCAGCACCTTTACCGGGCTGTTCGAATACAACCTCAACACCTTGTGCGCCGCGCTGAGCAAGCCATGACCCTGAGCATGCTCGAACTGGAAGGGGCTGCCAAAGGCAGCCGCTTTCCACTCGACTCGGTGCTCGACGCCCTGCCGTGGAACCGCGATGGCCTGATTGCCGCCATCGCCCAGCAACACGGCACAGGCGAGGTGCTCATGCTGGCCTGGATGAACCGCCAGGCCCTCAACGAAACCCTGGCCAGCGGGCAAGCCTGCTACTGGTCGCGCTCGCGCCAGCAGCTGTGGCGCAAAGGCGAAAGCTCCGGCCACTGCCAGCAACTGGTGGAAGCGCGCCTGGATTGCGACGGCGACGCGGTGCTGCTGATCGTCAACCAACTCGGCCCGGCGTGCCACACCGGCCGGCCCACCTGCTTCTACAACGCTATCGATGGCGACCACGTTCACATCATTACGGAGCCATTAGCATGATCCGCAAAAACCCTTCCGGCGACCTGCCGGTGATTGCCGAATCGGCCTACGTCGACAAAACCGCGATCATCTGCGGCAAGGTCATCATCGGCGAGAACGTGTTCGTCGGCCCCTACGCCGTGATCCGCGCCGACGAAGTCGACGCCAGCGGCGCCATGGACCCGATCACCATCGGCGCCAACTCGAATATCCAGGACGGCGTGGTCATCCACTCCAAGTCCGGCGCAGCCGTGACCATCGGCGAGTTCACCTCCATCGCCCACCGCTCCATCGTCCACGGCCCCTGCACCGTCGGCGACCGCGTATTCATCGGCTTCAACAGCGTGTTGTTCAACTGCGCCGTGGGCGACGGCTGCGTGGTGCGGCATAACTCGGTGGTCGACGGCCGCGACTTGCCCGCCGCGTTCTACGTGCCCTCCACCACCCGCATCGGGCCGAATACCGACCTGTCGCAATTCCCACCGGTGAGCGTCAGCGCCTCGGAGTTTTCCGAAGACGTGGCGCGCACCAACGTTGACCTGGTGCGCGGCTACAAAGCCCTGCAAAACGAGTTCTGAGCCATGAGCCGCCTGCTGATCCGCAACGCCCGCCTGGTGAATGAAGGCCAGGAATTCGACGCCGATGTGCTGGTCGCCAATGGCCGCATCGAAAAGATCGCCAGCAGCATCGAAGGCGGCGTTGCGCCCGTGGCCATCGACGCCCAGGGCCAATGGTTGCTGCCCGGAATGATCGATGACCAGGTGCACTTTCGCGAACCTGGCGCACCGGACAAAGGTAGTTTCTACAGCGAGTCCCGCGCGGCGGTGGCCGGCGGCATCACCAGCTTTATGGACATGCCCAACACCAGCCCTGCCACCCTGGACCTGCAAGCCCTGGCCGATAAAAAGCGCCGCGCCGCCCTGCACTCGGTGGCCAACTACGGCTTTCACTTCGGCGTGAGCAACGACAACCTCGACACCGTCGCCGCCCTCGACCCGCGCGAGGTGGCCGGGGTCAAAGTGTTCATGGGCGCGTCCACCGGCAATATGCTGGTAGACGACCCACGCGTTCTGGAGCGGCTGTTTGCCGAGGTGCCGACCATTCTGCTGGCCCACTGCGAGCACACGCCGAGCATCCTCGCCAACGAACAGCGCCTGCGCGAGCGCTTCGGCGACAAGATCCCGGCCGTCGCCCACCCGCTGATCCGCGATGCCGAAGCGTGTTATCGCTCGTCGTCTTTTGCGGTGGAATTGGCCCAGCGTCACGGCACCCGCCTGCATGTGCTGCACCTGACCAGCGCCCGCGAGCTTGAGCTGTTCGAAGACAAACCGCTGGCGCAAAAGCGCATCACCGCCGAAGTCTGCATCCACCACCTGCTGTTCGATGACCGCGACTATCACCGCCTCGGCCACCAGATCAAATGCAACCCGGCGATCAAGACCCGCGCCGACCGCGACGCTCTGCGCCTGGCCTTGCTGAGTGATCGTCTGGATGTGATCGGCACTGATCATGCGCCGCATACCTGGGCGCAAAAACAGTTGGGCTATCGTGAAGCGCCGTCGGGTTTACCGCTGGTGCAGCATGCGCTGCCGGCGTTATTGGAATTGGTCGCTGATGGGCTGCTGCCGCTGACCACCCTGGTGGCCAAAACCAGCCACCGGGTCGCCGACCTGTTTGCCATCCCGGACCGGGGTTATTTACGCGAGGGGTATTGGGCCGACCTGGTGCTGATCAAACCTGAGCCGGCGGGCAAGCCGGTGAGCGATCAGCCGATCCTGGCGAGATGCGGCTGGACGCCATTTGCCGAGCGCAGCTTTCGCCACAGCGTCAGCACCACGTTGGTGTCCGGCCACCTGGCCTGGCACAACGGCCAGGTGGTCGACAGCTGCCAGGGCTTGCCCCTGCACTTTCTGCGTTAAGCGCGCGGTTTGACTGTGCCGCAGTCATTGCCCAGCCACTGAGCGTGGCTATCCAGGCTGCCCTTCTGCTGGATGCCGGTGGCATTGAAGGTGCCGTTGACGGTGGTGGTGAATTCCTTCTGGCTCTGGAAGGTCGCCACACCGGTGCCTTGGGCTTTCGGGCAGCTGAAACGGAATTTCCACTGGTTGCCGGTCTTGTCGGTCACTTCCTGTTTGCAGCCCGATTGCGGGTCGGTCAGCGGGATCGAGTCCGAGGCGAGCTGGGCTGGGGTGAGGCACACCTGCACGCCTTTGCCGGCCATGGTGATGCCTTGTTTTTCCAGCATCGCGCGTTGTTCCGGGGTCATCTGTTGCTTGAGCTGACCGAGGATCAGCGACAGGTCCGGCAGGTCCTGGTTATCGACTTTCATATTGCTGGTGCGCCTGTGCCGCCACCGGCAGCGACAAACCAATAACCATGGCTAAACCAAGCAGACGAGCATTCATCGGGTAACTCCTGGGTAATTGTGGGCGTTAGACGCCGCAAAGGCGCCAGTGTTGCACGGCAAATAAAATAGCGACATTCGCAGCCGTTCATGGTCTGTTAGGCACTGGATTGTCTGGAGTCATGTCGTTCATGGATTTTTTTGGCCCGCACCTGCTCGCCTACTTCATTGCCTCACTGCACTTTCTCGGGACCCTCGCCGCGATCCACGCGGTGCTGACCGTCAGGACCGCCCAAGGCTCGATCGCCTGGGCCTTGTCGCTGATGTTCATGCCCTACCTCACGCTGATCCCCTACCTGATTTTCGGCCGCAGCACCTTCGACGCCTACATCCAGGCGCGGCGCCAGGCCAACCAGGAAATGCACACCGCCATCACCGAGCTGAATTGGCGCCCTTGGGTCGAGGAAGCCCTGGCCGCGCGCAGCTCAAGCGCCTACACATCGCTGCGAGCCATGCCCAAGCTGGGCCGCATGCCGTGCCTTGCCAACAATGAAGTGCGCTTGCTGATCAATGGCGACGCCACGTTCAGCGCGATTTTCGAGGCCATCCGCAACGCCAAAACCGCCGTGCTGTTCCAGTTCTTCATCATCCACGACGACGAGCTTGGCAGGCAGTTGCATGCATTGCTGAAGGAAAAAGCTGCACAAGGTGTAAGCATCTACGTGCTCTACGACCGCATCGGCAGCCACGCCCTGCCCCATCGCTACGTGCAGTCGCTGCGCGATGCCGGGGTACAGGTCAAGGCATTCGCTACGCGTAGCGGCTGGCTCAATCGCTTCCAGGTCAACTTTCGCAACCATCGCAAGATCGTCGTAGTGGACGGCCTCACCGGGTTTGTCGGCGGCCACAACGTGGGCGATGAATACCTGGGCAAAAAACCGCCACTGGCACCGTGGCGCGACACCCATGTGCAGGTCACCGGCCCGGTGGTGGCATGCCTGCAGGAGTCGTTCGCCGAAGACTGGTTCTGGGCCGCGCGGGAGCTGCCGCCACTGATCCTGCCGGACGCCTACCCCGAAGACGGCGTGCTCTGCCAACTGCTCGCCAGCGGCCCGGCCGACCCGTATGAAACCTGCTCGCTGTTTTTCGTCGAAGCCATCCACGCCGCGACCGAACGCGTATGGATCACCAGCCCGTACTTCATCCCCGACGAAGCCGTATTCGCCGCCCTGCGCCTGGCGGTGCTGCGCGGTGTGGACGTGCGCCTGCTGCTGCCGTCACGGCCCGATCACCGCATTGTGTATGCCGCGTCCAGCCTTTACGCAATCGAAGCGGTGCGCGCCGGTGTGCGCGTATTCCGCTACACGCCAGGTTTCCTGCATCAGAAGGTGGTGTTGGTGGACAGCGAAATCAGCGCCATCGGCAGTGCGAATATGGACAACCGTTCGTTTCGGCTGAATTTCGAAGTGATGCTGCTTACCGTCGACGAAGCCTTCGCCAAGCAGGTAGAGGGGATGTTGCTGGACGACTTCGACCAGGCCCATGAAGTCAGCCAGGAAGAAAGCCGCGAGACCCGCCGCCTGCAACAACTGGGCATGCGGGTAGCGCGCCTGATCTCACCGATTCTCTAACCAACAACTCGGTAAAAAAATGTGGGAGGGGGCTTGCCCCCGATGGGGGTGTATCAGTCATGAATGTGGAGACTGACACTCTGCTATCGGGGGCAAGCCCCCTCCCACATTTGGATCTTCAGTGTTTATGAAACTGTGTTTCAGCGATAGATATCTTCCCGCGTCCACGGCAGTTCATGGCTGCCATCGGCGTGGGGTTTCACCGCCAAAATCTGGTGCAGGTTGATCCAGCCCCGGGCAAACGCGTAGGCGCAACCGGCCAGGTACAGCCGCCAGATCCGCAGCGCCTGCTCCGGCACCATCTTCGCCGCGGCTTCCAGGTTGTCCTCCAGGCGCTCGCTCCAATGGTCCAGGGTGCGCGCGTAGTGCAGGCGCAGACTTTCGACGTCGACCACTTCCAGCCCGACTTCGCTGATTTCAGCGGTCATCATCGCCAGGTGCGGAAGCTCGCCATTGGGGAACACGTAACGCTCGATAAAGTCCCCGGCGCCTCGGCCCACGGGGCGGCCGTCGGTGTGCTTGGCGGTAATGCCATGGTTCATCACCAGGCCGCCTTCACGCACAGCGCCGAACAGGGTCTTGCAGTACTCCGCCAGGTTGGCGTGGCCGACGTGCTCGAACATGCCCACGCTCACCACTTTGTCGAAACGGCCGTCTTGCGGCAGGTCGCGGTAGTCGAGCAGTTGCAGGTCAACCTGGTCCTCCAGCCCCTCGGCCTTGACCCGTTCCCGGGCCAGCGCCAACTGCTCTTTGCTCAGGGTGATGCCAAACACTTTGACTCCGAACTCCCGCGCCGCAAACCGCGCCAGCCCGCCCCAGCCACAGCCTACGTCGAGCAAATACTCGCCCGGTTGCAGCCGCAGCTTGCGGCACAGGTGGCGGAATTTGTCTTGTTGAGCCTGGTCGATGGATTCGCTGCCGGTTTCGAAATAACCGCAGGAGTACGCCATGTCCTGGTCCAGCCATAGCTGGTAGAACTCGTTGGACAGGTCGTAATGGTAGGAAATGGCCGCCGCGTCAGTGGCCTTGTCATGGATCGAGCGCACCGGACGACTGCCGCCGTCGTCTTCGATCAGGGCGTGACTCAATTCGTCACATACCCGGATGACCTCGGCGATGGAGCCTTCCAGCTCCAGTTTGCCCTCCACGAAGGCTTCGCCCAGTGAGTCGAGCGTGGGATGAGTCAGGCTGGTCACGACCGTGGGGTCCTTCACCACGATGGTCACACTGGGCTCGGGGCCCAAGTTGAATTCATGGCCGTCCCAGAGTCGAAGACGCAGCGGTAGCTGAAGATTCTGTAAGGCCGGTGGAAGTTGCGCGAGCATGAGTAGTCCCCCCTTGTTTCAGACGTCTGAATGGAGGGTAGACCATCCGAAGAAAAGTAGGAGGCTATCGATTTGATAGCCGTCTTCTATGACCTTCGGCGCTCGACCAAGCCGTCCTGGACCCACTGTTTCAGCCACGTTACGGCCTGCAGGGGGGCACCCTCTGCATAAGTGACTGCCAGCTCGGCGCACAGTTCTGAAAAATTCCAGCCGGTGGTCACCATCCCTGCCAGGGCGCAGATTTGCGCGGGTTCGAGGCTGCGGTAGTGGCACACATTCTCCTGGCGCCACACCAGGCAGATGTGCGCCGGGTCCAGTTCCTGGCTGTCGGGAAAGGCCGATTCGTCCTTGCTGGCACGCCAGATCGCCAGCGTGTTGAAGCGGCAAAACACCTGCTGCACTGAAGCTGCGAGGGTGATCTGCAAGCCCGGCCAGTCTTCCGGCGGCAACTGCGCCATGTCATTCAGGGTCAACGGCTGACCCTGCGGCGCATCAAACGCCAGGGTGAACGCCCACTCCAGCCGCGCCAGTTCGGCCAACGGCGCGCCTTGCTCGGCCACCAGGTGCTCAAGGATAAACGCCGGGAATCGTTGGCCCAGCCAGCGCAGGCTGTAGTGGGCTGACGGATAACGGCGCACGTAGGCTTCGGTCAGCGCCGCAAACTCGTCGTCACCCAGCCAATACCAGATGGCGCCGAAGTCATGGCGCAGCACCTCCTGCAACCGCGATAGGTAAGCGTTGTGATAAATCGCCAGGCCCGTGTCCACATCCAGCGTCGGCCCGCCGAGCAAGGTGGCGGCGAAGCCACTGTTGGCCACCGATGTTTCAGATAATAAATGCTGTTCAAAGGCCAGTTGCCAGTCGGTCAGGCGCATAACGCTCTCCTGGCCAGAGCGGTGGCGCCCAGTTCACGCGCCTTGCTCAACTCGGTAAGCAGCTCTTCGAAAGGCGGGAAATGGTCATCGCGCTCCAATAGGGTCGAGACCGGCCCCAAGTGTTCCAGGGTCTGCTGATACAGCGCCCATACCGGATCGCACACCGGGTGGTCATGGGTATCGACCACGTAGTCGCCGTAGTCCATATGCCCGGCCAGGTGCAGTTGGCGGATGCTCTCGGGCGGCAGGTTGCGGATAAACGTCCAGGCATCAAAGCCGTGGTTGCGCGAACTGACATACACATTGTTCACGTCGAGCAACAGCTGGCAGCCGGTGAGATGCGCCAGCGCCTTGAGAAACTCCCACTCGGTAAATTCATCCGCCTTGGCGCGCACATAACTGGAGACATTTTCCAGCACCAATGGCCGCTGCAACACGTCCTGCACTTGGCGAACGCGGCCGGCCACGTGGTACAGGCTTTCTTCGGTGTAAGGCAGCGGCAGCAGGTCATGCAGCTGGTGCGCACTGCCGCGGCTCCAGCACAGGTGATCGGAAATCCACGCCGGCTGGATACGCTCGGCCAGCGCTTTGATGTGTTTCAGGTAGTCGGTATCGAGGGCATGCGGCCCGCCGATGGACAGGGACACCCCGTGCATCACCAGGGGATAACGCTCGGCTATCGCGTCCAGGTAGTACAAGGCTTTGCCACCCTGCACCAGATAATTCTCGGAGATCACTTCGAACCAATCCACGGCCGGCGACTGTTCAAGGATCTGCTGGTAGTACTCACTGCGTAAACCCAGGCCGTAACCCAGAGTTGGAAGGGACGCGGACATGACTCACTCCTGGGCAAAGTGTCCGCGGCGCTGGGGGGGCAGACGCCGCGGTGGCACCCGTTGGCCGGTTACTCGCCGACTTTGCCGCCAGCCTTGGTGCAGGCATCGGCACTGGCCATGGCCTTGAAGCCCTGGCCTTTGCAGGAGCCTTGGCCTTTGCAGGCGTGGTCCTTGGTTTTGCAGTCGTTCTGGCCTTTGCAGGCGTTGACGCCATAGCAGTGCACAGCGGTATCGGCGGCCTGGGCCTGGGTGACAACACCGGCAAACAGGGTTGCGGCGGCCATTGCGAGAGCAGCACCAGCAGCAGCGGATTTAATGTTCATTGTTGTATTCCTCATGATCGGTAGTGGAGCCGGTCTGAACGGATTGTTCAGTCTCGACACAGCACTAGAGTGAGGCCCCCTATCGGCGTTACAGCTGTATGCAAATATTTCTAAAATTTATTCTTCCAGCTTCAACAGCGGCTCCTGAAAGCGCAACAAACGCCCGGCATTGCCCAGTACCAGCAAGGTGCTGAGGTTATGCAACACCGCCGCAATCATCGCCCCGGCCGCGCCCAGCCAGCCAAACGCAGCAAACACCACAATGGCCAGGGTCCAGCCCAAACCAATGATCACGTTGACCTGCAACGTGTGCCGGCACTGGCGACTCAAGCGCACACAGGTGCCGAGGCGACGCAGGTCGCTGCCGATCAACACCACATCCGCCGAAGCCAGCGCGATATCCGCCCCGCCCGCCCCCATCGCCACGCCGACCACACCGGCCTTGAGCGCCAGGGAGTCGTTGATGCCGTCGCCCACCACCATCGGCCGGAAACCGCTGCCGATCTCGCCCAAAACGCGGTTGAGTTTGTCTTCGGGCAAGGCCTGGGCTTCGACGTCGCTGATGCCCACCTCCAGCGCCAGGCTATCGGCGACGCTCTGGCGGTCGCCGGTCAGCAGCAGTTGGCGGCCCAGGCCCAAGTCCCGCAGTTCCTGCAGAGCCTGGCGCGCTTCCGGCTTGACGCTGTCGGCCAGCAACAGCCAGGCGAGAAATTGCCCGTTCAGCGCCAGCCCGGCAATCGGGCCGTCGTGGTTCGGTACGGCTGTGGTGACAATGCCCAATTGCTCGAACAGCTCGGGCCGGCCCAACGCGGCCTCGCCCTCTTCCGTCTGCGCCACCACGCCCAGACCCTGGCGCTCACGAATGTCTGTCAGCGTTAACGGCTGCGTGCCCAACCCTGCCAGCGCCCGGCTGACCGGGTGGCTGCTGGCCGAGCCGAGGCTGGCGGCCAGGTTGAGCAAGGCCTGGCGATCCGGCGCGGTGGTTTCAATGGACTGCAAGCGCAGCGTGCCAAAGGTCAACGTGCCGGTCTTGTCGACCACCAGCGAGGTCAGGTCGGCCAGCTCTTCCAGAAACGCCGAGCTGCGAATCAAAATCCCGTGCCGCGCCGCCACCGCAATCCCGGCAATCGCCGTGGCCGGTGCCGACAGCACCAACGCACACGGGCACGCCGCAACCAGCACGGCCAACATCGCCTGGGCGTCATTGGTCACAAACCAGGTCACCGCTGCCAGCAACAGCACCAGCACCATATAGCTGCCGGCATAACGCTCCAGCAGCCGGGTGATCGGCGGCTTGGAGCGCTCGGCGTTCTGCATCAGCGCGATGACTTTGCCGAGGGTCGACTCATTCCCGGTGCGGGTCACCTCAAGGCGCAACAGGCCATCGAGGTTGATCGCGCCGCCAAACACCTGCACGCCCACGCTGGCTTCCAGCGGCACCGACTCACCGGTGATCGGCGCCGTGTCCAGGCTCGCCTGACCCGACAGCACCACGCCATCGGCAGGCACGCGGTCGCCGGCGCGCACTTCGACGATATCGCCGGTGTGCAGCGTGCCGTTGTCCACTTCCACAATGCTGCCGTCGGCCTGCACAAGGCGCGCATGGCTGCGAGTGAGTTTGCCAAGGGCGTGGATCGCTTCCTGGGAGCCGATTACGCTGCGCTCTTCGAGCACATGGCCGAAGATCATGATGATCGGCAGCAAGGCGGCGGTCAGCAGGTCGCCGGTGGCCCACGCGCCCAGCATCGCCAGGGCGATCAACTGGTCGGTGATGCCATGCAGGCTCGGAAACCGAAGGCTGTACCAAGCCGAGCGCATCACCGGCACGGCCACCAGCAGCGACGCCACGCCGAGCAGCAACTGGCTCACGCCGCTCTGGTCCGGCGCCAACCAGCGCCACACCAGGCCGAGTATCAGCAAGCCCAGGGCGAGCATGGCCAGGGTCAATTGCCGGGCAGCGCTGCGCTGTTCGGCGGAGGTCAGCATGGGTGCGCTCATTGTTCGGCTCCCTGGATGATCAAGCGGGAGTCGTCTTTAGGGTCGACCGTGGTGACAGAACCGGCCTGGCCGAGAATCTTCGGCAAGCGCTCGCGGTACAGGCGCAGCAGCAAGCCGGGGTCTTTGACCTGAGCCAGGCTGGCGACGGTGGCGGTTTGCGCCTGGGCGTTGGCCAGACGTTCGCTGGCCTGGGCGTGGGCCACTTGCACCAGGCGGTCGGCCTGCTGGTTGGCGGTCTGGGTGAGTTTTTCCGCGTCGGTGCGCGCGTTGGCCACGGCTTTGTCGGCTTGCTGACTGGCGGTGAGCACCGCGTTGAAGGCATTCACCGCCGGGCCCGGCAGGCTCGATTGCACGTCGACGCGGGTGGCAACGATGCCCAAACCCAAGCCGCTGTCGGTCAACTGCGCCAAGCGCTTGTTGATGCCTTGCACCAGATCGCCGCGCAAGCGTTCGCGGCGCTCGGCGGCGCCGTTATCGCTGCCGATCAGCTCCGGGCGCGCGACCAGAATAGTGTCCAGGTCACGCGCGGCCGTCAGGGCCACGGCGCTGCGCGTCACCAGGCGGTCCAGCGCCGGCAACACATGCTCGCCCTGCAACACAAAGGCATAGGGCTCGGTGACCTTGTAGAACACCCGCACATCCAGCTGCACTACGCCGGCATCGCCGGTCAGCAGGTAACCGGAGCCGGCCAGGGCATCGCTGAGTGGCGCGGCGAAGGTGGCCACGCGGTCGGCCTGGGTCGCGGCGTCGGAGCGCAGCAGGTTTTCCACCCGACGCTCGATCACGCGGTCGGCCGCCGGCAATAGCACCACCTGTTCGAACGGCTGCGGCCAGGCGAGTAAAAGGCCGGCATTCTGGATGCGGTCGAGGGCGCCGAAGTGCAGCACCACGGCGCGGTTCTGCGGGTCGATCTGGCGCACATTGGAAAACGCCCAGGCCAACGCGGCCAACACGGTCACCGCGTACAGCGCGAGGAAGGTCAGGCGCCCGGCCTGGATCCACGGGCTGTCCGGGCTGTCACGCTCGCTCATGGCTGAACGTCCTTGGGCCCGTCCACCAGCGCGCGGAAAGGCGCGGCGTCGGTGCGCAGGATGATTTTGGTGCCCGGCGTGACCACCGTGCCCAAGGTGTCGAGGGAGCGCAGCAGGTTATACAACTGCGGGTTGCCGGCGTAGGCACGCCCATAGATCTGCGCCGCCTCGACCCGCGATTGCGCTTCGATATCGGCGGCTTTCACCGTGGCATCGGCCTGCACGATGCGCGCATCACGCTCGGCGGCCGAGCGGATCTGCGCCGCTTCACGCTTGCCCACGGCGGTGCGTTCGGTGGCGATGGTTTCACGCTCGGCGCGCATGCGGTCGACCGTGGCGGTGAGGGTTACCGAGGGCAAGGTCAGCCGCTCGATGCCGACTTGCGCCACGCGCACGCCATAGGTGGTGAGCAATTGTTGATCAATCTGCTGGCGCAACTGCGCTTCGAAATCGGCGATGCGCACCTGGCTGGCGTCGGTGTTGATCAAGCTGGACAGGTCAAAACTCGCCGCCGTGGTTTCCAGTGCCGAGCCGACAAAGGTACGAATCTGCCGCGCCGCCTCATCCGGCTGGTTCTGCACCGCGCGCATAAAACGCTGCACATTCTCGGCATCGCCCTGCACCTGCCACGCCACATAGGCCTGCACGATGATGCGCAGGCCATCGCGGGTGCCCACATCCTGCAAGCCGCTGGAGGTGGTGCGCAGACGCAGGTCCACCGGGATCGCCGCTTCGAACGGCGCCGGCCAGCGCCAGCCCAGGCCCGGTTCCAGCAGCACCCGCGACGGGTTGCCGAAGCGCGTGATCACCGTGGCTTCGCCGGAACGCACCTGCACCAGGCTTGCGGCCGCAACGGCAAACAGCACCAGCAACACCGCCCAGGCCATGCGCCGCCAAGGGAATGGGCCGGCCGCCTGTTCATCGCCATGGTGGTGATGGTGGTGGCCGTGATGATGATGACCGTGATCGTGAGAATGAGCGCTCAACAGACAGACTCCTTATTGAACGGCTTTACGCGGCACCGAGGGATCGGCCGGCAAGGTAAAAGAACGCAGATCGATCGTCGGCGCGCCATCGGCGCCCAGGCGGTGATCCAGAATCAGCAGCTTGGCGTGGGCCAGGCCCTGGCTGAGTTGGCCCAGGTACTGCTCCAGCACGAAGGCCTGGCCGGCGGCGGTGTAGGCTTTTTGTTCGGCGGCAAAACGCAGATCGGCCGCCTGGGCGCCGGCGTTCACTTCGCGGGCCGTGGCCAGCGCCTGGTCGCGGGCGGTGCTGGCTTGCAGCAAGGCCTGGTTGGTTTGCTCGCTGGCAGCACCGCGCTCGCGGGAGATCAATGCCTGGGCGCCGATCTGCGCGGCTTGCACGCCGTGGTAGGCGTTGGCGGCGCCGGCCGGTGGGTGAATGGCTTCTACTACTGTCGCCAGAATCTCCACGCCGCTGTCGAGTGTTTGCAGGTCGGCTTGCACCGCGCGGCCGATTTCGTCGGCAAGAAGGGTGCGTTGTTCGCCGAGCAATTCATCCAGGGTGCGCGAGGCAAAATCGTGCACCAGGATGCGGCTGGCGGTGCTGCGGATCAGGGTCGGCACATCCGCGCTGTTATAGGTGGCGGCCAGCGCGGCCCTGTCGGTGAGGCCGATACGGTAGACGAACCGCACGTCCATATTGACGATCTGGAAGCTCTGCTTGTCGCCACTGCTGCTGGCGATCACCTGGGATTTGTCGTTTACATGGCTGGCGTCCCACAGCCGATTGGCAATCGCGGGGGGCGGGCCTTCGGCGGGCGCCAGGTCTGGCTTTGCAGCCTCGCTGACGCTGGTGGCCAGTTCGTGTACCACGCCATTTTCCACGCTGATCACACGGCCCAACGGCCACGGCAAACCGGCATGCAGGCCCGGGCCGAACACTTCCACAGGTTTGCCAAAGCGCTCATAAATCCCACGGCCTTGCAGGGGCACTTCGTGCACGCCGGTCAGGGCCCAGCCGACAGCCAGCACCACCAGCAGCACCGGTAAAAACGCGCGGCGCATGTAGGTAAAGGCCCAGATCTGACGCAGGTCGATGCCGAAGCGGTTGTGCAATTCATGCTGCAAGGCGAGCAAGGGTTGGGGTGGCCAGCGCAGCAGGTCGGCGATGAAACTCTGGGCCATCAAACGCGGTTCGAGGCGCGGCTGGCGCGGGCTGAACAGCGACAGCACGGCCCTTAACAGAAACTCCAGCGCCACCAACGCCGGCAGCAAACCGATCAACGTCGCCAGGCGCAGCGGCCACACCGACTCGGCGCCAGCAAACAGCAGGCAAATCCCACTGATCACCAGGCACACAATCGCCACCCGGCTCAACTGCGCCAGCTGCCCGGCTTCCGGCCATTGCGCGGGGGTTTCCTGGGCCAGGCGGCGCTCAAACACCAGCAGGCCAAACGCCAATGCCAAGCCCAGCGCGGCGCCGATGCTGGCGGATTGGCCGACTGCGGCGGCGGGCAACGTCAGGTTCCAGAATTCAACAATGCTGACCAACGCCAGCAGCGACCAGCCCGCCAGCCACAGCACCGGCGCGCCGATCTGCCCGACGACGCGCCCCACCAGGCGTGCATAGCCGCGCGCATCTTCACCCGGCACTTCAGCGGATGGTTCTTCCAGCGCCTGAGCGCGCCAATCGGCCACCCACCACGCAGACTGCAACCCCGCCACCAGCACCAGCAACGCCGACGCGCAGTTGATCAACACCACGGGCCAGATCGACAACGGCGCAAACAGCGCAACAAACAGTGCCAGCACCCAACCGGCAACGGCCAGCGCTGTCAGGCTGATCCCGGCTTGCCGCAACCGGCGGGCATGGAACACCCCTTGTTGAAAACGCGCGAGGCCCTCAACCGAGGCGCCGTCAGCTTCCAGATCCACTTGCATCCACTCAACGCCCGTCTGCACACAATTGGTTACGATATAACACGCAGCGTGAAATTTTTGTTCGATAAACACCGTGTTCAAGCGACGAGCAGATCCCCTGTGGGAGGGGGCTTGCTCCCGATAGCGGTGGGTCAGCCAACACGGGCATTTACGGTCCTACCGCTATCGGGGGCAAACTCCCTCCCACCTTTGATCCTTATCGCTTTCGAGACCGTGACTAAACCCCCATAAACACGCGCCATCACTGGTGCAGCCCCCAAATAATCGGCACACTCCAAACCAGTTTTTCGCGGGTTCACGGACAAGGAAGCGTCACCTCCCATGATTTCGATCTATCAGCTCAAACCGCGTTTTCAAAACCTGCTGCGCCCCCTTGTGCAGCGCCTCTACGACAACGGCACCACCGCCAACCAGATCACCGTGCTGGCCGGCGTGGTTTCGCTGTTGGTCGGCCTGCTGATCGCCAGTTTCGCCGAATACCTGTGGCTGTTTGCGCTGATCCCGCTGTGGATGATCCTACGCATGGCTCTGAATGCCATCGACGGCATGCTCGCCCGCGAATTCGGCCAGCAGTCGCGGCTGGGCGCCTACCTCAATGAACTGTGTGACGTGATCGCCGACAGCGCGCTGATCCTGCCATTCGCGCTGATCCCCGGCGTGAGCCTGGCGCCGGTGCTGCTGGTGGCCTTGCTGGCGGTATTCAGCGAATACGCCGGCGTGCTGGGGCCGATGGTTGGTGCATCGCGCCGCTATGACGGGCCGATGGGCAAAAGTGATCGCGCGTTCGTCCTCGGCGTGCTGGCCACCGGCGTGGCGCTGGGCTGGCTCGGCGCCGGCTGGGTCGACGCGGTGATGTGGCTGGTCGCCGCCCTGCTCGCCTACACCCTGGTCAACCGCGTACGCCAAGGCCTGAAAGAAACCACTTCCCCTTCTGCATAAGGATTTTGCGATGCGCGAACAGCAAGCACACACCTTCAGTACCCATGATGGCGTCGAGCTTTTTTACCGCCACTGGCCCGCCAGCGCGCCCACGCAGGGCGAGCCGCGCCAGGCTATCGTGCTGTTCCATCGCGGCCATGAGCACTCGGGGCGCATCGCCCACCTGGTCGATGAACTGAACCTGCCCGGCTTCGACTTCTTCGCCTGGGACGCCCGAGGCCATGGCCAGTCCCCCGGCGAACGCGGTGACAGCCCGAGCTTCGCCACCAGCGCCCGCGACGTGCAGACCTTCTGCGATCATATCGGCGCAACCTATGGCATCGAAGAACAAAACTTCGCCGTCATCGCGCAAAGCGTCGGCGCGGTGATCGCGGCCACCTGGGTGCATGATTACGCGCCGAAAATCCGCGCGCTGGTGCTCGCCTCGCCGGCCTTCAAGGTCAAGCTCTACGTGCCCTTCGCCCGCCCGGGCCTGGCATTGATGCGCAAGTTTCGCGGCAATTTTTTCGTCAACAGTTACGTCAAGGCCAAGTTCCTCAGCCATGACCCGGAACGCGTGGCGTCCTACGACAGCGACCCGCTGATCACCAAGGCCATCTCGGTGAATGTGCTGCTGGGTCTGTACGAAGCCGCCGATCGCGTTGTAGCCGATGCCCAGGCGATCCAGGTTCCGACTCAGCTGCTGATCTCCGGCTCGGACTTTGTGGTGCATCGTAAACCCCAGCAGCAGTTTTTCGACCGCCTTGGCAGCCTGAAAAAAGAGCTGCACATTCTCCCCGGCTTCTTCCACGACACCCTCGGCGAACGCGACCGCGCGGTGGCCGTGAGCAGCGCCCGGCGTTTTATCCTGCAGAACTTTGCGCACCCGCTGGACCGCGCCTCGCTGCTGGATGCCGACAAGCTGGGCGCCACCTGCGCCGAGTCCGAATCCCTTGCCGCGCCGCTGCCGCGCAATTCCCTGCGCGACCTGTACTGGCGCATGACCCGTGCCAGCATGGGCCTGGGCAAAAACCTGTCGGACGGCGTAAAGCTGGGCTTCGACACCGGCTTCGACTCCGGCAGCACCCTCGATTACGTGTACCGCAACAAACCCACCGGCAAAGGCGGGCTGGGGCGGATGATCGACACCAACTACCTCAACTCCATCGGCTGGCGCGGCATTCGCCAGCGCAAGCTCAACGTCGAGGAACTGCTGCGCCTGGCCATGGCCAAGTTGCGCGACGACCAACGTGAAGTGCGCATCGTCGATATCGCCGCCGGTCATGGCCGCTACATTCTGGAAGCCCTGCAGGGTGTGTCGCCGCTGCCGGAATCGATCCTGCTGCGCGACTACAGCGACATCAACGTGCGCGACGGTGGCGCGCTGATCCGCGAGAAGGGCCTGGGAGATATCGCGCAGTTCGTCAAAGGCGACGCGTTTGATCGCCTGGATCTGGCCGCGCTCGACCCTAAGCCGACCCTGGCCGTGGTGTCCGGCCTGTATGAATTGTTTGCCGATAACGGCATGGTCGGCGGTTCGCTGGCCGGCCTGGCCGAGGCCGTGGAGCCGGGCGGTTACCTGGTCTACACCGGGCAGCCGTGGCACCCGCAGCTGGAACTGATTGCCCGCGCGTTGACCAGCCACCGCCAGGGCCAGGCCTGGGTGATGCGCCGTCGCAGCCAGGCGGAAATGGATCAGTTGGTCGAGGCTGCCGGTTTCCGCAAGATCACCCAGCGTGTGGATGAGTGGGGCATCTTTACCGTGTCCCTGGCGCAGAAGATCTGAGCATGCGCGAACCCGGTTTACTGAAGCCCGCGTTCCTCTGGCTGCTACTGTTGGCACCGCTGTTTTTCAGCACCTACGGCTTTGCCACCTGGGTCACCAGCCAGCGCAGCGACGTCGGCACCCTGGTGTTCGGCTGGGAAACCCATATGCCGTTTTGGGCGTGGACCATCGTGCCCTACTGGTCCATCGACTTGCTCTACGGTTTCTCGCTGCTGCTGCCCAATAGCCGGCATGAGCTGAAACAACACGCGCTGCGCCTGCTGAGTGCCCAGCTGATTGCAGTGAGTTGCTTCCTGCTCTGGCCGCTGCGCTTCACCTTCGAACGGCCAGAGCTGGATGGCGTGTTCGGCTGGCTGTTTGCCGTACTGGCAGGCTTCGATAAACCGTTCAACCAGGCGCCGTCGCTGCATATCGCGTTGCTGGTGATCCTGTGGGTCATGTACCAGCGCCACACCCAAGGGCTTTGGCGCTGGGTGGTGCATGGCTGGTTCGGGTTGATCGGGCTTTCGGTGCTGACCACTTATCAACATCACTTTATCGACTTACCCACAGGCGCCCTCGCCGGCTGGCTTTGCGTGTGGCTGTGGCCGGTGGAACACCCGAGCCCGCTGCTGAATGCGCGGCTTACCCGGGATCGCAAGCGTTGGCGCCTGGGTGCGCGCTATGGCCTGGGCGCGCTGGCGCTGGTCATCATGGCATTCAGCCTCGGCGGTGGTTGGCTGTGGCTGCTCTGGCCGGCGGTGTCCTTGGGCTTGATCAAGGCCAACTACTTCGTGCTCGGCGCGGCGGGCTTTCAGAAGCGTGCCGATGGCAGCCTCACACCGGCGGCCCGCTGGCTGTACGCGCCGTACCTGGCTGCGGCGTGGATCAACTCACGGCTGTGGACACGTAAGCATCCACAACCGGATTTGATTGTGGATAACGTTTGGCTCGGGCGAATTCCCGCTTCGAAAGAGCAGGATCCATTCAAGGCCATCGTTGATCTGTGTGCTGAACTGCCGATTAATCCACAGGGCCGCGCCTACCAACGCGTCCCGGTGCTGGACCTGATTGCCCCAACCGCTGCCGAATGCCAGCAAGCCGCCGAGGCCATCGAACGCCTGCGCGCCAGCGGCCCGTTGCTGGTGTGCTGCGCCCTGGGCTACTCACGCAGCGCCACCGCCGTCGCCGCTTGGCTGCTGCACACCGGGCGCGCCACCACGGTTGACCAGGCGCTGACTATTATTCGTACAGCGCGGGCCAATGTGGTCCTGCACCCCGCACACCGTGAAGCTTTGGAGGGTTTATCCCATGCCAGCTGATATGGAACTCCAGGTGGTCGCCAGCCTGTTACGGCGTGGGCGTTCGCTGGATCAGTTATCCACAGGCCTGACCGTTGCAGGCGTGGTATTCGGCCTCGCCCAGCTGCTGATGGCGAGTATTTCCACGATCTGCCTGTTGCTCAGCCTGTGGATGATTATTCTCGGGCTACTGCAAAAGTACTGGGCGCTGCGCGTGGCCTTCGACGCCGACCTGTTCGCCCTGCTGGCTCGCGACACCGACCGTACCGGCGACCTCGACCAGGCCCTGCAAACCCTTGGCCTGCAATCGCCCAAGCGTGCCGGGCGGCCGTGGACCGAGCGCCGTCGCGGCGCCCTCAAACTGTTGCGCAAACAAGCCTGGCTGCTCGGCGCGCAAGCGCTGCTGACCCTGGGCGTGATCCTCGCCAGCCCTTGGCTGCCTTTCGCCGGATAAGGAAACCCCATGTTCGAACCCGTGGTCGCCACGCTGATAACCTCCATGGCCCGCACCGTCACCGGCGCCCGCAGCCTGTGGCTGGGTTGCGCGCCAGTACCGGTGCAGCGCATCTATTTCGCCAACCACAGCAGCCACGGCGACTTCGTGTTGCTGTGGGCTTCGCTGCCGCAGAACCTGCGCAAATTCACGCGCCCGGTGGCCGGCAGCGATTACTGGAATAAAAGCGCGCTGCGCCGCTACATCATCAACCGCGTGTTCAACGGCGTGCTGATCGACCGTGAACGCAAAGACCCTGTGGATAACCCCTTGCAGCCCATGCTCGAGGCCCTGGAAGGCGGCGACTCGCTGATCATCTTCCCCGAAGGCACACGCAATCTGGAGGACGGCTTGCTGCCGTTCAAAAGCGGCTTGTACCACCTGGCAAAAAGTTACCCACAGGCCGAGTTGATCCCCGTGTGGATCGCCAATCTTAACCGGGTCATGCCCAAGGGCCGCGTATTGCCGCTGCCTTTGCTGTGCACCACCAGCTTCGGCGCGCCGTTGCAACTGGAGGACGGCGAAGACAAAGGCGCCTTCCTCGCCCGCACCCGCGACGCCCTGCTCGCCCTTGCCCCGGAGCATGTCTGAGATGGATAGCCAAACCCTGATGTTGTTCGGCGGGATCGGCGCGATCCTGGTGCTGGCCTCGCTGATCGGCCTGATCCTCAAGCTGCGCACCCGTGGCACGCCGAATGCGGTGATCGACAACCTCAACGCGCGCATCAACGCCTGGTGGGTGATGGTCGTGGTGATCGGCATCGCCTTCTGGCTCGGCACCGGAGCGGTGATCCTGCTGTTCTACGCGGTGTCGTTCTACGCGCTGCGTGAATTCCTCACCCTGACCCCCACCCGCCGCAGCGACTACCCGGCGCTGGTGGCCGCGTTCTACCTGGCCCTGCCGCTGCAATACCTGCTGATCTACTCGGACTGGTACGGGCTGTTCTCGATCTTTATCCCGGTGTATGTGTTTTTGCTGCTGCCGATCCTCGCCTCGCTGGGCGGCGACACCACGCACTTCCTCGAACGCGCCTCCAAGGTGCAATGGGGGCTGATGATCGCGGTGTTCTGCGTATCGTTCGTGCCCGCGCTGCTGACCCTCGACATCCCCGGCTACGAAGGCCGCAACCTGCTGCTGATCGCCTACCTGGTGATCGTCGTGCAGCTGTCGGACGTGTTGCAGTACGTGTGCGGCAAACTGTTCGGCAAACACAAGATCGCGCCTAACCTGTCGCCGTCCAAGACGGTGGAAGGCTTCGTCGGCGGGATTCTGCTGTCATCGCTGATTGGTACGGCGCTGTGGTGGACCACGCCGTTCAACCCGTGGCAGTCGTTCCTGATTGCACTGTTGATCAACCTGCTCGGGTTTGCCGGCGGCATCGTCATGTCGGCGATCAAGCGCGACCGCGGCGTGAAGGACTGGGGCCATATGATCGAAGGCCACGGCGGCATGCTGGATCGGCTGGATTCGGTGTGCTTCGCCGCGCCGATCTTCTTCCACCTTGTGCGCTACTGGTGGACTTGAAGTACGTTTCAACCTAACAAATCGAATCAATTTGTAAGCCTATAGGGCAACGTACAAACGTAATATGACCGTCTATAGGCTAATATTATTTATATAACTGTATTCCTATAGACTTACAGATATTGCAATATTGAAAGCCTATAAGCTCTCAAAAGGTCATCCGCATGGGCACTTCCAACCTCCACAAATTGCGTCTGAATCAAGTCGAGCGTGCCATTGAACCCTTTCATGCAGTGAGGGGCGCCCCGGTTCCGCCCGGTGGCTGGCTGCGATCGATCAGGGAGTCGCTTGGTCGCTCGCTACGCATCCAAGCCGAAATTGCAGGTATATCCCCTGGTACCTTGACCAAATCAGAGAGCGCCGAGGTTGATGATCGAATTTCGCTCGCACAACTGAGAAAACTGGCCGCCGCACTCGACTGTGAACTCGTCTATGGCCTCGTCCCCAAGAAGCCCCTGCACGCAGTCATCCAAGACCGAGCCGAACTGCTGGCGAAGCAGGAAATTTTAGGCGTCGCACATTCTATGACCCTTGAAGATCAACGCCCCTCTGACGCCTTCATCGAACGTCAAATCGATGAACGCCGCAAGGAACTGCTCGACGGCTCATGGGCGCGCCTATGGCGATAGGACTCGAGCTCAAACCTGGCCAAACACCCCTGGACCCCGATGAAATATCTGGCCTGAAACCAAGACACATCGCCACCCAAGGCGAACTGGATGAGTGGGAGGCACAAAACATCCTCAAAGCCTCGCGGTGGATAGCTCGGCAAAAAAAGCTGGAGGTGCTGAACGATCATTTCTGCCGCGAGCTGCACACGAAAATGTTCGACGACACCTGGAAATGGGCGGGAACCTTGCGCAGATCCGATAAAAATATCGGCTGTGATTGGACGAAAATTGCGGTCAATTTGCGCCAGTTACTCGACAACATGGCTTACTACCTGGAGCACAACGTCTTCCCGCCGGAAGAAATAGCCGTCCGCTTTCATCACCAGTTGGTTTGGTTGCATGCCTTTCCCAACGGTAACGGCCGCCACGCCCGCCTTATGACGGATTGCCTGCTGAGGCAATGCGGCCTCGCCCCCTTTTCCTGGGGCCGCGATAACTTGGTGGCAGCGAGCGAAGTACGCCAGCGTTACATCCACGCGCTACGCGCTGCGGATATCAATGACTACTCCCTGTTATCGGCCTTTGTACGCAGTTGATCGGACAATCCTGGTCGAGTCCGCAGGCATGCAATGCATAACCGCCTAGCCCGGCAAATGCCCCAGCGGCAGCGCCCCTGGAGTTTTCACGGTCTGGATCGCAAAGTTGCTGCGAATATCCCGCACGCCCGGCACTTTGAGCAGGCTGCCGGTGAGGAACTGTTCATAGCCGCGCAAATCCGGCACCACCACCTGCAACAGAAAATCCGATTCCCCCGACACCAGGAACGCCGAGATCACTTGCGGCAGCGCGGTGACGGCTTCGCGAAACGCATTGGCTTCGGCGTCGGTGTGCCGCTCCACCTTGACCCCCACGAACACCATCATCCCCAGCCCCACTTCGTCGCGGTCGAGGGTGGCCTGATAACCGCGAATCACGCCAGCTTCTTCCAACAGGCGCACGCGGCGCAGGCATGGGGAGGCGGACAAGCCGATCTCATCAGCCAGTTGCACATTGGTCAGCCGGCCGTCGCGTTGCAGGGCGTCCAGAATCTTGCGGTCAAACGCGTCAAGTTTAAGATTTGGCATAAGTGAATGGCTTTCCATGATACCGATGGCAGACAGTGCCAAGACTAGACGATTTTCTGGCTGACTACGCAAGCACCTGCCCCACGCTCTCGCCCTAGACTGGGCCGACAAATCACGGGGGTGGAACATGGCGGAACTCTGGTTGTTTTTGCTGGCGCTGTCGGTGGCTTACCTGTTGCCGGGGCCGGACATGATCCTGCTGCTGCAAACCGGCGCGCGCCAAGGCAAAGCCCTGGCACTGACCACGGCGCTCGGCCTGGGGCTCGCCCGGGCCTGCCATGTAGCGCTGGCGGGCATGGGCCTGGCGACCTTGTTCAAAGTCGCGCCCTGGACCTTCGATGTGGTGCGCCTGGGTGGCGCGGCCTATCTGTTGTGGCTGGGTGTTCAATGCCTGCGCGCGAATATGCTGCTGCCCCTCGATACCGCAAACACTCCGCCAACGCGGCATGCCTGGCGCGCGGCATTTCAACGTGGCTTGCTGACCAACCTGCTCAACCCCAAGGCGCTGTTGTTTTGCTCGGTATTGCTGCCGCAGTTCATCAACCCCCAGGCCGGGCCGGTGGCGGCGCAGTTTGGGGTGCTGGGCGCGATTCTGGTGGCCATCGGTTTCGCGTTCGACTGCTGCTACGCCCTGGCCGGCGCACGCCTCGGCCAATGGCTGGCGCACAACCGCTCGGCGCAGCGTGTGCAACAGTGGTTGTTCGGCAGTCTTTTGATCGGTTTCGCGGTGCGCCTCACTTTTGTGCAACACGCCTAGCAGTGCGGCGTATCTGCGTCATCTTTTGTATCAAAGACGCTGTAAGATACGCCGCACTTAGCCAGGGATGCTCACCATGTTCGATTCGTTCAAAGCGATCAGCCGCCGTATTGTCGGCGCGTTCATGACCGTGGTGGGGGCCGTTTTCGGCCAATGGCATCCGCCGTTCTGGCTGCGCGCCATCGGCCGTGGCCTGGCGAACCTGGGCAACAAGGCCCGCGCTTACCCGCGCCAGGCCGGTGCCGGGGTGTTGAGCCTGGTGCTACTGGTCGCCGCCGGCTATTACGGCTGGCACTGGTATTCCAACCTGCCGCAGCCGCACACGGCGAGCTATTCGCTGCACAAGCCCAACCTCACCAACTACACCCAGCAGCCGCCGGTTGTGGATAACTTGCAGGTGCGCTTTGCCGAATCCGTGGCGCCATTGGCGGCCATCGGCAAACCGGTAACCGAAGGCATCACCCTCAAACCCGAGGTGGCGGGCACCTGGCGCTGGTCCGATGACCGCACCTTGCTGTTCGTGCCGGAAAAAGACTGGCCGGTAGACGCCCATTACACCCTCGACCTGGCCAGGAAAAACCTGCTGGCCGACGGCGTACTGCTCGACCAATACAGCACGCAATTTTCCACCCAGCCGTTCCGTGCCACCCTGGCGCAAAACGAGTTGTACCAAGACCCCTCCAACCCAACGCTGAAACAGCTGGTAGCCACCTTCCGGTTTTCCCACCCGGTTGATGAAGAAAGCCTACGCAAACGCGTGTCCGTCACCCTCGGCAAAGGCCTGGCGTATCGTGACGCCCAGTTGCCTAACCGCCCGGAAATCACCTTCGACGACACCAAGCTCAACGCCTATGTACGCTCCGCCGCCTTGGCCACGCCGCTGGAAAGCACGCCGGTCAGCGCCAAGCTCGATGAAGGCATCAAGGCCCGCGACGGCGGCAACGCCAGTACCGCGCCGCTGGTGGCCGAAGTCACCGTACCCGGTCGCTATCGCCTGACCTTTACCGGCGCCGACGTCAGCTTTGTGGATAACCAGCGCGGTGAGCCGGAGCCGGTGCTGATGTTCAGCAGCTCCAGCGCCGTAGCCGATAACACCATCGCCGGTAAGGTCCAGGCCTGGCTGCTGCCGGAAAAAGCCCAGGATGACACGCGCCCTTACAGCAGCAACGACATCGACGACGCGCTGCTTGCCCGCAGCAGCAAAATCAGCCTGACCCACGTACCCAGCGTCGAACCGCTGAACACCCTGCACGCCTTCAAATTCAAGGCCCCGGCGGGTCGCGCGTTGTATGTGCGGGTGCCGGCCAACCTGGAAGCCATCGGCGGCTATCTGGCGAAAAATCCTACGGCCTCGCTGCTGAGCATGCCGGCCTACCCACGCACTTTGCAGTTCCTGTCCGACGGCGCCCTGCTCAGCCTCACTGGCGAAAAACGCCTGGGCTTCATGGCGCGCGGCGTGCCCGGCGCCCATGTGGAAATCGCCCGCCTGCTGCCCAACCAACTGCAACACCTGGTGGACCAGAGCAGCGGCAGCTTCGCCCGGCCCAACTTCGGCAACGAATACTTCGATCGCATGGTCGAGCGTGAGTCCCTGGACATTCCACTGTCGTCCAATGACCCGGCCAAAACCGTGTACGACAACGTGGACCTCAGCCACTACCTCACCGCCAATGGCGGCCGACGCGGCATTTTCGTACTCAAGCTCAGCCCCCAGGATGACCCGGCCCCGCGAACATTCGAGTACGACCGCAGCAGCACCAGCGACCTGCGGTTTATCGTGGTGACGGACCTGGGCATCATCGCCAAGCGTTCCAGCGACGGCAGCCATGATGTGTTTGTGCAATCCATCGGTAATGGTTCGCCGGTCGCCGACGCGCAAGTCGACATCATTGGCCGCAACGGTCTGGCGGTCAGCAGTGGCCGTACCGATGGCGAAGGCCATGTGCATTTCGCCAAGCTGGATGAACTGCGCCGCGAGAAAACGCCACTGATGTATGTGGTCACACGCGGTAATGACCAGTCGTTCCTGCCGATTGCGCGCCAGTCCCAGCAGCTGGATTTGTCGCGCTTTGATGTAGGTGGTCTGGAAGAAGACGGTGCGATTGATCGCCTCAGCGCTTACCTGTTCACCGACCGTGGCCTGTACCGACCCGGCGAAACCGCGCACCTGGGCATGATCGTGCGCAGCGGCAACTGGAAAGGTGCCCTGCAAGGCCTGCCGGTGGAGCTGCAAATCACCGACCCGCGTGGCCTGGAGGTGATTCGCCAGCCGCTGAAGCTGTCTGCCAGCGGCTTTGAAACCTTTGATTTCCCCAGCAGCGAAGTCGCCCCCACCGGGGAGTACACCGCGACCCTGCAGTTGATTGGCCAGAAGCAGACCCGCACCGACCTGGGCAGCGTGAGCTTCAAGGTGCGTGATTTTGAACCGGACCGCATGAAGGTCAGCCTGAGCCTGCACGACACGCCGGTGCAGGGCTGGATTGCGCCGGACCAGGTGGTAGCCAAAGTCACCGCGATGCACCTGTTCGGCGCCCCGGCAGCTGGCCGCCGCGTGACCGCGAAAATGTCCCTGAGCCCGACGCTTGCGGCCTTCGACCGCTATCCGGATTACCGTTTCCGTCTAAATGATTCCCTGGAAGACGCCAGCACCGAAGACCTGGCCGAAACCACCGTGGACGATAACGGCCAAGCCGTCCTTGACCTCAACCTGCAACGCTTCGCCAGCAGCACCTATCGCCTGCAAGTGGCTACCCAGGTGTTCGAGGCCGAAGGTGGCCGTAACGTGGCGGCGCAAAGTGCGCTGCTGGTGTCGTCCGCGCCGTATCTGGTGGGTGTGAAAAGTCAGGATTCGCTGTCGTACGTCGCCAAGGATGCGCCGCGCCAGGTGCAATGGCTGGCCGTCGCGCCGGACCTTACGCCGCTGGAGGTCGACGGCCTGACCAGCGAGGTGGTCGAGCACCGTTATGTGTCGGTGCTGGTGAAACAGTCCAACGGCACCTACAAATACGAGTCGCGCATCAAGAACATCAGCCAGCCGGCCGCACCGCTGGTGATGACCAAGGAAGGCGCCAAGCAGGCCCTGAACACCGGCACGCCGGGGGATTACACCCTGCAACTCAAGGATGCCAACGGCAACCTGCTCAACCAGATCGACTACAGCGTGGCCGGGCGTGGCAACACCTCGCGCTCCCTGGAGCGTAACGCCGAGTTGCAACTGCGCCTGGATAAACGCAGCTATGCCACCGGTGACGAGATTGCGATCAGTATCCGCGCGCCCTACACCGGCGCCGGCTTGATCACCATCGAGCGCGACAAGGTCTACACCCAGCAATGGTTCAAGGCCGACAGCACCAACAGCGTGCAACATATCCGCGTTCCCGCAGGGCTTGAGGGCAATGCCTACGTCAACGTGCAGTTTGTGCGGGACATGGGCTCGGCCGAGGTCTACATGAGCCCGCTGTCCTACGGCGTGGTGCCGTTCAGCATCAACCTGGATGCAAGGCGAATGGCGCTGAAGGTAGAAGGGCCGGCGAAGATCGAGCCGGGGCAAATGCTCGATATCAAGGTCAATGCCGACCGTCCAGGCCGTGCGGTGATCTACGCAGTGGATGAAGGCATCCTGCAAGTGGCGCGCTACCAGACGCCTGACCCGCTGGGCTTCTTCTTCCAGAAGCGTGCGCTGGAAGTCGGCACCAGTCAGATTCTTGACCTGATCCTGCCGGAATTCAGCCGCCTGCTCAGTGGGGCAGCGCCCGGTGGCGATACCGAAGGCGCGCTGGCCAACCACCTCAACCCGTTCAAGCGTAAACACCAGCCGCCGGTGGCCTGGTGGTCTGGCTTGGTCGACCTGCCAGCCGGCGAAACCGTGCTGCATTACCAGGTGCCGGACAGCTTCAACGGCAAGCTGCACCTGTTTGCCGTGGCGGTGGATAGCGACAGCGTGGGGGTCAGCGAAGCCAACACCGAAGTGCGCGGCCCGCTTGTGATCACACCCAATGTGCCGGCCTTTGTGGCGCCGGGGGATGTGTTCAACGTAAGCGCCGGGGTGTTCAGCAACCTCGACGCGGCGGCGGACGTGAAGTTTGAAGTGCAGACCAGCGCCGGCCTGGTGGTGCAGGGCGACAAGGGCAGCACCCTGTCCCTGCAACCGCGCAAGGAAGGCACCGCCGAGTTCAAGATCAAGGTCGGCGACACCCTCGGGTCGGCGGACCTGCGTTTTGTCGCGGTATTGCCGGATGGCAAGCGCATCCAGGTGGCGGAAACCACCTCGATCCGCCCGCTGAGCGAGCACCGCGTGGCCCTGAGCCTGGGCCGCTTCGACAGCGCCAGCAAAGAGCTCAAACCCACGCGCGAACTGTTCACCCAACTGCGCGACGTGCAACTGGGCGTCGCTGCTTCGCCACTGGTATGGGCCAACGGCCTCAAAAATTATCTGGATGACTACGGCTATGCCTGCACCGAGCAATTGGTGTCCAAGGCCATGCCGGCGTTGATCTGGGGCGGCAGTGCGCCAGAAGCCGAACAGGCCTTCAGCAGCGCGGTGCGCATGTTGCGCCAGCGTCAGAACCAGGCCGGCGGCTTCGGTTTGTGGGCGGCCAACCCGGATGTGGCGCCGTACGCCAGCCTGTACGCCACCGACTTCCTGATCGAAGCCAAGGAACGCGGGCTGCCGGTGCCGGAAGACTTGCTGGTGCGCTCGAACGCTTATCTGACAGACCTGGCCAACGGCCCGAGCGAAGGCCTGTCGGAATTACGCAACCGCGCCTATGCCAGTTACCTGTTGAGCCGTCAGGGGATTCTGGTGAGCGGCGCCTTGAGCGATATCCGCGAACGTTACGAAAGCTACTTCAAGGACAGCTGGCAGAACGACATTGGCGCCGCTTACCTGGCCGCCAGCTACAAGCTGCTCAAGCAGGATCGCCAGGCGGATTCGCTGTTCCGCAAGGTCCCATGGCGTTCGCTTGTGGATAAGTGGGACAGCGACGGCCTGTATTACGACCCGCTGGTGCACGATGCCGAACACCTGCACTTGCTGGCGCGGCACTTCCCCGAGTTGCTGAACGACGTGCCGGCGGCCTTGCTGGATAAACTCGGCAAGCGCCTCAACGAGCAGCGTTACAACTCGCTGTCGGCCGCGCTGTTGCTGCGCGCCCTGGACAACTACGGCCAGCGTGCCCAGAGCGACATGACCCTCAAGGCCACGGCCTGGCTGGGTGACAAGCAGCAACAACTGCTGGAAATGGCCGGTCAGCCGCCGCGCGCTGCCGTGCCAGGCAACACGCAAAAGCTGGTGATGGAAAAATCCGACGGCCCGGCGGCGTTTTACATGCTCAGTGAGGCCGGTTTCGACAAGGGCGCCAAACTCAAGCCGATCACCAATGGCCTGGAAATTATCCACGAATACCTCGACCTCAAGGGCGAGCCGGTGAGCAAAGTGGCGGTGGGCGACGAGTTCCTGGTGCGCTTGCGCCTGCGGGCGACCGACCGTGACCAGGTGCAGCAAGTGGCCGTGGTCGACCTGCTGCCAGGTGGCGTCGAGCCTGTGTATAACTTGCCGCCGGAGCCGGAAGCCGCCAGCTCCGAGGAGAGTGAGGGTGAAGAATCCGAGTACGTGGAAGCCGGCGACGAAGAGGCTGAGACCTGGCAGGCACCGATCGGCGAAACCGAGCTGAGTACCTGGCAGCCGGAGTACGTGGATGTACGTGATGATCGGGTGGTGTTGTACGGCACTGCGCTGCGCGACGTAGGCACTTTCGTTTACCGCGTGCGCGCCACCAACGCCGGGACCTTCAACACGCCACCGGCCTACGCCGAAGGCATGTACGAAACCACCCTGCAAGGGCGCGGCAAAGTAGGCCAGCTTGAAATTACCAAGCCTTAAACGCCTGGCACCGCCGCTGCTGGTAGCGGCGGCTCTGCTGGCGGGATTGCGGCTATGGCCGCATGCCCCGCTGGAACAGGCGGTAACGTCTTCAAGGGTGGTGCTGGCCGACGACAGCTCGCTGCTACGCATGACGCTGGCGGATGACGGCCAATACCGACTCTGGCTACCGCTGGAGCGGATGTCTCCTTCACTGGTCGAGGCCTTGCTGCTCAAGGAAGACCGCAATTTCTATTGGCACCCGGGGATCAACCCTCCGGCGTTGCTGCGCGCGGCCCTCGCCACCTACAGCGGCGGCCAGCGCCAGGGCGGCTCGACGTTGAGTATGCAACTGGCGCGGCGCCTGTGGGACCTGAACACGCGCCAGGTGCCGGGCAAGCTGCAGCAGATGGCGCTGGCGCTGTGGCTGGAAGCGCGTTACAGCAAGCACGACATCCTCGAGGCCTACCTGAACCTGGCGCCCATGGGCGGCAATATCGAAGGCGCAGAGGCAGCCAGCCGGATTTACTTCGGCAAATCGGCGGCGCAGTTGTCCTTGTCCGAAGCCCTGGCATTGGCGGTGATTCCTCAGCAGCCGGGGCGGCGTGCGCGCTTTGGGCCGTCGCTGCAAAACGCGCGGCTGCGCTTGATGGCCGATTGGCGCGAGACTTATCCACAAGACCCGCGCAACGACAGCTTGCTCGACCTGCCCCTGGAAGCGCGCAACCGCCAGCAGATCCCGTTTCTGGCACCGCACCTGAGCGAGCAACTGCTGGCGGCCCAAACCGGCAATGAGATCAACAGCACCCTCAACCTGCCCTTGCAGCAATTGCTGGAGCGCTTGATCACCGGCTTTATTGCCGAACGCCGCAGCACCGGGGTGGAAAACGCCACGGCGATACTCATCGACAGCCGCGACCAGAGCGTCAAAGCCCTGGTGGGCTCGGCAGACTACTTATCCACAGGCATTCACGGCCAGGTCAACGGCGTGCTGGCGCGGCGCTCACCGGGGTCGACCCTCAAGCCATTCCTGTATGGGCTGGCGCTGGATCAAGGGGTCATCCACCCCATGAGCATCCTCAAGGACTTGCCCAGTAACTTTGGCTACTTCCAGCCGGAAAATTTCGACGGCAGTTTTGTCGGGCCGCTGACGGCGCGCGATGCCTTGATCCGTAGTCGCAATATCCCGGCGGTGTGGCTGGCTAGCCAGGTCAAATCGCCTTCGTTGTATGGCTTGTTGCAACGCGCCGGCATCAAGGGCCTGCGTGACGAGAGCCATTACGGCCTGGCCCTGGCCCTCGGCGGTGGCGAGATGACCCCGGAGGAGCTGGCGCGCTTGTATGTGATGCTGGCCGGCGACGGGCATTTGCGGCCGTTGCGCTATGTGCAGGAACAACCGCAGAGCACCGGCCCACAGCTGCTCACGCCCCAAGCCGCGTTTATGGTGCGCGACATGCTGCGGCGCAACCCGCGCCCGGATGGCCTGCCCGGCCGCCACTGGCGCACAGCCTGGAAAACCGGCACCTCCTGGGGCTTTCACGATGCCTGGAGTGCAGGCTTGGTCGGCCCGTACGTGCTGGTGGTGTGGGTGGGCAACTTTGACGGGCGGCCAAACCCGGCGTTTATCGGCGCCAAGACCGCTGCGCCGCTGTTCTTCCGTATCGCCGACGCCCTGCCCCTGGCCTTGCCCAACGTGGTGATCAAACCCGACAAGGCGCCCGCCGGGCTGGTGCGCATCGACGTGTGCGCCGCCTCCGGCGAGCTGCCCAACCGCTGGTGCCCGCAAACCCGCAAGACCTGGTACATCCCCGGCGTCTCGCCGATTCGCGTGTCCAACCTGCACCGTCCGGTGCTGATCGACACCCGCACCGGCAAGGCCGCATGCCCGCCGTTCGAGGCGCAATACACCCGTGAAGAAGTCTTCGAGTTCTGGCCCAGCGACATCCAGCGCCTGTACCGCGCCGCCGGCCTGCCGCGGCGCACGCCGCCCAGCGTGATGAAAAACTGCCAGCCCAACCGCATCAGCGACGGGAGCGAAGCGCCGCAGATCCGCTCGCCGCTGACCCAGGTGAGCTACCAGCTGCGCCTGTCCCAACCCCAGGAAAGCATCCCGCTGAACGCCAATGCAGCCAGCGATGCAGCGACGCTGTATTGGTTTGCTGATCAAACCCTGATCGGCCAGGGGCCGCCGCAAACCACGCTGAGCTGGCGGCCGGGAAAGTCGGGCGACTATCGGTTGCGGGTCAGTGATGACCAGGGGCGCAGCGCGAGTCGGGGGTTGAAGGTGGAGTTTGTGCCGTGATCAGGCGTCTTCGTCACAGAAATTGGCTCACAGAACCGACAAGAGGTGGTTAACGCGAGGCAAGCTCCAAATAGCTCGACTCGCCACCGCCAGTGGCACCCGACAACCAGCCCCATTCGAAGCGCAGCGTGGTGAGCCCCGCAGCGTCGACACCGACCGTCCCACGCGACCAGCCGGACAGCAGCTCACCGTCCAGCGTCAGACACTGAAACAACAACTCAATGGTATCGGCGCCCGTCACCCGGCCGACCTGCGTACCCAAGCGGATTCGGCCGCCTCGATAGGTGCCGGAAATCGCATCACCGTCGACAAGGTAATGGAACACCGTGCCAGCGCCGGACAGCCCTTGGGTATTGTTGGCGACGGTGAAACTGCGGTTGTTCAGACGTGCGTGGAGCTGGGAGGGGGTGTGCATCGGGTTCGAATCCTTTCGAGGGGGCTGGAGGCCCGAAGAAGGGCCTCCAGGGTGTGGCGTGTTACTCCACCGTTACCGACTTCGCCAGGTTACGCGGCTGGTCAACGTCGGTGCCCTTGAGCACGGCCACGTAGTACGACAGCAGCTGCAGCGGGATGGTGTAGAGGATCGGCGACAGGGTGTCGTGGATGTGCGGCATGTTGATGACGTGGGTGCCTTCGCCGTTGGTCATGCCGGCTTTTTCGTCGGCGAACACGATCAGTTGGCCGCCACGGGCGCGCACTTCCTGCAGGTTGGACTTGAGCTTTTCCAGCAGTTCGTTGTTCGGTGCAACGGTGACCACGGGCATGTCGTCATCCACTAGGGCCAGGGGGCCGTGCTTGAGCTCACCGGCCGGGTAGGCTTCGGCGTGGATGTACGAAATTTCCTTGAGCTTGAGCGAGCCTTCCATCGCCACCGGATATTGCGCGCCACGTCCGAGGAACAGGGTGTGGTTTTTGTCGGCGAACAGTTCGGCGACTTTTTCCACCACGCTGTCCATCGCCAAAGCTTCGCCCAATCGGGTCGGCAGGCGGCGCAGTTCTTCCACCAGGCGGGCTTCAACGCCGTCGGCCAAGGTGCCACGCACCTGGCCCAGGGACAGGGTCAGCAGCAGTAGGCCCACCAGCTGGGTGGTGAAGGCTTTGGTGGAGGCTACGCCGATTTCGCGACCGGCCTGGGTCAGCAGGGTCAGGTCGGATTCACGCACCAGCGAGCTGATGCTGACGTTGCAGATCGCCAGGCTGGCGAGGAAACCCAGCTCCTTGGCGTTGCGCAGGGCGGCCAGGGTGTCGGCGGTTTCGCCGGACTGGGAGATGGTCACGAACAGGGTGTCGGGCTGCACCACCACCTTGCGGTAGCGGAACTCGCTGGCGACTTCGACCTGGCAGGGGATGCCGGCCAGTTCTTCCAGCCAGTAACGCGCAACCATGCCGGCGTGGTAGCTGGTGCCGCAGGCAACAATCTGCACATTTCGTACTTTGGCGAACAACTCGGCGGCTTGCGGGCCGAAGGCGTTGACCAGCACTTGCTTGTCACCCAAGCGACCTTCCAGAGTGCGCTGCACCACGGCCGGTTGCTCGTGGATTTCCTTGAGCATGAAGTGGCGGTACTCGCCCTTGTCGGCGGCTTCGGCGCCGTCGCGGTATTGCACGGCTTCGCGTTCGACCGAGTTGCCGTTAACGTCCCAGATCGCCACGCTTTCACGGCGGATGTCGGCAATATCGCCTTCTTCCAGGTACATGAAGCGGTCAGTGACCTGGCGCAGGGCCAGTTGGTCGGAGGCGAGGAAGTTCTCGCCCAGGCCCAGGCCGATCACCAGCGGGCTGCCGCTGCGGGCAGCAACGACGCGGTCCGGTTGGCTCGCGCTGACCACGGCCAGGCCGTAGGCACCATGCAATTCCTTGACGGTGGCCTTGAGGGCAACGGTGAGGTCGCCGAGGTCCTTGAGCTTGTGGTTAAGCAGGTGCGCGATGACTTCGGTGTCGGTGTCCGAGGTGAACACGTAGCCCAGGCCCTTGAGCTGTTCGCGCAGCACTTCGTGGTTTTCGATGATGCCGTTGTGCACCACGGCCAGGTCACCGGAGAAATGCGGGTGGGCGTTGCGTTCGCACGGCGCGCCGTGGGTGGCCCAGCGGGTGTGGGCAATCCCCAGGCGACCGACCAGCGGCTCGCCGGCCAGGGCCTGTTCCAACTCGCTGACCTTGCCCGGGCGACGCATGCGCTCGAGCTTGCCGGCGTTGGTGAAGACCGCCACACCGGCGCTGTCGTAGCCGCGGTATTCCAGGCGCTTGAGGCCTTCGAGCAGGATGGCGGTGACGTTACGTTCGGCGACTGCGCCTACAATTCCACACATGGTTTTCTCCTAGATGACTGCCGCGCATATCAGCGTAATGCCGCGGGCTTGGATCTGGTCGCGGGCCTCGAGCGGCAGGCGATCATCGGTAATAAGGGTATGGACGCTGCCCCAGGGCAGTTCCAGGTTGGGGATCTTGCGGCCGATCTTGTCGGATTCGACCATCACCACTACTTCGCGGGCGACCTCGGCCATCACGCGGCTCAGGCCCAGCAGCTCATTGAAGGTGGTGGTACCGCGCTGCAAGTCGATACCGTCGGCGCCGATAAACAGTTGATCAAAGTCGTAGGAGCGCAGCACCTGCTCGGCGACCTGGCCCTGGAACGAGTCCGAATGCGGGTCCCAGGTGCCACCGGTCATCAGCAGCACCGGCTCGTGTTCCAGTTCGCTCAAGGCGCTGGCCACGTGCAGGGAGTTAGTCATCACCACCAGGCCAGGCTGGTGGCCCAGCTCGGGGATCATCGCCGCCGTGGTGCTGCCGCTGTCGATGATGATGCGCGCGTGTTCGCGCAGACGCGTTACGGCAGCGCGAGCGATGGCACGCTTGTAGGCCGAGACGGGCTGGGCGGAGTCGCCCACCAGTTCCTGGGGCATGGTGATGGCGCCACCGTAGCGGCGCAGCAGCAGGCCATTGCTTTCGAGGGCGGCCAGGTCCTTGCGGATGGTCACTTCCGAAGTTTCGAAACGTTTGGCCAATTCATCCACACTGACTTCGCCCTGCTCAGTGAGCAAGGCGAGGATGTTGTGGCGACGTTGGGGTGTATTTCGTTTCGACATGGCGATGATAAGTTTCGTTTCGAAAGATAACGAAGGCAATCAAAACCTATTGCTGAAAGATCGTCAAGCGGGATTTTTTGAACACCGCACAATAAATGTGGGAGGGGGCTTGCCCCCGATGGCAGTGTGTCAGTCGATGCATAAGCTGACTGATGTACCGCTATCGGGAGCAAGCCCCCTCCCACATTGGACTGTGGATAACTCAGATTTTTTTGATTTTGACCGGGCGTTTCCAGCCGTCAATGTTGCGTTGGCGGGCACGGGCTACGGCCAGCTGGGACTTATCCACATCCTGGTTGATGGTCGAGCCGGCCGCCGTATTTGACCCATCACCAATGCTCACCGGTGCAATCAGCGAGTTATTGGAGCCAATGAATACATCCTCACCAATCGTCGTCTGGTACTTGTTGGCGCCATCGTAGTTGCAGGTGATTGCGCCGGCGCCAATGTTGCTGCGGGCCCCGATCACTGCATCGCCGAGGTAGGCCAGGTGGCCGGCTTTGGCGTCGTCACCCATTCGCGCATTTTTCAGCTCGACAAAATTGCCGACATGCGCCCTGGCGCCCATCACTGTACCCGGGCGCAACCGCGCAAACGGCCCGGCATCGCTACCCTCGCCCATCACGGCGCCGTCGATATGGCTGTTGGTTTTCACCACCACGCCTTTGCGCAGGGTGCTGTCCTTGATCACGCAGTTCGGGCCAATCACCACGTCATCTTCGATGATCACGCGACCTTCGAGGATCACGTTAATGTCGATCAGCACGTCGCGGCCTACGGTGACTTCACCACGGATGTCGAAGCGGGCCGGGTCGCGCAGGGTCACGCCCTGGGCCATCAGGCGGCGGCCTTCGCGCAGTTGGTAATGACGCTCAAGTTCGGCGAGCTGTTTGCGGTCGTTGGCGCCCTGCACTTCCATCGGGTCGTGGGGCTGCTCGGTGGCAACCAGCAGGCCATCACTCACGGCCATCTCGATGACGTCGGTGAGGTAGTACTCGCCCTGGGCGTTGTTGTTGGACAGGCGGCTCATCCAGTCAGCAAGCTTGTTGGCAGGCACGGCGAGAATACCGGTGTTGCCCTCGGTGATGGCGCGCTGGGCCTCGCTGGCATCTTTGTGCTCGACGATGGCCGCGACCTGGCCGTCGGCCGTGCGCACGATGCGACCGTAACCGGTGGGGTCGGCCAGCTCCACGGTGAGCAGGCCCATCTGGCCCGGCACCACATGCTTGAGCAGGCGTTGCAGGGTTTCCACTTCAATCAGCGGGACGTCGCCGTAGAGGATCAGCACCGTGTCAGCCGTGATGAACGGCACGGCCTGCGCGGTGGCGTGGCCGGTGCCGAGTTGTTTGTCTTGCAGCACGAAATTCAGGTCATCTGCGGCCAGGCGCTCACGCACCACGTCGGCACCATGGCCGATCACCACGTGGATACGCTGCGGGTCCAGCTGCCGGGCACTGTGGATAACATGGCCAAGCATGGAATTGCCGGCAACCGGGTGCAGCACCTTGGGCAGGGCCGAGCGCATGCGGGTGCCCTGGCCTGCGGCGAGAATGACGATTTCAAGAGACATGAATGGCTACCAATCCTGGGCGGTCCGGCTTCAGACCAGAGAAGTGTTGTGCTGAAAAAGAAAAAGGGTAGCCGAGGCTACCCTTTTTAATCAATCGCGCGTGAAGCATGACGGCGTGGCCGCTTACTTCTTGCGGATCTGCTGGAGCGTGCGCAGCTGGGCTGCAGCCTCGGCCAGACGTACAG
>Ga0302347_1000797_pt1 | contig 44142 bp, 41 predicted proteins | sample PhyWR1_FD_202178 | JGI IMG/M metagenome (GOLD analysis project Ga0302347, IMG submission 202178) | Leaf surface microbial communities from wheat plants in UC Gill Tract Community Farm, Albany, California, United States - DLSL W.R1 (v2)... | ecosystem: Host-associated > Plants > Phyllosphere >... | reverse complement strand
CAGCAGCATCGCCTGGCAATGGCGCAGGTAGCGCTCGCCGACAGCCGTGAGGGTGAGTTGGCGGGTAGTGCGTTGCAGCAGGCGCGCGCCGAGGCGTTCTTCCAACTCGGCGATCCGCCGCGACAGCCGCGACTTGGGAATTCCCAGCAGCCGGCCGGCGGCAGCGAAGCCACCGGCTTCCACGACTTTGGCGAAATAGTAGAGGTGGCCTGTTTTCCTAGAGAAACCATTGATCAAAACTGATATTTCCTTTATCGATCAACGGGCTAGAAAGGTTTTGCTTTTGACGAATGATCAAAATCCGGGCTTTGATCAAGCTCATTGATTGAGACTAGGATAGCCGACGAGGAGAGGCTGGTGGAGCTCTCCAAATGCTGAAAGCAATGTATTGGCTACGGACGCAACATCACCTTTTACAGGAGCCGGTCACCACAGCGATCGAACGCATGTGCCAGGTGATCCAGCCAAGCCCTGACAGCTGGCAACACTCCACGCCTGTGCGGGTAGACCGCTTGGAGCCACGCAGGGGCGCAGTGCCAATCGGGGAGCATGCGAACAAGCTCTCCGCTGGCTAGCTCGCTCTCACAGTGCATTAACGGCAAAACCGTGAAGCCCAGGCCTCCCAGCGCCGCTTCCTTGCGCATGATGAAGTCTTCGACACCCAAACGGGCAGGCATGGCTATCTCGAAACGCTCGCCGGCCTGATTGAACATCCGCATTCTGGCAAGGCGATCAGAGTCTAGAGCCCCCAGGAAGGGCAGAGCCATCAGTTCTTTGGGGTGAGAAACAGGGTGGGCGGCCAGGAAGTCTGGAGAAGCCACAACCTCCGTACGAGCCTCACGCAAACGCTTGGTGACGAGGTTTGGCTCCTCATCTTCGGCTTCGCGAACGCGCAGGGCGACATCAATACCTTCATTGATCAAATCGACTCGGCGATTGACCAACAGCAGATCGAGCTGGACTTGTGGGTAACGGGTGAGGAAATCACGAACCAGTGGATTTAAGAATTGATTTGCCAAACCGACCGGGCTGCTCACCCGCAGAGGGCCCCGTGGCTCACTGGTTGCGCTGGCAACCACTTCATCGGCTTGCTCTGCTTCCAAGAGCATTGCCTGGCAGTGGCGCAGGTACCGTTCACCTAAAGCAGTGAGCTGCAATTTACGTGTTGTGCGTTGAAGGAGGCGAGCGTTTAGCCGCTCCTCCAGTTCCGCAATACGGCGGGATAACCTTGATTTTGGAATTCCCAGTAGGCGGCCTGCCGCAGCGAAACCACCAGCCTCCACGACCTTCGCGAAATAGAAGAGGTCATTCAAATTTCGGGGTTCACCAATAGCCACTTTTGGACGACCTTAAGACATAGGGAGCGAGGCATGCAGGGCATGCATTATGCCTGAGTCGTCCGAGGCCTGTACCCATTCACATTTGGGGTATGAAGGTCAGCTACGCCGCTGAGATGTGAGTCATGACGCTTGTACGCTGAGCTTCACGACTTCTTCAGGCGATTGCTGACGGTTTGCCGTGAAACCCCCAGCCTCCTAGCCTGCGTGTTGGGTGCTGTGAAAATACGGTACAACGCGCGTTCGTACTGGTATCCGTATCCCGCTGCACTGGGGCTAGCGTCTGGATCTTTCATCCTTCCATCTCTCAGTCCACCCTTATAACGGCGGGCCCATGCCCCCCAATCCTTGATCCATGGCGTAATGGAAACAGAAATGTACCGGCGAAGATGTCATTTTGCCATAGTTTTCGGGGGGCAGCAGACGGTGTGGATTCTGTAAGGGAGGCGAGGAGTTAACGGTGGCTTACTCCTTAGGCTTGGCATGTCCTAGCATGCTGCAAGCTTCTCTCTGAGTCAGTCAGTCTTCAGTCGGTACCGATCGTTCCCAAAGAAAGCCCACTGTTGATCGACTCATCCCAAGCCGCCTGGCGGTCTCTGCCTTGCTCAAGCCAATCTCTTTGCACTCCAGCACACTTTTCAGCTTGGTCAGGTTCACTGGTCGAGCGGCAGGCCGCTTCACTAGGTCAAATCCAGCAAGATGGGTAGCGATATCTGCGTCACTGACGCGTTCTTGGAGTGTCTCCAATTCCGCTGCGGCTTTTGCGAGCAAAGTAGAGGAGGGCGTCTTGTTACAAGTCGAAAGAATTAGTGCCATGAAAGCCAAAGGGCTCATGCCGAGAGCCTCGGCGAGTTCTACGAATTTATCAATAGTGGGGCTGCTTTCGGCGTTCTCGATTTTGCTCAGGTATGTGCGCGATGCTGCGTGGGCAAGGTTTTCCTGAGTGAAGCCTAGATTCCCTCGAACTGCTCGAACGACCGCTGCCAGTGCTGGCTTCAACAAGATGATGTCCTCAAAAGAGAGGATGTAGCCATGTTGTCGTGTACAGTTACACGTCATATGGTGTATAAAACTGTACGTCCTGCTGTCGGTGATCTTGCTTGCACTGGCCGGGGCACTAATCAGCGGCGTGGCAGGACACAGCGGGCTCAGCATGCACAGCAATGAGTATGGTTTGCGTACGCAGCGTGACCGCGGTTGGAGGCTCACTCAATTCTTTCAATTGTTTACTAAATCGCACCGCGTACTACGAGCCTACTAGAGGACGGGGGCGTATCGCTCGTTGTTCGTAATAGTTTCATCAATTGTCGAGAATCAAGCACATGTTTAATTGTGATTACGCGCGAGTCCGCCAGATGGCTGAGGAACACCAGGGCGCCTTGCAAGGCTTGCCTCCAGAAGTCGTCCGGGCTCAGCACGTCGACTGGGCGGTCGGTGTCGACGCATTTCTTTTCAGCGCAGCGAGAGTGGGGGAGCGCTATGTAGCGCTTGTCTACAGTGATCAATCGGGAGTGTCGAAAAACGGTATGACAATCGCGACACCTCCCGTGCGGTGCATCGCCGAGAAGGACGGCTTCAAGCTGGTTCGCAGTATCGGAGGAGATCACTACGTGATCACAAGCGAGCACGACTGTTGAAAGTCTAGAGGCCCAGATTATCTGTAGCACCGAGCCGGATGAAGAAAAGGACAATTAACCTCAACTTCATTTCCAACGTTTACCGCATGAACGACGCCATCAGGAGGGGTTTGATGGGTATTCAGATAGCCGCGCCTTCCGAAAACCGAAGCGCTTAAGGATGAAAAATGGCTGACCTCGAAAAAATAACCGTGACGATCAAAAATTATGACGTCCAAGCGCAAGGCGATCTTGATGCTCTTTACAGTCGAGTGCGACTTGAAGATGCAAACGGAGAAACATTCTATTTCAAACAGGTGGTTGTTCCGAAATACCTGAAAATTCATGGTGCGATGGCGACCGAGACTCCACAAACCTGGTATTTCAAGAGAATCTCGAAAAAGACCATTGTGGTGCTGGCTTTTGAAAACAAAGCCGGAAAAGTTGAATACGATCTGGATGACATCCGGTTGATCGCAAGATCGACAATATTGAAAGGCGTGGTGTTCTCGCTCGGCTCAATTCCTGCGGCCATTATTGCTGCCACGGCAACATTTGGACTCGGGTTGGTCATCATGCCGATGGGGCTCTGGTATGGATACAGGAACATTTTCAAGCTTCCAGCGATGCTTGGTCGCAAAACACTCCTTAGCGATTTTGCGAAGCACGGAATCATTGTTCGCTAATCACCGCGAACGTTAGTTCGACGTGCGTTGTGGTTGCGTAGTCGAGAGATCGCTAACTTATGAAACTGACCTCTCTACCTCCCGTCCGACCTTTGCTTGGGAGGCGTAGCCTGGACTTGCAATCTATGGATAAGGCTGACGGACAACTGCGCAGCACCCACTCAACTAACCATGAGTACATACGTGCTCCCAGGGCGTCGTGATGAGTGATATCTGGCTACGAGAACGAGAACGAAGGAAGGCGCTATGGCTGCTCGCTGAACTGGTACCGGGCGATCAAAGCGCACGAGCGATCCTGGAACGATTGGATGAGCTTGAACGACTTGATCATGAAGTTCCATTGAGCGCCTGCCATCTCGACCACGCTGAACTGGTTCGGCTGCCTAGGGAGGCTCATCCCGTAGGGTGCTGGATTATTCGCGATGCAGATATCCCAGAACCTTGGAGATCCCGCTTCGCGGTGGCTCTGGGGTCAGCAGGTCGCGTGGAGGCAGGATTCTATTGGCATGATTGGACTGATTTTCTAGAGGCTTGGGAGCGCGAAGTCGCGCACGTGGAACAACATCGATTGGCGCTTGATGACGAGTAACGGCAATTTCCCGAATGCCCACGATGTTACTCCAGTGGATCAGAGTGGTCTCTTGAGTATGGAAAGCAGGGAATTAGTCAGCGGGAGGAGAATGATGGAGAAGCACGTAAGAACGCTGGGCCGTGACAACCTATCAGAACTCGAATCTGTTGAACGACTAGTAGCGTCAATCGGGCCAGCGGCGTTCGAAGCCGATGTACGATTTTTATCGAGCCTGCATACCGTTGATACCGAGTCAGCTATCCAATCGATCAGCCGCCTCACCCATCCCTCCCTAATCGGGATGAGCGAGACACCCTTCCAAATTTTCCAACGGCTGTGTGACGACCTTGTATTGCGAGCTCCGTCGTTGCTTCAGCGCCCAAGTTATCGATACAGAAATGGTGATAACACAGCAGTTCCTTTTGGACTCTGGTTGAGCATCGTTCGGCATGCCCGAGAACATTTTGACCCAGCAGGGTTGGATGCGGATTTTTTGGTCGCAAGAATACGGGAGGGGCATTCGAGCAAGGGAGCCTTCGATGCTCTTATTGCTTCGAAGCGCCCCAAGTGATGGGAGACATTGACTCCAGGCGATAAGCACCCGATACGCGTCTCGCCTCCACTCCATCACCAAGTCTCTGTGGTTGGCCAGGAAAGGTTATCTCTCGCGTTGCAAAGGCGTGATGACGATTCCCCAGAGCGCCTCCGCAGCACCTTCTTGAGACAGCTTCTGGTCGTGTCCGGAAAAGTGAGACATGCCCAGAGTTTTCAAGTACAGGGTCTGATCATCAGCGTTTACCGAAAGTGACTCGTTGTAGCTGTTGCCCGCTAACGAATCGCCTTGGCTGTAATAAATCCCGGCACCCAGCTGACCTCCCGTAAACACCGTCCCCCTAGCAACGTCCCGTCCGTCCTTGTAGATGACCGCAGAAAAGCGATTGGCGTCGATTCGACGATACACACCTTCATAGCCAGGATTACGAGCTTGAAGCTCTTGCAGGGAGTTCTCGAAGTAGCGAGCGATATATTCGAAGGTGTCCAGCAAGAACTGATCTTTGTCCCGCTGGGTGAAGCTCTTGGCAACTCTAAGGTTACTCGACCGGGGGCCAGTAGCCGGTAGCGGGGAGGGCGGTTGTAGGCTAGCCGTCGCCGAGCGAGCGATTTGCGATGAAGGAATGGGCACATCCTTGCGGCATCGTTCTACAGCTTTACGCACTGCCTGCGCTACTTGCAGGAAAGCTACATCGCGGTCAGGCCACAGGGTGACGGGTTTACCATCTTCAGGCGTGGCAAGCAGCTTACCGAACGGAGCATGATGCCAATCACACGCGCGCAAAATCACAGGGATCACGATCGCTTCCTTCGCGGCGTGGCGTTCCATGGCGCGAGCCATCTCGATGTTGTAGCAATAATCAGAGGCGATGAAGTCCGGGCTGACCAGGAGAAGGATGATTTCATCACTGTTGATGTGGTTGTCGATGGCTGCATCGATCTCCTGGCCTGCACCAATCCTGCGGTCATGCCAGGTGTCGATAACGCCCTGGCGCTTGAGCATCGATAGCTGCTTTTCCAGCTGATCACGAAGCGCCTCATCGGCATGGCAGTATGAAAAAAATACGCTTGGCAAGATCGGCGCTCCATGGATTGGTGACGGCTTAGATCTTAGGGGCTGTCCGATGCCGAAGTACAGGCCTTAACTTTCCCATGTAGGACAACGTGCAGCGTGTCGTGCGATTCATAAAGCGCGAATTGTCATAGCTCTGGGAATCGATATATTGGGAGGGATTCTAAGTCACTTCGATGCGTTAGCTTCGAGTAGCGCTTCTTTTAGAGCTGCGAGTGCGCACTCCAAACGGCGATCTTCCCGAGGATCGCCACTTGCAGGCTTGTGCGATTGACAGTGATGTAACAGGGCCTCTAGGTCGTTTTGGTTAAGGTCGAATTCGATTTGCATCAGCTTGCTCTCTGTAAGTGAGGGGCGACGGGTTGAAAGCTAGGCACTGCCCGAGGAAATTAATGAGGTTAGCGTGCAGGATGAGGTAGCGAATCTGCTTTGGGAACAGTCGTGGCAGGTCTTCGGCGAATCTCTGAGCAAGGTATTAAGTGAGGCCTTTACTAGCTACAAGCGCAGCGCCGGCTACGATGAGATGCAGCGCTTGTACCCGAGCGCGGTAGGTGACGAGGCTTTTCAAGTTTTGAGACAAGCGCTAATCCAGCAGCGGCCCAAGGTCAATGGTGAGAGCTCGCACGCTTATGTTGAATTGCGTGGTCGCCTCAAAGAGCACGTTGAGCAGTACTTACTTCGCCGCCTCGTTCTAGGTAATCAGGTCGCACCGGCGCTCCGAGATGCGCTGTTTGCTGCTGATTTGGGCGTGTGAGGCTGAAACATTCGCTCATTACTTAGCAATGACAGTCCACAGCTGGTTAATCTTCGTCATATAGCTCTGGCTCATCAGTTCACTGCGCATCGCCCAACCAGGCGCGGCAGTCACGCTGGCTAAACGCAGCACTCCCTGTCCCCAGCGACTATTGATCTCATCCAGGACACCCATCACTTTGTCAGCAATCACAGGCTGCGAATGCGCAAAGAGGTCATCAGTGAATTCGCCAGGCTGTCGCAGATCCATCAGCAAAATCTCGGCTTTGCTGTATTTGTAGCCCGATCGGAAGAGGCGATTGACCGCTTCGGTCGCAGCCTTCGTCGTCAGCCTCACGTCGTTGATCGGATACGGCAATTCTACCAAGGCGCCGTTCACATACGTCACCTCCTCGGGGTTAGACCTGCAGACACAACTGCCACTATATGAAGCTCATCAAATCACAGCGCAGGCGATTGATTGTTCTGTTTCCAAGCCCTCGGAGTCACACCTTCGGTTCGCACGAATGAAGGCTCAAATGCCAGAGTGGTTGGCATCTCTTTATCAGGTGCATTTCGGCAATAGTTGGCGAGCAGCTGACATCCTGACGACCGGAGAATCACTGTGCGCGTAACCTTCTATCCACAACACCTGCTCCATAATCATGGTTCCAAGAGCTTGACCTAATTGCGGCAGGGAAGGTGTGCCGCAATTCAATCTCAGCTCGGTGAAGCCGATGCTGGCGGCTTGAGGGCGTGCGCATCGCGAGCATGCTGGGAGCGCTGCAACGAAGCGATCGCTTAATGACGACAGTGCGAAGCGGTACTGCTGTATGTGGCACGGATGGCTGTTGCCAAGTCTTGGATAAACCTTTCTCCTCAATCAGGCCTCTAGAATCGGAGGCTTCAGCCTTGGGACTTCAGCCGCCAGGATCTGGTTGAACGTGAGCTCACCAAACGAGAGGTTATTGCCCTGTCTCCTGATCGAATCAAAATGCCCATTGATATAGGTTATCTCGTACGGCCCTACCATTCCTTCTCCAAACACCTCAACAGAACCTGTCGCAGTAGACAGGTTGCCATCTACCTTGAAATATTTCGGGGAGATGAGTAGCGATGTGTCGGCGAACGACAAATGCAGTGAGCTACCTTCTCGTTCCTCCTCCCGACCACTGCTGTCAGTGGCGAGGTACGCGGATGTCCTCGCGTCAGCACCGAAACCATCTAGGTCATATAGCGGCTGTATCCATTGTTCGATGCTTTCCATCAAGCCGTTCATTTCTACTTCCCAAACGAGAAGCGCATTACTCGATGCAGTGTTAGCTTGATTTCGATATTCGATCTGTTTTTGGGCGGCGATTTTCAGGGCGTTCTGAATGGCGTTCACTTATAAGTCCTTGTGAGAGGTATGGGCATCCTGCTAGCAAGCTTCTCTCTTGCAGAACGCACGCGGTACAGCGGCCAGCCACCCGATTGATCAGCGGCAAGGAGTCAAGGCTAATCTTCACCGCGAATCCAATGGTGGTCAGGAACGATCATAGTTTCAATAATCCCATCTGTTTGCTTACTTAAGATTTCTTCGTGCTGAGATATTGCAAGCGTGAGCATCTGTATCGCAGATCTTGCGACTCGAAGTGCACGCAAAGCCTCATTGGTAAAATCTGAGCGGTGTAGGTGCTCGATTTCATGAGCCTGCCTGGCCCGCGAGGGATCCCCGAGGTCATGAAGTACTACGAATCGATGCGTGCCAGAATTGCGCAGATCTTTCTGTGAGCGGAGGATTCCATTTACGCCGTCATAATCTTCTGCCAGCTCGGCCAAGCCGTAGATTGCATGCACGCCTGAACGAATCAGTGCCTTTACTTTTTTTGAGAGAGGAGAACCTGTTTTCTTGTCTGCGGGATCTCTCCAAAGTCTCCCGAAACCGACCTTGTTTGGAGCGACTCCTAGCTCGAAATAGTAGTTCGCCGTTACGGCTACCTTGTCGAGCAGATCGAGGGCTGTTCGATGCGCCAATATGAGTGCTGAGGTATCAGGGCCGTACATTGCATAGTCGAGCGTATCTGCGAATTGGCCTGTTTTCGGCCAAGCATTTTCATCACTTGCACGCCATGCTAAATCACGTGCGAGAACGAAATCGCTCTTCAGCATATTAAACATGGCGAACAATGGCGGCGGCCTGCTGCCCAGTTTTGGTTCACGCTCCAGAATATCTGGAAGGGTAAGCCAATCGAGCTTGCCCAAGGATGGATCGACGAGTTCTACCGCAGGGGCAAGGGTAAGACGTTCCTCTTCAACCCACCTGGTGAATGGATTGATGTGCTGAGCGCGCGAGGGAGGATCGCTTAGCTCACTGGCGAGCGCCTCAACCTGAGCTGCGACGCTTTCACCGGCATACTGAACAATCCGCTCCTTATGTCGAAGCGCTTGCCTGGCCAACATAACGGCTTCCATGCGCGTGAGCTCTGAGCAGCCTCCACGCCTATAAAGCCACATTAGATCCAACGCTGCGCAGAATGCTGCCACGCCGTTTGTGGGATCAACCTTCAGCGCAGCAAGGCGGGCATCATGAGCCTCAGAAAGCCGGTAGGTCTTTGCGAACAAATTTGCGAGGTTTGTCCAAGCTTGTGTGCGTAATTCCACATTGGCATCTACGTCTTGCGCCACCCTCCAATAGCATCGTCGAGCTTCAGCTCTGTAGGCCCGAGCCTGTTCCTGATGGTCTAACCATTTCGAATCAGCGCTCCCACAGTTTGCTGATTCAACTAGCGCGTTTGCCAAGTTGTAAGTGATATTTGCCGTGGGATATAGGCTGTGAAGTTCGCGGTATAGCTCAAGTCCCTCTTCGATTGCATCCTTGCGGCCAAGCGAGGCGCCGGCATTGACCAAGGTGGCCGCACGCACGGACATCATATTTAAACGATCCCGTCCATCTAGAACGAGGTCACGAGCTTCTTGTATCGCAAGGCTGGGGTCAGCATCCACCAGGGAGTTGAAGTGTGATGAGAGTTCCGAAAATTTGTTCAACATAAAAAACGCCTTCTTTGAAACGGGCGTTACAACTGAGGCCACTTAACGGAAATCCAAAGAATCTAGGTCGTGACTGCGCCCCAAGCCCAATCACCGCCGACAACAACGAAGATCTCAGATTTGAAAAGTCGTGCTCGAAAGGCCGCTTGTACCGCGTTACGTACTTCGTTCCGTACAGCCGCCACGCTGGTGCCGTTAAAGAATCCCATCGTAGAGGTGGTAGGAATGACCACATGCTGCCCGTCGTCTCCCTTGACCACCTTCGCTAGGCCAATGCGTTGAAGATCCGCATACGCATTTTCATAATCTTTGGAAGACGCGTTTTTTAGATCAAAAGTGCAGTAAACCAAATAGCTCATCGCTCAAACTCCTAGAAACCTCATCACCAACTAAATGGGAGCCAGCCCAATTATGTGGCTGGCTCCCTATCAGAGACCTAACGTCCAGCCTCTATCTATTGGGTGTGGCACACCGACGAACACGTCCGACAACCGTTCGATTGCCGGTAGGTGTTGCGAGCCTGGCGAACAGCAGTCGCACAGGTGGTGTGGTAACCAAGATCAAGGCGATTGTGGGCTGCCGGCAAGTAGATGCACGTACTGGTATGCACCTCGTGATCACCGTTGGTCTGTGCGTTGCGGTTAACGAAATACTGAGCCATTTTTTACTTACCCCGTTCTTTATTGGATTGGGCGAGTACCGAGGCCGCGAGGGTCTTGGTGGTGGCGTTGTATTTGTTGCTGTCGAGGACGTGGCTGGCCTTTGTCTCCATTTCAGCACCGGTTTGCTTACCGCTAGAGACCTGAGCCATTGCCGACCCTGCCAGTTCTTTTTGAATAGCTGAAGAGCTTTCGCTACGCAGGGTTTCGGCAGCTAGGCTGGCGACCACAGTCGAGGTTCGTTTAGGGTTTTTAGGCACGATTAGGTGCTCCTGTAACTATATGAACATCAAGTAGGCAAGAACGACCCTTGAGCAGAAACCCGAGCTGAATAGTTGACATCCAAAGTCGGTTTTTCTCTAATGCGCGTCCCACCAGTGTTTGCATTGGTTCAGGGATAGGCGGGTATGTGTGCGCGGCGACCAAACTTTGCACGCATACCCGCTGTGTTCACTGAAGCCTCAGCTTCCCGCCAAAAACACAACATATAGTGGTGCTGTCGAGATGAACTACAAGATAATGTGGCCAATTTGATATTGCAAGATGACAGGCTGTGGGTAACTTTTGCGTAAACTTGTGCTTGGATCCATTTTTATCCTCTATGTCTGCCCAGCCCCTCTAGATCGCGGTCTAAAACCGTTTATGCTTGAAATAATCTGAAACATTTTTTATTCCCGCACGTTTTTCCAGCCTCTTGCGTCATTACAAGTGCCAATTTAGTGGCGTCATTACTTTGAAAATCCTGATCGATTCTGTTGCTTAGTTTTTGTCACGCCGAAGCATTTCTGAGGAAAGCTAAGCTTCGAAAGCTCCGCAGTGGGACTGCGTTGATTGCAATCTAATGTCCTCATTACGGCAAATTACCGGGAGTGTGTGGCGCGCTTTCGAGTGAGTGCTGTCCGGCTACTGGGCTTTAACCGTCCACAACTGATCCGCTTTCGTGGTGTAGCTTTGGCTCATCAGATCCCTGCGCATCGCCCAATCCGGCGCTACAGGGACGCTGGCTAACCGCAGCACTACCTTTCCCCAGCGGCCATTTATCTCATCCAGAACGCTCATCACCTTGTCTGCCATCGCCGGCTGGGATTGCGCGAACAGGTCATCAGTGAATTCGCCAGGCTGCCGCAAATCCATCAGCAGCACTTCCGCCTTGCTGTACTTGAAGCCCGGTCGGAAGAGGCGATTGACCGCTTCGGTCGCAGCCTTCGTCATCAGCCGCACGTCGTTGGTCGGGTACGGTAACTCGACCAGCGCTCCATTCGCATACTTCGCTTCCTCGGGGTTGAACATGCCGGTGCGAATGCTCACGCGGATCTTCTTGCATAGCGAATTTTGCGCTCGCAGTTTTTCCGCCGCGCGTTGGGTATAGGTGGCGACGGCCTCCTTGATTGGCTCGATTTGGGTCAGCCGCATACCGAACATCCTGCTGCAGCAAATCTCCTGCTTCGGTGGGTCAGCTTCCCCCAGTTCCAAACATGGGGTACCGGCTAGCTCGCGAGCCGTTTTCTCGATCACCACGCTGAATTTCTGACGAAGCATCCACGGATCGGCTTTTGCCAAGTCCATCGCAGTCTTGATGCCCATTGTTTCCAGATGAGCCTTCATGCGCTTGCCAATGCCCCAGACTTCGCCGACGTCGGTGTTGCGCAGCGTCCAGTCGCGTTTGAACGGATCGCACAAATCCACTACGCCGCCGGTGATATCGAGCAGCCGTTTGGCTGTGTGGTTGGCGAGCTTGGCCAGCGTCTTGGTGCCGGCAATACCCACCCCGACTGGAATGCCTGTGCGCTTGAGAAGGGTGGAGCGCATGTGCCTGCCGAACGCGGACAGATCTCCAGGCATGCCAGTCAAATCAGCAAATGCTTCATCAATGCTGTAGACCTCAAGTGCCGGCACCATCGATTCGATGATCGTCATGACGCGCTCACTCATGTCGCCGTACAGAGCGTAATTGCTGCTGAAGGCCACGATTCCATGCCGGCGTAGATGGTCTTTGATCTGGAAGTACGGCTGCCCCATTTTTACGAACGGCTTGGCGTCGTAGCTACGTGCGATCACACAGCCGTCATTGTTGGACAGCACCACGATAGGTGTCTTGGCGAGGTCGGGTCTGAAGACGCGCTCGCAGCTCGCGTAAAACGAGTTGCAGTCGATCAGGGCGAAGACAGGTTCACGTATTGTCATGATCGCGCACGCTGTATTTCACAACGCCCCATATCACAAGCTCATCGCCTTCCATGACATGTCTAGCCGGATATTTTGGGTTCTCTGACACAAGCAATACGGCGTTCTCGCGCAGAAGCAGGCGCTTGCAGAAGGGCTCCGAATTCAACGCGGCAATAACGATATCGCCACTGACCGCTTCGATGCTTCGATCGACGATCACCACATCCCCGGAATAGATGCCCGCGCCCTGCATGCTATCCCCATCAATCCTCACCAGATACACGTGCGGCGCCCTGATATCGAACAGCTCATCTAGGGAAATGTGCTTTTCGATATGGTCAGCCGCTGGGGAAGGGAAGCCCGCCGGCACCTTGGATGAATAAAAGGGCAGCTGCTTACCGCCAGTAGCGAGTGGGCCGAGGAGGGTGATGCTCATGATGCAAGCCTTACGAGGTTAACTGTACATGCATACAGTTAACGATTTGGCTCGCTTGCGGTCAATCTCATAGGCACGACAATTCGACGGGTGACAGCATGTGCGGACGCTACTCGATCTACGAATCGATGGATCACTACCTCAAGGAGCTTGCGCCAAGGCAGTTGGTGATCAATGGCTATGACCTCTGGCCAGTCGAGCGATACAACGTCGCCCCGTCGACGCGGGTGGAAATCATCCGGCCGGTTCGGGATGGCTTGAGCATTGATAAGGTCAGATGGGGCTGGGCGCCATTCTGGGCGAAGGGAAAGCGTCCTGACCCGATCAACGCGAGAGTCGAGACCGTCATCACCGGCAAGTTCTTCAATCAGCTCTGGCCAAACGGACGCGTACTCGCGCCAGCGAATGGCTGGTTCGAATGGGCAAAGGATGAAAAAGATCCGAAGAAAAAGCAGCCGTATTTTATTACTCTGAAAGAGCAAATTCCGATGTTCTTCGCAGGGTTGGCCGAGGTGCACGAAGGTATGGCACCGGAGGATCGCGATGGCTTTGTCATCATCACCGCCGCGAGTGATGAAGGCATGGTCGATATCCACGATCGCAAACCCTTGGTCTTATCGCCTCAGCACGCCCGTGAATGGGTCGATCCAGACACTCCACCTGAACGAGCTCGCGAACTCGCAATGGAGCACTGCAGGCCTGCTACGGATTTTCACTGGTACAAGGTTGGCAAGGATGTGGGGAATGTTCGTAATCAGGGCGCGCACCTAATTCAGCCGCTATCTCTGGCTTCGGATGTTGACGACTGACTAAAACCGAGAGTCGACAGTATTCGTCGGCGGAACGACGAGCTCTCCACAATTATTTGGAATTATGGTCGAGCTATCATTATCGCTAGTTAAGAATTTTCCCTAGCCCGGTTACGAAGCGGGCACGAAATGCAGAACTGCAATACACTCTTAATCACCTATCTAATCGAGACCTGTCATGTCCAAACTCGCCGAATTCCGCCAACTCGAAAAACACCTCGCCGAACAGCTTCAGGCCCTAGAAGCCCTCAAGGGTGACGCAGGGCTCAAAAAAGAAATTGAGTTCGAAACAAAACTGCGTGATTTGCTCGCAAAATACGGCTACAGCTTGAAGGACGTGATCAATCTCCTAGATCCGCAAACTGGTCGTCGCGCTCCAGCTGTCGAGCCCAAAGCGGGCAGCCGCAAGCCTCGCCAATTGAAGGTTTATAAAAATCCTGAAACGGGCGAAGTCGTAGAGACCAAGGGCGGGAATCACAAAACGCTCAAGGAATGGAAAACAAAGCACGGCGCCGCGACAGTTGAGTCCTGGCTGAGTAACTAATTACCTTCGAGAGAAGGCCCTTATAGGGCCGTTTTGCTCATCTTGGTACGTGCGGAACAGCTTCATCGCTCGCTGGATAGTCAGAGTAGTCAGGCTGATATGGTTATAGAAGACCTGAAAATCAGATGGTTGACTTAAATCTTTGGCGATACTCATTCGGGGTCACGCCAAAAAACTTCCAAAATTTCCGTATCAAGCTTGCTTCATGTCCTAAACCGGTCAGGTACGCAATTTCCTTAAGAGGGCATTCCGTGCTCACAAGCAGGTGACGCACCGCATCAATTCTTAATTTTTCGACCATCTTGCTCGGAGTCTGGCCTGTAGTAGTCCTATACCTTCTTACGAATGTACGCTCGCTCATGTTCATTCTCTTAGCGAGAGTGGGAATTGATAGATCTTCTACAAGATTTTCATTCATCCACGCGTGCAGATCTGAAAAAGTTGAGCTTCTGGTTTGCATGTCTAAGCTAGAACTGAATTGATTTTGATCGCCAGGCCTCTTCAAGAAAACAACCAAGTGCTTGGCCACTTTCAAAGCAAGGGCGTGTCCTAAATCAGATTCAACGAGTGCTAATGCTAAGTCGATACCCGAGGTGACGCCGGCTGATGTCCAGATACGTCCGTCGTTGACAAATATTGGCCCACGATTGAGTAAAACATCGGGATGGTTTCGCTCAAGCTCATCATACGCAGACCAGTGCGTCGTCACCTCACAGCCTGAAAGCCCTCCCGTTGCGGCTAAGGCGAACACCCCGGTGCATACGGAGACCAGTCGTGTAGCTCTTCCAGCGTGTCTCTTAAACACAGTATCGAAGCGCGGATTTTTGCAGAAGTCATTTATCCCTAACCCACCCGGGACAATCAATGTGTGCGGGGCAGGTGTGTTCTGATCTAAAGGTATTGAGTGGAGGTGCGTGCCAGGAAGGACAGTCGAGATACTATCGAGCGAAGCTATCGATAGATTGTAAGGTAGGGCTTTCGGATCCGAAAAATAGTTTGCTGTTAAAAATACTTCAAGTGGCCCTGCGAGGTCGATTAGGTTCGCATTAGAAAATGCCATGAACTGAATCGTTTTAGTAAGCATTCAGCGTCCCCTGCACGCACTAATGTAGGGCGTATGTATTCATTTTTGGCGTAAATCGTCAACCTATTGTCATTTATTTTAGACGAAATGATAGCGTAATATCATCACGCCGGCGATTTCTCGCTGCCGATTAAACATCGGAATATCTGATAGTTTTGACAGTGTTGATTCACTTTCGCAGGCAGTCCTGGATCGAGCGTAGGTATACCTCGGAAGCGAAGGAGACTAGGCAAAGCAGTTCTGGCTCAGCTTTAGTGTGCTCATCGTAATGGAATACAAAAAAAATAATTCCATAACAGCTAACGAACATTGCTGGTCTACTATTATGTCAAAATTATATAACTATGTTGAAGCAACTAAGAAATGCGAAGAGCTCACCATGCAAATGGTGGAAGACGTTGGCGGCATTGTTTTCTCAGTGAGAGCACTGGAACACACCTTCTTGCTTGCTAACCTTGAGGTTGAAAAAGCCGCGCAAATTGATGTTAGTGACTCCGGCAAAGCTACATCTCTGCCGTCTTATATGCTTGCTAGGGAATTAAAAAAGCTTAACTTTTCTCTAGAGGCTTTGAAGACGACAATCAAGCGTAACATTGGCGAAAGTCTCAGTTATCTAAACTCCGTCACAACTAGTCTCGAAATTGATATCCATGAAGATCCGGATGATCCACTTTCAGAGGCGTTTTGTGAGTATAAGAGAGTGTTGATTAAAAGTATTCGTACTTTGAAGAAGCTTGATGATGAATTGTTCAAAGCAGAGATTAGTCTCGTAGATAATAAGTAGTGATCAGTTTGCAGGCTTTATTCGTGGCGAGCAGATATCAGCTTTTGAAAAAGTTGTGCTTCGCATTACCAAATAATATTTCTATGAAAAGTCATCCGCATCCTGAGTGTTTCGCTCGCGATGAAAAACGACTGTCGGAGTCACTATGTATTTCAGAAATTTAAGTATCTCTAAAAAAGCTACTCTATGCTTTGGGATTATCACTGCTATTCTAATCGCGCTGGGTGGGTTTTCTTATATTCAGTTATCACATCTGCGGGCCGCTGGACAGCAGTTGGCAGAGAATGCGCTTCCAAGCACGCAAACTATTGATGATATCCAAATCTCTTTGCTAAATGCTCGCTTGGAAAGCATCAGAATGCTCGCGAATTCAACGAACGTAGCGGGAAAGCTGGCGGCAGAGTCTAAAGTCCAAAATGCTGTGCAAACTTTGGAGGCTCGAAGTGAATATTATCGAAAGAACCTAATTTCCGACGATCAAGACTTGGCTCGTTTTGACGCCGCAGACCAAGCAATGAGGATTTACATTGCAGGACTCGAACAATTAACTAAGCTTGATTCATCTGAGCATGAGCGCGCGCTAGCTTTCGCCAATACTACTCAAGCGGATAATGCCAATTTATTTCAGGATAAACTAAACGTAATTAGGCAGTTCAATGCAGAGCAAGCTAAAGCCCTGGGTGTCGAAGCTGGCGAGGTTTATGAAAAGAGTGTTGAAGTACTTGCTGCTGTTGTTCTTGTATCTTTGTTGCTCACGGTCGTATTAGCTATAGGGTTGACACGTAGCATTGTAAGACCAATAGGAGATTCGCTCAGGTTGGCAGAAGAAATTGCATCAGGAGATCTGACCCGTCGCCTTGAGATTTCAGGATCGGATGAAGTGTCTAGGCTTATGGTCGCACTCAATTTAATGTCAAAAAATCTCCAAGGGACAGTTTTGGAAATTTCTGAAGCCTCCATGCAGTTAAGTTCAGCCGCCGTCGAAATGACGTCTATAACCGAGGCTGCGGATCGACTTCTTCAACAACAAAATAGCGAAATCGAACAGGCTGCTACGGCTGTCACAGAAATGACTTCAGCGGTGGAAGAAGTTGCTCGTAATGCCACCTCAACCTCACAAGCTGCCCAAGAGTCTAGTGAGTCAGCTAAGCGCGGTAACCTCCGTGTTTCTGAGACCTTGAGCGCCGTTGAAACCCTGACAGATCTCGTAGAAAGTTCGTCTTCTCAGGTGGTTAAGCTGGCAGCGCAGGCGGAAGATATAAGTCAGGTTGTGGGAGTTATCCGAAGTATAGCGGAGCAAACCAACTTGTTGGCCTTGAATGCAGCTATCGAAGCCGCGCGCGCAGGCGAACAAGGGAGGGGGTTCGCTGTTGTCGCTGATGAAGTCAGAGCACTTGCTCATCGAACTCAAATTTCCACTTTGGAAATTGAAAAAATGATAGCAGCCATCCAGAGTGGGTCATCAACTACTGTCGAGTCTATCCGTAAGAGCACTGAGGAGGTTTATAACACCAAACGGACAGCTGAGGGCGCGGGCCAGTCTCTGCAGCAAATCACTGACTCCGTTCTTCAAATCAACGAGCGTAATTTGCAGATCGCGGTGGCGTCAGAGCAACAAGCTAATGTCGCGAGGGACGTTGATAGGAGTTTGATCAGCATTCGATCTTTAGCCATCCAAAGCAGCGAGGGTGCGAATCAAACAATCACCGCAAGTAATGAACTAAGTCGGCTTGCGGTTAACTTGAACAGCCTCGTTCAAAAATTCAAAGTTTGACATGAGTGCCAGATACATCAACAGGCCTTAGCTTCCCTTCACAGCTTGCTTTTTGTAATGCGCAGAGGAATTGTACGGATGCTGATCAAAAATTCGATCAAGTCTCGCATGCTTATAATGGTGGGGGCGTGCCTTGGCTTGATAGTCGTATCTCTCGTTACGATTGCTATCTATAGAGCTGACGTTAATACACGCTTAGTTAGCGCGGAGGCCCAAGGTCTTCTAAAGGACGCAGCCGACAAAATATTGGTGGCTGAAGCTGGGCTTCAAAGCGCAGCTGTTCAGAAATATTTCCAGGGCGCGTATCAGAGCGGGCTCGACATTTCGACCAGTGCGGTTCAAGTCCGCAAAATGATAAGGGATGGAAGTCTGGAGTCGCTAACGGGAAGGATTGAACTAATAAATTTAGTTTCGGATAATCTAAAGTCGCACCCTGAACTGCTCAGTTTTTATATCATTTTCGAGCCTAACTCACTCGATGGGAATGACAAGTTATTTATGGGAAGGGATGACCTTGGGAGCAACGAGGTCGGTCGATTTTCGTTCTATGCGGCGCAGCAGGACGGACGCCTTGTTGTTCAGGCGACACCTGAGTCTGTTATCTCTGATACGGCCCTGACACTTGATGGTACTGAGTTCAATCGTTGGTATACCTGTCCCCAAACATCCGCTAAGCCGTGTTTGTTATCTCCTTATTTTGACGACTCGTCGGGTCGGAAAACATTGATCACCACGCTTTCGTTTCCTCTTTTGGATGGTCAAAAGGTACTTGGAGTGGTTGGTATGGATATTAGCTTGGAGTCGGTGCAACAGTTGGTACAGGAAGGTAACACGAAGCTTTTCGGAGGAACGGGGCAAGTGAGTATATTCAGCCCAACCGGACTCTTGGCGGGCCACAGTGCAGATTCAAAAAAACTGGGATTGCCCTTGGTTAAGGCCGGCATTGATGATGCGATGGAGCTACTGAACTCCGTTAGAGGCGGCTCGACGTCTGTCGCTTTGCTGCATGGCAACCAGCGGGTGTCTCTCCCGGTGCAGCCTATTCCAGACTCCGCTAATTGGGGCGTTGTGCTAGACGTTCCTAATCACGTTGTAATGCAGCCAGCCCATGCTTTGACGGCGAAATTGGTTGAGCGCAATTTCTCTGATGCAGTTTGGTCAACACTTTATGGAGCCGTCGCTCTAAGTTTGGGATTATTGATAGTTTTCTTGATTGCTCGAAGAATCGTAACTCCGATCCACCAAGTTTCGGAAATGCTTAAAGAGGTTGCAGGTAGTGGGGGTGATCTTACAAAACGACTGCACTATTCCCGTAAGGATGAACTAGGCGTTCTGGTGATGTGGTTCAACACATTCCTCGGTAAGCTTCAGCCAATGATGTCCGATTTGAAGCGACTGGTATTAGAGGCGCATAGCAATGCCGATAGATCAGCAACCATCTCGGATAAAATCAGCGCTGAAATGCAGCAGCAATACCGGGAGATTGACCAAGCGGCTACCGCGTCGAATGAAATGAGCTCTTCAGCTCAAGAAGTGGCACATAGCGCGACCAGGGCAGCCAATGCTACAGGTGAAGCTGGAGTCGCAACGCAGGATGGGCAGCGAATTATCAAGGCGACATGTGACACGATTGAGGGTTTGGCGAAGGAAATATCGACGGCCATGTTAAAGATCGAAGGGCTAGCCGGCAGTAGCGATCGTATCGGCAGCGTACTCGAGGTGATCCAGGCAGTAGCTGAGCAGACTAACCTTCTCGCTTTGAATGCGGCTATTGAGGCTGCAAGAGCGGGAGAGGCGGGCCGGGGCTTTGCAGTTGTGGCTGAGGAGGTTCGCAACCTCGCGAGCAACACCAGTGATTCCATTGAAGAAATTCGCGACGTGATCCAGCAATTGCAGAGAAATACGCTCGAAACAGTCAGCGCAATGAAAAAAGGGGTAGCCCAGGCTCAAGTAGCAGTAACGCATGTGGGCGATGCTTCAAAAGCATTTGATCGGATTAATGAGTCTGTGGGCGTCATTAACGATATGAATTTTCAGATTGCCTCTGCAGTTGAGGAGCAGAGCAGAGTGGCAGGCGAGGTTAGCCAAAACGTGATCACAATTCGGGATGTTACGGAATCGCTTTCAACGCAGGCGCGAGAGTCTCAAGAAGTCAGCAGAGCAATTAATTCGTTGGCCATTCAGCAACAGGCACTGGCCAACCAGTTTGTTACGTAACTAGCCAGGGTGGCATCTAGCGACGCCGATAATGTTGTCGTTTCGTCTCACAATACAATTAAAACTGTCTCTTTTCATGCTAATAACAAGACGGCTTGCGTGTCTACACTGTTCACGCAAGCCGTTATTTTTTAAGCGTAAATCAGACGAATGATGTCCTTGGTGGTTTCAATGTAGCCGTTGACGTCCTCGTCTGTCATCGGGAGTGTGAGACCCACTTGGCCCCGGTGTACCGGGTAGTAGCCCCGAGTCGCCATTTCGAGTGCGTAGATACCCATGCTGTTTTCATCGATTTTATGCCAATAGTCACGATGTGTGTTGATAGTCTGGCCAAGCTCTTTTGTGAATGCGTATGCGAATACCGAAAAGGAGCCGAAAACGGTAAATGGATATTCGGACTCTTTGGCCCAATCATTCAGTTCGGATTTGATCTTCGCTGCCATTTCGTTGAGTCGTCGATAAGCATGCTCATCCATGGCTTTAAGGCAGGCAATGCCAGCAGCACAGGCCAATGGATGCCCATGGTGGGTGCCAGAAATCATAACCTGGTTTTCCTCGATAACGCGGAAGACCTCTTTGCTGCCGCCAACTGCCCCGATGGGTAGGCCACCACCGATCATTTTCCCGAGGACTGTCAAGTCCGGCTTAATTTGATACTCGCTTTGCAGCCCTTTGAAATTCGCACGGAGTGTAATCGTTTCATCAGCGATGAGAAGGATGCCCAGCTCTTCAGTAAGAGCTCTAAGCTTTTGTACGAAGTTTTTATCTAGCTCTACAATTCCGCCCGCACAAGTTTGTAATTCCATGATCAAACATGCAATTTCGTCTGCGTTGCCACGAAGAACTTTTTCGCAAGACTCGAAATCATTTTGAGTCAGAACGATTACGTTGTCGCTTTTGTAGGCAGGAATTCCGTCGGAATCTGGAAGCGCTTTTGGATTTGAGTCGGGGCCGGGAAAATTGTTTGGATTAGGGTGGGCGGAAATGGCCAAGTCATCCGAAAAACCGTGATATCCCCCCTCAAATTTGGCAATTTTTTTACGGGCTGTATAGCCTCTGGCGATACGGACGGCACTCAAGCATGCCTCGCTAGCGGAGCAAAAAAACTTTACTTGCTCAACGGAATCGATGCGCTCACAAATCAGCTTTGCCAGATCGAGTTCATGATTGGTAGGATTACCGAATGAGAAACCATTGGGTAGTGTTTCTTGGATTGCATTTATTATCGCTGGGTGATTATGGCCCAGTACATTGGTTGCAAAATTATTATTGAGGTCGAGAAGTTTTTTACCTTCGATGGTATGAAGATACTGAGCTTCGCCTTTATCTACGAAAATTGCATGCGGGCCATAGCCAAATGTGCGCCTGCTAAAACCTCCTGGAATATATTCCTTTCCTTTCGAGGTTTCTTCTTTGGAAAGAGAAAAGGCTTCAGAGAAATTTTTAAGCGATTGCTGGTAATTAAGCTTCATGGCTATTTCCAAATGTACTTAAATTATGGTTGTTTTGAATTATCTCAGACTTTGCCAATATTTTTATGCACATTACGAATTAGATCTCGACACCAGAGTTGACGCTCATGAGGGTTCGTAGTCTCCTCATTGATACAGCTTCGGCTTCTGTGCACTTGACGAAAGCTAAGGTCATATTATTTTCACAATAAGTATGGGAGCAATGGGGGTTTATAGATCGTTTGATCAGCATTTGTGATTGCTGATTTTTTTCAAAAACTGCGAGTTCTATGTAGATTGGCCTTTCAAATCCATACGCAGTGAGATGCATTGTTCAGACTCGAATGGAATATGGCCGCCAAATGAAAAGCATGGCACCCTACATGGTTGAATAGTAAGGGCCGGAATCGCAGTATTTTAAAGTGTTACCTCTCAAAGCGATTGTTACGGTCTGCGCCCTGGCTGCCCGCTATCAGGCGGGTTTTTCGTTGAGTCGCCGAGCATTCGCAGCTTTTGGGAAATAAGCTACAGAGTCGCTGTGTGAACTGGGGGGACTACAAGCTTCATCCAGATCCTGTATTGACATAAATTTGAGCGTTCTGCACTGATTGGGTGCATCATTCAATCAGCCAGCCGAGGCGGGATCCGCAGGTCGGGTAGAGCTTCGATGCTTTTTCGCGAATGCAGTAATTTGCATGATATTTGCAAGGGATAGCTCTTCCACACGCTCCGTGAGTAGCAGGTACCCAGCAATGGACACAAAACAGCTTCTCTTGGCAACCCGGCTTGCTGAGACCCTCCATTTTGGTAAGGCAGCCGAGATCGAGAACATTGCCCAATCGGGCTTGAGTGCTCAAATTGCTAAGCTTGAGAGTGAGTTGGGATTCAGATTATTTGAACGTACCAGTCATCGTGTTTCATTGACTGAGGCAGGTCAGGCTTTCATAGACCAAGCTCGCACGCTTCTAGGGAGCATGAACAATACGATCCTGGAATGCCGTGCCCTAGCTGAAAACAGTCGTGGTGTTCTAAAGTTAGGCTTTTTTGGTGATGCTGCGGGTGAACTCACCCACCTTATTTTTACACTCTTTCAGCAGAGCAATCCTGGTATCCGGTTGGTGTTTACTGAGCTGTCCATGACAAATCAGGTGCAAGCGCTCATCTCTGGCAAAGTAGATGCTGCGCTCGTTAGGCTACCTATTTGCGATCCGCGTCTTGAGCTCGATGTGATGTTTGATGAGCCGCGAGTCGCTGCCGTACCGGCCAATCATGAAATGGCACATGCCTCGATCCTTACTATTTCAGACTTGATCGAGCAACCATTCGCGGTAGCTGGTGAGGGAGCTCCCACCGAATGGGCTGCTTACTGGAGTTTGGGGTCGGAGCGGCATGAAGCCTGCCGGATTGGAGCTTATGTCCAATCGATTCCTGAGAGCTTGGCTGCTGTGGCCTATGGTGGGGCGTTTGATACGTTCCCTCTGACAGCCACACGCTTATTCAGCCACCCAGGCGTGCGTTACGTACCTCTGGCTGACGCTCCACGTAGCTCATTGGCTTTGGCAACACTTGCTGGTAACAGGTCGCCATCAGTTAGATCGCTTCGTCGCTGTGTTGCAGAGACTCTTGAAAGCTCTCTGTCCTGCATTCCTGAGGCTCGTCGCAGCGATGTGGCGTAATTGCTCCGAGCCCCAAGAGTGTATGCACCTACCCTCCAATCAGTTCGTAAACTGATGGAGCTTACTCAGAAGGGATAGTGGCGTGGTTCCCGCTGAACAGATACCCATTGAGTAGTTGTGAACTCATCAATTGCCCAGTCGCCATTGAATCTGCCTAGGCCTGAGTTCTTCTCCCCACCAAATGGGACGTTAGGTGCATCTGCAACCGGCATGTCGTTCACATGAGCCATACCGGAATAGATCCGTCGAGCAAATTGCACCCCGCGTTCGATGTCTCCCGAAAAGACCGCAGCTGAGAGTCCAAAACGTGTAGCGTTCGCCAGCTCCAGTGCATGATCGGCATCCCGCGCACGCATTATCCCGGCGATAGGCCCGAAAATTTCTTCGTAGGCTAACTCCATGTCGGACGTCACTTCAGTGAAAACGTGCGGTGCAAATACGAGCCCTGCGGATTCGCCAGCGTACGCTAAGGTTGCGCCATCGGCTTTTGCTTGGTCGACCTTGTGAGCTAACCCGGCGAACTGTTTGCGGTTGATTACGGGCCCAACCGAGGTCGCCGGGTTCTTAGGATCACCGATGACCAGGTTACTAACGCGCTGAATGAACAGGGAAACAAATGAGTCGTAAATCGGCTCTTCCACAATGATTCTGTTGATAGCCATACAAATTTGGCCCTGATGCAGGAATTTGCCTACAACAGCCGCGTGAACAGCTTGCTTGAGATCCGCATCAGCTAGCACTACGAAAGGGTTGTTGCCGCCTAACTCCAACGCCACATGTTTCAAATAGTCGCCGCTACCAGCTTGGCGGGCGATGTTTTGCCCAATGGGGGTTGATCCTGTGAAGGAAATAAAGCTTGGTGCAGGATGGAGAACGAAGTCATCGCCGATCTCTGATCCCGCTCCTACCACCACGCTGAGAACTCCTTCTGGGAGCCCTGCTTCTTCGAAGATGCGCGCAAGCAGTAGGCCTCCGGTGACGGGAGTGTCACTGGCCGGTTTCACAACTACAGCGTTGCCGAGAGCCAATGCTGGTGCCAGAGATCGCTGGGTAAGATGGAAAGGGAAGTTCCAAGGACTGATTACCCCAACGACGCCAAGTGGGCGCCGATAAACGCGGCTTTCTTTATTGGGGACATCGGATTCCACGATGCGGCCATGAACCCTGCTTGGAAATGAAGCAGCCTCTAAAGTGATAGCTTTAGCTGATGCCCATTCGATCTCAGCTTTTATCCGCGTGCTCCCTGATTCAGAGATGATCCATTCAACCAATTCGTCATGGCGCTCATCAAAAATCTGAGCAGCTCGTAGAAGCACTGCCGCTCGTGTAGACGGGCCCTTTGCCGCCCAACCGGGTTGTGCCGCTGTGGCTTTAGCATAGGCTTCATTCAAGTCGTCCTTGTTAGCCAAGGCAATCTCAAGCAGCGTTTGCTGGGTAAACGGGTCGCTAACAGTCATGGAACGGCCCGTCCGGCCTTCGCGCCAAACTCCTCCGATCAACTGCAGATTTAGGTCGCTGTAAGGATGATTATTGTTCACGTTATTCTCCGAATTTGATGACGACCGTAGCTTTGGATTCTGGGTCGATTGCCTTACTAGGGTGGCCCCACAACTAGAGCACCACCCGTTGATATTTTTTCAATGTTGCTAGTGGGGAGGTAGTCGCTTCAGGAAATCGCCGGTGTTACAGGGAAATCCCGTTTGGCTCGGAGTCCATTAATAACCCCTAGTAAAGCTGCTACGACAACCAGCCAGGGCAGAAGCGTTGCGATACCTTCCTTAGCACCGGTCAGTTCGTCGAAATTCGCTACGGCAAGAACAACGGCAGATGCCAGTCCACACCCCCCCAGAGTTGGAGCGATTACACCCTGCCATTTACTGCACTTTTGAGTCTTGAAAGTAAATCCAACGACAGCTGCAGCACCTAGCGTCTGTAGGGCCAGGACTGCGAGGGTGCCAAGCCCAACCATCCACAGATAGAGATGCTGTATCGGGTCTGCATTGGTGACCATGAAGACCCCGACCGCGATGACGGTCGTGACCGAAAGCACAACGCTTGCAACATGTGGGCTAGCGTGTTTCGGATGTACTTGGCTGAGCTTTCGCGGTAGGAAGCTGCTGCGAGCCAGTGCGAAAAGATAACGGCTCAGGGCATTGTGGAAAGAAAGTAAAACCGCGAATACGCTTGTGACTACCAAGATTTTCATGATTTCTGTGGAAAGGGCGCCGACATACTGCGTATTCGCACTGAATACGAAGTTGATCATGTCAGCGCCGGCGACACTCTGAACATCGCTATTCGCATATGCCAGGCCGAGGCACCACGTCGTAAGCGTGTAAAAAATACCAATGATGGCAATGGCTACGTATGTAGCAAGGGGAACGGTGCGACTTGGGTTCTTCGCTTCTTCCCCATAAATGGTTGTGGACTCAAACCCAACAAAGCAACAAAACGCGAACATCAATGCCACCCCGAGACCAGGTGTGAATATCTGAGAGGGCATGAAGCCATTCCATGAGAAATTCTTTGCATCCGTTTGGGCGATGACCGCAATGTCAAAGACAAGGAGGATTAGGATCTCGAAAATCATCAGCACGCCTAACACCTTGGCTGACACTTTTACGTCCATATATCCGAAGATCCCTACCAGTCCGATGATGAGAAGAGCTACCACGCGCCAGTCGACATGCAGTCCCGCCATAGACTGTGCAAGGTCTGCCCCGAAGGCAGCGAATTGACCGTAGATGCCGGTCAACATAGCGATATAGGCAAGTATCGCGATTCCGCCAGCCGCATTGCCTGCTGCTCGGCCTAATCCGTGGGTAACAAGTTCCGCGAAACCACCAGCGCTGATCACATGGCGACTCATCGCTGCAAATCCAATTGCGAAAAGGAGCAGGACAAGCGATGCGATCAGATAGATGCCCGGGGCACCTGCACCTCCCATAGCGAAAACTACAGGGCCGGCGCCAAGGGTAGCGCCGAGCGGGGCCGCAGCTGCAATTACGAAAAAGACGATGTCGGAGACACCTAACGATTTGGGCTTAAGCCCTGGTTGTGACGGCTCACTTTTCATACAGGCCTCCCCTACATCAAGACGGGATTTGAATTGTTATTGGTAGCCTGATTTTTCGCTCAGTGAATCGGGCTGGCAATCCGCAAACGCTGATCGTTCGATCTTAGTCGGTGATTGAACTGACGCTTGGTCGTAATCAAGTGTAGGTATGCATTGACCTTGGTTGCTCGGTTGGGCGATTGCATCATCGCGCTTTGATCTTAAGTTGAGATCATTCGATCAGCAAAACACCATTGCCAAATACACCTCAAGGCTTAAAAAATCAGTCCGCCTGACGCCAAATTTTTTTTGGGGTGGTTGGGTTTGATTTTTGCGCACATGAAATCATTAGACCTTGCTGGAGAATGTCGGTTTTCGTTGTAACTAAATTCTGCCAAATTAATTCCTGATAAATATAATAAATAGAAGGGCGCATTATGCCGTTTAATTCTGAAAGTAAAAAATCTGGTTGTGCTTCGGTGGCATTGGCGATAGGCGCTTTAGCCTTGCCCATAGAGTCCCGAGCTTATGAATTATATAGTCAGGACGGTAATGTACTTAACTCCAAAGTCGAGGCGGTCTTCGCTGTGATGCACAGTGACGAAAATTACGCCACAACTGGTACGAAAGATTCAGGTTCTTCAAACTGGCGAGAGGGCTTCATCAAATATGGGTTGAATGGAAGCAGCAAATTTCAAAACCAATCGAGTCTATACGGTGCCTTTAGCCTCCTGAGTTCAGGGACGTGGGGTGATGGCGATGCAGCGGGCTTTACAAAAGGCTCCGAGCGGCGGACTGCAGTTGAAGATGCCTATCTTGGCTGGCGTTCTGGAAGCCTTTTTTCTAGTCTTGGCGAAAACGGTATTGAAATTTCAGCCGGTCGCCAAGAGGTAATCGTTGGGGATGGTTTTTTAATTAAAGGTGATGCGCTTAGTCTAGGCGATGTCGATCTTGGTAATAACTTTGATCGGGGCGGCGCTTATTATTTAGCTCCTCGCAAAGCATTTGATGGAACTGCCGTGCTCCGTATTGGTGGAGAAAAAGGGTGGAGGGGTGACCTGATGTGGCTGGGCTCAGATAATCGAGCTCAAGCCGAAACAAAGTTAGCTGTCGCTACTTTAGAGAATGTGGCCGATGAGGGGACTTTAGGCCTCACATATATTAAAGGCCTGGATGTAAATGAACGTTTTGCTACTCCATTCCAATCAGAGCGTGACGGTATGCAAACCGTTAGCCTACGAGGAGCAGGTTCTTTAGGAATCGAGAATTTGAATCTAGCTGTCGAGTACGCGACCCAAGACAGAGACAGTGGTCGAGAAAATGCTTGGTATATGGAGGGCAGTTGGACTTTTGCATCTGTTCCATGGTCGCCCAAAGTCACATATCGTTATAGTCGCTTTTCTGAATCTTTTGACCCGCTGTTTTATGGCAATAGTCGAGGATATGGCACTTGGTTTCAGGGCGAAGTGGCATCTAATTATGCAGGCCCTTTCAATAGTAATACCCGTGTTCACCACGTCGGATTGAAGGTCACTCCACGCGAAAATCTCACAATAGGAGCGCTTTACTTCGACTTTGATCCAATTGATCGCAGCCTAGCTAACCTCGGTGGAAGAGAATTCGATATATATGCTGAGGTGGCGGTTTCGGATCATGTCTTCATCAGTCCTGTATTGGGGTTGTATAAGCCAGATAAAGCTGCGAGCCAGGGAGGTTCGCAGTTAGGTAGTCAAAATACTAATACTTACGTACAGCTCATCGTAGGAACTTCCTTCTAGATTGTCTCGTTCAAACGCGTCTAGCTTGATGAGTTGCTTTGTGTGAGTTCGGCATAAAGCATTCTACAGAATTGAAATAAGAAGAATCGCCATGGTGGCATTCACCCGCTTAGGACAAAAAATGAGAACAAAAGTTGCAATTATCGGTGCTGGCCCTTCTGGTCTCTTGCTTGGTCAACTGCTCCTAAAGGCTGGCATTGATAATGTCATTATCGAACGGCAGAATCCTGACTATGTCCTGGGGCGTATCCGTGCGGGCGTGCTTGAGCAAGGGACTGTCGATTTGCTGCGACAAGCGGGTGTTGCCGAACGAATGGATCGCGAAGGTCTCGTTCATGACGGATTTGAATTAGCGTTCGATGGGCGTAGTGAGCATATAGACCTTAAAGGTTTGACCAATGGTAAAACTGTAATGGTTTATGGTCAGACCGAAGTTACTAGGGATCTAATGGAGGCTAGAAGCTCCAGCGCAGGCATTACTTACTACAACGCCACGAACGTACAGCCGAAAGATATAAAATCCACGGCGCCTTACATCACCTTCGATCATGATGGATCGACTGTTCGCTTGGACTGTGACTACATCGCAGGCTGCGATGGATTCCATGGTGTGTCGCGAAAGACTATCCCGGATGGGGTTCTTAAGGAGTTTGAGCGTGTCTATCCATTCGGCTGGTTAGGGGTGTTAGCGGATACACCTCCCGTGAGTGCTGAACTCATCTATGCCAGCCATGAACGCGGTTTCGCTTTATGCAGTATGCGGTCACCTACGCGCACCCGCTATTACATTCAGGTACCTAGCGATGAAAAAGTCGAAGCTTGGTCTGACGATCGTTTCTGGCAGGAGTTGAAAAAACGGCTCCCTGCAGAAACCGCTGACAGGCTCATAACTGGCCCGTCCATTGAAAAGAGTATCGCTCCACTTCGCAGTTTTGTCGTTGAGCCTATGCAGTACGGAGCCCTTTTTCTGCTGGGTGATGCGGCGCATATTGTGCCTCCAACCGGTGCAAAAGGCCTTAACCTTGCGGCCAGCGATGTGAGCACACTTAGCCGCATTCTTGTGAAGGTTTATCAAGAAGGCCGTACAGATCTTCTCGAACGCTATTCTGAAGTTTGTTTGCGTCGAATCTGGAAGGCTGTGCGTTTCTCATGGTGGATGACTTCAATACTGCATCGCTTCCCAGGTAATGATGATTTTGGACAGCGAATTAAGCAGGCCGAGCTCGACTATTTTGTGCGCTCTGAAGCGGGGCGTCGGACTATCGCAGAAAACTACGTGGGACTCCCTTACGAGGCGATTGAGTAAGTAAAGAAAGTCTGAGGTATCTCAAGCTACTCGCGTCATTTGTTGGGATAAGATGGGCGATCGCGAACTACCCTGGTGGGCTTGGAGTGTGTAAGGCATCAAAGTGAGTTGAGAATCGGTTCTCATTGCTTTTGACCAGATTCGCTGCGCTCACGTTTTGGCAGTAACGCCATCGCGACACCCCCCAGTACGATGCCTGAGATCAACAATAGGTGCAGCGATATAGGCTCATTCAAAACCAGTATACCTCCAAGCGAAGCGATTATCGGAACGCTTAGCTGGAGAGTGGCGGCCTGTTGAGAGCTAATGTGCTTGATTGTGCTGTACCAGAGCGCATAACCGCAGCCTGATGCCAAGACACCTGAAGCAAGCGCATACATCACTCCAGGAGCGCTGATCTGAAGAGCGTTTCCGTACAACATGGCTGTACCAAGTATGAGCATGAATGGAAGACACCTCACAAAGTTGCCGGTGGTCTGGGCAAGTGGATTCGCAGCGCCCTTTCCGAGCAGCGAATAGGCACCCCATGCCACACCGGAAATTGTCATTAGCAGCGCACCATCCCAAGGAGGGGAGCTGGTGCCAGGTAGCAACAACATGAACAAGCCGGAAGAAGCAATCAGCATGCCGATCACCACCCTCTTATGAAAACGTTCTCCTTGAACCCACGAGAAAATAAACATTGTTACCTGCACTGCACCGAACAAAATCAGAGCGCCCATGCCTGCACCTAGCTGAACGTAAGCGATTGAGAAGAGATAGGCATATACGAAAAGGGAAAGGCCTCCCTTCCAACTGCCACCGACAGTTAATCTGGAATTGCGAATCTTGGTTATCATCAGCAAAAAAAGCCCACCGCTGAGCAATCGAATCATCGTAAATGACTCAGGGTCAATCTGCCCCTCCATCAACGCTTGTCTGCAGAATACTGAGTTTGCCGCGAATGCCACTAAGCACAATATCACTTGAATCACCAAGCGAGGATGACTTACACGGTCTTCTATTTTTTTCCTAGTTACTTTCATTGCGTCAGACCTGCACGACGGTAAATCGGAAATGACTTTGAATGCCATTAGATAGGGGGGTGAGCGCTGCGCAGTGTTAGAACTCGTTGCTTGCTCCATACGCGTCTGGGCCCATTCCAAAACCGATAGGGAGAGGATTCGTTTACTTTCACGCAATACTGTATGGAAACGACAAGGGGCCCTAGGGCCCCAAGACTTACAGTCGCTTAGTCAGGCCGATAGATACTCGTCCACAGACTGAACAGTGGCGTAGCCGAACTCGAACGCGGCCATTATTGCCGCATGCGCCTGAGTGGCAGGTACGGAAACACCACGAAAGGTGAGATCCAATGTGGCGCACGCATCATGCAACACAGTCACCGGATAACCCATGTCCGCTGCTGCACGTACCACGGCGTCAATGCACATGTGGCTCATTGCACCTATGACCACGATTTCGTTGACATCAGCGGCTTCTAATTGCTGCTTCAGATTCGTTTCCCTGAATGCGTTGATATGTTTTTTTATGATTACGGGTTCATTACCTTGCGGAACTACGTCTGGTTGAGTTTCCGCACCAGTCGATCCCTTTGCGAAGATCGGAGCATCTTCAGCGGACTCATGCCGAATGTGAAAAACAGGAACACCCGTATCGCGCGCGTGGCTGATGACCCGGATAGCATTCTCTACAGCTGCGTCGATGCCGGTTAAAGGCAACTTTCCGGTTGGTAGATATTCGTTTTGTAGGTCAACTACTACAAGACCTCGTTTCATGAGGGTCTCCCGTCGATTATCCAATGATCTGAATATTGAGCTGGGATCGCGCTTAAAGAGCTTTAATCCCGACCCAAGAAGGTTTAAGTCAAAATTCCAGTGAAGCGCCGTCCTCTGGAATATCTACGCGATTTTCGATTCCTTGCTCCTTGACGTAGGTTCGTAGTGCTTCACGTGTCAGCGAGGTATGGTTGATTGCATTCATATGCACGGCGACTATCTTCGCCGTTGCCGCCGCCTGGGACGCATGCAGGACGTCGTCTTCACCCATGATGATCGCACTATCGAATCCATTCACCTTTGCTTTACCTGTATTGAGCACGATGACTTCTGGATGGTATTTCTGAATGGTCTGATCAACCTCCTTACGCCAAATGGTGTCACCGGCAAGGTAGACGGTCTTGTAGCCAGGGGCTTGAAAAACAACGCCCATGGCCTCACCCAAAAGCTTTGCGAGTGGGGGCACAGCATACATTTCGTCTGTACCGTGCTGTCCGCCTGCCTTGGTGAGTTTCACTCCACCGAATTCAGTTTCATCCTTCAGTACCTTCACATTTGTGAAGCCTTGGGAACGAACCAGCTTGGCATCGTCTTCGTGTTGCGTGAACAGCGGGATTTCTTTAGGCAGCGCTTTCTGCGCAGCTTCATCCCAATGATCGAGATGGGTATGGGTGAGGATGACCGCATCTACACCAGCGATAACTTCGGCTGGCGATTCGGTGAGATCGACCATTGGATTACGGAGATTGCTACGGTAGGTATTTTCAAATCCTGGGTAGGCTCCTTTTTTTGCAAGCATCGGATCGACTAGAAACGTAGTGTCCCCATAAGTGATTTTGACCGTTGCGTTACGAATTTGCTGCAAGTCCACTTTGTGGGCGGTGATTGGTGCTGACGAGACATCAGTATTGGCAAACGCCCATGTGCTGGCGGTAGCGCAAGCGAGGCTGAGGACGAGACGAAGTTTTCTTAAAGTCATTGGATTGATCCTATTAATGCATCGAGAGATTCATTCTTGCCGACTGCGTAGCACCACAACAGTGGCCTGAATGACATATTTCGATATAATTGGGCCAGCCGATCATTGTAGATGTGAGATACGGCGAATGAAGCCCTTGCTGCTCGAATGCGCGCTTATTTAGGCGATCAACCTGAGGCATATTTTATGCAATCCATACGCGTTGCCGTTCTGGCTTTTGAAGGCGTCAGTCTGTTTCATCTTTCCGTTCCTGGAATGGTGCTGGGGACTGCTCAATACGCACCTGGCGAGCCTCAGTACGTAGTGAGTTATTTTGCAGAGAGCACGGGAATGGTGACTAGCGACCAAGGCATTGACCTCGCTGTCACTCATGGATTGGAACTGATGGAGGAATCTGACGTAATCGTCGTTCCCGCGTGGGGCGATCAATTAAAACCTGCATCCGCGCAACTGGTGACGGCGCTCCAGCGCGCCAATTCCCGAGGCAAGCTGATAGTCGGGTTATGTTTGGGCTCGTTCGTCCTTGGAGATGCTGGGTTGCTTGATGGCAAGGAAGCAACCACCCACTGGGCCGCCCGAGAAGAGTTTGCGCGACGGTTCCCTGAAGTGCGCTTTAGACCCGAGGTTCTATATGTCTGTGCCGGTAACATCATCACCTCGGCGGGTACTGTGGCGGCAATTGATTGTTGCCTTCATTTGGTACGCCAGCGTCTTGGCGCTGATGTTGCGAACCGCACCGCGAAAATGCTTGTAACGCCACCACACAGGCAAGGTGGGCAAGCCCAATATGTTGAACATCCTGTACCGCAGCTATCTAGCGAAACTTATCTGTCTGATGTAATGGCATGGGCTCGAGTAAACCTGACCAACGATCTCTCGCTGGATGTGCTTGCGGACATGGCGAAAATGAGCAGGCGCACATTTACGCGGCGATTCAAAGAGGCGACAGGGAGTACCGTTTCGAAATGGCTAAATGCGCAACGCGTTGCTAGAGCTCAAGAACTATTGGAAACAACTGACCTGCCAATCGAATGTGTTGCCGGGGAGGCGGGGTTCGGAACGCCTTTATCGCTGAGGCAACAATTCGGCGTTTACCTAGGCACGTCGCCTTCTGAATATCGACGTAATTTTTTTCGCGAAGTGAATCCAAGCCATAAGGCAGGCGTCAGCGAGACTAAAAGCCGAGCTTTCGACTAAATCTCCTGCCGAGGCTTAATGCTCTTGGCGTTCATGCAGCCGCACTCCTGACAAGATCCAGCAGCGCTTGCAATGGATGTAAAACGGTTACTCCGTCCTGTCGTTTCACTTGGCTTCGACATGAATATCCGTCTGCGAGTAATCGGCCAGAAGTATTATATTTTTTAACAAGAGGCGCCCAGGATTGCTTGTAGATCACTATAGAAGTGCCTGCGTTCTTCGTCTCATGCCCATATGTGCCGGACATGCCGCAGCATCCGCTGGCTTGAACGCTCATTTTCAGCCCCATCCGCTCATAGACTTGTTGCCAAAGGCCGATGCTGTTTGGCTCATTTGTCTTTTCAGTGCAGTGGGGAAGAAAGTGGTAGGGATCGGCATTTTTTACAATCTGCGACTGTGGAAGCGTATTGGCCAGCCACTCCTGCGGCAGTAGTACGGTAGGAGCCTGGTGGCTGCCAAGTGTCTTCGCATACTCCTGGCGATACACCAATGTCATCGCGGGATCGAGGCCCACCAGCGGTATTTCGTACTCCTGAAGCTGGTGCAGCGCTTCACCGTTGAAACGTGCGGCCTTTTCAAAAGCTTTGATGAAGCCTTGTACCTGAAGCGGTTTACCATTGGGTGCAAAGGGTGCGATGTAAACCTGATAGCCAAGCCTCGAGATCAGTTCGATCCAGTCGGCTAGTACGGGAGTTTCGAAGTATCGGGTAAAAGCATCCTGGACGATGATCACGCTGCGATCACGCTGCTGTTTACCCAATGTCGACAGCAACTCAGGCGTTGCAGTCTGAACACTCCACCGGCGGCATGCAGCGTCGAAGTCAGTGATGCTGAGCAATGGGCTATCGACCATCCCGGCCACATGCTCAAGCACATAGCGTACGGGGCGGGCGCCCATGACAAAGTTGTATAGACGCGGTGAGCGTGCGATGTAGGGAATCGTATATTCGAGCGACCCTATCAGGTAGTCCTTCAGCGGGCGCAGATAGCGGCTGTGATACAGCTCCAGAAACCGGGAGCGGAACTCGGGTACGTTGACCTTGACCGGGCACTGCCCCGCGCAGGATTTACACGCCAGGCAGCCTGCCATCGCCTCGTAGACTTCGTGGGAAAAGTCTTGCTGCCCCATTCTTTGCCCAATCGTATTCACGGCTCGTTTTGCGATGCTGGTGACATTGCTGGTGGATTGAGCGTGATCACTCGCCGCCACTACATCAACGCCTTGCTGGCCCTGAAGTCTGAGCCATTCGCGAATCAGTGAGGCACGTCCCTTCGGTGAGTGAACGCGGTCACGGGTGCCTTTCCATGAGGGGCACATGGCGTCGTCAGGGTCGAAGTTGTAGCACGCGCCGTTCCCATTGCAATGAAGTGCGGTGTCGTAGCTTCGCCAAACTCGCTCATCAATCGTGCGGTCGAGCTCACCCCGCAACGTTACCTCGTCAACCCGCGTAAGTCGGGTATCTGACAGCGTTTTAGGCGTTGCGATTTTACCGGGGTTGAGTTGATTCCAAGGATCAAACGCCGCTTTCAATTCCTGCAGGGCCGGATAAAGCTCGCCGAAGTAGTCGGGCACGTATTGGGATCGCAATCCCTTCCCGTGCTCGCCCCACAGCAAGCCGCCGTGTTTTTGGGTTAAGGCTGCGACGGCGTCGGAAATGGGACGGATCAGGCCTGCCTGAACAGGGTCTTTCATGTCGAGAATCGGGCGCACATGCAGTACGCCAGCGTCGACATGGCCAAACATCCCGTATTGCAAATTGTAGCTGTCCAGCAGTGCCCGGAACTCCTGGATGAAATGAGCGAGATTCTCAGGAGGGACGGCAGTGTCTTCTACAAAAGGCTGGGGTCTGGCTTCACCCTTGACGTTACCCAGCAATCCAACAGCCCGCTTGCGCATCGCGTAGACGCGCTTCAGTGCATCGGCGCCAATGGCCAGCGTATGACCCAGGCGCACCACGGAGGTATCGCGCTGCAGATGCAAAACAAAGTCATGAACGCTCTGCTGAACAGCGGCTTCATCGTCGCCACTGAACTCGATGAGATTGATGCCCAAGGTAGGTGTGCGTGGATCTTCAGGGAAGTAGTCGGCAACGCCATGCCAGACAATGTCCTTCATCGCCAGCATCAGAACTTTTGAGTCCACTGTCTCAATCGACAAAGGCTCGAGAAGCATCAATGCCTTTGCATCACGCAAAGCGTCCATGAAGCCTGCATAGCGGACGTTGACCAAGATCGAATACTTCGGGATCGGCAAGACGTTGAGTTTGGCTTCAACAATGAAACCCAGAGACCCTTCGGAGCCGCACAGCACACTGTTGAGGTTGAACCGGTCACCCTGCTCGCGAAGATGTGCCAGGTCGTAGCCGGTAAGGCAACGATTCAATTTCGGAAAGGTTCGTTCGATCAGATCGGCCTGATTATCCGCAATGCCGACAGCGCATCGATAAACTTCACCGATCCGATCCTGACGCGCAGTTTCTCGCATCAGAGCGCTTTTACCCACCACGCCGCTAAGGAGTAAATCACCGCCAAGCAATACCGTAGAAAGCTCCAGCACTTGATCACGGGTTTTGCCGTAGGTGCAACTTCCTTGGCCGCTGGCATCGGTGTTAATCATGCCGCCAATCGTTGCGCGGTTGGAGGTGGACAGTTCCGGCGCGAAAAACAGTCCGTAAGGTTTCAGCGCGGCATTCAACTGATCCTTGACCACGCCACTCTGAACGCGCACCCAGCGCTCTTCAGCATTGATTTCAAGAATGCTGTTCATGTGACGTGACAGGTCGACGACGATCCCATCGGTCAACGACTGACCATTGGTTCCCGTTCCGCCACCTCGTGGTGTCAGGACGACGGCTCTATGGTCGGAATCAGCTGCCAGCGTCGCAAGAATCTGAACGTCTTGAGCATCCAGCGGGAACACAGCTGCTTGAGGTAAACGCTGATAAATCGAGTTGTCTGTTGCAAGCACCATCCGCTGGCCATAGCTGTGAGCGATTTCTCCCCGGAAGCCCGATTTAGCAAGCTGCTGCAGAAATTCGTCGTAGTTCACGCTTTGATTTTTGGACGGAAGCAACCGTGCGATCATGATAAAACTCCAACCGGCATGCGGCTACTTTGACCCGTCTTAAAGTGCACACACTCGTTACGGTCAGTGTGGATGGTCTAGTGTTATTCAGAGGGGGCTTGATAACACCTCCTCTGCAGTCGTCTACGATTCTCAGCGAATACTCGCGCGGACTTTCTCTCTAAAACTGTTCTCGATCCCGTCCTGGGCTTTGAGCTTCTCGGCGAGCGATGGAACCAAGTGGCGACTGATAACGACGATTCCGTCTCTGTCTCCCAAAATTGCGTCGCCCGGGTTGCAAACCACATTGCCGCAAGCGACAGGTGCACCGACCTGTCCGGGGCCGTACTTGGAGGGGCCGGCTGGATTCACGGCGCGCGCATAGGTCGGAAGCCCCATAGCAGTCAGCTCCTCCACATCTCGAACCGCGCCGTCGATGACCACAGCTGCGACCTTGCGAGCCAGACACACTTCACCCAGTAGATCACCAAAGACCGCACGGTTACTTTCACCGTTGCCGTTGATCACTAGAACATCACCTGGCTTTGCATCATCCAATGCCCTGTGGATGGCCAAGTTGTCACCCTCCCAAGTGAGGATAGGCAGCACCGTTCCGTAGAACGAAGCTTTACCTGCCACATGGTGGATAGCGGAGGCCATCATTCCTAGGCGCTGCAAGACATCGCCGATCAATGCGACTGGGTAATGCGATATCTTTTCAATTTGTTTAAGGGACGCGCGCTCCCAATCTTCGCTCACGGTGATGCTTTCATCAGATACATTGATAAACATGGTGACCTCGGCGTGAATCCGTTTAAAGCGCTATTAGTTGAACGTCTTGGATGCAGGTTTGTTGACTGGGTGCAGTGGGGCTTCGCCGCGCAAAACTGCGGAGATCGCCTCTACCGCGCTCATACCAACGCGCAGCAACGACTCATTGGTTTGACCGGCAACATGGGGCGTCACGAGCAGGTTAGGTAAGTCGGAAACAGGGAATGTGTTGCAACTGAAAGGTGTGATCATGTCGATGTTTTCTGCAGCCAGCACGTCGACACCTGCACCACCCAGCTTGCCGCTGCGAAGCGCATCAGCAACCGCAGCTTCATCGATCACTCCACCACGGCTGGTGTTAACCAGGATGGCCCCGGTTTTCATTTTCTCGATTTCGGCACCGCCAATGAGGTTCTCAGTGCCTGCCTGCAGTGGAACGTGGAGGCTCACCACGTCTGCTTGAGCCAGCAAGGTATCGAGATCGACCAAGCGTTTATCGAAGCTCGAATCATAAGCAGGGTCAGTCGCCAGAACCTTCATTCCGAAAGCTTCAGCAACAGGCGCAACATGTCGACCAATGTCGCCAAATCCAATCAAGCCCAAAGTGCGACCCTCGAGCTCGATACCTGTAAGGGACAGTCGATCTGCCGCCCAAATATTGTCGCGTGTCTGATCTGTGGCCAGTTGAATCTTGCGACTAATACCCAGCAGCAGAGCAAATACGTGCTCCACAACACTTCTTCTGTTTGCGCCAGGCGTGTTGGTGACCCAGACCCCCAGCTCAGCTGCTGCTTTGTAGTCGACATTGTCATAGCCCGCGCCGTGCCGGGCGACGATCCGAAGCTTCGGGGAGTCGGCAATCATCTCCGCAGAGATGTGGCCACCGCGCAGAAATACGGCATCTACCTGTTGTTGGATGTCGGCATAGGAAACTGCATTCGGGCCGTAGCCGAGTCGAACTTCACCCAGAGGTGAAAGGGCTTCCAGTACGTCTGGATGGATCGGGCTTGTCACATAAATCAAAGGCATGATCATCACCTTAGGAGAATTGATGGGTGTTGGCGTCATCGCCCGCCGCCGGTGCATTTTTACGAACGGTCGAGATAACGATCAGCCCCAAGAGACCTGAAGCGCACAAAATGAATGCGGGCGTGGATTGATTACCGGTTGCGCCAATCAGCCAGGTGGCTAGGAACGGGCCCGAACCCCCGCCAATGACAGCGCCTACGCTGTGGCCAAATGCGACGCCGGTGTGGCGAATATGCATCGGGAAAAATTCCGGCATCACCGAATAGGTACCCGCCTGGCAAAATGCGTACGGGATCATGCCGAGGGCGAGACCTGCCATTGCCAGGTTTACCGAGCCTTGTTGCATCAGCATGAAGGACGGTATCGACAATACGGCGTAGGCCAGGTAGGAGTAACGCAGGATGGACTTACCGCCGCGATAAGAGCCGAGTTGGCCGGCGAGAGGAATCAGGAACGCGGCAAGAATCACGGCAATTAGAACGATGGTGGATGCTTCACCTTTCGAGTACCCCAGGATGGAGCTGAAGTAGGCGGCGATGAATACGGTACCGATGTAGGTACCGATATTCTGAACCATCGCGATCATGATCACTTTGATTAGTGGCTTGCGAAAGTCGCGGATCAGCTCAGCGAAAGGCTGGCCTTTCTTGACTTCAGCATCGTTTTTCTTGGACGCGAACTCAGGGCTGTCTTCAATGCTGAGTCGCATGTAAAGGCCGATGATTCCCAGCGGCAGAGCCAGCAGGAACGGAATACGCCAGCCCCACGAAAGCATCTCCGGATCTGTGAATGTCGCCGCAGCCAGACCTGCAATTGCAGCTGCCAGGCCTTTACCGAACTGAGCAATCGAGGGCAGGAAGGAAATGTACAAGGCGCGACGTTTGGGCGGAGCCCACTCGCGGATGTAGCTTGCAGCGCCACCGATTTCGCCACCAGCGGAGAAGCCCTGCAACATGCGCAGCACGACCAGAAGACTCGGTGCCCAGACACCAATCTGCGCATAGCCGGGCAACAGGCCAATTAACGTGGCCGCAGCCCCCATCAAGGTGATGCTGGCGATAAGACTGAAGCGTCTGCCTACCTTGTCGCCGAGCCAGCCGAAGGCGATAGCGCCGAGCGGCCTCACCAAGAAAGCAGAGCCGAACACGAGGAAAGTGTTCAGCAGGCCGGTCGTTGCATCATCTGAAGGAAAGAAAACCATGGCGAGGGTTGCAGCGACATACCCGTAGACGCTGAAGTCGTAATACTCGACAAAGGTTCCAAATACAGCGGCCCTCGTGGCCTTCTTGGCTTTCCTCGTCTGCTCCGTTTCTTCAACGGTCTGAACGACAGGCTCGGCCATAACGTTATTGTTGTTCATGGGCACCTCGGGTTATAGGACGTAGGCTCAACTCAAAAAATGGGACAGCGTCCTGATTTTGTTTTTTCTAGATTCTAGAAGCGGGACACGCTTGTCAACAGGCAGGTGCGATTTGCGGTTGGGCAGCTTTTGCCCCCAGAATGGGGCTCCAAAACCTCGATTTCTCTAAAGATGGCTCAAGCAAAACGCTCTATTACCTCATCTACGCCGGCGCACCCTGCATCGAGCCATACCAGGCTGATAGATGTAGTGGACGCACTTGTCAGGAGAACGGGCGGAGAGCCTTGGGGGGTTCGAGAGCTTGCGGCAGAGCTTTCGGAGAGTCGGAGTACCGTTAATCGGATTTTAGTCTCCTTGGTTGAAGTGGGCCTTGCGAGTGAGCTTGGAGTTGGTAAGTACGGCATAGGGCCTCGGATCGACGTCCTTACCAAGACGCTCAGTGATTCAAGTGTGCTTCTTGGACGGAGCGGAGGATTGTTGAGTGAGCTGGCAGATTCATCACAAGGCACTGCGCTCGTCTCGATCTACTGCCCCTCTAGTAACGGCTATTTCGTAGCTGCATGCCGCGAGGCTAAAGTTACGCTTACGTTCAAGCCAGAATTGGGTGTTGTATTTCCGCTTACATTCGGAGATATCGGTCGGCAGTTTGCTGAATTTATCGAAAGCAACTCTCCAGATTCAAATGTGCTGAGCAATTCACGAGAGTCTGACCATAGTGCGTGTCACCACCTTGGATTGCTATCTGAGGCCGAATTTCCCAGCGCGTTGTCGATTGCTACAAAGAGTCTTGCGAATGGATTAGTCGTGTCCATCTCCGTCCATTCTGTCGGTAGCGCCGGGGCAAAAAAGAATTCGAATATTGATTCAGATGTGCAACGAGTGGCTGAAGAAATACATGCGACTGTAAATTCTCGAATTTTGGGCAGCCTTCAGCGAGCGCCTAGCTTATTGATTGAGGAGACTAAGTCCACCGTTACTCGTCTCGAAAGACTCTTGCTACTGGCATGCGCTTTTCCGGACGGTCTGAAAAAATCTGCGGGATTGCCTGAGCAACTATTGTGCAATGAGGCTACTGCCAAACGGCTGATACAGTCTGGAGTTCAAGCGGGGATTGTTACATTATCTGACTCCACTTTGTTCCCGGGTTCAAAGCTATATCGATGGGCCTCTAGGATCGGCAGCGACCTCCGCACATTTGCGGATCTCACTCGGTCAATTTTGTCAGATTTAGTCCAAGAAACTGGTGAGACAATCGCGTTCCTCGCCTACGACGACACATCTAAGAAAGCTGAGTTTCTTGATGTAATTCAAGGATGGCGCCCGATTCAATACAAGCTACAGGTAAATGTGGAAGTACCACTTTATGCCGGTGCAGCTGGTAAGGCGGTTTTGGCTTTTTGTGGAGAAGATTTAGCCGATTCGATTGAACTAATAAAAATCACTGAAGCAACTATTACTTCGCGTGAAGTTCTCAAGCAAGAGCTCAAGGTTATTCATGAAAGAGGCTGGGCCACTGGTGAGGGGGAGCGAGTGCTCGGAGCCTTCGGCTTGGCAGTACCATATTTTATCGATGGCAAAATTCGAGGGTCGGTTTCAGCCACTATTCCTCAATATCGCAAAAGTGAGCGTGACCTTCCTATGCTGACCTTATTGATGCGCGAGGCTACTAAAAAGATCGAGAGACTTCTTTCTTTAGGTCTCAACCTTGAGCGTTGATTAGTGCAGTGCTTGCGGGTCATAACTGGTCAAACTTTGGCAAGACCTACCAGGCGCCACGCGCTTTTATTAGCCGCAGTATAGCCCCGGGGCGAGTATCTTGTGCTTGCTGATCCTCCATCCGTAACCAACATGGTTCCCAACTTGCTGACTCCTTACGGAGCAATCTTGCTTCACGATTCTTTGCTGTAGACGGGCCGTCCTATGAACGAAGGATGAACGAAATATTTAAGGCTATAATATTTGCAGAAAGACTGGTAATTAGTAAAGCCACATGCGTAAGCAATTTCTTTTGGTTTGAGCGTATTTTCTTCCATGCTGAGCAAACACCTTGCTTTTTCTAGCCTTTGCTCGCGCAAAAAAACAATAGGGGTCATGTTCTTGAACTGCCTAAAGCCCATTTGTAGAGAGCGAACGCTAAGGCCCGCATGGGCAGCGACTTCGCACACGGTTAAATGAGGATCTACACTGGATGCCATGTATTCCGCGGCCCTGTTGATTGAATGAGGGGTAGGCGTTATGCTCTTTTTGGGGGCGAGAATATTCATTGTATAATTATGGTGAAAGTTTGAAAGACAGAAGCCTATTAAACTCTCTTTTAAACTGTCAGCTACTTTTCTGACAAAAATCGGCGACCTCTCAGCGAAATCCATAATGGTTTCCACAAGCTTTTGAATGGTGTTAATTTGCCAGCGTTCGCAGAGTTTCTTGTCAAAAAATATGCGCGTTCTAGGCGGGTAGCCTAAAATTAAGGTAAGTTGTTTAACTATATCTGCATTGGAAAGATATATCGTTGTATAGCTTATGTCTGCGGCATAATTTGCAAAAAATATTTCTCTCTGATCAGCTACAACAATGGCCCCTCGTTCAGCCCTGTGAGTGCCGTTATAGTTTCGCCATTGCATAAAGCCGGAATGTGGCATTGTAATTAAGAAGCCGTCCATCTCGTTAGATGTCCTATATCCCCATCCAGACGGGCTATAAGAAAGGCTTACGAATGACGTACCCAATACACAAAACCTTTTTTCGTAATCTAGCATTCCGCTCGAGCCTGGAACTATCGACATGAAGTTGTCGTAGCTTTTGAAGTGCTCAGACGCCTCATCTATGTCATAAAAGTGTAGTTTTTGTGCCCCGTAGATATCCATGGTTTCGATCGTGATTGTGGGCGATGTGAGGATTATAGCTGTCGCTTCGTCAAGCATTCAACTACCTATTATTGCGTTTTTATTGACAATCCAAAAAAAACGCAGAGTTAAAGAAAAGCGCATGTTTATTTAGGCACGTTGCTGGTATTCATGAGGCAAGATAATTAATCTACCTGCGCACTCAAGGTAGCAATTCTGTTTTTATCACTTTGGTGTAGTGATGTGCACCCGCAGAGCGCATTTGAGACTAACAAATAATTTTTTAAGCCTGCATGGAATTAACCACCCATCTCGCTACGATCTTTCAAGGTGTGACCATGTTCAACAAAGCCCTTAAATTAAAATTAGCCGATATGGAAGCTCAAAACAGCGAGCTCAACGAGTTATTTGCGGTACTCGATCGATCAGCAGCTATCATCGAATTCAACCTAGCTAAGAAGGTGGTGCGCGCAAATAATAATATTTCGCGATTGCTAGGGTATAGTGTTAATGAAGTTCTTAATAAAACGCATAAAGACTTTTGTTCAGAAAGCTTTACTCAAAGTGCGGAGTATTCTTCCTTTTGGCAAAAGCTATCATTAGGAGAATCTATTTCTGGAACGTTTCCGAGAATCGCAAAAGGCGGCGAGGTGATATGGCTTGAAGCCACCTATAGCCCACTGATAAGTGCATCTGGTAAAGTGGAAAAAATAATTAAGTTTGCTTTTGATGTAACGGATAAAGTCACTCGGGATGCAGAGTTGCGAGCAAAGCTGCACGCTATCGATAGGGCAATGGCAATTATTGAATTCGATGTGCTAGGAAATATAATATGTGCGAATCAAAATTTTCTAGATGTTCTGGGCTATCAGTTTTCTGCTTTGTACGGAAAGCATCATAGTTTGCTTTGTGAGCCAGAGTTGGTAAGCAGTCAAGGATACAATGATTTTTGGCGACGCCTGAACGCAGGCGAATTTTTTAGTGGTCAGTTCAAAAGAATAAGCAAGGACGGAAAAACGGTATGGTTAGAAGCAAGTTATAATCCTGTTTACGATAATGGAGGGCAATTAATAAAAATCATAAAGTTTGCAAGCGACATCACCGCTCGTATTGAGAAAATTGACAAAGATGCTCAAGGCGCATTACGTGCATATCACATCTCAGCTGAAACTGAACGAGTAGCCCAGCAAGGTGCGCAAGTGATTCATGAGACAGCAACAGAGATGCGCTCAATAGCGGAGAGCATTGGAGAGTCTGCCCGATTAATTGGACAGTTAGGAGACAGATCCGAGCAAATAACGGCGATCGTAAATACTATTCGTGGCATTGCTGAACAGACCAATTTACTTGCGCTGAATGCTGCAATCGAGGCAGCACGCGCGGGCGATCAAGGCCGAGGTTTTGCGGTAGTAGCGGATGAGGTTAGACAGCTTGCGGGACGAACGAGTCGCTCAACAGCAGAAATTGCGGAAATGATTGGAAAAATCCTAACAGAGACGCGCGATGCGGTTGCGAGTATGGGAAAGACGCGCGACGGCGCACAGCGCGGTGTGATGCTGGCTGATCAAGCGGGAGAGGTTATATCCCAAATCCAAACGGGAACAAGCGATGCGGTTGAGGCGGTGAGCATGTTTGCTTCTAAATGTGACTGAAAGCAATCTATTCATAGGTTGAGTTTAGTAGACCCTCTGATAGGGCGTCTCCGGGTGTCAAAAATGCTAGCAGGAATTTCTGCGCTTCAGTTGCGAAAGGCTCTTGAGTTGGCTTTTCGACCACTTTCGTGCGA
>Ga0302347_1000795_pt1 | contig 44266 bp, 52 predicted proteins | sample PhyWR1_FD_202178 | JGI IMG/M metagenome (GOLD analysis project Ga0302347, IMG submission 202178) | Leaf surface microbial communities from wheat plants in UC Gill Tract Community Farm, Albany, California, United States - DLSL W.R1 (v2)... | ecosystem: Host-associated > Plants > Phyllosphere >... | reverse complement strand
CATCGCCGGATTTCCAAACCGGATCAGTGCCCGGGCTGATGCCCTGATCAACCCACCATTGTGCAGTCCAGTAATATCCGAGGAAGCGAACGGTATCACCGCCTTTATAGGTGCGGTTCGGATCGTAGTCTTCGGAGATAATAGCCAGTTCTTGTTTCGGCGCGACTTCTGCTAAAACAGTACCAGGGAAGTTGTTTTGCGATGCTTCGGTATACGCAGTCCAGGTGTGACCACCATCTTTGGTGATCATCATCGAGTAATCGAGACCGGAGAAGGTGTTAGTCTCGTCATTTCCCGCCACAGTGGCAGCTGACGAAATTATCGGGAATCCAATAGCTGAAAACAGGATTGCCGCAGTTAATTTATTTAAGCGCATAAATAGCTTCCAAATTTGTCCATAAACTCGTTATTCACGAGGGATGCAAAAAAAATACGCGCCTTTATATCATTTACATTGTCTGCATAGTATTTAATTATATATTAAGAACGAATAAATCAAACTTACCCATATGTATTTAAACAATAAAGATATATTCATCATTTAAATAAATGTTTTTGATGTCAATTATAATTAAATGTAATTATTGATAATAGGTGCAGAAACTGAGCTCACTATCAGCTTCTTTGGATGCCAAAGACAGACTCCTCAAAGGCCCTGATCTTGGCAGTAGTGAGTCAAAACGGGGCGGTTTTGGGGTTCACTCAATCATAAATTGTGGATCTGAAAAGACCCGTTTTGAGCGAGGTAGCGGGTAAGCGTAAAACTTTACCATTAGACGATGTCATAGCTATTTCTCTTGAATCATATTGGTTTGGATGCAGGAGGACTAGTATGGGTCGTTTTTAAAAAGTATTTGTGTCTTATTGTTTTTATAATGAAAGCCATAGAACTTCACTTGTTTATTTTAATTTAAATGAGTCTTAAAAATACTTACGATTTTTTATTAAAAGCTTCGACGATGTGCCTGAAACCCTACCATATTGGGTACAAAATACGCGATGGGAATCAGTGAAGTCGATGCAGGACTAAGAAAATCCTGACATTCCGATTATTTTGGAACAGCTCAATAACGAATTCACATCGGTGGCTCTTTTTCAGAGGTCCCGGGGAAAATTAAAGATACAAAAAAGCCCGCAGGGCTTACGCCTTGCGGGCTTCTAGGACTTCTCCGGACTTATCTGGTAATAACCGGATCATTATTTGGTGGGCTGGGGGAGGTTGAATTTAAGTTATATCTTGTTGTTTTTATTGTGTATTTATAATTAAATGATTGCGGTGTATACCTAAGCGTATACCAATGCAGGTTTCACTATGACAAGCTTCGCTAAACTCTTAATATTTACCCCATCGAAAGTCGAGTATTTATTGTACGAATGTATATACTAAGAAAGAGAGGCTCATAAATCTCAATTTAACGACTTTTTTGTTTTTAACCATCAATGCAGTGACCTACTCCCTGCGTTTTACACGGCTCCCGATCACGCATTAACTATTATCTGACGTTACAGCAAGCCTGCTGTTGCAAGTTTACCAAACAGTAATTAGTCCAAAATGGGCGGTAGACTACGTCCAAGTGAAAAACAGAATATATGAGATGTATAACACCCTGAGAATTAATTTGTGGTGGTCGACACTCTGAAAGCTTTCATGACTTTAGCCCTAAGCTGAGCGTCACAAAAATCCTCCATATCTAACATCTTTATTAATGCATCTACTTGTTTCTCACTGCGGTTCTCATATGACAAAATTAATTCTATCTGATTATGGGAAAGGTATTTTGTCAAGTATTTATAAGGGTTCATATCAGGGTTGAAGTGTGAAAAAATCATATTCCACATCAGCTTGTTTTGTAGTCCATTATGTATTTTTTTGTATTCAAAGAAAGGTTGCAGAATTGAAGAGTATGTGTCAATCAATGCTCCTTTATGCCAACTGTAAAATTGCTGGATCTGTTTTTTATACTGTGTGATAACCTCATAAATATCAATATCACCATCAGTTTCTTCGATATATTTCTTGCCATTACTTCCCCAATCTCCCCACTCCAGTAAGTCTTCCTTACTAACTACAAATTTTGCGATTCTCGTGCCGTTTCTAAAATCAGCTTTAATTATCCAATTTGCTTGAGCTATGCGCCAATGAGAGCTGAAATTTCGCATTTTTTGTAAAAAATCGTGCAAACCTGGTGTTGAGAAAAATTTATTACGTTGATCAAGGAAATCTTCGAGAGGCCATTTTTTATTGAATGCACGAGATATGTCAACAATCGTCATCAAAGAAGATGTGCAATAGTAAAGTTTACGTTTGACTTCACGCACATATTCCTCAGAGTTTTTTTCATTTGTTTTGTGCCAAAATTCTATATCCTTACTTTTTTCACTAAAGATGCTTATTTCATCTAACAGTTCAGCAGTGCTTTTAGTGAATACCCAAATAGCGTCGTCAAGTTCTTTGATACCACTCCATAACAGTCCGCCTTCTGTCTGATCAATCGATTTTTGTACTGTCCTAAAATCAGACATTATCGCTGCTTGAATGTGTTGGCGTGTCCAAGGCTGCGTAATCTTATCAAGGTATCCGGCCATCTCTGCTCCTAAAAAACCAAAATGAATTCATAGATAATAGCTCACAAGAATATCAAAACAACTGAATGACTAGTGCTGATAAAGAACTCTAACTAAATAGAAAGTTCCTGGCACATACGCTATTTTACAAATTGGATCTCCTCCACTAATAAAAGATTTATGGACAAAACTGGTCACACTGTTCACTTTCGGTGTTTTTATATTAAATTTCAATTGATTAGGTGGTGATGGGTTGTCCTAAACTATCCATAACTCATCACTTGAAAGTGACCAGTTGCTATTTTGCTCATAAAAAAACCAGCCGAAGCCGGTTTTAGTTGAACTGCTAAGGTGTTCCGCACTTTGGCAACCAATCTACTTCGCAGTCTTCACTTAAGATCAGATTGGTTTGCACACCCTGATTGGTCTTTTTCTTCAAGAATTCAATTTCATACTCTTTCAACGTTTGCGGTACAGCCCGACCAAAGGCAGTCAGATTCATTGTACGTTGATGTCCCCGAGCCTCCATAAATGATAAATAGGCATGATAAAGATACCTACGCGGATTCGACGGATGAATATTCGCATTACCGATATAGAGGCCGTTAGGTGAAGTTACTGCAAGCAGGTAACCACAGAAATCTACCAACGGATCTGCACTGCGTTTTATCTCCAGTGCTTCATCGGAATTCTGCTGTGCCTGTAACAGCTCGCGTGCATCACTGGGAACGGCAAAACGTTGCATCAGATGGCGGACAATGACGGCGAGCTCCTGACCTATTTTCTCTATTAGCTGCGGATCCCGTTCATTGGCGGGTATCACCTCAGGGAAAGTGATAATTACCCGCCGGCGCGATACGCCGCCGCTGCGGTCACTGAACTGCATAGGGTTGTTGTTCACCGCCAGGATCACCGCCGGAATATGTGTTGAGTAAGCATCACGATATTTCGGATCAATCGCCACAGCATCGTCGCCAGTGATGGCTTTAATTCCTGCGCCGTCGCCGCTCCATTTCTCCTGGTCTGGTAACACAATCAGTGAGTATCCCACCACAGAAGCACGCTCGCGCGCGGATTCCAAAGTCTCGATGCTGGCGGAGGTGGTATTATCCTCCCCCGCAAGCATGCGGGCAATGGATGCCATTACGCTTTTACCGCTGCCCCCTGGTCCTGTCACTTCAAGGAACAGTTGCCAGTCATAACGGTTTGCCAGAACCATGAAAAGCGCGGCGAGTATGCGCTCTTGTTTTTCACTTTGCTGATTTGCAGCCCGTGTTAACCATTGCCAGAAGTTAGGGGCATGCTCTGCAAGGTTTTCACCGGCTTTAGGTTGTGTGTAATCAACACTGTTTACGGTTCGCAGCCAGTTGTTTGGACTATGAGGATTAAAATGTCCTGTGACGGTATCAAATACCCCATTGCGGAACCCTATCAATCTTCTCGCCGGTTTCCCTGTTTGAGGCACCATCAGCTTCAAGGTATCAATAATCCCGCTAATACCAGGTGCAGAGAAGGGGGCGCGGATCTTTTGAAATAAAGCGGCGATCTCTCGGCTGAGAATGCCGTGGGGCAATACCTGCCACGCGCCATTCTCATAGCGGCAGAGATCCTCTCCCACCTGCGGCACAGCTAATCGTTGTTCATAATGGGTTATTAATAGTTCCGCTTTCTCGCTTGCGCTCATGGATTTAAGGTCTGCGTCACTGACCGTATCGAAAGGACTCTGTGGAGATTTCTGAGTAAAAGCACGGAGCTGTTCCAGCGCTTTGTCACGACCTTCCTGCATGAATACATCGTTCCAGTCACCAGCGACCAAGGGGATCGCAACCTTTCCGCTTGCCAGATTTGCGGCTTCTTTCGCTTTCTTCTGCCCTGTGCCGTTCTCATCATTATCTGCCGCCATAAGCAGCACTGCGTCAGGGTATTTCTCCCGAAGGCACTCAGCCAGATGAGGGAAGTTATTGGCACTCAGTGCCACATACACGGTTTCACCCGTCAGCGCATGTATTGTCAGACCGGTTGCATAGCCTTCTGCCATCCAGATAACGGTGTTGTCGTTCCCTTCAAAATGATGAGCGGCGCTGGTAACCTGTCCACCCGCAAGCATGCGTTTAGCTCCTGATCCGTTAATGAGCTGGGCGTTGACCAGGTTACCTGACAAATCATAAAGCGGAATGATCAGGTCACCCGCCGCGAAATCTAAGCCGCCTACGCGCAGGCCGTTGCCCTGTAACGTCAGCACTTCCTTATCCTGCCAGCCTTTATTCTTCATATAGGCATTGCCTGCCGCTTTGCTGGCGGAGTTCACCAGTGCTTTCGCCTTTACTGCTGCCCTTTGGCGGGCATGGTCTTTTTGTTTTTGTGCAGCGGCCTCGTCGTGATGAACTGCAAGAGGCTGAGCCTCTCCCAGAATCTCAGCCACTTTCACGGCGGCTTCTTTCGTGGTGATATCCAGTGTTTTAGCAACCAGATTTAATCCATCACCGGCACCGCAGTGGTTACATATCCAGGTGCCTCTTCCTGCCTGATTATCGAAGCGAAAGCGGTCTTTGCCCCCGCAAACAGGGCAGGCGCAATGATGCCCGTGAGGGGCAACGTTTATACCCAGCGCGGGCAGAAGCTGAGGCCAGCGCCCTGTCGCGGCGCTCACGGTGTTTTGAACAATCATTTGTGTCATGTGCGCCTCTGTTAGTGCAGCGTGGTTTCAGGAGTGGTGTGAAGACAAGGCCGGAACAGCTCGTCCATCATGGATTCTCCGAGCGGTGTCAGGCGGGGTTTCGCTACCAGAATATCGGGCTGCACCATATCGCGGAGCATGGCGCAGGCGATGTCCATACCCAGCTTTGCGCCGTGCTGGCGGACGTAGTAACTTTCGACTTCCTTCGCGATGGTCATTTGCAGTTCATCAAGCGAGTAGCCGGTTTCAACGCCGTAGGCGGTACAGGCATCGAGATAAGCCTGTGCCAGGGCGCGCCGGTAGAGGGCGGTGAGCACTTCAACCGGCAGGCAGGATTGCTGAGTCGTATTCATTCGTAGACATCCTCCATTTGCGTTTTGATGGCGGTCTCGCAGGTGTCTACCACTTTGCCGAGCTGGTCAGTCAGCAGCGCAACAACGGAGGCCATGGAATTCAGCTGATCGCCGCTGGGTACATGCCCGAACGTGTCCTGAGTATCAAGCATGTCGAGGAACATCACGCCGACGTTGTGCGCGTGTTGCAGGCGCAGGAAATCAGCATGCGGGATAGGATAATGGGTGTTGGGGAAATAGAAGGACGCGAGCTTGTTCATGCGGCCTCCTGAGCGGGCAGGCGACCGGCAAAGCACAGCACATAGTTGCGGGCAAACAGGCGACGGGCAGAATGTTCACTGTCGGCGGTGGAGCGCAGCATGCAGACCGGCGCTTTAGGTTCAGCACGGCGAACGGCGGCGAACAGGAACGTAAATTTAGGGTGTGGCGTGGTGAGGGTTGTAGCCATGGTGGCAGCCTCCATTGAGTAATGGTTATTGCTACCACCGAAGTTTCCACGCTTATGGGTGGTAGCCCAGACGGGGGTGGAAATACCGGCCTCAATGAATACCGGCCAGCCCGAAGGCTGCCCCGCCTGAGCTACCATTGTTTGATAAGCACAGCGGTTAAGAAACCACTGTGCAAAAAACAGGTGCGCTGAGGCATCGACATAAAAAAACACGCCAGGCGCGTGTTGTGTCGCCATTGAGTTGCTCGGGTTTCCACGCCCGGCTGCCGATTTTGCGGCAGCACAAAAACTATAGAGCAGGGGCTCGCCAGAGAAAAGCCTTTTTTGAAGCATTAGCCGTTTCTCCTTAGCAATCGGTCAGGACTTGATCGGACTGCTGCGGATTTGATCGGAAGTGTGAATCATCCTCTGAACTAACGCCTTCGGCTGCTACAGATAACACGCCCAGGGTATTGCTGGTAAACGCAGGCAAAGGGTTCTTTCTGCCGCAGGCGGCAGCTATCAGGCCTTCAGCCAGATAGGCCGCCTCTTGTGTATTGAGCTGAATATTATGATGACCGACAGAAAGTGAAATCATTGCATGGTCTCCTGAGTGCGTGCGGCGATGCGGTCATTCATCCAGCCCTCAATCTCCGAGGCCAGCCAGGCCACGTTCTTGCCGCCGAGAGAAATCTGGGCGGGAAATTGCTGACGGCTGATTAAGTCGTAAAGGGTGGAGCGGGAAAGGCCAGTGGTGTGGATCACTTCCGGCAGTCGCATAAAGCGATCGCGCGGGTAAGCCGGTGGCATAACAAGGGCAGAAGAAGGGGGCGTATTTTGAGCGGTGGAGAGCATGGTGCTACCTCATATTTGTATCCGGCTGGACGCGACCAGTACCGGCTGTTTCGTTAAGGAGCCCCCTATTGTGAGAATATTTTTGCGTTTAGCAACAAGCGGTTGCCGCTAAAACTTTTAGAAGAGAGTGCTTGTTTTTTCCTGGTGACATCAGGTGACACCAGACGAAATGCCAACTAATGCCAATAGATGCCATTGTTGCCAGGTTGGTTGTTTAATGAACACAAATCAAGCTATTTTAACGATTGGTTATGTGCTTATTAATAGGAAAAAAGATTAATTTATTTTTGGCTAGCCAGAAAAAGGGCTTTTGTAGAAGTGAACACTAGTGAACAGTGGGTGAATACCTATATGTTAGGTGTTCACTGTTTAACTTAATGATTTTACTATTTTTTATTTTAGAGTGAACAGTAGTGAATAGTATTTATAGAAATATAAACTCTCTTTACTTTCCTGCTTCACCTTCCCGCCCGTTGTACCAGCCCTGAGCAAACGCCATCGAATAGAAATGTTGTGCCAGCCTCCCCACAATACCCTCACATTGACAACACATATCTGAGGTATGCCATGAAATCTGACTCAACCAAAACCGTCGCCACGGTTATCAACGACGTATTAGAAGTTAAAACCGGCCAGGGAGAAAAAGAAACATCAGGAAGCGTCGGTAGCAATATCATCCAGCTCTTCACTGAGAAAAAGTCTAAGTACGAGCAGAAGAAAATTGTTCTTGATGAGGTTGAAAGCTCAATCAGTCGCTGTTTGCAGGAAAAAGAAAATGCGACGAAAGAAATCAAGGAGAACGAGGAAAGCTGGCGATCACGTTTTCGTAAATCACGCGGGGCAATGACTGATGAGCTGAAGAACGCTCACAGCCAGCGGTTAATTCAGGAAGGGCTTGCCAGAGAGTTTGATGATCTGATTGAAGAACTGGAGCTTGAAAAGCAATCGGCAATGTTGGGCTGTGCCAGCGCGGGACAAGCGTTGATTAGCGCACACCGCATCGCCTTGAATACCTATGCTGACAATCAGTTGCAACTTGCGATGAAAAATCTCAGTCCCACCATCGTGCGGGCGGTGAAATTAAAGCTCCTGGCGTTATCCACCGTCAGCGTGCAGGAAATGCAATCGGCTTATTACAGCGAACCGGATAAAGTTGTCAGCGTAGAAATTGGCAATGCGCTTGTTGGTGCCGCGCACTCAGCTCAGTTCAATATGAAGATTGAACCCGTTCTTGAGGAAATCGGGATTTATCCTCCAAAGTTGAACGGCGTGGACATGGCACTGGTACAGAGCCCTGCCAGAAGACATGTTCTTGCACAGAAACTCAAAAAAATAACTGCTTCAAATAAGGAATAATGACAAATGATGCGCTGCCCGCTTTGCAGCTCTGTCTCTCATATTCGTACAAGCCGTTATATCACCGAGCAGACAAAGGAGTCCTATTATCAGTGCACCAGACTGGAATGTTCATGCGCATTTAAAACAAATGAAAGCGTCAGTAAAATCGTTAAAAGAGAAAATCTAAAACAGAAGATATAAATTTCAGAACGTTTCAATTCCACAAAAAATAATCTCAAGTGCCGCTTTCGAATAAGGCGGCATTTTTTATGAATGCGGTGCAAAACCATCCCTCCTGACAGCCTTTTCTCTGGCTAGCCTGTCCTTGTAAGCTCTGCATGCATAGGGCGCATGGTTTTGCATGCAATTGGGAGTGCTCAAAATGGCTCAAAACCCTTGCTACACTGGCTTTCAGGGGCATTTCTTAATGCATTAAAACCACTGAGCTAAGTCAGCAGCGGGCAGGCGGGGAGAATTGCGCGCGCGGGGCTTGATTCTGATTCATTGCAATTTATCCAGTGTACTGTTGTAAATCCAATGATTAATTTTTATTTTAAATAAGGAAAATCGTATAATATATTCCCAATCATAATTAATATTGCTGTTTTTAGTAATTAAATTATCAATGAGAGTATCATAAGCTTGAACAGATATTTGGTTAGAGTTGTGAAGGGTTTTATATAATCTCAATTGCTTCGCATTTCTCCAAAATGAATTACTTATCATTTCTTGATGTAACAATCCTATTCTTATTTTTTTTAAGTGGAAATTAATATGTTTTCTTACAATGCTGGTCAGTTTGTTGTTAGCAATGACGACGAAACTCATATCAACATTTGGAAATGGATTTTCTTTAAATATGATTACTATCGGTGGTTCATCTGGTAATAATGAGTCATAATTATCATAATAAGGGTTGATGATTCTTTTCCATTTTCCAAAAGATTTTTTAATGCCCTTGTCCTTATTGCAATCACCACAGCAAGGTATAAGGTTCGCAGGTAAAAAAGAGAATTGAGGTAATAGAGCTTTATTATAATAATGGTCTAATGTTCTACAGGGTGATACGCCGCAATAAGGACATAAGATTCCGTTATTAACATAACAATCTCTTATTTTTTTTATAAAATCTGTCTTTCTTCTAACGCTTGGGTTATTGTATATCCACTCGAGTTGTACTTTAAATTTAGAAAAGTCAACTCTTCCATTATGAGATAGCCGCTTGTTTTGTGACATTTCATTGTGGTAATTTATAATTTCGTCTAACCACTCTTGTTTTCTTGTACTAAGAGCTGATATCCCAATAGGTTCAATTAGTGAAGTTATTTCATCTATGGTTAATATTAAATCTATGCTTTGTTCAATTTCTTCTAATTCAGCTGGTTTAGTAAGAGTTCTCACTTTGATTTAACCTCCATTATTATTTTGTTGATTAACTCAGAAGGTAGGTGTGAATAATTATTTAGTATCTCATTAATACTCTTATTCTCTGCTATTTTAGAAATCTCTTCTCGGAAAATAGCATTTGAATGAAGGTCTCCAAAGATATCAATCATTATTTGATGAGTATCTGCTCCAAATGTTTCTATATTTGGTTTTTTAAATTTAGTAACATTTCCGTTTCTATTCAAAATTGTCACTTGCGTTGAAGGTATTTCTCTCAAAACTAGTGCCGAATGGGTAGAAATGATGGCGACAGAATTTGCATCTCTTAATATATTAATGATTGAATTTATGAAGTGAGTCAAGAGACTAGGGTGCAAGTAATTCTCTGGTTCTTCTATAATAACGAGGCTATTGGACTCAATAATTGAAATTAATGAAAACATACAAGACATAAATGCTATCTGGCCGGAACTTAATTCAAAAATATCATTATTTTTATAAAATACAATCTCTCCAAGAGGTAAAATATATTCTATTTCAGATCCAGTAATTAAGTCTAAATTACCATTCAGATTTACAAGTTTGTAACGATCAATTAAGTTTGAGAAACTTGATGATTTTATTTCCGCGAGGTTGGTTTTAATGCCTATTGAGAAGCCTGGGATAATTGTTTGAGTTACACGATCTAATAATTCACTTTGCTTAAAAAAACCTTCCTTTGTTAAGTCTCTATCTTTAATTATTTCCATAAGAGATTGTAAGGTTAACTTTTTCCCGCGAGAAAATAAGTTATTGAAGTATTTTTTAGAAGTAAGTGATACAAAATGATAGTTATTTGTTTTGGACTTATCCCTTGATATTTTCTGTGGGCGATAGCATTCATCATTTATCGTATTGGACAGTGTTATTATTCTGCTAAATACCTCATCTCTACTATATACTTCATGACCAAAAGTTAAGTAATCTTTTACTATTCTTCGTAATAAGTATGTTTTACCGCTGCCGTTTTTACCTATAAACACGTGGAGAGGTATTTTTATATCCTCTGGATTTGAAAAATTTAACTTATATTTTTTATTCTCAGAGTTTAATATTGTCAAATGTTCTGGAGATTGCATTTGAAATATTACCCCATCGTCGTGTTTTAATTGTTTATATCCGTGTTCAAATGCGTAATGGCTTGAGGTATTATGCATTAGTAGTTTAAAGAGGAGCTTGTCCGAATATTTTTTTATAACTCGAGTTGATTTTTTTAGATTATAAATAGTTCCCATGTCTTTTATTAATGATAAGAAAGTTAAGGACGTATCGCTACTCATGTTTGTATTTATATAGCGGTATGATTCTTCATCATTAATTTGACTTAAATGATCATAGTTCATTTTGGAACTTAAATCCCGCAAAGAGAAATTCCCTGAGCTAAGAATTTCTAATATTTTATACTCTGTATTGTCATCACCGATCAAAAGCATTGTGAGAATGTTTTTATTTTTCTCTTTTTGATAAGTCATATTTCTTTGTGCAATGAAGTTGAAACTCATAAATATCTTAAGGACGAAAATATTTTTTTTGTTGAAAGTGTTTTTTGCTTTGGTTACATCAAGCACTTCTAAGTATATTTTTCTATTGTTATTGACAAATGTAGGCTCTGACCCAAAAATGATATCTTCAAGTACAATCATTTAACTATCCTTTTATCTGAATAAACATACTCTCCCCACCAATCCATTAAATCAACTCTTTGTTTTAGATAGATTGAACGGTTGTAGGCTTTCCTAACTTCATTTTTATCACTATGAGCTAAAGCAGCTTCAATCACATCTGCATTAAAACCTGCCTCATTCATTGCTGTGCTGGCTATAGAACGCAGGCCATGAGCAACAAGCTTCCCACCATATCCAATACGCTTCAAAGCGGCATTTGCTGTTTGACTATTCATCGGCTTTCTTGGGTCATTTCGACTAGGGAAAACGTACTGACGATTACCACTAATTAGACGCATGATCTCTAATAATTCTAAAGCTTGCTCTGAGAGCGGGACGATATGATCACGCTTTGCCTTCATGCGTTCTGCCGGAATACACCATTGCTTATTCTCTATATCAATCTCTGACCAGGCTGTTGCCGATGCTTCTGCAGGGCGTATTAGCGTCAGTAACTGCCATTCAAGCAGGCAGCGGGTTGGTATTGATAAATTGCTCATAGAAATCGTGCGCATTAGCTTAGGCAGTTCTTCGGGGCGTATTGTGGGCATGTGTTGCTTCTTCGGGCGCTCGAAAGCATTACCAATACCTGAAGCTGGGTTTGCCTCAATCAGTCCAACATTCACCGCATAAATCATTATCTCGTTGATGCGCTGAACCAACCGCCTGACCGTCTCTAATGCTCCGCGTGCTTTGATTGGTTCCAACACTTGGATCAAAGTGCGTGCTTTCAGCTCCTGAACAGGAACATTTTCAATACTGGGCAGGATGTCTTTCTCAATGGAACGCCAGATATCTTTAGCGTGGTCTGCGCTAACGTGACTTTGCTTCAGCTCGAACCATTTACGGGCAACATTTACGAAAATGCTTTCCTGAGCGATTTGCAGCTTCTCAGCTTCTTCGCCAGCTCTTGCTTGTGGGTCTATTCCTTTGACTAACATCGCAAGCTTCTCTGCACGCACTTCTCTGGCATCAGCCAGTGAAAGTGCAGGATAAGCGCCAAAGCTGATCATTGTGCGTTTTGAAGTGTTAGGAACCTGGTAGCGAAAGCGCCAAATTTTTTTGCCGGTAGTTTTGACCAGGAGAAAGAGTCCGTCACCGTCATGCAAGGTGAGGTCTTTATCGGTGGCTTTGGCTTTTTGTACTTCGGTGTGGGTGAGGGGGCGTGTAGTCCGCGCCATGCAAGGATCTTCCCTAATTGGTATACGTTTATTGGTATATATCTTAGCGTATACCAATTCGTATACCAATAGACGCCGGTTTCAGGCGGATCTTCTCGGACTTCTACAGACACAAAAAAGCCCGCAAACCTAGAAGGGATGCGGGCTTTCAGGACTTCTCCGGACTTATCTGGTAATAACCGGATCATTATTTGGTGGAGCTGGGGGGATTTGAACCCCCGTCCGAAATTACTACACTATAACCGCCACCCTTTTAAAACAGTGAGATACACGTAAACACTGGGCGCGGGGTAACAGTCGGTGACAGTGTTTAACACTGGTTATTGCTCTGGGTGGACATTTTGTGGATCACGGTCTGCGTTAAGTAATGTCAGTGGGTTCTTGGTAATCGCGTCTTCTAAATGGCTTGGCGCAAAGTGTGCGTAAACCATCGTTTGCTTGATATCGACGTGACCGAGGATGTCGCGTAATACAATAATGCTCCCGCCACTCATCATAAATTGGCTTGCAAAAGTATGGCGTAGAACGTGGGAGCATTGCCCCTCAGGAAGTTCAATCCCAGCCCTCTTAACTGCGCCTTCAAATGATTTTCGACATGGACTAAATAATGGCCCCCGCTTTTTAGGTATCTCGTCATAAAGCTCTTGTGAGATTGGGATCGTCCGGTTTTTCCTGCCCTTGGTTTTTATGAATGTTATACGGTTGGGCGTTACCTGGCTTCCCTTTAGAGACTCGGCTTCACCCCAGCGGGCGCCGGTAGATAGGCAAATTTTAACGATAATTTCTAAATAAGGGTTACGTGATTTTGAGCATATATCAAGCAACCGTCTAATTTCGATTGGGTAAAGGAACGCTAATTCTTGCTCATCAATCTTAAATCGGTTGATGCCGTCCAATGGATGGGGGTGAGTCCAGTGGCCAAGTTCTTTTAATTTTCCGAAAACTGCTGAAAGGTTGCTTTGCTCAAGATTAACAGTGCGCGGCTTAACTGCCATTTTGCGGCCGTTAATATCAGCTAATTCACCCTTAAGTCGCTGTTCGCGGTAAGTGCTGAAATCAGACACCGTAAGATTTGTTGCGATTGGATCGTCTAGGCCAATACAGATAGCATCCAATTTAGCTTTTAGGCGCTTAGAGGAATTCAGTGTTCTGCCGTAAAGGTTGTACCAAAGTTCGATAAGCTCAGATAGCCTGCGATTATCTTCCTTTTCTCCAAGCCACGGCTTATCTGCCATCTCCCCAAGAATATGTTTTTCATACGCAAGTGCTTCCCCTTTGGTGGCGAATTTCTTACGTATGCGCTTCCCTTCAACCCCGTTAGGGCGGAGGTCACAAAGCCATTCTAATGTGTCTAATTTTCTTACCGTCATTACTCATTAACCAAGAATGTAGCTACAACCTTACCCAAAATATTGACGTCTTTCTTGTCGCTATCAATTGGGTATTTACCCGCATCAATGCGAATTTTGTCGCCTGGGAGTTGTGTTAAATCCCTGACGCTATGGGTTCCGTTAAACTCAATAAGCCATTTCCCGTCTTTAACATCTTTGATGCTGGAATCAACCAGGTACATCACAGAACCATCTTTGACTACATTCACTGATTCAGGAGAGCATGGAATCATCACCTTGTCGAAAATTATTGAAGAAATATTGACCATTAGGCCAGCTTCAAGCTTTAAGGCGGGGAGTCTGACTGTGTCACTTTCTACATGGTTGAAGCTATTCCCCTCGCCAAATGAAAGCCATTGGATAGATGCCCCAGTTTCAAGAGCGCAGCGGAGAACAATATCAGCAGGGAAATTATCCCTAATGATCCTGTTGCCTAATGAGCCGTTACTAATCCCCAAATGATTTGCAAGCTGAAGACGGGAAGTGAACCCGTAAGCCTCGCAAATTCTCTCAATCGCAGGGCGTGCACCTGTTTCCAAATTCATTGAATTCACCTTTGTAGAACATGCACCGTTGACAATCTACAAACGAGAACATACTATTCGCCATGTTCTCCTTTGGTTAATCAAAGAGGGGCAATAAAAGACAATAGTTAACAGTAGTGCGCAACCACTACACGAAAAGAAGGATTTTGCACTATGCAGCAGGCTAATACAAACGCCAATGAGTCGCGCTGGCTACCACTGAAAACTTTTTGTGAACGCGCCGGAATTCCCCTAAGACGCGGTCGCTATTATGTAAGCGTCGGTAAAATAAGAATTAAACCAAAAGAAAAGCCAGGTGAACGCGTGTACGTGGATTGGCTTTCTTGGAATCACGGATAATTTAATTACTTAACGTGAACGTAGTGCACATTGTGTGTTCGTGAAGGGGCTAGAACAATGTTTGATTATCAGACCTCCATACATCCCTGCTTTGATACTGCGTGCCGCCGTTTCTCCTTGGCGCACAATCTGACTGAGATTGCCGGTGTTGTGGGCATCACTGCGCAGGTATTACGGAACAAGCTGAATCCAATGCAGCCACATCGTTTAACCATTGTGGAGCTGATTACCATCACGGATCACACCGATGATTCAACGCTGCTTGATGGCTTGTTGGCCCAACTTAATTGTTTGCCCGCCGTTCCGGTGAACGAAGCAAAGCCTGACAACTTCCCCACTCATGCACTCAGTGCAACGGCCGCAATCGGCGCTATCGCCGGTGAAGCCATATCCGCTGCGCCTATGACGCAACTCCGTAGAAACGCCATTTTAGACCGCGCCAATCAGGCGATCCGCGATCTGTCCTTGCTCGTTGTGTCTGTTGAGTCGCGTTTTCACACCACGCCAGTGCTGGCATCTGCAATGGACGTTTTAAGTTCATGCGGCGTTATGCCTGGCCTGAACTGAGGCTATTCGATGAAAGTTTTCGCACAACTATTAAAGCAGCAATCGCCCACCGCACAGTTGCAAAGCTATGGCCACGGCTGGCTTGAATTGCCAAACGGTCAGCGCTGGCAACCAGCAGCCAGCAAAGTGGCGTTTCTAAGTGGTTGCCGTCACCCGATGGTGAAGATTAAGCGCCGCCCTTGGTGGTTACGCCTGATGGGATTAAGGAGGTAAGCGTGGAACAGCAATTACCGAAATGGATTAGTGAAGCCAGAAAGATGATTTTAGGCGCTGAAAACAGGGTGAAACATTATTGGGAAAATCTTCCCGAAGATGAACGCCGCGATCTCTGTTTCCTCTCCAAGCTGAAAAGCCGCCATGTGAAATGTGCCTGGGAAAATTTGACCGAGGCAGAAAAAATTGCGCTGTGGCAGGGCGTTTTGAAGGTCAGAAAAATGCAGCAACAAACCCGTTCGCTGACGCCGGAGGATTTCAAAGGCGTTGTTGTTTGTAGTGTTAGCCGCCGAGCTGACGAACAAGAAAATTCAAATCCGATGCACTGAGGCAAGTATGAAAATCATCACCGTAGACGAAATTGGTTTGATCGAATCATTCGCAGCTTTTGGCGTTAAGTTCAATTACAGCCGTTTGTTCCTGAGTAAATGCCACGTGTCAAAAGGCCGCGTTGCGCTGACGCCTTTCATGTTCAATGACACGGTTCACCTTGATAACCCGCATCAATGGTTTGCGGCCAATGCTGCATTTTGGGTTCGCGCCTATCGTGAATCTGAAACGTTGCTCGAACAAATCGAAACAATGGCCAGCATTCGCGCCCTGTATTTTTTGGCCGGTTCTTTGGGGCAAGGTCATGCTCATGCGCTGATCAGCACCTGGTTTGATACGACCAAGGAATTGCACGGCATGGGGGCGCTTAACCTGTCACCGCTTGCGCCGCTGCCTAAAAAGTACGAAACAGCTATTTCCCCACTTAGTTTCCATTAATTAAACCCCTGAACGCCCACGGCTTCCATTAGGTTGCCGGGGTTTCGTGCTGCCTAAATTTGGAGTAATGCCATGCAGATGAAACGTAATGACCGCAACCAACTTCCAGCCCTTTGGTGTGGATGGGATGCCGCAAAAGCCGCCTGTGACCAAACCGTAATATTGATTAAAGGCGCACGCGCTGAGGCAATGGCTAATGCTGCTGTGAAATATTCCGGCCGCCTGGATCGTCTGGCTTCTCATATTGAGAATGAAGGGTTTAGCGCCGCTGAAATCGTTGAGCTGTTACGCCAGGAATCAGAGCATTTTGCCCGCGCTGGCCAGGGTGGTGGTTTATGAAAACCGTATTGAAATGGGCGGGATCCAAGGTTCGAATCATTGAGGTGTTGAAGCGTCATTTACCCGCAGGCCAGCGCCTTGTTGAGCCGTTTGCAGGTTCCTGCGCAGTGATGATGAATACGGATTACCCGGCTTACTTTATTGCTGATGCAAATCGCGATCTGATCGATATGTATAAGCTGATTGCGGAGCAACCGGCCGCGTTTATCCAGGCGGCTGAGGCGCTTTTTGAAACGGGAAATACTGAGGCGGAATATTACCGTTTACGCTTTGCATTCAATTCAAAAAAGGCCGGTGATATAGACCGCGCCCCGCTTTTTCTCTACCTCAACCGTCACTGTTTTAACGGGTTATGCCGGTACAACAAAAGGGGCGAATTCAACGTTCCTTTCGGCAAATACAAAAAGCCGTACTTTCCGAGAGATGAAATTCTGGCATTCGCTGAAAAAGCCAAAGTGGCCACGTTCCTTTGTGGGAATTACAGCGAAGCATTGAAAGCCGCGCAAGCTGGCGATGTGGTTTATTGCGATCCGCCGTACCTCACAGAGACAGCCAATTTCACCGCTTATCACTCTGACGGATTCGGGCATGAAGAACACGGCAGGTTAGCCAGGAGCGCACGCCGTTTGGCTGGCCGTGGCGTGCCGGTGGTCATTTCTAACAGTGATACAGATATGGTGCGTTATCTCTATAAAGATTTTTCCATCAATAAGATCACCGCGCCGCGCAGTATAGGGGCGGCGGCCGGCAGCATCAAATCTGCCCAGGAGGTGATTGCAACCGTGGCGTTGGATTGCTAAATGGCATCTTTCGTTAACGGGCAGCATCATGAAACCCGCCAGTGGCAGCAAGAGCAATTTGCCCCTGGCGCACCTTCTGGGATTAGCCTGACTGAACGCCAGTTATGGCATATCAACAAAGACGATCACGCATGGCGTGCTGAGTATTTGGCAGAAATGCCAAATTACTTGGCGCGCTATTTTGGCGATCGATACAGCAAGTTAATGGAGACTGGCCAGAATGGCCGCCGCCGTGCCAATACATTTTTACGTACTACATTGGGCAAAAATGTATTGCCACGTCTGCGCGAAGTTCGCAAACAGTACGCAACGGATTTCCAGGGCGCGGGCGGTGTGCATATTCCGTTTGCCAAGGATATGGAAAAACTCCCAGGCTTTGATCGTGACGACGTGCGCAACCTGGCGCACCGTATCGCAGATTTTATGGCCGAGTGCTTCAATGATTTTATCCGCACGGCTTTCCTGGAAGATTCCAAATCACCCGAAGAATTAGAGTGGCGTGCGACAGCTGCTTACCGTCATTTGGCTGAGCTTGTGAACCAGTTCAGTATCACGCCGCCTTATTGGCATTCTTTCAAAGCGGGCAACAACTTCACGGCGCGTAATGCTGAGTCGGGTTTGCTGCGGATGATGGCACCGGAATGGTGGCGCGGTAAGTTGAAACGAAGCCGTGATCTGCTGCGTGAACATATGGCCATTGCCGTTGGCCAGGTGCAAAAGGCTGCATCGGCTTACGTTAGCCGTTCCACTCAAGGGGAATGGGTGGAGCAAAAGAAACGTAACCGCGAATTCTTTAAAGCCTGTGACATGCAAAACCTTGATACCGGCGAACGTAAATCATTGGCCGAATTGGTGGACGGCAGCAACGCTAACCCCGCAAAACGTCGCTGCGAACTGATGGTTCGTATGCGTGGGTTTGAAGATTTGGCCACTGAAATGGGGATGGCCGGAGAGTTTTACACGATCACCGCGCCGTCAAAATATCACGCCGTGCATAGCAAGGGCGGGTTCGTGTCTCAGTGGAACGCGGCCAGCCCGCAGCAAACACAAAAATACCTTTGCGGAGTGTGGGCAAAAGCCCGCGCTGCGTTTTCCCGCGCCGGGATCCACGTCTTTGGTTTTCGCGTAGTCGAACCGCATCACGACGGGACGCCGCACTGGCATATGCTGCTGTTTATGCGCCCGTCTGACGTTGCCGAGGTGCGGGATATTCTCTGTTACTACTCCCGCCTTGAGGATTCCGAAGAACTGCAATCCGAATACGCGCTTAAGGCGCGTTTTCACGTTGAGCCTATCGATCCGGAGAAGGGGAGCGCAACCGGCTACATTGCTAAATACATTTCCAAAAATATCGACGGTTACGCACTCGACGGGGAAGCCGACGACGAAACCGGCGAAAATTTGAAAGACATGGCCAAGGCGGTATCTGCCTGGGCGAGCCGCTGGCGGATCCGTCAGTTTCAGCAAATTGGCGGTGCGCCGGTAACGGTCTGGCGTGAGCTGCGCCGTATGCGTGATATCACCCTGGAAAATAAATCTATGGATGCCGTGCTGGCTGCTGCTGATGTGGGGTGCTGGGCATCCTATACCCAGGCGCAGGGCGGGGCGTTGGTGGCGCGTCGTGATCTGGTTGTGCGCCTGATGTATGAAATCACCGAATGCGGCAATGAATATGGGGAAGCCGTTCAGCGTATTCAGGGGGTGTATTCGCCGCTATCTGGTCAGGAATCAGAAGTATTAACGCGCCTGGTTAAGTGGGCGATTGTTCCGAAGTTGGCCGACAGCGCAGCGGAGGCTGCTTTTCCTGGCGGCATCGCCGCCCCTTGGAGTTCTGTCAATAACTGTACTCAAAGTACGATCACCGAATTGAAAAAGGGCATCGGTATTCAGTCCCAGGATGCTGGCCAGATGGCCAAAGCGCTGGCCAGGGGCAATATCGTGCCGCTGGATCGAGAAACCGAAATGCAATTAGAGGGCAACCGGCTGGTGGTCAGGCGACGGAAAGCATATTGCAAGGAGTGTGGGGAAGTTATCACGCCTGAAAACGAATCATTTGATTCCCCTGGCATGTGCTGGGCGTGTGCCGATGGGTATGTTTTGCAGGCGGATCAGAATGATGCCGTTAACCGGGCGTTTGAGGCGTTAGGCATTTAATGCAAGGTAAAAACTCGCAAAAGCACGTTCAGTTTGCTTTTATTCTGTAACAATTTGAGATACTGTATATTCATACAGTGAATAAGTTAAGGAGGTTGGGGGATGCGGGATTTATTTTTTGAGACAATCGCCGTGCAGCGGATGGAAATGATGTCTCGTCTGGTATCAGTAGGAACATGCAATCAGGAAGATAAAGCTATCGCACTTGATTGGCTGGCTGAGTTAAATGCGGAATTGCTGAAAACTCTGATAGAGAAAGATAAGAAAAACCCCCAAAACGGGGGCAGTAATTCAGGCCTGTTGCAGTAGCGAAAGTAACATTTGCTTATCGTCGGATTTTAAAGAATCCACTAAGCCACGCAGTAAACTGCCCTGGCTTTTCGCGCTGGGGCTGATCGTGTGTGAGAAGGTCATATTCATTACAAAAGTATGGCCACACTCAAAGTCAGAACACGCACAATACAGGTCTGAAATCTGACGGTGTTTGCGTGACGTTTTTTTTATGACTGAGTTCGCGCCGCATTCGGGGCAGATGACTTTCATCACGCGCATGTTGTTGGCTCCGGGGAAGTGATAACCCCGTGATTTTAGCCTTTTACGGCTCATTTTTCACCCTCTGATGTTGTGTCAAAGGCGAAGTTAAGCCGCAGATGAACTGGAATTTCCGGGTCACTGTTGACTGCGTTCATGATCATGCGCTGCAACGGGATCACTTCATCCTTTCGATACGTTGCGCGGGACTTTTCCGGATCAGGTAAACCCGCTGTATTTTGCGGAATAATGCCCGCCAGACCAGCCGGGAACCGGTGGGCGTTCAGCACATCCTGTGCGCTGATGTTCTTCACGTTGTTGAATTCGTCGTTCGCCCCGATATCCCCCACCGGAATAAATTGGATCGCCTTTTCGTTACCCCCTGGAATGTTCACAAAGATGGTGGAGAAGTTGCCGATCCCTTTGCTGCTTTCCAGGCGTTCGGCGATTTCGTCTTCTACTTCATCCGTCAGATTTGCGTCATTGGTATAGATGATGCCACCAGTGTGCGCCCCGTTGTGGTAGTAGCGACGGCGGAAAATGGTTGCCTCACTGTTGAGCAGTGCCGAGTGGATGCCGCTGATGTAATCCGGCAGGCCATAAATCTGCTGCTGCGGATCGTACTGTTTCAGGAAAATTACATCATCCGGGCTGTATACCAACGGTTCGCCGTCCTGCAGAACTACAAATTCCCCAGTTTTACGCACGCGCAGATACAGCGACGGCAGCGGCAGCAAATCCACCACGTCACCCCAGCCTGAACGCACTTTCAAAATGGCCAGGTCACCGCAGGATAAATAATCGAATATGCCACCGCGCAGCTGCTCATGCGTTAAGCCGCCGCCCAGGTAATCCGAGGCCACCATATTGTGACGGGCATAAATCACGCCACCGTGCTGACTGTTTAAGTTCGTCAGTTGAACCAACGCCAGACGGTCAATCGGCAAGGTATAGTGATCGAATTCATTGTCATACCAGATATCCCGGTAATTGGTGCCGGTGGTCAGGATGGGTTCCGGGCGTCCCATGCTGATGATGCTCATTTTTTTGCTGCGGTCAGGCTGTTCCTTCTTTGCCTGGCGGGCGGGCTTGTGTTTGCTCATGCTGCTTTTTTCCCTAATTTCCATTTAGATTTGCGCTTGTGCTCAAAGTTAATCGGCTCGTTAATGATGGCGTGCGCGATTGCCCAAAAAGCATCGGCGTGGCCGGTTTCAACTGTGCGATCTGCCTTGAACGTCATGGCGTTGCCGCTGGCCGTACTGGTGTGTCGGATGGACAGGAAAGACGCGGCAATTTCCCGATTGTCTTTGTTCCATTCCAAGCGTTTTGCGCTGATTACGTCGATCATCTTTAAAACCAGCCTTGTTTTGGTTTCCATGCCGTAGTGAATGGCCACCGCCTCACGCAGGGCAAAGTGTTCAATCAGTTCAAACACGCCCCGGCCAATGCCGGTAACGTCTACGCCGATGTAAGTCATGTTGTACTTCCCAAACAGCTTTTTGATTTGCGCCGCCTGGTACGCAAAATTCATCCCTTTCCAATGAAAAAGGCAGAGCACGCGGAATTTTTCGACGGCGTAAAGCGGCGGGGCAACGATGGCAAACGTGGATGTGTCTCCGGAACGCGCCGGGTCAAAGCCTCCCCATACCTCACGGTTGCCGAATGGCCGTTCGGCGTTTGCGTCATGGTCTTGCCAGTCGGCCACGTCCACGCCGCAGATTTCCAGGTCACTGAATTTGAAAACGCTGTCTTTACTGTCCACGAACACGCACATATACAGCATGTTGAACGTGTCACGGTTGTAGCGGTTGCGCAGCTTCTCAATGCTGGCCAGGTTAAACCCGCCCTTGATCGCGTCTTCCATCGTGATGATGTACCGCCACTGTCCATCCGGGCAGAGTCGGCCGCCATCGCGCATTTCATCAAAGCCAGGAAAGGCGACTTTTTCACGCTTCTTATCGCCGCGCTTCCATTCTTCCCCTGTCCAGAAGGGGTAAGCCTGATGCGTCTTGGCGCTGGGCGTTGAAAAGTAGGTGGTTCGCCAATGGTCGTGCGTGGCCATTGCGCTGGCCACCTCGTTAAGTTTGGCGAAGTTCGGCACCCAAAAATATTCATCGCAGTACAGATGGCCGCTGTACGACTGTGCGGTGTTTTTGTTGGTGGAGAGAAAACGTAGCTCTGCGCCGTTGCTTAATCTGATCGGGTTACCGGTCAGCGTGATGCCGAAATACTGCTCTGCGATGTTGACGATGTAAGAGCGGAACACCTCCGCCTGGGCTTTAGAGGCGGAAAGGAAAATTTGCGGATCCCCGGTCATGACCGCATTTTCGAATGCCTCAATCGCAAAGTACCAGGTGGCACCAATCTGGCGGCTTTTCAGGATGTTCCTGATCTGCTGTGACAGGTTGTTGCGCAGATGCTTCTGATAGCCGAATAAATGTTCTTCTGCGAAAGCGTCAAAATCTTCCTGCGATAACCCTGAGATATCGTTTTTCTTATATTTGCGCTTCTTCACCGGCTCTGTGCCGTCACCGTTCCCGCTCTGGCTGTCATATCCTCCCTGGTTGCCAGATTTGGCGGCGGCCATTTTCTCTTTATGCTTATTTGTCTGCGCACGCAATTTCACCGCGTGCGCAATCAGTACATCTATTTCTTTTAATTCCAGTTCTGTTTTTTTATCCCGGCCAACTAACAATTGGTAACGGCGTTCAATGGCTTCCTCTGTTGATTCGTGGCTGAGTAAATCAGCCCAATTCCCTTTTTCCGCCCAGTAGTAAACAATCCGCGTATTCGGCAGATTTAATTCCTGAGCAATTTCCTTTGGCGTGGCGCGGCGCAAATATAAAGCGCGTGCGACGCCTCTTAGTTCGTCTGAGTATTTAGCCATTTGATAATTATGCGGGGATGTTTCAGGTATTTCGTTAAGTTAATATCTGATGCAATCGGATATAGGGTTATATCCGAATTCTGCTTAATGCGGAGAGGTTAATTATTGGCGATACTGCATTTCACGGAAACAACGGAGGTTAATTCCGGTATGTCAGATTCACATTTAATGACGAATTGGCTCTGTATCGCAACCGAAGGGGAAACGGTTGATAAGCGTTTTTTAACCAGGGAAATGTTAATTGACGCGGCGGAAACGTATGACCCAAAAAATATGTATACCGCACTGCTGTGGCCTGAGCATGAGCGTTGGTGTGGTAATGCCGGTGAGGTGCTGGAAGTTGAGGCTAGCGAAGATGATTCAGGATTAGTAAAGCTCTATGCGCGGTTGTGTCCTTCCACTGACCTGGTACAGGCGAACCGCAACGGAAAGCTATTATTCACGTCTGTTGAATTAACGCCTGATGGCAACTTTCGCGGCACTGGCCGTTACTACCTGGAAGGGCTGGGCGTCACCGATGAACCCGCAAGCGTAGGCACTACGCGAATGCGATTTAATAAGCGGAAAGACAATTACTTTATTGGTAATAGCACGCCGCTGGTAATAAACGAAATAAAGGATATTAACATGGCAGGGAAGGATAAGAATAAATCGAAATGGCGCAGTCTTTTCAGTATTGAAGACGAAACCCAAACGCCGGACGAAACACCGCAGGATGGCGATAAATTGCAGGCGTTAGCGGAAGCAGTGGCCGCTTTAGAATCTCGCGTTGCTGCGCTGGAATCAAAAACGGATGAAACAGATTCAACCGTTGAAGATATTCAAAGTGATGTTGAAACCGTGAAAGAAGTGGTGGATACGGAAGAATTCGCCCGCCTGCGCGAAGAATTGCCAAATATCGTCAGCAAATTTAGCAAGCTGGATAAAAAAGTAACCACGTTGCCGAATAAGAATCCGAAAGGTTCACGTAAACCCTTCCAGTTCTTGTAAGCATTTATCAGGCTTTCGCCAGGGAAAAACATTAACCGCTGAGTAGCGATTAAGGATGAATAAATAATGATTTTAAATGCAAAAGCGCGTGGCTTTTTAAAGCAATTCGGCGCGGGGCTTGCGGCGGCTAACGGTCTGGACGGTGGCGAGGAAAGTAATTATTTCTCACTGTCTGACCCGAAAGAAACGCAACTGCGTGATGCGCTTCTGGAAAGTTCGGATTTCCTGAACTGGATCACCGTGGCTGATGTTGACCAGCTTTCTGGTCAGGTGGTCAGCGTGGGCGCGTCCGGTCTGCATACCGGCCGTATTGCTGACGGGCGTTTTCGTCGCAACGTAGGCGTTTCGGGTAATGAGTACAAGCTGGTCGAAACGGATTCGTGCGCCGCGCTGCGTTGGGATCTGCTTTCTATCTGGGCAAATGCCGGTTCTGAGGAAGAATTTTTCCAGCGTGTCACCGCGTTTACCACACAGACCTTTGCCCTGGATATGTTGCGTATCGGCTTTAACGGTAAGTCTGTGGCGACATCTACCAATTACGAAGAAAACCCGAACGGCGAAGATGTGAATATTGGTTGGCATGAAATTGTTCGCAAAATTCGCGAAAAACAAATCATGACCGATGCGGTCACGCTGGATCAGAACGGTGATTACAAGTCACTGGATGCGATGGCGTCAGACCTGATCAATGCCAAGATTCCGCAGGAATACCGCAACGATCCACGCCTGGTGGTGCTGGTCGGTGCTGACCTGGTGGCGGCTGAGCAGTATCGCCTTTATCAGGCAGCTGATCGTCCGAGCGAGAAAATCGCCGCGCAAATGTTGCAAGACTCCATTGCCGGGCGACAGGCCATTATCCCGCCATTCATGCCGGGTAAGCGCATGGTGGTGACCACTCTCGCAAACCTTCACATCTATACGCAGCGTAATACTCGCCAGCGTAAAGCGGAGTTTGTGGAAGACCGTAAGCAGTACGAAAACAAGTACCTGCGTAATGAAGGTTACGCGGTGGAATACCCGGAACTGTATGCGGCGATCGATGAATCTGCCGTGACAATCGGCACCGTTGCCGAGCCATCCGAACCCGTAGGCGGAGAGTAAGCATGAGCCTGTCACCCGCGCAGCGACACAATGCCCGCATTGCGGCGCAAACGAAGTTAAGACAACGCCAGGCACTGGAAGGGGCGGACAGTTTGCACGTTCTGAGCGCGGCGCTGGCCAACGATGTGGACAAGTTGCACGGGCTGACATTGGCGCAAAAGGTGGCGTTAAAGCGGGATGAATTGTTACCAAAATGGATGCCTACCGTTGAAAAGTACCTGGATGGCGGGGAGGTCTACCGCAATCCGATCCTGGCATGGTGTGTGATTTGGCTTTTTGACGTAGGCGACATGGACGCCGCGCTTAATTTGGCGGATATCGCCATTGAGCAGGGGCAGGAAACCCCGCCGGAGTTGAAAAGCAATTTTCCCACCTTTGTGGCGGATACCGTCCTGAAATGGGCGGAAGTACAGGCCAGGGATGGCCACCCTATTGAGCCTTATTTTTCCCGCACGTTTACCGATGTGGCGGAAAAGTGGGAGCTATATGAAGTGATCCAGGCCAAGTGGTTCAAGTTCGCCGGTATGCGTCAGCTGTTTGACGATGAAGGCGTGCCGCGTGCCACGGCCACCGAGGATGTGGGGCTGTTGCGGAGCGTGGACGCTCTGCTGGCCAAGGCCGAAAAGCTGCATTCACAGTGTGGCGTGGGAACGATGCGCAAACAGATTGCCGCCCGCGTCCGTTATTTAGAAAAGCAATCAGGAGCTAAAAAATGAGTTTTAAACACAGCTTAGGCCAGACGGTAAAGATTTCTGTCAGCGGTGAGCAAGGCCATGTAAAAGGCCGTGCCGACTACCTCAACAATTGCCCTGCTTATTTAATTCATTACCAGGCAGCTGACGGCCGCGCCGTTGATCGCTGGTTTGATGAATCAGAAGTTCAGCCGGTAATGCCGGTTCAGTAAAGACTACCGCAAGCCGGAACGGGCGCAGGGAAGGTAATACCCTTGGGTTATGTACCGTGGATCCTGGTCTGCCCGTTTCTTACGGAGAATTTTATGTTTAGCGGCACGCCGATTGATTACCAGGATGAACCGTTAACGAATGACGGATTTTGGCCGGATTTAAATCTGGCGGATTTCCAGGAACAGCGCAGCATCCCCGCTGATGTAGACGCCGGGACAGTGGCTGAGGCGCTGCTGACGGCGGCCGGGGAAGTGAATGACCTGTTGCAGACCGTCAAGGATGGGTATTTGGCCAAGGGATTTGGCCAGGCCAGCGCGGTGCCGGGTATCGGTCGCCCTGGCGAAAACCTGCTTTGTGCTCGTTATAAAAAAGCAGTGTTTGCCCGCGCAAAGGCCGATTTGATCCCTGAGTTCGCAAGCCAGGGGCGCAGGGAGTCGCACCCAGGACAGGAAAGCGCGGAAACCCGCGCGGGGTTACTGGCTGAGGGTTCGATCATCATCCGGGCAATCAAAGGATTGCGCCGCGTGACGGTGAGGAAGATATGAGCCAGCTGGACGCGCTGAGTGATTTCATCACCAAAAGTATGCCCGCCAGGACGTTCAAGGGAGCAGGTTTTTCCAGCTACATGGATGAACTGAGTTTTATCCCCGCGCAACGGGATTTAGGGCTGGAACAGTACCGCCTGGCGGTGATCCGCTACAACGCGGTATTGGCCTGGGACAGATTCCCGTACCGGCTGTATGACCCGCGCAACCTGGCGGCGCTGCTGCTGGTCTGGTTGATGGAATCAGACCGGGAACTGTTTGAAGAATTTGGCATAGACACCGAGTTACCCGATTTTGATATCGATCTGGTGGATGAGGAAACCGCCGTCGTGGTTATCACCTTGCCGATGGTGGAAGCGTTAAATCTGGTGAAGGACGTCAAAGGCAATATTCCCCTGGACGGGGAGAAATGGCGGCTTGCTGATCCCACCATCTGGTTTGCCAGTGAAGCCGTGGTGTACGGCGTTGATGAACAGGGCGCACCGCTGGGCAGTGAAAAATGATTATCCGGGGTGAGTTAGACCGGGCGCAGCTCAAAGCGGTGCGCAAACAGCTGGACAGCCTGGAATTGCCACCGGCAAAGCGTAAACGGCTGATGTGGCGGCTGGGGAAATACGGACTGATCCCGGCTGCTAAACGTAACGTCAGAAATCAGCAAAGCCCGGATGGCCAGAAATGGCAGGGACGCCAGACGAAGCGCAAAGGCAAGATGCTGCGCAATATGCCAAAGCTGCTGCATATCCGGGAAATGCCGGAAATCGACGGGGTGCGGATTTACCTGAGCGGCGGCGGTTATCGCAATGGCAAAAAGAGCGTGGCGGCGGGAACGGTGGGTTACGCCCAACAAAACGGCATGAATGTGACGGTCAGCCGTCGCCAGGTTGAACGCAAAGGCAGGGTGGAGAGTTTGCCCGCAAGTCTCAGACAGGCCAAACGCCTGCGGGCGCTGGGGTACAAGGTTAAAAAAGGTAAGCGCTGGCGAAAGCCGCCGTTTAAAGAAATTCAGGAAGGGTTGACGATGGCCAAAGCTGGGCTGTTGATCCGGACATTATCGGGGAAAGCAGCGAAAGCTTCCTGGTCAGTCGATGTTCCATCCCGTCCTTTCCTGGGCATCACGGAAGACGATTTTAATAAAGCGTTAGCGCGGCAACTCCAGGGCATCGGGTTTGGCGCAGGCGCAGGACACTAAGGGGAAGTTATGGCGTGGCCAACGGTCGATATAAATCAGGTCAATCAGCTACAGGGTGAAACAAACGAGATTGAGCGCGTGTTGCTCTATGTCGGTACGGGGACAACGAACGCCGGTAAGACGCTGGCGGTGAATACCCAAAGTGATTTTGATGCGCTGCTGGGCGCACAAGACAGCGTTTTAAAAAGCAACGTTCTTGCTGCCATGCTCAACGCCGGATCCAACTGGAGCGGTTACGTGCATGTGCTGGCAGAGGATGCCGGGGAAAATGCCTGGGTGGATGCGGTGCTGGCTGCGCAATCCCTTTGCTCTGTTGAGGGTGTGGTGTTGCTGGACGATATCGCCACGAAAACGCCTATCAACAAGGCGGCGGAGCTGCGTGCCAAATTGCTGGCCAGTTATTCCCGCTGGAACTGGTTCATCCTTTCCGTACAGGCACCGCAGGCCGAGGAAGAATGGGCTGAATATTTGGTTCGCATGGTGGCCTTACAGGCGCAGATTTCTGCCCCGTCCGTGCAGCTGGTGCCGCGTTTGTTTGGCAATGAGCCAGGCGTGCTGGCCGGTCGTCTGTGCAGTCGTGCGGTGACTATTGCTGACAGTCCGGCGCGGGTGAAAACCGGTGCGCTGGTGTCGTTAGGCAGTGATGAAATGCCGGTAGATGGCACCGGCGCGGCGCTGGAACTGGCCACCTTGCAAGCGTTGCAGGCGCAGCGTTTTAGCGTGCCAATGTGGTACGCAGATTATGACGGGTATTACTGGGCAGATGGCGTAACGCTGGACGCGGAAGGGGGTGATTACCAGGCGATTGAGTACCTGCGTATTGCCGATAAAGCCGCACGTCGCGTGCGTTTGCAGGCGATTGCGAAGATTGGCGACCGTTCATTAAACAGCACGCCGTCCAGCATTGCCGCCAACCAGGCATATTTTGCCAAGGTACTGCGCGAAATGTCGATTTCCAGCCAGATTAACGGCATCACTTTCCCCGGCGAAGTGAAGCCGCCGCAGGATGATGATGTGACGATCACCTGGCTTTCTGCCACCAAAGTGGCGGTGTATATCGTGATCCGTCCGTATGAATGCCCGAAAGGCATCACGGTGAGCTTGTTGCTCGATACCAGCCTGACAGGGAGTAATTAACGATGAAACGTATTTCAGGCCAGTCCACCGATGTGCGCATTGATGGTGACCTGGTTCACATTGAAAAGGTCAGTTTAGATATCACTGACAACACGGCGGCGGCACAGACTCAGGGCGTGCCTGATGGCCACGTGTCCGGGGATGTGGCGGCCGAGGGTGAGATTGAAATCTCTACCAAAGTGCTTACGCAGCTGACCGCCATTGCACGCCGTGCCGGTTCGTGGCGTGGGATTGAGCCGGTGGATCTGATGTTCTATGCCAAGGCCGGTAATGAAGAACTGAAAATAGAAGCCTTTGGCTGCAAGTTGGTGGTGAGCAATTTGCTGGATAACGATCCGAAAGGCGGCAGCACGCTGAGCCATAAAATTAAGTACATGGTCACCAGCCCGCAGTTTGTGCGCATTAACGGCGTGCCGTATCTGGAAGATGAAGATACCCGCAACTTGATTGGATAAGGACATTGCACGGATGCAAGAGCACGAAAAAAGTTTGTTAAGCCTGATCCTGCTGGGCGCACTTATCGCCCTGGGGCAGATGTTAGTGAGCAGTGAGCCAATGACCGGAAAGCTGTTTTTTGGTCGCATCATCCTGGGTTCTGCCACCTCAATGGTGGCGGCAGCGGCGCTGATTTGGATCCCGGATATTTCCCCGCTGGCCATTGCGGGGTTGGGTGCCGCGCTGGGAATTGCTGGCCACCAGGCCGTTGAAATCTGGCTGCGCAAAAAGGGAAGTCGTTATTTACCAGGGAAAGGAAAACTGAAATGACATTAAGCGAAAAACAACAGCTTTTCACGCAGCTGATTGCCCAGCTGATCGAATGGGCAGGGAATCACGGTTACCGGCTGACCTTTGGCGAAGCCTACCGCACGCCGGAGCAGGCCAAACTGAACGCCAAAAGCGGCGCGGGTATTTCCAATTCGTTGCACACGCAGCGTCTGGCCGTGGATTTAAACCTGTTTATTAATGGTCAATACCAGACCAATACCGAAGCCTATAAGCCGTTGGGGGAATATTGGGAATCCCTGGGCGGCGTGTGGGGCGGTCGATTCAAAAACCGCCCGGACGGCAACCATTTCAGCCTGGAACACAACGGGGTGAAATGATGGGCAAGCAGCTGGTGATCGCCGCTCTGGCGTTGTTGGCTGCGTTCGCAGCGGGCTGGCAGGTCAATGCCTGGTACAGCGATAGCGTGGAATTGGCGATCAGTAATGCCGCACACGCGGCGGGTGAAGCCTCCCGCGTTGCCGGTGAAAAGGTGGCCAGTGAATCCGGCCGGAGGCTGGAGGAAAAATTGGAGGCGTTACGCGATGCGCAGCCTACAGAAATTCGAACGGAAATACTTAAACCGGTCTTTATTAATGAGTGCTTGTCTGCTGAGTTTGTCAGCATGTTCAACACCGCCGTCGATAAAGCCGAGCGTGCCTTATCAGGAAAATCTGTTAACCAAATGCCCGATAAAACTTCCGCGCATTAATGGGATAACGGGCAAAGATATTGCAGAAACTTTATTAATATTAACGCCGCAATATTCAGACTGTGCGGCACGTCATAATCAATTAGTCGATGAAATAAACCAACGGAAGGAAATAAAATAATGAGCAAAATTACTATGGCTGTAAATGGCACCGCGCTGACCTTTGAGCCAAACGCAACGGCTTATAATAAATTCATTAACGAAATGGCGATGGATAATAAAGTGGCACCGGCAAATAACTACCTGCGCCGCATTGTTCACGTGGAATGCAAAGAAGCGCTGGATACCATTTTGGATATCCCCGGTTCTGCCCTGCAAATTTGCAGTTTCGTGAATGACCAGTTCGCGCCGAAATTAGAGATTGAACTAAAAAACTAACGGCGCGGGTACGCGCAATTGAAAATAATGGGCTGGAACAATATCTGATTTTGCGCCGCCATTATTTACCGCAAGAAAATGACGATCCCGAAAACTTAGCCCGCGCCGTGTGGCTGGATAACCGGCATTGGGAGAATCAACGCATAGCTGTAGCAAATGGCATTGCCCTGGCATTTAAAGGCGAATAATGGCTGATTTAGATTTTACACTCAGTTTAATTGACAACATGACGCGCCCCCTTCGCCAGGTGCAATCCTCTGTGAGCGGGTTCGCCCAGGAAAGTACGGCCGCCTTTGGTCGGGTGGCCATCGGTGCGGCGGCGTTGTGGGGCGTGGGGACGTCTATCAAGGCCGCGTTGGATCCGGCCATTCAGATGTTTGACGCCATGCAGGAAGCCAGCGCACGCGGCATTAATGATGATGCGCTGGCTAAGGTCACGGATGATGCCCTGAAATTCAGCGTCCGTTACGGGGAATCGGCGGTGGAGTTCGTGAAATCCTCCGCGGATATCAACGCCGCCGTGGCGGGGCTGACTAACGCCGAATTGCCCCGCGTTACCGTGGTGGCCAATACCGCCGCCAAGGCGCTGAAAAGTACGGCCGGGGAAGCGTCGGAATTCATGGGGCAGATGTTTACCCAGTTCAGCGGCTACGCGGCGGAGGTGGGCAAAGTCCAGTTTGCGGAAGAACTGGCGGGCAAAATGGCCTACATGAAAAACCAGTTCGGCACGGACATGGCCACCATTAAAGACCTGATGGAAGGGGCGCGGGGTGTCGGTTCCAACTATGGCGTAGGGATGGATGAACAGCTGGCCGTCCTGGGTGAGTTGCAACGTTCATTAGGCACGGAAGCGAGCGGTTCTTATGAGGGATTTTTGAGCGGTGCCGCAGCCGGTGCGCAAAAGTTGGGGCTGAGTTTCCAGGATGCCCGGGGAAAAATGCTGTCCATGCCAGCCATGCTGGAAAAACTCCAGGGTAAATACGGTAAGAGTATTGAGGGCAATCTCAAGGCACAGGGTGAATTAGATGCCGCCTTTGGTGACAGCGCGGCGGTGATCAAACAGCTTTATGGCAACGTTGATCTGCTGAAACGCAATATCACCGAGCTGGGAAGCAATGACGGCATGAAACGAGCCACGGAAATGGCCGAGAAAATGACGCGCCCCTGGGACAGGCTGACGGCGAACTGGTTCGCGATGCGTGCCGCTATCGGTTCTACGCTGTTGCCGGTGCTGTATCCGCTGGTGAATAAAATCGCGGACGGCGGCGAAAAGCTGACGCGCTGGATGCGTCTGTTCCCCAATATTGCCCGCGTGATCGGTTATGCCACCGTGGCGTTGCTGAGCTTTGCGGCAGTGGGGGCAATCGCCAATATCGTCATGGGCGTTCACGGGTTCGTGATGATGGGCGTCACGCGTCTACTGGCACCGATGGCCAAGCTGTTAGGACTTAACCGCCTGGCGATGGTGGCCAGTAATGCCGTGACGCAGTTATTCAGCGCTGGGTTGCGTGGCCTACGTGCCACGTTGCTGGCCGCCAGTATTGCCGCCCGTATGGGTTCTGCCTCCTTCCTGCTGATGATTGCGCCAGTGGTGGCCATTGCGGCCGCTATTGCGGCGGTGGTCATTGCGGTGATCAAATTCTGGCAGCCTATCAAGGCTTTTGTGAGCGGATTTATCAGCGGGTTCGGCCAGGCGGCCGGTGCGCTGACCCCTTTCAAGGGGCTGTTTTCCGGTATTGCCTGGGCAATTGGCTGGGTGTGGGACGGCGTAAAAACGTTGGTGGGCTGGTTCGATGACCTGCTGACGCCGATCCAAATGACGGAAGGTCAGCTGACCAACGTCACCAGCGCGGGCGAAACGTTCGGGCGGATTGTGGCGGGGGCTATCGGCATGATCCTGACGCCGTTTGAGCTGGTGTATCGGTCAATCAGCACAATGATTGAAATGTTCGGGATCGTGCGTGCCGGTTGGGTTGATGTCGTCAAATCCTTTGATATCAATTCGCCGGTGCAATCCTTTGAAAAAATTGCCAGCGTGATCGGGGACGTATTCGGCAAGCTGTGGGACACGCTGAAATCGTCATTCACCGGGACATATAACTGGATTGTTGAGAAGTTAAATAACATTCCCGGCGTCAATATCGAGCTGAAAGAAGTGCCTGTGACTGCAACGCCAAAAGGTATGCCACCGGCCAGCACGATGCCTAACGCAGCGGCTTTGGCCGGAGCGCCTGCGTCCGTGCCGCCAGGATTTACCGGCATGACCAATCAAATTAGCGTGGCAGGCAATAAAAATCCGGTGCTGCAACCACCGCAGCCCATTGGTAACGATATTTTGACGGGGGGAACGGTAAAAGGGGTGGAACGTGGCGGATTGAAAAAGGAAATCAATACCAATACGGAAACCACAATTGATAACAGTAAAAAAATCGGCACCGTGAATATTCATCCTTCCAAAGGATTAACACCGGCCGAGCTAATGGAATGGCAGGAATTAAATTAATGACGGATTTGCTGTATGTCGATCTCCTTATTACCGGGCGTGATTTTACGTTGAATGCAGGTAATGAACCGGGCTTATGTAATAACCGTACCAGCATTGCACAGGATATTGTCCACGCCATTATTGAAAGCGGGTTAACCACGTTATTAGTGGCAGAGCGTAGCCCGACATTACGCGCCGATGTGATTACTCAAATGATTTTATTAATTGAAAGTGATGAACGCATTATTCCCGGCACGGTGAACATAGCGGAGGAATCCGCAAAACGTCTGTGGGCAACGGCGGAAACCTATGATTTCGGCAAAATTGAAGCCAGGGTGAATTATGAGTGAAAAACCTACCATTGATTTTGAGGCGGTACTCAAAGAGAGCGGGATGCCGGTCACTCAAGAGGAAATCAGTCAGCAGTTTACGGCGATTGTTAAAGCGGAAGGGATGATCACAAATACCTCCCGAATGTCACCGTTCTGGCGACTCATTACCGCCATTGTGACCACGCCTGTTTTGTGGATTAAAGACGTCCTAATCAATACGGTGTTGGCCAATATGTACCTGGCCACGGCCAGCGGTGCCATGTTGCGGATGCTGGCATGGGGGGTAAACCTCACGGCCAAACCCGCCAGCGCGGCAAAAGGGGTGATCCGTTTTTACAAGGAAACCGCCAGTCAGCCGGTGACCGTACCGGCCGGAACCATTATCCAGACGGAGCGCATTAACGGTGTGACGTATGCGGTGGCGGTGGATGCGGATACGACTCTGGCGGCGGGCGTGGCCAGTGCATTGATCCCGGTTACAGCGATGGCGGCCGGGAATGCGTACAACCTGGCACCGGGTTACTACCGCATTTTACCGGTGGCGGTGGCGGGTATCAGTCAAGCCGTTAACGAGGATGATTGGCTGTTAACGCCGGGTGCGGATGAAGAATCCGACGATGATTTACGGGACAGGTGCCGCAATCAGTTCAACCTGGTGGGCAACTACCACACCGATGCGGTGTATCGCAGCATGATTGCGGGCGTCGTGGGGTTAAGCGTTGACCGCATTTTCTTTGTGCATGACGCCCCGCGCGGTGCCGGTACGGCAAACGCCTATTTGCTGTTAGACAGCGGCGAAACGTCCCAGCCGTTTATTGATGCAGTGAATGAGTACATCACCACGCAGGGGCATCATGGCCACGGCGATGATTTGCAGTGCATGGCCATGCCGGAGACGCAGCACAATTTAACGGTCACGCTGTTCGTGACCAACCCGGACAACATGACGGGCGAGGAAAAAGCCGCGCTGATTTCCGGCGTCAGCAACCTGATCCGCAGCGCTTTCCGGCAAAACGCAGAATACGACGTAAAACGCACCTGGCCTTATTCGCGTTTCTCCTTTTCCAACCTGGGCAGGGAGCTGCATAAACAGTTTGATGTGATCGAATCCCTGGTGTTTTCCTTAGGCGATATCGTCAGTGAACTGAGCGTGCCGCGTCTGGCCACGCTGAAAGTGGAGGTGAAAGGTGTCTGATTTCGCCACAAAAATGAAAAGTCTGAAATTGCCGTCATGGATGAACCGGGGCGAACCGGCCAGGATGCTGAAAGCCGCCGTGAAGTTCTGGACGGGGATTGTGGAGTGGGTGACCTGGCCATTACAGCAGTTTGATCCGCTGACCTGTGCCGAACCGCTGTTAAACCTTCTGGCCTATGACCGTGACATTGCGCGATTTAACGGTGAACCGCTGTCATTGTTTCGCAAGCGCGTGGCGTTCGCGTTTATCAATGCACAGGACGCGGGTTCAGTTTCCGGTTTTATTGCCATCTTTGAGCGCCTGGGGATTGGCTATGTTGAACTGCTGGAACGCCAGTCGGGCATTGATTGGGATGTGATCATTGTCCGGGTGACCGATAGCCAGATTTCAGATAACGCAGATTTATTGTTGCAGATTATCCGTCAGTACGGCCGCACCTGCCGCCGTTATCAGTTTGAAGTAATCACCACGTCCGGGATGCGCATTCACGCCGGATGGAATCAGGGCGAATACGTTTGTTATCCCGCCAGCCTGGGTGTGGTTGAAACAGGTACCGCCACGTTTGGCGCAAAGTTATAAGGAAATAACATGTCACAGACCGTGATTACGACTGCGTTTGAGCAGTGGAAAGCCGCGCAGGCCGCCAACGGCCAGGCCATTGTCCTGGATGAGTTTGTTTTTGCCAACGTGCCAAATCTGGACGTTAACAAACCGATTGATCGCGCCGAGGGCGTGCCACCTGCCGCACAAATCGTCTACCGCCAGGCGGTTGAAAAAACCGGTCTGGTCAATCAAAACGCTGTGGTGTATTCGGTGACGCTGGGCGCGGACGTGGGCGATTTCTCGTTTAACTGGATCGGGCTTATCAATAAGGCCACCGGCAAATTGGCAATGGTGGTACATGCGCCGTTACAAAGCAAAGTGAAGAACGCCAGCGGCCAGCAGGGCAACGTGTTAACCCGTTCATTCCTGATGGAGTACAACGGGGCGGAAACGCAGACGTTGATCAGCACACCGGCCGAAACCTGGCAGATTGATTTCACGGCACGCCTGGCGGGTATGGATGAATCTCTGCGCCTGGCTAATCTGGATATTTACGGCGCCGGGGCATTTTTCGATAACGGCTTTTTGGTGTCCAAAACAGGTACGCAATTCTTTGTGACGGCGGGTGTGGGTTACGTGGGTGGACTGCGTGCCAGCCTGGCGGCTAAAACGAATATCACCGTGACCACTAAGCCAATGAAGGTGTGGGCGGATGTGAGCTATCACGGCACGCTGACCAGCGAATACAAAACCGATATCAAGTTTACCCTGGCTACCACGCTGAAAGACTACGTTCAAAGCGAGATTGCGCACTACGTGTTTGCCCTGGCCAGCATCGACGCCAACGGCGTGATCACGGATTTGCGCCCTAAGGGCAGTAGCTTATATCTGCGGCGGGATAAGAACCTGGCAGACATTGCCGATCCGGCTGCGGCGCTGAATACGCTCAACGGTGTACCGAAAACGCGCACGGTGAATAAAAAGGCGCTGACCACAGACATTACCCTGACTCCGGCAGACGTGGGCGCAATCAGTAATGTGATGCCTAACGTGGATAACGCCACGATCACCAAACTTTATGATCCGTCTATTGTGGGTTTATCCGGGGGCGTGACGCTGGCCGGTTATTTTGACGATCATCCGCTGGGGGCAACCTATCAGGCAGCTGACACGCTGGTAAGCCATCGTCGGTGGTATAACGCCGGGGCGGCGCTCACGCAGTATTTGCATTGCCGGACGGGCACCGTTTACGTGCGTGTCGGAAACGTCAGCACGGCTGATGTAAGCGGCTGGGCTTGGGTGCAGACCAGTGCCACCACGTTACCGTTTGGGTGGAGAAAGCTTTTTGACAGCAGCAGCCTTGAGCTGGCCGACTTAACGCGGCTGGGTGTCGCAAGGGCGGGTGATAACGCAGATATTGTCAGCATGGGCAAACTAACCAGCATTGCGTCCAGTGTGAAAATGGCGGCCAACCTTGAGGTGGCAAGTTCGATCCAGGCTAATTATCGGATGGGTATTATGCGTGCAAATGACTATGAAGCTTATATGTCATTTACAAGTCGCGTAGGTACGGTGTCTGCCGCTAATTTGCCGAGCGCGCTAACCTCAATGGGCAACATGTATTTCCGTGTGACTAACACGCTGACAGATACAGACCCGCACGCAGGGCGTGCCTTAGGTGGCTTTTCCTCTGCCATTTATCCGGCAGGTGAGGGCGTGATGCGGATGGATGCCAGGGACGAAACCGGCACCATTAAAGCCCGCATTATTTGTGATGGGCAAAACGATATGGTTCAAATCGCTAATGGTGTTTTACGGCCTGAATCGGGGATCAGCCTTTCCTCATCCAATGCGAATTCTGTCATTCGTGGAAAGAATGATGCTGTCATTCTGCGCGATCATAACAACGGCAACACCACGCTGGCGGCAAGCCTAAAAGAGGCGGGTTCTCTGACGGGCGGAACGCTGTACATCGGATATAACCGGCCGGAAGCGAATATTTTCACCTCTGCGGTTTCCATCGACTCACCTGTGACCGTTAACGAAACTATGAAGGTCGTTAAGGATGCCACTTTTGCCAGTGCCATGACGGTGGCGGGTGGGCTGACATTAAACACGGCGCTGCCTGTTTCCAGTGGTGGCACTGGTGCAAAAACTGCCACAGACGCATTAAAAAACCTGGGCGGATTGCCGAGTAACGGCACGGCCGTGGCAGCTACCAAGCTGGCCACTGCCCGCAAAATTGCCGGTGTGGCTTTTGATGGCACAAAAGATATTGGACTGAATGCCGACAATGTTGGGGCTTTTCCACGCGTCGGAGGTGATGTAAATGGCCGTGTGACGGCTAACTATTTACGCGCTATCAGTTCTGCCAATCCTGGCGAAGGGCAGGGAACTTATCTTGGATGGAATGAAAGTGGCGGCCAGGGCGAATCCAACTTTATTAATAACAAGGGCGGTGGTGTGGGGGGATTTTCTTTCCGCATCGTTAATCAGGCAAACAACGCTCAAACGGGATACTTCAGAATTTCCGGCACCGGTGACCTGAGCGCACAGGGGAATATTTATTCTGACGGGGGCGCGATTTATGAGCAGGGGCAACGTGTTTATAGCCCTAACAATCGTCAGCCGGTGAATACCAATACCGCCAATCTAGGAGGGGGCTGGTGGCGATGCGGTGATACCGGAATGATTAAGCAGTGGGGATACGTGAATAAGGGAAGTCGTGGATGGTCGACCGTGAATTTCCCAATCCCCTTCCCGAACGCTTGCGCAAACGTCCAAGTGACCGTTATCAATGGCGGTGCCGGGACGTTCGTAGATAACTTTGGAACGGCGCAAATTATCAATAACATCGGTTTCACCTGCGGCCAGGATAGTAACGGCAGTTATTGGGAAGCCACAGGCTGGTAAGGGATTATCAAAATGAATTTTTTCTACAGTGCAGCAACTAACGCGTTTTACCCTGAACCATTGAAAGCGGTTTATCAGGAGGCAGGGACGTGGCCAGAGGATGCAAAAGCCGTTACGGCGGCAACATATCAAAAGTATGCGGTTGATCCGATCCCTGACGGTAAAACCAGAATGCCAAATAAGGCGGGGATGCCCTATTGGGCAAATGTTCCTCAAGCGACGGCCGAGGAATTGCAGGAAATGGCTTTACGGGAAAAACAAAAGCGGATGCAGGTTGCTGTTAATAGCCTTGCTGTTTTGCAGGATGCCGCTGACCTGGGCATTGCCACCGAGGCGGAAGCGGCCAGTTTGAAGGCCTGGAAGACATACCGGGTTTTACTGAATCGGATTGATACAACGGCCGCACCGGATATCACCTGGCCAGAGGTTCCAGAAAATGTGGCGTAAAGCAACATTAAGCATCCCGGCAGATATGAGCGCATTAACTTGTTCGGTGCTGCCGGTTCATCCGTGGGTTTACGGCGTTGGCCAGGCAGCGGGTGATAGTAGCTATTTAAGCCCGGTTAATGCCACGGAATACCTGGCCAAAAAACTGGAAAGTGTCAGTGATGAAACCAGCATTGTGGTGCATATGCTCAACGCCCCGACACACGCGGAATTTATGGGGTTATTGTCTGATTATTCCAGCGTACTGCCGCTGCCGGTGATTGCCCAGGTAAAGCGCCGGGCAGAGGAAGCGGCACAGCTGGCCATCACTAAGATGAAAATCCCTGCAAAATTGTCTGGCGGTTTGCCTGCGGCGCTGCCGCTTTCTACGGCCACCAACCGCCTGGCGGTAAATGCCCAACGCATTGCGGCCGCTAAGGTAGAAGCCGCAACCGGTGCCAGTGCTGCCGGATTATTGTCAGCGCTGAAAGACTTCACCGCCGCGCGGGAATCTGCCCTGACGGCGGCGGCCGATGCGTTATCCGCACTGAAAGGCAAAACGTCCCCAGCGTGGGTGTTTACGGCCAAAGGGAACGGCGCGTATCTGGCCGGAGAACTGCGTAAAAATATCCCTAATCAGGATTCGGTGTATACCCTGGCCACGTTATTTAGCGGGGCGGATTTATCCACGTTGGAGGCGATGATCCATGACGATAACCACACTGGCACTTAATGGCGAAGCCATCCCGCTGATGAATCTGAAAGTCACGCCAACCATGCAGTTTGCGGAAAAAGACCAGTCCGGGCAGTCATCGAGCACGGCCAATGCAGAGCAGGGGATTAAGGCCAAAGAATTGCGCGTGTCGGGGACAGTATCCTTTCGGGATGCGGCCACATTAAAGCGGCTGTTTGAGCTGGCAGAGGCTAAATCTGCCAGCGGTTCATTGCAGGTTTACCGGGTGGCCAACCTGACCGCACAGGCGATCAACTTTCGCGAAGGGACATTTTCCGGGGCAATTGATGCGCCGCAACAGGATAATAAAATGGCCTGGCTGGTCACGTTCACCCTGCGCGAAAAAATCAGTGTGGCAGAGAAGAAAGAAGCCCGCGCAGGCGGTAAAACGGCGGCAACAAAACAGGGGGCGGGCGGTGCTAATGGAAGTGGCAACGCGGCGGCCGAGAGTGACGAAAAACTGACGTGGTTTGAGCGCAAAGTGCTGAAACCGGTCAATGATGCATTGGGGTAAGGGATGAAACCCATCAAGCGGTTGTATTTGTCGAACGCGGCCACGCACCTGGTGGACGCAAATCTGGCGTTAGAGTTAAGCGCCTGCGGCCGGGGATTTATCACAGCGCAGACGGATGAAGATTACACCGGCAAACTGGTGCGCCTGGACGTGGGTTATCACGATCTGGTACTGCGCTGGTTTACCGGTTTTGTGGAGCGTTCGCAGCCCGCCGAAAATGGTTATCAGCGGCTTTTTGTCCGGGAGTTGGTCGGCGTGTTTGAGCGTCTTTGGCCGTGCTCTTTTCAGCATCCCACGCTGCGACAAATCACCAACTGGCTGACCGAGGAAAGCGGGCTGGAATTCATGCTGGCCAGCGGTACGTCCTACGCCGATACGCCGATCCCACATTTCACCCATTCCGGCACCGGATATCAGCTGTTAGCCAACCTGGGCAAAGCGTTCAATATTACCGATTACGTTTGGTATCAGCTGCCCGATGGTGGCGTTTTTGTCGGTGCGGCCGCTGATGCACTGTTTGCCGGTAAGCCGGTAGAAATTCCCGCCGAATTTAACCAAAGCGTAGCCGGTGGAAATGCCATGACCGTACCGCTGATCCAATCTTTACGCCCTGGTGTAGAGGTGAACGGTCAGCGATTGACGAAGGTCAGATTGCACAATGATGATATGGAAATCATCTGGACACCGCGCAATAAGGCCACCGGCCAGGCATTGCAGAAAACACCGTTTCAACGCCAGGTTGAAAGCAGTTATCCAGAGCTGGCCAGCGGCTTGCACCTGCCGCAGTTCGCCAGGGTGGAAGCGCCAAGCGAGGATGTGAGCAACGGCAACATTGCCGATCCCTTCAGGCCGCGTTATGCCGTGGACTTGCAGCTGTTAGACGCAGACGGCAATCCGGCAAAAGATACGCCGCTTTATCCGGCCGTACCGCTGCCATTGCCGATGGCGGGCGGTGAGTCCGGGATGTTCCAGTTTCCACCGCCCGGCACGCTTGTAGAAGTCGGGTTTAATGGTGGCCGCGCCGATAAGCCGTTTGTGCGTCAAACCCTTGCCCAGGGCAACAGCCTGCCCGCAGTGAAGTACGGCGAACAGCTGCAACAGCAGCGTGATGGCGTATCGCAGCGGGTTACGGTGGCGGGCGATTGGGAACGCCAGACGGATCAGGTTATCCGTGAAACCTCAATGAGCCGGGTTGTCACTGCCGATGATGAAACGCGCACGTTGGTGGCAAGGGAAACCACGGTACAGGCCACGGATAAAACCACGGTGCTGGGTAAAGCCACCTTGCTGGCCGGTGCAATTCAACAAATTGCCCAGGGAGATTACAGCCTGGCCACGCAGGCCAATTATGTGGCCAGTATCCAGGGCAATGCGGAAATCAACGTGATTGGCCAGCTGATTGAAAAGGTCGGTATGTTACGCAGCAGTGTGGCCGGTGTGCGTCAGGAAGTGATTGCGCCGGTGGTGTGGATTGGTAGCCAGTCGGTTAACGTGTGCCAACTGATGCTTGATACCCTGGATGTGGTAAAGCAGCTGGCACAGCTGACGGCCGCGCATACTCACAACAATACCGGCACGCCCTTGAATGCCCTGGCCATTACCGGCACTGGCACCAAAGCCACCACGCTAAAAGAGAAATACGTTCCGGTCATTGGTTAATTTAATAAACCCATAATTTTCAATGGCCTGTGTTCCAACGCGAAAAATTTAGGCGTGTTAAAATGTAGCTTCTTACTTATCGAGGTTTAAAGATGAATATTGAACGAACTACTATTTCAGACTGCATGGCCTCACGTTTGGTAAAAGATAAAGAAAGAAGCGCTTTGTTAGCATGGTTAGGTCTTGTTGTAGATAATCGTATTGCTAAACCGATCCCCATGTCAGAATTTAATATTGGTGCTGATCTTGAGTTGCAAAGGCTATTCACTGAGATGTGCCACCTAAAAGAGGTGGTAAGTTCACTGGGAAGTGATGGGAGTATTTTGGTCTATTCACTCACCCAAAGAGGTGAATTAAGTTACTCTCGTCTCATTAACGTGAAATGATTCTATTCACTCGCTTTATACCCGCATTTTGCGGGTTTTTTATTGCCCACAGATAACCCGCCTCAATCGCACGCAGTGCCGTGCAGTATCGCATTCAAAGCCCTGAACCCTTTCAAAACGATCAAGCCGCCTGAGTGAGCCAGCGCGGCCGTGCGTCCACGAAACAAAGCAAGACCAGACGGAAATTGCACTACACCGCACCCGCCTGCGCTTTTTGTGTAGGTAATTTTTTTCAGTTTTAAATTTCTACAAACCAACCCGCCAGGCCGCGCCGTGCTTGGGGTTCTGCGCGTAATTCCAAACTGAAAAGATTGAAAAGAATTTCAGTAAATTTCAGTTTTCTGGATCTGAGAAGGATCGAAGGAAAATAACAAGGCAATGAATTACAAGGTTTTTATCTGCTTTTTGTCAGTTTGGCGGATCGCTGAGAAGATCAAAACGGCGAGCCGATGAAAAGATAACAGGCCAGGCGTGGCGTGGGCTACAGGTGATTTGACGTCATTTTTAAAAACTGAAATTTGTGAAACTGATATACTGTAATTATATACAGTGAAATAAATTTAGAGACGGCAGGGCAAAGCGGCAAAAGGTGGATTTTATGCGTTCGTTGAAAATTTCCAGCGCGGTGATTTATTTCATGGCTAAGGGCGAGAAGTTAACCAGGCAGCAGGTTTTCGGTAATCAAGGTAATCCGGTATATGCGATCTGGCCAGTGGGAAGGAAATGGGGGGTTGCTTATCACGATGGCAAAAGGTGGGTGTCCCTGGCATTTATTCCGCCGCGTTCTGAAGGCTCAGCATATGACTGCGTAATTGGACATTATTATCATAACTTTTAGGTACTAAAAGCGAATCTCTTTGAAGGAGTAGTGAAAATATTAAGGCAGTAAGTTAGTATCAGCGTTGATAATTACATCTTAATTTAGCGTGTTCTGGAACTCCACGAATGAATATATTTTCTCAATATGGCAAAGAGATATTTTCTGTACTAGTGCCACTTATTACATTGTTATTTAACAAGTTTTTTAAAAATAATGCGAAAATCTGTTATGGGGAATTGCATCAGTTCACTTACCTTATCCAAGAACCGCTTAGGAATGCTGAGGGTGAAGTCCTAAACACCACTCAAACTGTGCATACTCGTTCTTATGTTTTTAAAAATGAAGGGCGTGAAAGTGCTACAAGTGTAGAGATCATATTCAATTATTCACCAATGTATTTAAACATATGGCCTTCAAGACCTTACGTCTTAAAGCAAGATGTTGAGATGCGGCATATTATGGTGTTTGATTACCTGGCACCTAAAGAAGCAATACGTTGCGAAGTCTTATCAATAAATGGAGTACTTCCGGAATTGGTTTCAGTGAGATGTAAGGAAGGTTTGGCGCAACCAATTAGGCTTTACCCACAAAAAGTTTTTAATCCTCTACTAATAAATTTTGTTCGTTTGTTAATGTTTCTTGGGTCTATTTCTTTGGTTTATCTGCTTATTTTATTACTGCAATGGTTGCTTGTTAAAACAGGTTGATATAAATCTCCCCGTCAGGACTGTCAAGGTCTGACGGGGCGAGTAAGACAATTAATATGAGCTAGCGAATTTTTCCAACAACCCATTCATGGACAGGATAGCTGTCTCTATCATTTCCACTGGAAGTGCTAATAATAATCCATTCACCGGTGTTCAGTAACTCGTTAACTTTTTTCTCTCCCGCACGATCAGCCCATGCTGAGGATATGACCTGAATTTCTTTCACTGTATGAAGCGGGTTTGTATCCATGTATGATCCTTTGATGGACGCTAAGTGGACATGATTAGAAAAAAGGGGTTACGTTTTCACGTAACCCCTTGTTTTATTTGGTGGAGCTGGGGGGATTTGAACCCCCGTCCGAAATTACTACACCGTCGGCACTACATGCTTAGTCCAATCTTTACATTCGCCGGCCAGCTGCGGATGGACACGCCACTAACAAACTATCCTGATTGGGTTTAACGCTTTCACCCCAGGCAAGGTGTCCACGCGATCTCTTTTGGGTTTGACCTCTCTTTATCCCCGTCCTAAGAGCGGAGGCTAGGGAGAGAGGGCTCTAAGCAGGGTATTAAGCTGCTAGGGCGTAGTTTTCGTCGTTTGCGACTATTTTTTTGCGGCTTTTTACGAGGCAAACCGCCCCTCGGCATGCTCCTTGGGCTTCGCAAATCCCGTCGAATCCAGAATCAGCCCCAAGTACTGTTACGCAGTATACCAGAAAAAGAACACGCTAAGCCAGAGACTTAGCGGTTTGAGTTCTTCATGATACGTGCTTTGTCTACTTTCCATTCACGATCTTTAATGTCATCGCGCTTG
>Ga0302347_1000791_pt1 | contig 44375 bp, 38 predicted proteins | sample PhyWR1_FD_202178 | JGI IMG/M metagenome (GOLD analysis project Ga0302347, IMG submission 202178) | Leaf surface microbial communities from wheat plants in UC Gill Tract Community Farm, Albany, California, United States - DLSL W.R1 (v2)... | ecosystem: Host-associated > Plants > Phyllosphere >... | reverse complement strand
GGTAAGCAGAACGCTACCGGGCTATCTATTGTGAAAGGCGATCTTACTGCTTATTCACGAACTCTTCGCCGAGTTGAATATCTTTATTCAGCGTTTCCAGCATACCGTCCAGCGCCTGCTGCTCAAATGTGCTCAGCTCGCCGTAAGGCTGACGCTCTTCAATACCGTTTTTACCCAGTAACAGCGGCTGTGAAAAGAAACGGGCGTGCTTACCGTCACCTTCAACATAGGCGCATTCTACTACGCCCTGTTCGCCCTGAAGCGCGCGGACCAGCGAAAGACCGAAGCGTGCGGCTGCCTGCCCCATAGAGAGCGTTGCAGAGCCGCCACCGGCTTTCGCATCTACCACTTCAGTGCCTGCATTCTGAATACGTTTGGTCAGATCGGTAATTTCCTGCTCTGAGAAGCTTACGCCCGGGATTTGTGACAGCAGCGGCAGGATAGTCACGCCGGAGTGTCCGCCGATAACCGGCACTTCCACGTCCGTCGCTTTCTTACCTTTCAGTTCGGCAACAAAGGTATTAGAGCGGATGATGTCCAGCGTCGTCACGCCAAAAAGCTTGTTCTTATCGTAGACGCCCGCGTTTTTAAGCACTTCTGCCGCAATGGCCACGGTGGTGTTAACCGGGTTGGTAATAATACCGATGCACGCTTTCGGACACGCTTTGGTGATTTGCAGCACCAAATTTTTGACGATGCCGGCGTTAACGTTGAACAGATCTGAGCGATCCATACCCGGTTTACGTGCGACACCTGCAGAAATCAGCACCACATCTGCCCCTTCGAGTGCCGGGGTCGCATCTTCACCAGAGAAACCTTTAATCTTAACATCGGTCGGAATGTGGCTAAGATCAACAGCGACGCCGGGGGTCACGGGCGCGATATCGTACAGGGAGAGTTCTGAGCCTGAAGGCAGCTGGGTTTTCAGTAGTAGGGCAAGCGCCTGGCCGATACCGCCCGCAGCGCCGAGGACTGCAACTTTCATCCTAAACTCCTTATTATGGTTAAAATAATTGACCGTTACTCCATTGCAGTGACAGTAGTTAACGACATTGCTAAATACAAATATCGTACGCGTTTAATGCGTCATCACGCGCAATATTGTCCTCAGAAAGGCACAATATGTTTTTGGTGTGAATGACATGTCACTTTGAGTAATGTGTCAACGCGAGGTTACATTACACCGTTGATGGCAACCAAAACAACATCAATTTGATAACAATTAATTTACTTTTAAACCGATCCCCTTCTGGTGATTCAGCCATGTTTCTTGATAACTAAATTTGATAAAATCAATCCCTTTCATAACATTATTTCAGCCTAATTCACGGCAGATAGTTTGCATAAAAATTCATTATTATGCATAATAATGGTGCCAGTATGGTCAGAATAAGGATGATTTATGCGAAGCTCGACTAAACAAGAAGAGTTAGTAAAAGCGTTTAAAGCGCTGCTCAAAGAAGAAAAGTTCAGTTCTCAGGGAGAGATCGTTCAGGCGTTGCAGGAAGAGGGCTTCGATAATATCAACCAGTCCAAAGTCTCCCGCATGTTGACGAAGTTCGGCGCGGTAAGAACGCGTAATGCAAAAATGGAAATGGTTTATTGCCTGCCCGCAGAACTGGGCGTGCCGACCACCTCCAGTCCGCTGAAAAATCTGGTACTGGATATTGACTATAACGATGCCGTTGTGGTCATACATACCAGTCCGGGTGCGGCGCAGCTTATTGCCCGCTTACTGGATTCTTTAGGCAAAGCAGAAGGCATTCTCGGCACGATTGCGGGTGATGATACGATTTTTACCACCCCCGCGCGTGATTTCACGGTAAAAGAGTTGTACGACGCGATCCTCTCGCTGTTCGAACAAGAGCTGTAACCCCCCCTTCCCTTCAGGGCATTCTGGAGGGGAATCTGCTGTTCTCGTCTGAAAACCTCATAATCACCTGCTTTTAATTTAACACTTAGTGCGATCTACGGCCTCAAGACATTCACGCGGTGAATAATTCTTGTGGAAAAAGCACAAAAAAACAAATTCTCTCAAGTCATTGATAAGAAATACTTTATTGTCAATTCACTGCCTAAAAAGCCGGCTTTTTATTCCATTCAGTTATAGGTCCAAACATTCTTAAAACTTATTAACTCATGTTATAGTTAGTCTGGTATTAATTTTCCGCGTTATTAGTGTATACTTGATTTTGTGATGGGGGTCACGAAATAAGACCCTTACGAAAAAATTCGAGACGAGGTTAATACCATGAAAATTAAAACAACTGTTGCAACACTGAGCCTGCTTTCCGTTCTCTCTTTTGGTGCATTTGCCGCAGATTCTCTCTCCAGCGATCAGGCACTGAACCGCGAAGCTATCGGCACGGTATCGGTCGGAGCCATCGGTACCGCGCCAATGGATATGCGTGAAATGCTGGACCAGAAAGCTGCTGAGCAAGGCGCATCTGCCTACCGTATTATCGAAGCGCGTACCGGTGACCACTGGCACGCCACCGCAGAACTTTATAAGTAAACCCTCGTCGTCGAGGCTGACGACTTGCCCCCGCTCGCCGGGGGCTTTTTTATTTACTGGCGTACATTAAAGCGTAACTGTCCTTCCAGCTCCTCTTCTGCCTCATCAAATAACAAAATCAGCGCGCCATAACGTCGACGTCTTGCCTCATTCAGGTGGATGAAATCGATTTCCAGCGGTAGCGGCAATACATTGCCCATAATCCATTCCCACAGTGAATCCAGATCGTCCACTTGTCCCTCATTGAGAGCAAATACGCGCGTAAATTCACGGTAGAAGTCGTTTTGATTTTTTATTGTCGTAAAGTCAAAAGTATACGTTTTCATTGCCCGGTCCAGACCTGATGGGCGGTGTCACCCGCCCGGCTGCTTACAATCCGCCAATATGCAGAGTTTTTACTTCCAGAAACTCGTCCAGCCCCAGTACCGATCCTTCGCGCCCCAGTCCGGACTCTTTTACGCCGCCAAAAGGCGCGACTTCAGTCGAAACGGCACATTCGTTGATGCCAATCATGCCGCTCTCCAGCGCCTGGGATACCCGGAAGACGCGCTGCAAATTTTGCGTATAAAAGTAGGCAGCAAGACCAAACGGCGTATTGTTGGCTCGCTGAATCACTTCTTCTTCAGAAGTGAAACGAAAACAGGCAGCCAGCGGCCCAAACGTTTCTTCCTGTGCCAGTTTCATCCCATCGTTGCAGTCGCCAAGTACAGTAGGCTGCCAGAAGTTTCCTCCTGATGCGTGTGCCTGGCCTCCGGTGAGCACTTTTGCGCCTTTATTAACGGCATCATCAATATGCTCACGTACCTTCTCTACGGCAGAGGGTTCAATCAGGGGGCCGACGATAACGCCCTCTTCCATCCCGTTTCCGACTTTCAGCGCGCTAACAGCAGCGCTAAGCTTGTGTACAAAGCTGTCGTAGATATTTTTCTGCACATAAAAACGGTTAACGCTGACGCACACCTGCCCGGCGTTACGGAACTTATTGGCCACCGCCCCCTGCACCGCCGCATCAATGTCTGCATCGTCGAAAACGATGTAAGGCGCATTGCCACCCAGTTCCATAGAGATTTTTTTCATCGTATCCGCGGAGTTACGTACCAGCGTTTTACCGACCGCAGTCGAGCCGGTAAAGGTGATTTTACGTACCTCAGGGCTGGCCATAATGGCGTCGCTGATTTCAGACGTACTCCCGGCAACCGCATTCAGAACGCCATCCGGCACGCCGGCTTTTTTCGCCAGTTGCAGCAGTGCAAAAGCGCTCAGCGGCGTATTATTTGCAGGCTTGATGACGCCGGTACAACCTGCGGCCAGCGCCGGACCAAGCTTGCGGGTGAGCATGGCCATCGGGAAGTTCCACGGCGTGATCGCAGCAATCACGCCTACCGGTTCACGCGTTGCCAGAATACGTGAGCCAGGCTTCGCGGGCGGAATGATCTCTCCGTTAGCGCGTTTGGCCTGCTCAGCAAACCACTGAATGAAGCTGGCGGCATACTCTACTTCGCCTTCAGCTTCTTTGAGCGGTTTTCCCTGTTCGGTGGTCATCAGTTGTGCCAGCCAGCGTTTATTCTCAATAATCAGCTGATACCAGCGATAGAGAATTTCTGAACGTTGTTTAGCCGTTTGTGCACGCCAGCCAGGGAAAGCTCTGCTGGCCGCAGCAATCGCCTCTTCGGTCTCTCTTTTACCGGCTTTTGCCACGCGGGCAATGGTTTCTCCGGTGGCCGGGTTGACGACATCAAAAGTGGCGTCAAGCGTTTTCCAGACTCCATCTACCAGATACCCTGTTTGAAAGAGTTCGTGTTCCTGAAGTGTCTGTGCTGCCATGGTCCCTCCCGATGTATTTCTTATAGAGCGTTAAGTATAGCCATAAAAAAACCGACGCTTCTGGCGTCGGTTTTTCCATTTTGTGCCACAAACTTAACGGCTGGTCAGGGCGTGTTGGTATTTATGCAGCATGGTAACCAGTCGGTATACCGGTTCAGTGACCTGCGGCGACGCCTGCCAGTAGCGGAGTTTTTCCTGATAAACGTCAAGCTCCTGCAAAAGCTCAGCAAAGCGGGCGCAGCGTTTATCATCATTGCCGGCAGAAATTACCCGATCGGCAGTCTGTCTTAACTGACGGTGAAAGGCTGAGAGATCGTCGTTAACCGGCACTGGTGCATCGCGCAGGCGCTGATGCGCGATAATCAACGTGAGCGCCAGACGAAACTTTGCCACGTCGCCAGGAAATTTGTTTAGCAGCAGAAAAAGTTGTTGGTACAGGGCTGGCAGATGATTTTCTTTGCGCCGGGCCATATTGGTTGTCATCGCCGAAACAGCAGCAGACACAAACTGATTTAAAAGCACGCGCCCGGTTCGGGCCCGGGAGTTGTCCCGAACCAGCAGGATCACCATTAATGCCAGCGAGCAACCCACTATCTGTCCCAGCGCGTTATCAAGAAACTGGTTGAAGTGAAAGGTCATTGGGTTATCCAGCACAATAACGTTGATGGTACTTGCCAGCGCGCCCAGCGATCCGATCTGCCTTTTTTGTACTTCAATCCCGGCAAAAAATGCCAGTACCGCCAGACTGATGCACAGCAGTAACATACTTTGCTGAGTGGAAGGGATAATGACCAGAAAAAACAGTGCTCCCAGCGGCAGTGCTACCAGCGTGCCATAGAAAAAATCGATTGCCACCATGCGCGGGTTCGGCAGTCGCATGGCCAGCGAGGTCACTACCGCAATCATCACCATCGCGCCGCTGCCGGATGTCCAGCCGGTCCACAGCCAGAATAGCGTGCCGAGAATACAGGATAACGTCGTGCGCCAGAAGTTGACCATCGCATGATGACGCTCGGCAGAATCTGCCCGGACCACGACTTCCCCCTGCAGGATCTCCTCTTCTACCGCGCTAATTTTAGTATTGCTCACTACGCCTCGTTTCAGCAGTTGATAGCGCGTGGCGGCGGCAACCCAGCTATAAACGGTCACCGGCGTTTCGCGCTCGCCGGTCCAGACCAGCAAGCGGCGAATACGCTTCAGTTGCCGGCGCACATCCTGCGCATCCGCGACCGGGGTGGAAAAAATGTCACGCCAGGTATCCGTGACCATTTCAGGCCGGGTACTTTGCATAATATAGCTTTCACACGCCTGCGTAATAAGGGTGAGCGAAACGGTATTCAGCGCTTTCAGGCGACGACCTGCGCGCGACCAGCGGGAAGACTCCATCTGCAGATTACTGCGCATCCCGTCCAGCGCTGCCGTACGGCGCAGCAGTGCACCCCATGCCCGGTCTACCTCTTCACCATCACCGTACTGAATACAAAGCTGCATCAGGCGATATTGCTCAACCAGCAGGTTATCCAGTTCAATGTCGATCACCTGCTTGATCGAGCGGGGTGAGAACAGGAGGTCGGCAACAATCGCGCAGACAATACCAATAACGATTTCGCTACAGCGTTCGACGGCAAATTGGGGGGTGAGTAGTGGTGCCGTCTGGATCGTAATCACAATGATCAGCGCCGTATAACCAGCCAGTCCCAGCGCATAGGAGTTTTCAACCCGCACCAGCGATGAAAGCCAGGTGCAAAATCCGGCCCACACGCAGCACACCAGAACCATCAGTAGCGGTGCGCGGATCATCAGGATAATAATGGTCAGGGCAGCAATACAGCCGATAAAGGTACCAATAATACGCAGCATCCCGCGATAGCGGATGGCTCCCGACCACGGTTCGCCGCCCGCAGCGAATGCCGGACCTGCCGCCACTATCGCCGCCGTCAAAACAGCCCAGCGCGGCGTTTCAAGCTGAAAATGAAAGCCGACAAACAGCGCCAGTACAATGGCGCAGGCCAGCTTAACGGCAAAGCGCAGATGTTGAGTGGCGATGGAAAAAATACCCATCTGGTTAACCAAACTCGCGCAGACGCAGCGCCAGTTTCTGGAAGAATGTCATCTGCCCGACATCGCGATCCTGTTCGCCGGTGATGACCACGGTTGCGGTTGTTCCGGCGGGCCACAGGTTTTTACTCTGACTATCGAGGCGAATGCGTACCGGCACGCGCTGTGCCAGACGAACCCATTCCAGATTTGAGTCAATCGTCGCCATGCCTTTGGCATCGTTACTGCTGCTGGCATTGGTCACGCCAGCTGCGATGCTGTCGACAGTGCCCTTGATCACGCGATTGCTGCCGAGCGGCGTAATTTCTGCCCGGTAGCCCGGGCGAACACCTTCCAGCTTGGTCTCTTCCATATAGGCCTGAATATAGAAGCTGTTTTTCTTCACCAGCGCCACGGCCGTAGAGCCGCGGGTAATAAATTCACCGCTGTAGACGTTCAGGTTAGTCACCCAACCGTCGGCAGGGGCACGAATAACGGTACGCTCCAGATCCAGTTTTGCCAAATCGCGCGTCGCCTCTGCCTTCGCCAACTGATGCTGCACGGTTTGCAGAATATTATTGGCCTGGTCAATTTCTTCCCGAGACATGGCCTGGACGCCTAACTGATTGCGTCGTCCGGCTTCACGCCGTTTTTCAGCCGCCAGGGCGTTATAATAGGCAACGTCGGCTTCAGCTTCTTCGACCGCTTTTTGATAGCGAGGACGATCGATAGTGAACAATACCTGATCCTTGTTGACCAGCTGGTTATCTTTTACCTCGACCTGGGTGATAAGCCCGGCGACATCCGGGGCAATCGCAACGACATCAGCGCTGAAACGCGCATCACGCGTCCACGGCGATTCCGTGTAGTAGCGCCACGCGTGGAAGATGGCAGTAAAGGCCAGCAGAACCAGTATTACCGTAATCGCAATACGGGAAAATTTTCTTATTTGTGTTTTCACATCCACCTCAGACGAACAAACGCGATATCAAATACACCAGGCAGCAATACAACGCGGTATTAAAGAGTGCGGGATGCCAGACAAAGTCGTAAATCCCGGTGGGGACCAGCACGCGATGTACCAGCCAAAAAAGGGGCAGAGACAATAGCAATTCAAAGAAGATCGGCGGAAAGGACAAGCCGAAAATCACAATGACAGGAAACAGACTCATGTTGACCTTGATTAGCGAGAATGCAGGCGAGTGCGATAAAATAGTTATGTGGCTAACAATATATTAGCGTAATCGTTCTGTGATGATCTATATTATGTGATCTAAATCACTTTTAAGCCAGAGTGAACAATGGAACGTCTCAAACGCATGTCAGTTTTTGCCAAAGTCGTCGAACACGGCTCATTCACTGCTGCCGCACGCCAGCTGCAAATGAGCGTATCATCGCTCAGCCAGACAGTATCAAAGCTGGAGGATGAATTGCAGGTCAAGCTGCTAAACCGCAGTACACGAAGCCTTGCGCTTACCGAAGCGGGTAAGATTTACTATCAGGGCTGCCGTCGAATGATGCATGAAGTGCAGGATGTTCATGAGCATTTATATGCGTTTAATAACACGCCCATTGGTACGCTACGCATTGGCTGTTCTTCAACTATGGCACAAAATGTCCTCGCTAAAATTACCGCGGAGATGCTGAAAAAGTATCCCGGACTGGCGGTAAACCTGGTGACCGGCATTCCGGCCCCGGATTTGATCGCCGACGGTCTGGATGTGGCTATTCGCGTTGGCGCATTGCAGGATTCGAGTCTGTTTTCCCGTCGACTGGGGGCAATGCCGATGGTGGTCTGTGCGGCACAATGTTACCTCCGGCAGGCCGGAACACCGGAAAAGCCCGCTGAGCTTGCCAGTCACTCATGGCTCCAGTACAGCGTGCGTCCGGATAATGAATTCGAGCTGATTGCTCCGGAGGGGATCTCAACGCGTCTGATCCCGGAAGGACGATTCGTGACCAACGATCCAATGACCCTTACCCGATGGCTGGTTGCCGGCGCCGGGATCGCTTATGTCCCGTTAATGTGGGTGATCGATGAGATTAACCGTGGCGAACTGGAGATTGTGCTGCCGCGTTATCAGGCCGATCCGCGCCCGGTTTATGCGCTATATACGGAAAAAGATAAGCTGCCGCTGAAGGTGCAGGTGTGTATTAATGCGCTTACCGAGTATTTCGTAGAGGTCGCCCGCGTATATCAGGAAATGCGCGAACGCGGTAAAAAATAGCCTTAGCGAGTGCGACCTGCCCGTTGTCGCTGCGCTTACCGGGCAGGCTTAGCATAATAGATGCAGATAAGACCAGGCTGATACCCGGTAAATCATGTCAGAACGTTATGCGGTTCCGCCAACGGTCAGATTGTCAACTTTCAGCGTCGGCTGACCTACTCCGACAGGCAGACTTTGTCCCTCTTTACCACATACGCCGACGCCTTTATCCAGTTTCAGATCGTTGCCGACCATTGAAATCTGCTGCATGGCCTCAATTCCGGAGCCGATCAACGTTGCACCTTTCACCGGCGTAGTCACTTTACCGTTTTCGATAAGATAGGCTTCGGAGGTGGAGAAAACAAACTTACCGGAGGTGATATCGACCTGACCGCCGCCGAAGTTCGGGGCATAAATCCCGTATTCGACTGATTCAATGATTTCCTGCGGCGTGGATTTCCCCGCCAGCATATAGGTATTGGTCATACGCGGCATCGGCAGGTGAGCATAGGATTCACGACGGCCGTTGCCGGTGGGGGCAACCCCCATCAGACGCGCATTGAGCTTGTCCTGCATATACCCTTTCAACACGCCGTTTTCGATAAGTACATTGTACTGGCCCGGAACGCCTTCATCATCAATGGCCAGCGAACCACGGCGGTCGGCTATGGTGCCGTCATCCACTACGGTACACAGTTCAGATGCAACCAGCTCCCCGAGATGACCGCTGAATACCGAGGTACCCCGACGGTTAAAGTCGCCTTCAAGACCATGACCGACCGCTTCATGAAGCAGCACGCCAGGCCAGCCCGCGCCTAATACCACCGGCATCGTCCCTGCGGGTGCTGCCACTGCTGAAAGGTTGACCAATGCCATTCGCACGGCTTCTTTCGCCCATGCGTCAGCCCGCACGTCACCGTCTTCATCGGCAAGAAAATAGTCATAGCCAAAACGACCGCCGCCACCGCTGGCACCGCGCTCGCGCTTGCCATCCTCTTCCACCTGAACGCTGACGGATAAGCGCACCAGCGGACGAACGTCGGCAGCCAGCGTCCCGTCAGTGGCGGCCACCAGGATCAGTTCATATACGCCGGTCAGGCTGGCAGAAACCTCCTGCACCCGTTTGTCGGCCGCGCGGGCTACATTGTCTACACGGCGCAGAATATCGAGTTTGTCTTCACGACTCATGCTTTGCAGCGGATCAATACTGGTATACAGGGCACGATGTTCCACCGCGCCCAGCGTCTGCACGCGGCCATCACCTGCATCACGCACGATAGTGCGTGCCGCCAGTGCACTCTGCTCCAGCGCCACTTTGCTTATTTGATCGGCGTAGGCAAAACCCGTTTTTTCGCCGCTGACTGCTCGTACACCGACGCCCTGGTCGATGTTATACGAGCCATCTTTAATAATGCGGTCTTCCAGGATCCAGGATTCGTGGTAGCTCGACTGAAAATAGAGATCGCCATAATCAAGGCGACGTTCGGTCAACTGGCCGAGAATGGCAAACAGATCCTGATGATTCAGGCCGTTTGCAGAAAGCAGGTGTTCACTTACCAGATTCAGACTCATTATTTGCTACTCTTTGGTTGCCAGCGTCGCTGGCGATAAAAAAACGTATCTATTGAGATTGAGGCAATTCATAGCTGTCGTCAAATCATTGCTTTTTGCCATCGCGCGTTTGACGCAGTACCTCGTTAATTTGCGGCTTATCGATCGGGCCGGTGATGCGATAGCGCAGAATAGAAACTTTATTCCACAGTGGTCCCAGCACTTTGCTGGCCGCGAAAACGGCTGCACCGACAATCGGGTTGACGGCAAATGCCGCGGCAACGCCGACGGTTGCGGAAATTTCCGGGGCCACAACGGCTTCCATATTCAATTCACGGCGTACCAGATTAATGGAGCCCTGCATCGCGATGTCGGCCTCCAGCCCGTCGACCAGGGTATCATCGGTATGCAGCGTGCCGTCTTTGATCCAGGCGGTGCTGCGAATAGAGTCAAACCAGAAACCTTCGCTAAAGGTGTCGCTGAAATCGAAGCGCAGCTTGCGCAGCAGCGCATCCACACTGACCAGTCGCAATAACTGCCCTGCATGTCCGGTGCTGATATCGGTAAATTCGCCTTTACCCAGACGGGCATGTAGAACGCCGTTCAATGACGACACATCGGGCTGCCACGGGGCATTACGCCAGTGAAGATCGTAATCAAGATTGAAAGAGGAATCGCGGATTGGCGAGACCACGCCAAAGAATCCCAGTGCGGAATCCAGTTTGCGGCCGTTAATTTTGCCTTTCAATGACGTTCGCTGTCGGCCCGGAGTATTTACCCATACGCCATTGGTGGTCAGACGACCAAAAGCGGTATCGACCAGTCCGTTAGCCAGCGTCAGCGTATCGCCCTTAATCTTCACATCTGCGTCAATACGCCCATATTTTTGCCCCCAGAACCAGCACTCTGCGCAGCGCAACTGGGCGTCAGGCCAGCCGCGAAAATCAACGCTACGGGACATAAACGGTGCGTCAGAGCCAGCACCGCTGCCATTGCCACTCAGGGTTTTGGTATTCGGATTAAAATAGAGATAGCGGATCGCCGCCAGCCACGGTGCGTTATCGCGCATCGTGAGCGAGGCATTAATTTCACGGCCCTGCGCGTCGACGCGCGTACCGCCCGCCACCGGCTGCGAGACAATACTCAGGTTATTCCACTGCTGGCCGCCGAGCGCCAGCGCAGGCGTTCGCAGCGTGATATTTTGCGGGAAACTCGCGGCGCTGCTGACGTTGCTTGCCGTGCCTTTCTGGAACAGCGCCAGCCATTGCGCGCCGTCCATAGGGGGTAAATTCAGTTCTATGCCTGACTGCGAGGGTAAGCGCGGCATCGTCCGGCTGTCGGTGGTCACGATTGCGCGATCGAGCGTGAGTTTTTTATCCAGTAACCAGCGGCTATTAAAATGGCTCTCTTTACCAACATTCCCCGTCAGATCGAAGTGATTCAGATCGCCTTTAGCCCTGACGTTCACCGACAGAGGCACGCCCGCAGATTTGCTGACAGGCGCAGGTAAGTGACTACTTACATTCTTCAGGTCGCCGGTCAGGTTTACGTTGTAATTGGTGCCGCCGCCGTAAGGCAGGTCGATATCGACTTTACCCTGCCACGGAACCGTGCCAGCGAGCGCATCGTTAATCTGTTTTGGCAGGATGCCCATACGCGCAGGCTGCCAGCTGGCATTCATATTGACAGCAACCTGAAAGGCTTTCTTGCCTTCGGTCGTGGAAAAATCCACTTTAAGCGGTTGATTAAACCAGTTTGCCTGCATCGGCCCACTTTGCAGATTACCATTCTCAAAATGAAACGCGCCGCTCAGATTTTTGAGCGTCGAGTCCAGCGGCTTTATGTACAGGCTGTTGTTTTTTAACGTGACATCACCCAGGGCAGTCACATTCTCGCCTTCCAGCGGGATATCAAGATGTAAGCGAGCATTCACATCGCCATCAAGCTGCAACTGCTGCAACGTGGCACCCAGTGAATCATTCAGCGGCGTCTGTTCAAAATAAGGACCAACGTCTTTACCTGGCCCGTGCAGGTCAGCGTCGATAAGCAGTTTGAGTTTGACGTAATCCGGAATAGCAACCCGAAGATTGCGCGCTTCCACCCCTCCGAGTCTGGCGCTGTCAGCGTTGATCCACATTCCGTCATTAATAAAGTCGAGGACCAGATCCTGTTTCGTGAGCGCAGGCCAGTCTGGCTGAAAAGCATAAATCGCGTTGCGAACCGCCGCCAGCACTTCAAACTGCCCTTCATTATGCTTATAGGGGAAAAGGTGCGGGTTCCCGCCAAAGACAATGGTTGCATTATCCGCTTGCCCGCCCTGAATGGCGCCGCTGAGATAATCTACCAGCTTTTTACCCATCAGGTTTTCGGGAAAATAGCGCCATGCCTGAGAGGCATCGCTGGCATCGGCTCCGGCCAGAATACCCAGCCATGGCTCACCCTCTTTGGGCTGCAGATAACGGAAGTTACCTCCGGCGTGAACGCCTGTCGCCTTAACGTCAATATGCCGACCGTCGAGCATAAAACCGTTTTCGTTCTTGATCCAGTTTAGTGTGGCAACGCCCTTTTCGATTTCCAGCGGCGCACGGAAGACCAGGTCGTAAGGCATTTTGGCCCGATCCATATTAACCGTCATCGACGCATTTTCTACGCTGCCCGCAATGTTCCCGGAAAAGTGCTCGGCACCGGGTAGCATCTTCCACTGTTTCCAGGCCAGGTCCTGCCAGGTCGCATTAAAGCGGGTTTTATCTGTTGCTTTCAGCGGAATATCAAGCGCCAGCGAATTAATGTTCCCGGAAGGCTCCGTGGCGCGCCAGATTTCACCCAGTTTCGGCGATATTTTATCGGCAATCGGGAGTAACCCTTCCAGGCCGCTTAGTTCAAGATGGCTGGCACGAATGCGAAACTCATCGCTCTGCACACGATCTTGACCGCCAACATCCTGTTCGGGGATCCATGCCAGCGCCAGCGCCCCACGCGGCCACGGCTTATTGTCGATAGTGATACGCGTATCAGGAATACGAAATTCCCAGCCGTCCTGGCCGCCTGAGATATGTGCTGTCAGGTTATCAACGGAGAGCCGATGCGTTTCATCATTGCCTTTCCAGCTCGCTCCCCCCTTTTTCAGCCAGATATCGCCGCCTGAAACATCGCCTTTGGTCAGATCGACCCAGCCTTCCAGACTGAATTGCGCCGTCTCAAGCGCCACGTTGTCCTGCATCCAGCGGCCCAGCCACGGCTTGACGTCAATATCATCAGCCTGTACCCAGATTTTACCGTCGTTCAGCAGGCCGTTATCGTCGCGCAGATCCATACGCACTTTCATAACGCCGTGCTGCCCGGTCAGGCTGGAGAGACTGACTTCACCTTCAGCGCGATGGCGGTTGCGGCCGTTAAGCCACGTCAACTGGGGAATAGTCAGTTCCGCACGCTGTCCGGAAGGCGTCAGAAAGCTGATATGACTGTCACGGAGATCGAAATGGTCGAACTGGCGCAGGAAAAGGTCGCTGATGCGGTCTGATTTAATGCCGTCACCACTGCTTTGCATTAGCGGCGTGTTGGTGCTGAAATTAAGCTGCCAGAAGGTGAGATCGCGAAACTGCCAGCGCAGGTGGAGCAGACTCTGCCAGACGTCGAGAGCCAGAGTAACGCGCTTTATCGACACCTTGTCGCCATCGTTAAGCCGGGCGCTGATATCACGCACGTCCACTACAGGGCCAAAATTTTCCCAGCTGGCATTAATCTTACTGGCGTCAACAGCAACGCCAGTAGAAGATTCAATTTTCGCCAGCAGCGTCGGACGCCATTTGTCGAGCTGTGGCAGAACGAGGCGCAAGCCGCTCACTGCCAGGGCAACGATGACAACCAGCATTGCACCTGTAAACAGTAAAATCCCCGGCAATCGCCTCACGCCTTTCTCCTTGTCAGCCGGCCACGGCAGACTGTTGTATTACATCATCACCACATCAAACTGCTCCTGATTATAGAGCGGTTCAATCTGGACTTTGACCTGCTTACCGACGAAGATTTCGACTTCAGCCAGCGCGTGAGACTCTTCACCTTTGAGGGTTTCCGCCACCGCAGGAGAAGCGTAGACCAGAAAACGGTCGGAGTCGTAGGCATGATGCACACGGACGATTTCACGCATGATTTCGTAACATACGCTTTCCACGGTTTTTACCGTGCCGCGACCGTGGCAGGTGGGGCATTCGTGACATAGCACGTGCTCAACGCTTTCCCGCGTACGTTTGCGGGTCATTTCAACCAGGCCAAGCTGCGAAAAACCGTTAATGCTGGTTTTTACCCGATCCTTGCTTAATGCCTGCTCAAGTGAATGTAGCACGCGACGGCGATGTTCATCGTTATTCATGTCGATAAAGTCGATGATAATAATGCCGCCGAGATTACGTAACCGAAGCTGCCGGGCAATGGCCTGCGTGGCTTCGGTATTGGTATTAAAAATGGTTTCGTCCAGATTACGGTGGCCGACAAATGCGCCGGTATTAATATCGACCGTCGTCATGGCTTCGGTCTGATCGATAATCAAATAACCGCCGGACTTCAGTTCAACCTTACGCTCCAGCGCACGCTGGATTTCATTCTCAACGTCGAACAGGTCAAATATCGGCTGACGTCCACTGTAATGTTCCAGCTTGCTGGTCATTTCAGGAATATATTCCGCGGTAAATTCCAGCAGCGCTTCAAACGTGAGCCGGGAATCTACACGGATACGGTCGAGATGGGCATCGGCAAAATCGCGCAGGACACGTTGCGCCAGCGCCAGTTCGCCGTAAAGCTGATAGCGGGTCTGATGGCGCTTTTTACGCTCCATTACTTTGGTCCAGACGCGCTTGAGATAGGCAGCATCCGCCGCCAGATCGTTATCACAGACGCCTTCGGCGGCGGTACGGATGATAAATCCGCCCTGCTCGTCACAATATTCCGCGACGATTGTTTTAAGACGTTCGCGTTCTGCTTCGCTCTCAATACGCTGGGAAACGCCCACGTGAGAGGCACCCGGCATAAAGACCAGGTAGCGTGAAGGTAGCGTAATATCGGTGGTGAGACGTGCGCCTTTAGTGCCCAGCGGATCTTTAACCACCTGCACCATCAGATCCTGGCCCTGACGGACCAGCTCAGAAATGTCGCGAACGATAAACTGTTTTTGTTCTTCACCCGCCACGCATTCGGTATGCGGCATAATGTCGGAGGCATGAAGAAAAGCGGCTTTGTCGAGACCAATATCTACAAATGCTGCCTGCATACCGGGAAGAACACGGCTCACCCGGCCTTTGTAGATATTGCCTACGATCCCACGTCGGGCTTCGCGCTCTATGTGGATTTCCTGCAGAATACCGCCGTCAATATACGCCACCCGGGTTTCCGAGGGCGTTACGTTCACCAACAATTCAGCCGTCATGTTTATCTCTTTGCTCACGCAGTGAGTTAAAGTTACTCAGCAACTCATACGTTTCCACCAGCGGTAAGCCGACTACGGCGTGATAGCTGCCATTAATCTTCCTGACGAAGCAACCACCCAGCCCCTGAATACCGTATGCACCTGCTTTATCCTGAGGTTCACCGCTGGCCACATAGCCGGCGATGTCCTGTTCTGAGAGTACCCTGAAGGTCACCTCTGTCGCCACCAGACTTTCAAGAGCCAAATGCCGGTCAGCCAGTGCGACGGCGGTGAATACCTGATGGGTTTGCCCGGAAAGTTTGCGCAGCATTGCTGCAGCATCCGCGTCATCGCGTGGTTTTTCCAGCACTTCACCGTGCAGAACGACAATGGTGTCTGCTCCCAGTACCGGCCGATCGGCATCGGCCATCGCCACGCCAGCCTGAGCCTTTTCTTTCGCCAGACGCACAACATAATGTGTCGGGCTTTCGTCTGGCTGACGCTGTTCTTCAATGCCAGGGACAAGGCGCTCAAACGATACGCCCAACTGATTCAACAGCTCCTGACGGCGAGGGGAACCTGAAGCGAGATAAAGCGCTGTCATAAAAACCTTATTGCACCGCAAATTGCTGGCGGATCTTCCGCATCAACAGAAAGAGCCAGGGCCAGAGAATGCCGTTTACGACACTACTCCAGAACACCTCTGGCCGGAAAGAAACGTTGATCACTAAAAACTCGGCCCAGAACACAATGATATCCGTGGCAAGGGACAGCAGCATCACTACCAGCGCCTGTTGCCAGAGTGCCAGGTTGCGAAATAGCTGATATTTCAACGCCACCAGATAGGCAATAATGCTCAGCGCCAGCGCACGCACGCCAAGCGTCGAGCCCGTCACCAGATCCAGGATAGCACCTGTGAATAAACCGGTGCCCACATTGACCCGATGAGGCAGTGCCAGCGTCCAGTACAGCAGGATCAGTAATACCCAGTTAGGCCGGAAAACCAGAATGTTATCCGGCCAGGGCATGATCTGTAACAGAAGTGCGACCAGGAACGAGAGCCAGATAACCCATCGCCCCTGACTACGGTAGCTCGCCACTACTGCCCTCCCGAAGCGCGCGGTTGCGCGGCAGGCGCAATGCCGGTTGCGGGTGCAGGGATCGGTGCGGGCGGCCCCATGGCGTCAGGTGACGGAAGCACTTGTGGCATCATTTGCATCAGGCGTTCATTGGCGACACGATGGACATCTTCCGGCGTCATCGGGTTAGCCCCGTTACGATCCGCCCCCCACAGCAGCAGCAAATAGCGAAGACGCTGTAAACCGGCCGTCGGACGTGCCTGGATAACCGTATAGGCCCGCTGAGTGTCAAGCTTAACGGAGGAAACTACGCCTACCGGATAACCTTCCGGGAATCGTCCGCCAAGACCAGAGGTAACCAGCACATCGCCGACGCGAATGTCGGTGTTGGCCGGCAGATGTTCAAGCTGTAGATCGTCAGTACAGCCATTACCTGCGGCAATTATGCGAATATCGTTGCGCAGTACCTGGATTGGCAGCGCATGGGTGGCATCGCAGATCAGCAGGACGCGGCTGGTCAGTTTTGCCACCGCAATGACCTGTCCGACGACGCCCTTATCGCTAATAATCGGCTGGCCTTCATAAACGCCGTTGTCGCTGCCTTTATCGATAACAACCTGATCGCTATACGGATCGTTAACCGTTGAGATCACCTGAGTGACCATTTTTTGTTCGTCCTGACGCAGCGGGGAACCCAGCAGTTCGCGCAGACGCGCGTTTTCCTGCTTGTACTGCCCCAACATCAGCAGATCGCTGTTTTTTAACAGCAGCTCCTGCCGCAGCGCCCGGTTTTCAAGTTCGAGTTGTTCGCGCGAGGCCAGCGTCTGTGAAACGCTATCGAGCAATTCGCGAGGACCATTTGAGACAAAGTAGAAAGGACTGACGGCAGTGTCCATGTACGTTCGGATCTGGCTGAACGTACCAAGGCGGCTGTCGGCAATAATGATGCCAAGCGCCACCAGCACCGCCAGGATGAGGCGAATCTGTAGCGACGGGCCACGGCTAAAAATGGGCTTCATAGGCTATGCGTATTCTCGCGTCAGTTCAGGCCGGGACAAAGCAACGCCGCCCCGGACCCAAAGCCGACTACTCTTCGCTAAACAAGTCGCCGCCGTGCATGTCGATCATTTCCAGTGCCTTGCCGCCGCCACGCGCTACACAGGTCAGCGGATCTTCAGCAACCACGACGGGAATACCGGTTTCTTCCATTAACAGACGGTCAAGATTACGCAGCAGCGCACCACCGCCGGTCAGGACCATACCGCGCTCGGAGATGTCAGACGCCAGTTCTGGCGGACACTGTTCCAGGGCAACCATCACCGCACTGACGATGCCGGTCAGCGGTTCCTGTAGTGCTTCGAGGATTTCGTTAGAATTAAGCGTAAAGCCGCGTGGCACGCCTTCGGCAAGGTTACGGCCGCGAACTTCGATTTCGCGGACTTCGTCACCCGGATAAGCTGAACCGATTTCATGCTTGATACGCTCTGCGGTCGCTTCACCAATCAGCGACCCGTAGTTACGGCGCACATAATTAATGATAGCTTCATCAAAACGGTCGCCGCCAATACGCACAGAAGAAGAATAAACCACGCCATTGAGAGAAATAACCGCAACTTCTGTTGTACCGCCGCCGATATCTACAACCATCGATCCGGTTGCCTCAGAAACCGGCAGGCCAGCACCGATGGCTGCCGCCATTGGCTCTTCAATCAGGAAGACTTCACGGGCACCAGCGCCCTGCGCGGATTCACGTATAGCACGGCGTTCAACCTGGGTAGCACCAACCGGAACACATACCAGAACACGCGGGCTTGGACGCATAAAACTGTTGCTGTGCACCTGCTTAATAAAGTGCTGAAGCATTTTTTCGGTCACGAAAAAGTCGGCGATGACACCGTCTTTCATCGGGCGGATCGCCGCGATGTTGCCTGGCGTACGGCCCAGCATCTGTTTCGCATCATGACCGACAGCGGCGACGCTTTTCGGTGAACCGGCACGATCCTGACGAATGGCGACTACAGAAGGCTCATTCAATACGATGCCTTGTCCTTTAACATAAATGAGGGTATTCGCAGTACCCAGGTCAATGGACAGGTCATTGGAAAACATGCCACGAAATTTTTTCAACATACTAAGGGATAATCCTGAAAGCTGGGGCGGAGTACAAAATCCGCTTACTTTACCAACCACACGCAGCAGCGACAAGGCGCAAAAATCATCTGCTACGGTGAAAATTAGTGCAGTTCGTCACCTTTGTTACAAACTGATGCCTGACTCCTTCAGATTTAAAATCATCAGCAGCGCTCCCTGCTTTCATTTGCACCTGTAAAAGGTCGTTAACGTGCGTTGTATATCGATGCTACAAAAGTCTGGCGGGCAGACAGGCACACCCCCAAAGATATAGCGCCCGTTATTCTACGTGAAAACATAGTAAACGGCAGGTCAAACCGAATATCTTTGCGAATATTTTTTAAGATTGGAGTCCAGCGGCTGGGAGGCGGCAAAAAAATCGCCCTGCCCGCCCGTTACACCACATTGAGCCAGAATTAGCCATTCGCTTTTTGTCCTAATTCCGGCGGCAAAAACTTGCGCTGATGTTCCTTTGCAAGCTTCGACCAGACTCTGCACCAGCAGCTGATTCTCACTGCGTTTTTCAAAGTTACGTACCAGACCAGGATGCAGTTTAATTAATGCAACATCTAACTGCTTGATCCAACTGGTGCTCACCATCGTCAAACCCGCCTGCGTTACCGCAACCCTGACACCAAGGGCGTTAATCAATCGCACCACCGGTTGTAACCGACTGATGTGTAGACAAACATCCGCCTCAGCAAGTTCAAAAATAATGCGATTTCGTTGTGATTTTTCACATTGCATTAATGTATCGCGAAGCCAGCGCTGGAATCGTGGACGGATAAGCGCCTCAATTGAGACCTGTATCGCCAGGTTTTCCTGCGGCCAAAAGCCGAGAAAAGGCAGCACGCGGGCGATTTGCATCCGCTCATATTCTTCAGCCAGACCAAATTGCAGAACAAATGGCATGTACTCTGCCGCCAGAAGCTCTTCACTGCCGTCAAAGATGCGACACATTAATTCCCGATGGTGTACGCGGCCATCCGCCAGTACCGCCGGTTTTTGATAAAAACGCGGGCCACCGCGGCTTAACACCTGTTCAATGAGCGTGCGCCAGCGAACATTACCGCGTCCTTTTTCAGGAAGGGAATCATCATAAACCAGCCAGCTGTTCCCCCCCTGCAATACCGCATTGCGCGTAGCGATTTCCGCATGTTCCATAACTTGTTCGGTGGTTTGCCCGCTTCGCCAGGCACAAATACCAATATGCATCATGTCTTCACGGTCGAGAATTTTGGTGGCGGGCAGCGCATCGACCGCTTTTAAAAGCTGCGAAGCAATGCCATCAGCTTCTTTGAGCGTGCGATGCGGCAGCAGTACCGCAAAATCACTGCGGTGATAGCGGGCCAGCAGGGCACCGGGGTAGCGCATAATAAAGGTGGAGATAAGATTGATTAGTGTAAAGGAGTGCTCTTGCGCGGCGCTGCGCCCCCAGTTATCACAAAGCAAATCAAAGTCCGGGAGGCGAATGACCATGACGATGCCGTGCGTTCCGACTCTCTCCTGATCCTCCAGCAATGTTGCCAGTTGACTATCAAAGAACAGACGGTTATTCAGCCCTGTTTTGGTATCCTGTGCGGCATAGGATCGGATCAGCGTATCCATTCGACTGCGCTGTTCACTGGCAAAATGTATTTCTGAAAGCAGCATGTCCAGCGCACTGCTGGCGCGGGCTGGCCATTCATAGACCGTACCCCGTACGCCATGTCCACGCTCACCATTAAGAATTCGCGTCGCGCGCATTTCCAGCAGTTCGCCTCCGGCCAACTGACGCCGCATCCAGTGTACGGCGAAAAAAATAATCAACACCATAAAACCGATGCCCACGGTTAAGGGGGCGGTCGTGAGCAGCGAGTGAACGTAATTCGCCATCGGATCCTGATAGGTCAGTCGAATGGTCATACCGGGATGCTTAATCGATGGAACGTTGAGTTCACGGTACAAATCACTGCTGCCTAAAAGACGATAGCTCCCCTTCCTGACATGGCTATAAAGCGACTGTTTTCCCTGCAAAAAATCAACGCGCACAATATCAACGGGCACCATGATTTCATCCATCTGCAATTCCATCTGCGTGAAAGAACGGCTGACCAGGCGGGTATCCAGAATCGCGGCCACAGCGCGTACGCGGCCATCAATTTTGTTTTGGATAGCCGTATAAAAACTGAGCGAGCATCCTATCAGCGTGACCAGAATGGTCAAACCAATAAGTAAGGTAATAAAAGCGGAAAACTTCGTCGTTAAACGCATCCCTGGGTTAACTCCGTCTTGTTATGAACAGCCCGGTTAATATAAGGCCTCACAGCCAACTGTACTTACTCAAAGTAAGTACTAACTTGCAGGCGAAGGGTGAATACTATCAAACCTGGCAGATCTGGCAATTTATTGCGTTAAGTCGGCATCGTTTTTCGATTAACGCGTATAGTCTTGCTCAGTAGTATTTCTAATCATCAGGCAAGTGAGGGCGAATAATGCAGGCTTTACTCTTAGAACAGCAGGAAGGAAAAACGCTCGCATCGGTGCAACGCATTGATGACAACCAGCTACCCGAGGGCAATGTCACCGTAGACATTCAGTGGTCCAGCCTGAACTATAAAGATGCGCTGGCGATCACCGGTAAAGGCAAAATCATCCGCAACTTTCCTATGGTACCCGGCATTGATTTTGCCGGAGTCGTTCATGCGAGCGACGATCCGCGTTTTCATCCTGGCCAGCAGGTCGTGCTGACCGGCTGGGGCGTGGGGGAAAATCACTGGGGCGGGCTTGCCGGGCGCGCGCGCGTAAACGGCGACTGGCTGGTTGCGCTTCCAGAAGGACTCGACGACCGGAAAGCGATGATCATTGGTACGGCAGGCTTTACCGCCATGCTGTGCGTCATGGCACTGGAAGACGCCGGTATTCGTCCTCACAGCGGCGAGATCCTGGTTACCGGCGCCAGCGGCGGCGTTGGCAGCACCGCCGTAGCACTGCTGCATAAACTGGGCTATCAGGTTGTCGCGGTTTCTGGTCGCGAAAGTACGCATGATTACCTGCGCGATTTAGGTGCCAGCCGTATTCTGGGACGCGATGAGTTTGCCGAAACGCGTCCGCTGGAAAAACAGCTTTGGGCGGGGGCTATTGATACGGTCGGCAACCACGTGCTGGCGAAAGTGCTGGCGCAGATGAACTATGGCGGCTGCGTGGCCGCTTGCGGCCTGGCGGGTGGTTTCGCCCTGCCGACGACGGTGATGCCGTTTATTCTGCGTAATGTGCGCTTACAGGGCGTGGACTCGGTGATGGCGCCTGCGGCACGTCGTATAGAAGCCTGGCGTCGTCTGGCCCAGGATCTGCCAGAAACGTTTTACACTCAGGCTACAACGCAAATCACTCTTGATGAAGCGCCGAAAGTGGCTGAAGCTATCATTAATAATCAGGTGCAAGGTCGTACCCTGGTTAAAGTGAATTAAGATTTTTCGCGCAGGAATTTACATTTAATTAAGTGATTTTCTCGCGCACTGACAGACTCCCTGCCATTATTGGATCAGCGCCACTGCCGTTCTGCTGGTGGCGTTCTCGCCGGGAGTCCATCATGAAGAAATTACGTCGCTTAACCGAAGCCGATGTCACCGCCGAATCGGCTTTTTTTATGCAGCGCCGCCAGGTTCTGCAAGCGCTGGGGATCAGCGCCGCCACGCTCAGTGTACCAACCTTAGCCCGGGCGGATTTACTCGACTGGTTTAAAGGCCATGACCGCCCTTCGGCCCCTTCCGGCAAGCCGCTGGATTTCATCCGCCCTGCCGAGTGGCAAAGTACACTTCCTCTTACCCCGGAAGATAAAGTCACTGGCTATAACAACTTTTATGAATTTGGTCTGGATAAAGCCGATCCTGCCGCCAATGCGGGCACTCTGAAAACCGATCCGTGGACGTTAAAGATTGATGGTGAAGTGAACAAACCGCTCACGCTCGATCATGACGATTTGACCCGACGTTTCCCGCTCGAAGAGCGTATTTATCGGATGCGCTGTGTTGAGGCGTGGTCAATGGTGGTCCCGTGGATCGGCTTCCCGCTGCATAAGCTGCTGGCGCTGGTGGAACCTAACAGTCATGCAAAATATGTCGCTTTTAAGACCATTTATGCGCCAGAACAGATGCCAGGGCAGAAAGATCGCTTTATCGGCGGCGGCCTGAAATACCCGTATGTTGAAGGGTTGAGACTGGACGAAGCGATGAATCCTCTGACATTGCTTACAACCGGCGTATACGGCAAAGCGCTGCCGCCGCAAAACGGCGCGCCGGTGCGTCTGACGGTACCGTGGAAGTATGGCTTTAAGGGAATTAAATCAATTGTCAGTATCACCCTCACTCGTGAACGGCCTCCCACAACCTGGAATCTGTCTGCGCCGGGCGAGTACGGATTTTATGCCAATGTCAATCCGCATGTGGATCATCCGCGCTGGTCGCAGGCAACGGAGCGTTTTATCGGCTCCGGCGGCGTACTTGATGTAAAACGCCAACCAACGCTGTTGTTCAACGGCTATGCCGACCAGGTGGCGTCGCTGTATAAAGGTCTTGATTTACGGGAGAGTTTTTAAAGTGCGATTAACGGCAAAACAGATCACGGGGCTGAAAGTCGTTCTGCATCTTGCGGCTTTTCTGCCGCTGGTATGGCTATTCTGGGCCGCCTCACAGGGTTATTTTAGCGCCGATCCGGCAAAAGATATCCAGCATTTTACCGGTAGGATGGCTCTGAAATTATTGCTGGCAACCTTGCTGGTGACGCCGTTAACACGTTACGCTAAGCAACCGCTCCTGATCCGTACTCGCCGTCTTTTAGGGCTCTGGTGTTTTGCCTGGGCGACCCTGCATTTAACCAGTTATACGCTACTGGAACTGGGTATTAACAATTTGTCATTGCTGGGTCAGGAGCTGGTAACGCGTCCCTATCTTACCTTAGGCGGCATTAGCTGGCTGATCCTGCTGGCGCTGGCAGTGACATCTCCCCAGGTTATGCAACGAAAGCTGGGGCGGCTCTGGCAAAAATTGCATAACTGCATCTATCTTGTCGCCATCTTCGTACCCATACACTATTTGTGGTCAGTGAAGATATTGTCACCGCAACCTGTCATTTATGCCGTGCTGGCATTGCTGCTTTTGGCATGGCGTCATAAGAAGTTCCGTCAGTGGCTGCGTTAATGTTGAAAATGTGCGGTTTACCGCAGTTCTTCCTTCTGACAACGGGCCAGAAACAATTGCAGTTGATAATCTTCCCTGATAAGACCAGTATTTAGCTGCGAAATGCTACGAAATCGTTATAATGTGCGACTTCAATTTTCCTGACGAGGGATTTATCACTTCGGAAGGTGACAATCGTGCATTGAAGGTATATTTTGTTTTTTGCCGGACAATAGCCGAAGATGACGACACAATTGATGGCTGCTCAGGTATTTCGCTTTTGAAAGGTGAATAGCTGAAATGCCCGGTAGCCGGGCGGTGAAGCGGTTTTTAACCCCTGTTAACCGTTTAAAACCGGTTATTTTTATGCTTTACAGACGGCGATAACAAGCTTGTCACAATCACACTAAACAAAGAGTACGGAACCCACTCATGGATATTCGTAAGATTAAAAAACTGATCGAGCTGGTTGAAGAATCAGGCATCTCCGAACTGGAAATTTCTGAAGGCGAAGAGTCTGTACGCATCAGTCGTGCAGCGCCAAATGCAGGTTTTCCGATGATGCAACAGGCTTATGCTGCACCCGTTATGCAGCAGCCGGCTTTATCTAACGCTGTAGCTACAGCGGCAACGCCAGCGATGGAAGCGCCAGCAGCGGCAGAAATCAGTGGCCACATCGTACGTTCCCCGATGGTCGGTACATTCTACCGTACCCCGAGCCCGGACGCTAAAGCGTTCATTGAAGTGGGCCAAAAAGTCAATGTAGGCGACACCCTGTGCATCGTTGAAGCAATGAAAATGATGAACCAGATCGAAGCCGACAAAGCGGGCGTGGTGAAAGCCATTCTGCTCGAAACAGGTCAACCGGTAGAATTTGACGAGCCGCTGGTCGTCATCGAGTAACGAGGCGAACATGCTGGATAAAATTGTCATTGCTAACCGTGGCGAGATCGCACTGCGTATTCTTCGTGCCTGTAAAGAGCTGGGCATTAAGACTGTCGCTGTACACTCCACTGCGGATCGCGATTTAAAACACGTATTGCTGGCGGATGAGACCGTGTGTATTGGTCCTGCTCCGTCTGTAAAAAGCTATCTGAACATCCCGGCAATCATCAGCGCCGCTGAAATCACCGGCGCGGTGGCAATCCATCCGGGTTATGGCTTCCTGTCTGAGAACGCCAACTTTGCTGAGCAGGTTGAACGCTCCGGCTTTATTTTCATCGGCCCGAAAGCCGACACCATTCGCCTGATGGGCGATAAAGTGTCCGCGATCACCGCCATGAAGAAAGCTGGCGTACCGACTGTACCTGGCTCCGACGGCCCTCTGGGCGACGATATGGATGCTAACCGCGCTCATGCTAAACGCATAGGCTATCCGGTTATCATTAAGGCGTCAGGCGGCGGCGGCGGTCGTGGTATGCGCGTAGTGCGCAGCGATGCCGAACTGGAGCAGTCCATTTCCATGACGAAGGCTGAAGCGAAAGCTGCTTTCAGCAACGACATGGTTTACATGGAAAAATACCTGGAAAACCCACGTCACATCGAAATTCAGGTGCTGGCTGACGGTCAGGGTAATGCAATCTATCTGGCTGAACGCGACTGCTCTATGCAGCGTCGTCATCAGAAAGTTGTTGAAGAAGCCCCTGCGCCAGGCATCACGCCGGAACTGCGTCGCTACATCGGTGAGCGCTGCTCAAAAGCGTGTGTTGATATCGGTTATCGCGGGGCGGGTACGTTTGAGTTCCTGTTTGAAAACGGCGAGTTCTATTTCATCGAAATGAATACCCGTATTCAGGTTGAGCATCCGGTTACCGAAATGATCACCGGCGTTGATCTGATCAAAGAGCAACTGCGCATCGCGGCGGGTCAACCGTTGTCCATCAAGCAGGATGAAGTTGTGGTGAGAGGCCATGCGGTAGAGTGCCGTATCAACGCTGAAGACCCGAACACCTTCCTGCCAAGCCCGGGTAAAATCACGCGTTTTCACGCGCCGGGCGGTTTTGGTGTACGTTGGGAGTCTCATATCTACGCAGGCTACACTGTGCCTCCGCACTATGATTCTATGATCGGCAAACTGATTTGCTACGGTGAAAACCGTGATGTGGCCATTTCTCGCATGAAAAATGCCCTGCAGGAATTAATCATCGACGGGATTAAAACCAACGTTGAGCTGCAAATGCGCATTATGAATGACGAGCATTTCCAGAATGGTGGAACCAACATCCACTATCTGGAGAAAAAACTCGGCCTGCAATAGACCTAAACCCGATAGCGCGTCTGATCAGCAGGCGCGCTCTTTTTCTACATCCCCCCGCATATACATTTCAATTACCGACCTTGCTTTCGTATTCGCCCGAATAAAAATAAGTTGCTTCAGTTAAACTCAACGTATTGCGGAAAATCTTTGGGTAATGCCCTCTCTATCCGTACAATCACAGCCGTATAAAGTCATTTCTGATACTGGAAAACTATGAACACACGTTTTGCTCAGGCTCATAAAGAAGCGCGCTGGGCGCTGGGATTGACGCTTCTTTATCTCGCCGCATGGTTAGTGGCCGCTTACTTACCTGATTCAGCGCAGGGTATCACGGGTCTGCCGCACTGGTTCGAAATGGCCTGTCTGCTCGTTCCTCTGGTATTTACGTTGCTATGTTGGCTCATGGTGCGCTTTATCTTCCGCGATATCTCTCTGGAGAATAACGATGCAGTTTGAAGTTATTGCCGCGCTGGTGATTTATCTGCTGGCGGTGTTTGCGCTGTCAATTTATGCCATGCGCCAGCGGCAGACGGGTACTTTTCTAAGTGAATATTTTCTTGGTAGTCGTTCTATGGGCGGCTTTGTGCTGGCCATGACCCTGACAACGACCTATATCAGCGCCAGCTCGTTTATTGGCGGTCCGGGGGCGGCATACAAATATGGCCTTGGCTGGGTGCTACTGGCGATGATCCAGGTGCCAACTATCTGGCTGTCGCTGGGCATATTAGGCAAGAAGTTCGCTATTCTCGCCCGCCGCTATAACGCCATTACCCTCAACGACATGCTGATGGCCCGCTACCAGAGTCGAACCGTGGTGTGGATTGCCAGTATCAGTTTACTGGTGGCCTTTGTCGGCGCGATCGCCGTCCAGTTTATTGGCGGTGCCCGGCTGCTCGAAACGGCTGTGGGAATCAACTATGAATCGGGCCTGCTAATTTTTGGCATTACGATTGCGTTATATACCGCATTCGGTGGCTTTCGGGCCAGCGTACTCAATGACACCATGCAGGGAATGGTTATGCTGGTTGGTACGCTGGTGCTACTGATTGGCGTTATTCACTCGGCAGGCGGACTGGATGTCGCCGTTGGTAAGCTGCAACATATCGATCCTCAACTTGTTTCGCCTGACGGCGCCGATCATATTTTGACGCCGACTTTTATGACATCCTTCTGGGTACTGGTCTGCTTTGGGGTGATTGGTTTACCCCATACGGCGGTGCGCTGTATCTCTTATAAAGACAGCAGGGCCGTGCATCGCGGGATCATCATTGGCACCATCGTGGTATCACTATTGATGCTGGGAATGCATCTGGCGGGCGCGCTCGGTCGTGCCATACTGCCGGACTTAACGGTGCCCGATCTGGTGATCCCAACCCTGATGTTACAGGTCCTGCCACCGTGGGCGGCCGGGATTTTTCTGGCGGCACCTATGGCCGCGATCATGTCTAACGTTAACGCACATCTGCTCCAGGCCTCGGCAACCATTGTGAAAGATCTGTGGCTTAGCGCACAGCCAACAAAAGTTCGGCATGAAAAGCAACTGAAACGGATATCAATGGCCACGACCTTGATCCTCGGCGTGCTCATGATGCTGGCTGCCTGGCGCCCACCGGAAATGATCATCTGGCTGAATCTGCTGGCGTTTGGTGGGCTGGAAGCCGTCTTCTTGTGGCCGCTGGTGCTGGGTCTGTACTGGGAGAGAGCGAATGCTGCTGGCGCGCTGAGTGCGATGATCGTTGGTGGGGTGCTGTATACTGTCCTCGCGAGCTGGAATATTCAGTGGCTGGGCTTTCATCCCATCGTCCCTTCACTTTTGATAAGTTTGTTGGCTTTTCTGGTAGGCAACCGATTCGGTTCTGCCCCACCACAAGCTGCCGTTATTTCTACTGATAAATAAAGAGTTTTGCTATGCCGTGGATCCAACTGAAACTGAATACAACCGGTGCCAATGCAGAAGAACTGAGTGATGCCCTGATGGAGACCGGTGCGGTTTCTATCACCTTCCAGGACACGCACGACACGCCGGTGTTTGAACCGTTGCCAGGTGAGACGCGCCTGTGGGGCGACACTGATGTCATCGCGCTGTTCGATGCTGAAACCGATATGAAACAGATCGTGGCGATCCTTGAACAGCACCCGTTGCTCGGCGCGGGCTTTGTGCATAAGATCGAGCAGATCGAGGATAAAGACTGGGAACGTGAATGGATGGATAACTTCCATCCAATGCGTTTCGGTGAGCGTCTGTGGATCTGCCCAAGCTGGCGTGATGTCCCGGATGCTAATGCTGTAAATGTGATGCTCGATCCGGGCCTGGCTTTTGGTACCGGCACGCATCCTACAACGTCACTCTGTTTACAGTGGCTGGACGGTCTTGATCTTGCGGGCAAAACGGTTATCGATTTTGGCTGTGGTTCCGGCATTCTGGCTATCGCAGCGCTTAAATTAGGTGCAACAAAGGCTATCGGTATTGATATTGATCCGCAGGCTATTCAGGCCAGTCGGGCAAATGCTGAACGAAATGGCGTTTCTGAACGTCTCGAACTGTATCTGCCACAGGATCAGCCGGATGTTATGAAGGCTGACGTCGTGGTCGCAAATATTCTTGCAGGCCCTTTACGCGAGCTGGCACCGCTTATTAGCGTTTTACCCGTTCAGGATGGTCTGCTGGGGCTGTCAGGCATTCTGGCAAGCCAGGCTGAGGGTGTATGCGAAGCCTATGCCGATCTCTTTACGCTCGACCCTGTTGTAGAAAAAGAAGAATGGTGTCGGATCACCGGTCGTAAACGGTAAATACGGTTGTTATTACGTGGCCATTTGGCCACGTAATTTCGTCACATTTTCTCACCGATATAAAATTTTTTATAATTCCCTCGTTAAAAATAAGGTTTATAATACGCCTTTAAATTATTGATTTAATGAATTAATCAAATATTTATCAGGGAAATGATACACGATGAAACGTTCACTCTGTTTTACCGCTATTTTATTGGCAAATCTGCTCCCGGGCATCGCCTCAGCATCCCAGTGGGGTTATGAAGGCGAAGGCTCGCCCGAGCACTGGAGCGAAGTGAGTCCAGAAAATCAGCTCTGCCAGAAAGGGATGAACCAGTCTCCAATTAACATCGACAAAACGCTTAAAGCCCATATTAACCCGCTCAAAAATACCTACACTCAAGGCCCGGTCAGCATTATCAATAACGGGCACACCGTTCAGGCCAACTTTGCTGAAAACAGCAAAAATAGCGTGGCCATTGATGGCGTTCCGTTTATGCTCCAGCAACTGCACTTCCATGCGCCGAGCGAAAATACGCTGCACGGTAAGCAATATCCTCTGGAAATGCATCTGGTACACAAGAATGCTGACGGTGAGGTGGCCGTCGTCGCGGTAATGTTTAATATCGGCGCGGCGAATAGCACACTCACCAAACTCTGGGCAGCAATGCCTGCTCAAACAGATAATGCACAGCCTTTAGCACCGGGAATAGATGTCAACGGGCTGTTGCCGAAAGATAAGACCCACTACCGCTTTACCGGCTCTTTAACCACGCCACCATGTTCTGAAGGGGTCAGCTGGCTGGTGCTCAAGCATCCTGTTACGCTCTCCGAAGCTCAATTGAAGCAATTCACCGACGCCATGCATCATCACAATAATCGTCCAACGCAGCCGCTGCATGGCCGGGTTGTTGTTGAGTAATACTATGCCAGACGAAGGCCCGAGCCTCCGTCTGGCAGCACCTGCAATCTTTCAATTATGTTACTCAAAAATGAGAGACAGCTCGCAGAAAAGTACTGAAATAGATTATTAATTCAGCATTTAATACGCTATTTTGCATATTAAAACGAATAAATGTTACTGAGCTTACGGAAAATACAAAAGAGCACTAATCACCCAAACTCTCACAATTAACTGATTAATAAAGATTATTTTTATTTTTTTAATCTGGCGATCAAAATTCATTGATCCAGGACAGAGGATTGGTCAAAGTTTGGCCTTTCATCTCGTGCAAAAAATGCGTAATATACGCCGCCTTGCAGTCACAGAATGGTCATTTCTTAACTCATGCGTATCGGACACCACCAGCTCAGAAATCGTCTGATTGCAGCACCAATGGCTGGCATTACTGACAGACCATTCAGGACGCTGTGTTACGAGATGGGAGCAGGGCTAACCGTTTCCGAGATGATGTCCTCTAACCCGCAGGTGTGGGAGAGCGATAAGTCCCGTTTACGGATGGTGCACGTTGATGAGCCAGGTATTCGCACCGTGCAAATCGCCGGAAGCGATCCTGAAGAGATGGCTGGAGCCGCACGTATTAATGTGGAAAGCGGTGCCCAAATTATTGATATCAATATGGGTTGCCCGGCTAAGAAGGTGAATCGCAAGCTTGCAGGTTCAGCCCTGCTGCAATATCCGGAGCTGGTGAAGTCTATCCTGCTCGGTGTTGTGAAGGCAGTGGATGTTCCCGTCACGCTAAAGATTCGTACCGGATGGGCTCCAGAGCACCGTAACTGCGTAGAAATTGCCCAACTGGCTGAAGACTGTGGCATTCAGGCTCTGACTATTCACGGACGCACACGCGCCTGTTTGTTTAACGGAGACGCTGAGTACGACAGTATTCGGGCAGTTAAGCAGAAAGTTTCCATTCCGATCATCGCGAATGGTGACATTACTGACCCGCTTAAGGCCAGAGCTGTTCTCGACTATACAGGGGCGGATGCCCTGATGATAGGCCGGGCGGCTCAGGGAAGACCCTGGATCTTTCGGGAAATCCAGTACTATCTGGACACTGGGAAGCTGCTGCCCCCTTTGCCTCTGGCAGAGATTAAGCGCTTACTTTGCACGCACGTTCGGGAACTGCATGACTTTTATGGCCAGGCAAAAGGGTACCGAATAGCACGCAAACACGTCTCCTGGTACCTTCAGGAGCACGCGCCAGATGACCAGTTTCGGCGCACATTCAACGCTATAGATGATGCCAGCGTACAGCTGGAGGCGTTGGAGGCATACTTCGAAAATCTTGCGTAAACAGAAATAAAGAGCTAACAGAACTATGTTCGAACAACGCGTAAATTCTGACGTACTGACCGTTTCTACCGTTAACTCCCAGGACCAGGTGACTCAAAAGCCCCTGCGTGACTCGGTTAAACAGGCACTGAAGAACTATTTTGCTCAACTGAATGGTCAGGATGTGAATGATCTCTATGAGCTGGTACTGGCTGAAGTAGAACAGCCCCTGTTGGACATGGTGATGCAATACACCCGTGGCAACCAGACCCGTGCTGCCCTGATGATGGGTATCAACCGTGGTACGCTGCGTAAAAAATTGAAAAAATACGGCATGAACTGATACTAATCAGTTAAGTGTTTGTTTTAAAAGGCGCTCTTCGGCATGGGGAAGCGCCTTTTTTATTGCTTATATTCTACTCCGTCCCCTGTAATTTTAAGCCTACGTAAAGACCTGTTGTTCTTCTTTCTCTGCATTTTTTTTCGTGTATATTGCCTGCAACTCACTGATACCTGCAGGATAACGCAATGATCCGTAAATATGGATGGCTGGTTTTGTTTGCCATTTTTGTCTTCATTTTCGATGCGCTTCTTATTCAGTGGATTGAATGGTTTATCACCGAAAATGAGAAATGCCGGAACATGGATTCCGTCAACCCATTGAAACTGGTGAACTGCAGCGATATTTAGTGCCAAATGCCATCGCGTTTTCCGTATTAACAGCACGGTTTTAAATCCCTTTGCGCGATGTCCAGACAGTGGTAATGTCTTTGCCCCCTCGAAACAGGTATTGCCTGAACGTTCCACTGCGAATGAGTTTAAGACATGATGCCGGTTAACCATTACGACCAAATCCTCGTTGTTGTCTCCTTTATCGTTGCCATTCTGGCTTCCTATACTGCGCTAAATATGGCAGGAAGAGTTGCCGTGACCACCGGTAAAACTGCCTGGGTCTGGCTTGTTGGCGGCGGTTTCGCACTGGGCACCGGGATCTGGGCAATGCACTTCATCGGGATGCTGGCAATGGAGCTTGCCATGAGCCTGCACTATGACCCGGTACTGACTGCGCTATCGCTAGGTATTGCTATTGGCTCGTCTCTTTTCGCCCTCTGGTTAGTCAGCGTGGAGCGTTTGCGCTTACGCCGCCTGCTGCCAGGTGCGATGATTATGGGCACGGGTATCGTTACCATGCATTACACCGGCATGGCCGCCATTCAGGTTTCCGAGCCTATTGTCTGGGATCTTTTCTGGATTGGCATATCGATACTGATTGCGCTGCTGGCCTCACTGGTTGCATTGTGGCTGACCTTTCGGCTACGCCGTGAAGCTGCGCAGGTCGCTATTCTGCGTGCCGGGGCAGCGTTACTGATGGGTGTAGCAATTGCCGGAATGCATTATACCGGCATGATGGCAGCGAATTTTTCCACCCATATGCACGCCCTACATGAGGGTATGAATGGCAACTGGCTCGCCGTACTGGTCAGCGCCATGGCACTGGCTATTCTCGCCATTACGCTGATTGTTTCCATGCTGGATGCGCGTTTGCAGGCCCGCACCTCGTTGTTAGCAACCTCACTGGCACAAGCCAATCGTGAACTGGCAGAAATGGCGCTTCACGATACCCTGACCCGCCTGCCTAATCGGATTCTGTTACAGGATCGCCTGGAGCAGGCAATCAGTAAGGCCGATCGTGAAGGTTCCTCCTTTGCCTTAATGTTTATGGATCTTGATGGGTTTAAGAATGTTAATGATGGCTACGGACACGACATTGGCGACAAGTTGTTAATCGATGTCACTGCCCGCTTACATGCCATTCTGCAAGGGCAATACACCCTGGCGCGGATTGGTGGTGACGAATTTGTACTGCTGGCTGAGAGTAAAACCCCGGAAGAGGCTGCGTCTCTCGCCAGTGCGCTTGTCAGCGTTGTTGATCGCCCCTTTAATCTGGAACCCTACGAGATTATGGTCACGCTCAGTGTTGGGATTACGCTTTATCCTTACGATGGTAAAGATGAGCGTGAACTCATGTTCAATGCTGATGCAGCCATGTATCACACAAAGCATATGGGGCGTAACGGCTATCATTTTTTCCAGCCGTCGATGAATCAACTGGCACAGACCCAGCTTCAACTGATGAATGATTTGTGGCAGGCGATGGAGCGTAAGGAGCTACGGCTCTACTACCAACCTAAATTTCAGGCTCCTGCAGGACCCGTTATTGGCTTTGAAGCCCTGCTGCGATGGCAGCATCCTCATCAGGGTCTGTTAACGCCAGATATTTTTCTGCCCCTGGCAGAGAAAACGGGCCTTATTGTGCCGATTGGAAACTGGGTTATTGATGAAGCCTGTCGACAGCTACGTGAATGGCATTTACAAGGAAACACAGCCTGGTCGATTGCGGTCAATCTCTCAACATTACAGTTTGAGCAATCAACGCTGGTGGAAACGGTGATGGCGAGTCTTGAACGTCATACCATACCGCCTGAGATGCTGATCCTCGAAGTCACCGAAACAACGGCTATGAGCCATCCGGACGAAAGTGTGCGCATACTGACCGCGCTCACAGAACGTGGCGTTAAAGCGTCAATAGATGACTTTGGAACAGGGTACTCCAGTTTGCTTTATCTTAAGCGGCTACCTGCTTGCGAGCTGAAAATTGATAAAGCATTTATTAACGATCTTAGCGGTGACGGTGAAGATGTCACTATCGTCTCCGCAATTGTTGCTCTGGCGAAAACGCTAAACCTTAAGGTCGTCGCGGAAGGCGTAGAGACTGAAATGCAACAGCAGTTTTTGACCGAGCTGGGATGTAATACGCTGCAAGGCTATTTACTGGGTAAGCCGGTAGCGGCTGATGCCGTCATGACATCCGTACGTGGACTACAACATACGTGACGGCTGCGAGCCGTCACCCATTTCTATTACATCTGCTCTTTTAAACAACAGGGCTTTCATCCTTAATAGTGCAGTCGGATATGGAGGTAACGGCCAGCATAATATTATCCACCAGCTGTGGCGCATGCTGATAAAGATTAAACTTATTCGGATCCATTAACCAATTTTTTATTACACCACTCAAGAAACCATGCAACATAATTAACAGTAAATTAATATCTACGTTTTTTGAAAGTACGCCGGCGATGATGGCCTCGTTTAAGACCTTTCGTACATGTTCATGGCTAAAGCCAATTTTAGTGCGAATATCCTCTTCCGGCATCATGTCATCAATAAATTCGCATCTATGATATAAAATTTGCATAAGTGCGCGTAACCGTGGGTCTACAGCAATAAATTGCAAGGCGATAACAAATTGATTACGTAAATGCATGAGTGGATTAGCATCAGCGTTTTCTTTTGTTTGATAATAAATAATATCCCGCAACGGGGCCTGCTGCTCCCAAATCGCATTAAAGATGTCTGTTTTGCTGGTGAAGTGCCAGTAGACTGCACCACGCGTGACCCCCGCCGCATCTGCAATATCCGTCAGCGTTGTGTTTGCCACCCCATTGAGTGCGAACTGTTCGATAGCAGACTCAATCAGCATTTGCCGGGTCTTAAGTGCTTCTGCTTTTGTTTTTTTTGCCATAGGATGACGCCCTCAGCACAACGAATACAACGCCTGCTGTAATAATATTATTACTTACGTATCAATACGTATTATTAACGATAACGGAAATAATTTTTACATAAAAACCAGCAGAGTAAAAATAATTACGGAGAATATATTTTAGGCTTATATTCATGTCATGAATTAATCCTGCATTGCATTCTTTAACAGTAAAAAATCACCCCGCGTTTTTTGCCTTTACGTGCCGTGGGGACGCTCAACAAATAAGTATCACTTACATCCAGTGATGATTATTTGTAGGATAACCACCAGCTTTTATTAAATCTTTTCTTTCACCGATTTTCGGCGAATTCTGTTTTTCGGTTTTTAAGGAACAGTAATGACGATTCACGCCAGGACTACACTTCTTTCCAGCTTATTCATCTCTGCTGCTTTAATGGCGGGTTGTGATGATAAAGGCAACCAACAGCCGACACTGCCGGCTCCGCAGGTCACCGTTCATGTTGTGAAAAGTGCCCCCCTGACGGTGACGACTGAATTACCGGGCCGCACCTCCGCATTTCGTATTGCTGAAGTTCGCCCACAGGTAAACGGTATTATTTTGTCGCGTAATTTCACTGAAGGCAGCGATGTCAACGCTGGCCAGTCGCTGTATCAAATCGATCCGGCGACCTACCAGGCTGCGTGGGACAGTGCTAAAAGCGATTTGGCTAAAAGCGAAGCCGCCGCGAGCATCGCCCACCTGACGGTAAAACGCTACGTTCCGTTATTGGGAACTAAATATATCAGCCAGCAGGATTACGATCAGGCCGTTGCGAATGCACGTCAGGCCGATGCCACGGTACTGGCGGCGAAAGCGGCTGTGGAAACCGCACGCATTAATCTGGCTTACACCAAAGTGACCTCGCCGATCAGCGGACGCATCGGTAAATCCTTTGTCACTGAAGGAGCGCTGGTGACCAATGGCCAGGCAAATGCGATGGCAACCGTGCAGCAACTGGACCCTATTTATGTCGATGTCACGCAATCCAGCAACGACTTTATGCGTCTTAAACAAGCCAGCCTGCAAAAAGGCAGCGCAGCCAGCAGCGTTCAGCTGTTGATGGAAAATGGCCAACCTTACGCGATGAAAGGTAGCCTGCAATTTTCGGACGTGACGGTCGATGAGAATACCGGCTCTATTACCCTGCGGGCAATTTTCCCGAATCCCCGGCATCAGCTTTTGCCCGGCATGTTTGTTCGCGCACGCATCGATGAAGGCATCCAGCCCAACGCTATTCTGGTTCCACAGCAGGGCATCACTCGTACTCCACGCGGTGACGCTACGGCGCTGGTGGTCAACAACGAAAGTAAAGTTGAGCTACGCAACGTCACGGCTTCACAGGCGATTGGCGATAAATGGCTCATTACCGACGGTCTAAAAAATGGCGATAAGGTCATTATCAGCGGCTTACAAAAAGCAGCGCCTGGTGCCACCGTCAAAGCCGTAACCGATGTAACTGCGGCTACACCAGCACAATAAGGCGACCGCACATGGCTAACTTTTTTATCAGACGACCTATTTTTGCATGGGTACTGGCTATCATTTTGATGATGGCTGGCGTAATGGCAATCATGCAAATGCCCATCGCACAATATCCAAGTATTGCGCCGCCTGCGGTTTCCGTTTCGGCAACCTATCCTGGCGCAGATGCACAAACGGTGCAGGACACCGTCACGCAGATTATCGAACAGAACATGAACGGTATTGATAATCTGATGTATATGTCCTCCACCAGCGACTCAGCCGGAGGCGTTACCCTTACGCTGACCTTTAAATCCGGTACCGATCCCGATATCGCGCAAGTTCAGGTGCAGAACAAGCTTCAGCTGGCAATGCCTTTACTGCCACAGGAAGTTCAGCAGCAGGGAATTTCCGTTAAGAAATCCACCAGCAGCTTTCTGATGGTCGCGGGTTTCGTTTCTGACGATCCTAACGTTACGCAGGATGATATTGCCGACTACGTCGCATCAAACGTGAAAGATCCGCTCAGCCGTCTTAATGGCATCGGGGATGTTCAGCTGTTCGGTGCGCAATATGCAATGCGTATCTGGCTGGACGCCAATCTGCTCAATAAGTATCAGTTAACGCCGGTCGATGTCATTAATCAGCTTAAAGTGCAGAACAATCAGATTGCTGCAGGCCAGCTTGGTGGCGCACCTTCGGTGAAAGGCCAGCAGCTGAATGCCTCAATCATTGCACAAACGCGGCTTAAGGATCCTGATGAGTTCGGCAACGTTACTCTGCGGGTAAATGCCGACGGTTCCATTGTTCGCCTGAAAGATGTGGCGCGAATTGAGCTTGGCGGTGAGAACTACAATACCATCGCCCGTATAAACGGCCGTCCGGCAACCGGTCTCGGTATTAAGCTTGCGACGGGTGCTAACGCCCTGGACGCAGCGGAAGCAGTTAAAAGTAAACTGGTTGAGCTGGAGCCTTTCTTCCCGCACGGCGTGAAGACGGTTTATCCCTATGACACCACGCCTTTTGTGCAAATCTCTATTCGTGAAGTTGTTAAAACGCTGTTTGAAGCGATCGTTTTAGTCTTCCTCGTTATGTATCTGTTCTTACAGAACATCCGGGCAACATTGATTCCAACAATTGCAGTTCCGGTGGTATTACTGGGCACATTTGCCATTCTTGATGCCTTTGGCTTCTCAATAAACACCCTGACCATGTTTGGTATGGTGCTGGCAATAGGGTTATTGGTCGATGACGCTATTGTGGTTGTGGAAAACGTCGAGCGCGTGATGCAAGAGGAGCATCTGCCGCCCAGAGAAGCGACCGAGAAATCCATGTCGCAGATTCAGGGAGCTTTGGTGGGTATTGCCATGGTGCTGTCCGCCGTATTTGTGCCGATGGCATTTTCTGGCGGCTCAACCGGCGCTATCTATCGTCAGTTTTCGATTACGATCGTCTCGGCGATGGCGCTCTCCGTACTGGTGGCGATGATCCTCACGCCGGCCCTTTGTGCGACGCTCCTTAAGCCTGTATCAGCCGAAAAACACAGTAATAAAGGCGGTTTTTTTGGCTGGTTTAACCGGATGTTTGATGGCAGCGTAGAACACTATACCCATAGCGTTAGCGGTATTGTGCGTAAAACCGGTCGTTATTTAGTTATCTATCTGCTGATTGTTATTGGTCTGGCCGCGCTGTTTTTGCGTTTGCCCACCTCTTTCCTGCCGAACGAAGATCAGGGCGTATTCCTGACAATGGTTCAGCTTCCGGCTGGCGCAACGCAAGAACGTACCCAGCAGGTGATGGACAAGGTCACGAATTATTTTCTGAATGATGAAAAAGCCAACGTTAATAGCGTATTTACCGTTAACGGCTTTAGCTTCAGCGGTCAGGGTCAAAATGCCGGCATGGCCTTTGTCAGTCTCAAACCGTGGGAGGAACGCAACGGTAAAGAGAACAGTGCGCAGGCGGTTATTGGTCGCGCAATGAGAGCGCTCAGCAAGATAAGCGACGCCCGAGTGATTCCATTCAACATGCCGGCAATTACTGAGCTGGGCACCGGAACTGGCTTTGACTTTGAGCTTATCGATCAGGCAGGGCTTGGTCACACGGCGTTAACACAGGCGCGTAATCAGTTATTGGGCATGGCGATGCAGCATCGGGATACGCTGATCAATATGCGTCCTAATGGTCTGGAAGATACGCCACAGTTCAAGCTGGATGTCGATCAGGAAAAAGCGCAGGCCCTCGGCGTTTCGATCTCCGATATTAATGAGACGGTCTCCGCAGCGCTGGGTGGAAGTTATGTAAATGACTTTATCGATCGCGGACGTGTGAAAAAGGTATATGTTCAGGCCGATGCGAAGTTTCGTATGTTACCTGAAGATATTAATAATCTGTATGTTCGCAGCGCAAGCAATGAGATGGTGCCTTTCTCTGCGTTCAGCACGTCTCACTGGAGCTACGGTTCACCGCGTCTGGAACGTTATAACGGCCTGCCATCAATGGAAATTATTGGTGAGCCTGCGCCAGGTAAAAGTTCGGGTGATGCGATGGCTCTGATGGAAAGCCTGGCCTCCAGATTGCCTGCCGGGATAGGTTATGACTGGACCGGACTGTCTTATCAGGAAAGACTCTCTGGCGATCAGGCTCCGGCGCTAATCGCAATCTCGATGGTTGTGGTCTTCCTGTGCCTGGCCGCGCTTTATGAGAGCTGGTCGATCCCCTTTTCCGTTATGCTGGTGGTACCGCTTGGGATTATTGGCGTGTTATTAGCGGCAACCGTCTTCGATATGAGTAATGACGTGTACTTTAAAGTAGGGCTGTTGACCACCATCGGTCTCTCGGCGAAGAACGCGATACTCATTGTAGAGTTTGCCAAAGAACTAATGGAAAAAGAACATAAGGGACTGATTGAAGCCACTATTGAATCGGCTCGTATGCGTTTACGTCCTATCCTGATGACTTCTCTGGCCTTTATGCTTGGCGTATTGCCACTGGCCAAAAGCAGCGGTGCCGGTAGCGGTGCACAAAATGCGGTCGGGATTGGCGTGATGGGCGGGATGATCTCCGCAACACTGCTGGCTATTTTCTTCGTCCCAGCCTTCTTCGTTGTGATCCGTGGCTGGACAATCGGCCGCGCGAAATAAATGCAATAGCAGGGGGGCTGCTGGCACCTCTGCTATTTTCTAATGCAGTATCTTTACCTTCATGATTTCTCCACACTCCCCGGTATTTAATGCTCCTCTCTCCATAATGTTTACAGAGCTAATAATTTGAGAGTATTCACGCGTAACAAAACGTGTGCCGGGTGGTAAAATACCCTCAATGCCCGATGCCGCGACTCTTCGACGCGAAACGTGGCTTTATTTAGAGGTAACACCATGAAAAAATTCATCTCCGTTGCAATGCTGGCTGCCGTTCTGGCGGGCTGTGCACATGATTCTCCGTGCGTACCGGTCTATGACGATCAGGGTCGTCTGGTACACACCAATACCTGTATGAAAGGCACAACTCAGGATAACTGGGAAACAGCAGGCGCTATCGCCGGTGGGGCTGCCGCGCTGGCCGGTCTGACGCTGGGTATTGTTGCGTTAACTAAATAAGATCTCACGCAGTGCGAAACCGATCGCGCTGCGTTCCCTCCCCCATTTTTATTTCTTCACGCATTCCATAGCGACGTTATATTCACGCACTTCATCACCTGATATCCGCCTCTCATTTATGAAAGTTTTTTGCTCCACTTTGTGGCGTACGTTTCATTTTCGCACCATGCGGGGGCGCAAAATCTCTTTTCTTAACTCTACACTCATCCTGATGCGTTCGCGAAACTGAAATCTCAGTGCACGCAAAACTGGCACTACCTTTGCTTTATAAAGTATGGCCACAGCCACAGCCCGGGTTCAACGTGGTCCCGGACGCCTCTCTATAACGATAAATTTTCGCCACACAGGATGCTTTATGAAAAAGATGATGTTAGCCAGTCTGGCCGCTGCCGGAGTGCTTCTCGCTGTTACAAGTCAGGCTCATGCAGGTACCACTTTTGATGCTGTGAAAAAGAAAGGTTTCGTACAATGTGGGATCAGTGACGGATTGCCGGGCTTTTCGTACGCAGACGCTAACGGTAAGTTCACCGGTATTGATGTGGACATTTGTCGTGGCGTGGCTGCCGCCCTGTTTGGCGATGATAGTAAAGTGAAATATACCCCTCTCACGGCGAAAGAGCGTTTCACCGCGCTGCAATCAGGCGAAGTCGATATGTTATCCCGCAATACGACCTGGACCTCATCGCGTGATGCAGGTATGGGAATGACCTTTACCGGCGTAACGTATTATGACGGTATCGGTTTTCTTACCCACAATAAAGCCGGGCTAAAAAGCGCGAAAGAGCTTGATGGTGCGACAGTATGTATTCAGGCAGGAACGGATACCGAGCTGAACGTGGCCGATTACTTTAAATCCAACAATATGAAATATACCCCTGTCACTTTCGATCGCTCTGACGAATCTGCCAAAGCCCTGGAATCTGGCCGCTGCGATACTCTGGCCTCTGACCAGTCGCAACTTTATGCTTTGCGCATCAAGCTAAGTACCCCAGGCGAATGGATCGTCCTGCCTGAAGTTATTTCGAAAGAGCCGCTGGGTCCGGTTGTTCGCCGTGGTGATGATGAATGGTTTGCAGTTGTTCGCTGGACGCTGTTCGCCATGCTGAATGCGGAAGAAATGGGGATCACCTCGAAGAACGTCGATGAAAAAGCGGCAAACCCTGCCACGCCGGATATGGCGCACCTGTTAGGCAAAGAAGGTGATTATGGTAAGGATCTTAAGCTTGATAATAAGTGGGCTTATAACATTATCAAAAAAGTCGGTAATTATGCCGAAGTGTTCGAACGTAACGTTGGGTCTGAAAGCCCTCTGAAAATCAAACGCGGGCAGAACAATCTCTGGAATAACGGCGGTATTCAGTACGCTCCGCCGGTACGTTAATACAGCGTGATGTAACGGGCACCGCTCAGGCGGTGCCTCATCCAGAGTCATAGTAACAGAGGTTTGCTTATGTCACATCGCCGCCCAGCCGTAAAAGGATCGTGGTCCTTTTCCAACCCCGCGGTTCGTGCCTGGCTATTTCAAATTCTGGCGATAGCGGCTGTTGTCAGCGTCGCCGTATATTTGATTCATAACACCATAACCAATCTGAATAATCGGGGGATTACTTCTGGTTTTGCATTTCTCGATCGCAGCGCCGGATTTGGAATTGTTCAGCATCTGATTGATTATGAACAGGGCGATACCTATGGTCGTGTATTTCTTGTCGGATTATGTAACACCCTTTTGGTTTCGGCGCTGTGTATTGTTTTCGCCTCTTTCCTGGGCTTCTTTCTCGGTCTGGCTCGTCTTTCTGACAATTGGTTATTGCGCAAAATATCTACGGTTTATATCGAGACATTTCGTAATATTCCACCGCTATTGCAAATTTTCTTTTGGTATTTTGCCGTATTGCGTAATTTGCCCGGCCCCAGGCAAGCAGTAGAGGCTTTTGAGTTGGTTTTTCTAAGCAACCGCGGCTTGTATATCCCTGCGCCACAGATGGGAGAAGGTATTACAGGCTTTATACTCGCGCTTCTGATTGCCATTGCCCTCTCAGTTGGCCTGTATCGTTACAATAAAGCACACCAGCTTAAAACCGGACAATTACGCCGATCCTGGCCCACCATTATCATCATGTTGATTGCGCTGCCACTGATCGCTCACTGGGTAGTCGGTCCTGCGCTGTACTGGGATATTCCGCAATTGCGGGGCTTTAACTTCCGCGGCGGCATGGTGCTTATTCCCGAACTGGCGGCATTAACACTGGCTCTGTCGGTTTATACTTCGGCATTTATTGCTGAAATTATACGGGCTGGCATTCAGGCTGTGCCTCACGGTCAGCATGAAGCCGCTCGTTCATTAGGTCTGCCGAATCCGGTCACTCTTCGCCAGGTTATTATCCCTCAGGCGCTGCGGGTCATTATTCCGCCGCTCACCAGCCAGTATCTGAATATTGTTAAAAACTCATCGCTGGCGGCGGCAATCGGTTATCCAGATATGGTTTCTCTTTTCGCGGGAACGGTGCTTAATCAGACCGGTCAGGCAATAGAAACTATTGCCATCACAATGTCAGTTTATTTGATTATCAGTCTCATCATTTCTCTGCTGATGAATATCTACAATCGCCGCATTGCGCTGATTGAGCGTTAAGGATCGGGAATGACAAAAGCACTGCTGTCTCATCCTCCACGTCAGACCCGGGCCACATCGAATCAGGCCATCGTCTGGATACGGAAAAACTTATTTTCAAGCTGGTCTAATAGTCTACTGACGATTGTCTGTATCTGGTTGATGTGGGAACTGATCCCGCCATTAGTTAACTGGGCGTTATTACAGGCAAACTGGGTGGGAACAACTCGTTCTGACTGTACAAAAGCAGGTGCATGCTGGGTATTTATTCATCAGCGCTTTGGACAGTTTATGTATGGGCTTTATCCGCACGATCAGCGCTGGCGTATTAATCTGGCTCTCATCATCGGTCTGATTTCTATTGCAGTGATGTTCTGGAAGGGTATGCCGCATCGAGGGCGTTATATTGCAACCTGGGCAATCGTTTATCCGCTGATCGTCTGGTTTTTATTGTATGGCGGATTTGCCGGACTGGAGCGCGTGGAAACCCGTGTCTGGGGTGGCCTGACGTTAACGCTTATCATCGCCTCGGTGGGTATCGCCGGAGCGTTACCATTAGGGATACTACTGGCGCTTGGGCGACGATCTACTATGCCGGTGGTGCGGATCTTATCCGTCATTTTTATTGAGTTCTGGCGCGGTGTGCCGCTGATCACGGTCCTCTTTATGTCATCAGTTATGTTGCCGCTGTTTATGGCAGAGGGCACCAGTATTGACAAGCTAATCCGTGCCCTGGTAGGAGTCATTTTGTTCCAGTCTGCCTATGTAGCAGAAGTCGTGCGCGGTGGTTTGCAGGCATTGCCGAAAGGGCAATATGAAGCTGCTGAATCGCTGGCGCTCGGCTACTGGAAAACACAGGCGCTGGTCATTATGCCTCAGGCGCTAAAGCTGGTTATCCCGGGCCTCGTGAATACGATTATCGCGCTGTTTAAGGATACCAGCCTGGTGATCATCATCGGTTTGTTCGATCTGTTTAGCAGCGTACAGCAGGCTACTGTCGATCCCGCCTGGCTCGGAATGTCGACAGAAGGATATGTTTTTGCCGCCATGATCTATTGGATCTTTTGTTTCAGCATGTCGCGCTATAGCCAACATCTGGAGAAGCGCTTTAATACCGGGCGTACACCGCACTGAGGATTTTATGAATCAAATTATAATGCAACCTGCCGACGCGATGATCACGCTGGATAATGTCAACAAATGGTACGGTCAGTTTCACGTCTTAAAAGATATCAATTTGAAGGTGAAACAGGGAGAACGTATTGTCCTCTGTGGTCCTTCTGGATCGGGAAAATCAACAACCATTCGCTGTATTAACCACCTGGAGGAACATCAGCAGGGCAGGATTGTTGTCGATGGCATAGAGTTGAATGACGATATTCGTAATATCGAAAAAGTACGTCAGGAAGTCGGGATGGTATTTCAGCACTTTAATCTTTTCCCACACTTAACTGTGCTGCAAAACTGTACGCTGGCACCAATATGGGTACGTAAGATCCCCAAAAAAGAAGCGGAAGCCCTGGCTATGCATTATCTGGAGCGCGTGAGAATTGCCGAGCATGCGCATAAATTTCCTGGCCAGATCTCGGGTGGCCAGCAGCAGCGCGTGGCGATTGCGCGTTCTCTGTGTATGAAACCCAAGATAATGCTGTTTGATGAGCCGACATCTGCACTCGATCCTGAAATGGTTAAAGAAGTTCTCGATACCATGATTGGTCTGGCACAGTCAGGTATGACTATGCTGTGCGTAACGCATGAAATGGGCTTTGCGCGTACTGTAGCGGATCGGGTGATATTCATGGATCGCGGAGAAATTGTTGAGCAGGCAGCGCCAGATGAATTTTTTGCCCACCCTAAATCTGAGCGCACCCGCGCATTTTTATCGCAGGTTATTCATTAATTACGGTATCGCCCGGTATAACTTTCTTTACCGG
>Ga0302347_1000790_pt1 | contig 44521 bp, 40 predicted proteins | sample PhyWR1_FD_202178 | JGI IMG/M metagenome (GOLD analysis project Ga0302347, IMG submission 202178) | Leaf surface microbial communities from wheat plants in UC Gill Tract Community Farm, Albany, California, United States - DLSL W.R1 (v2)... | ecosystem: Host-associated > Plants > Phyllosphere >... | reverse complement strand
CTTTGTAACGCATCGTCAGCCTTCTTCAGGCTGTACAACGTGTGTAAATCGCTGGTGACGAAAACACTCCTTGAACCACCTGCCGCACTGCCTTCGTCACAGCTACTGCATCAGTGCATGAGTCATAGTGGTCTTAGCAGAAACCTTGCCATGTCTGGAAAAATCAATAATTACAGCGATTTAGCTGACGTTGATGGCTTTTTGCCTGATTTTCAGGGGTATTTGTGCTCGAAGATGGTGCGCGACAGGCGTGGGTCATGCGCGAAAAATGTGCAGAAAGCCATCGGCATTTAGCCCCGAGACCCCGTGATACACTCGCCACCATCAGTTTTAAGGACCTTATCCATGCTCGCGCCCAAAGATTTTCTCGACGCCCTTGGCGGCCATGCTTCACGTTTGTTCAGTGGCGAAACCGCGCTGCCGCGCAACGAAATCGAAAGCCAGTTCAAAGCCTTGCTGCAAAGCGGTTTCAGCAAACTGGACCTGGTCAGCCGCGAAGAGTTCGACAGCCAGATGGTGGTCCTGGCCCGTACCCGCGCCCGCCTTGAAAGCCTGGAAGCCAAAGTGGCCGAACTGGAAGCCAGGTTGTTGCCGCCAAGCGAGTAACGCTCAAAGGCGGTGCATTCACCTATCTGAACAAGGACGTTTTTGTATGCTGGTGATGAACCCGCTGGTGCCCGAGATGATCGTCTCGGATCTTTCACGCAGTCTGCACTTTTACTGTGAAGTGCTCGGTTTCAGGATCGAGTACCAACGGCCCGAGCATCTTTTTGCGTTTCTGTCGTTCCATGGCAGCCAGTTGATGCTGGAACAGGATGACCTTGAAGAGTCCTCCTGGCGGGTCGGGCCGCTGGAGCCGCCATTGGGTCGGGGCATGAACCTGTCGATCAAATGCCCGGATGCCCAAGGCCTGATCGAGCGCCTTGAAACCGCTGGGCACACTCTGCGCAAACCCCTGGAAGAGCGCTGGTACCGTAGCAACGATGTGCTGTTTGGCGAGCGTAACTTTTTGCTGCTCGACCCCGATGGCTACTTGTTGCGTTTTGCCGAGGGTCTGGGGACCAAAGCGTTGGAGCTGTGAGTCAGGCGCAGCGGTGAAGGGGGGCCACCTGCTCGCGAATCTCTGCACCGCGTTCGATTTCCGCCTTGCGCAGGTCGTAAGTGGTTTGCAGGTTCAGCCAGAACTCTGGCGTGGTCGCCAGGCGAATTGACAGCCGCAATGCCATATCGGCACTGACGCCACGGCGCTGCCGCACGATATCGTTCACCGTCGGCGTGGACACTCCGAGCGCTCTAGCCAAAGCCGCGGACGACAGGTTCAGGGGCTCAAGGTATTCTTCCTTGAGGATTTCACCCGGATGAACCGGACGCATGCCGTTCTTGATCATGATGACCTCAGTGGTAATCGACGAATTCTACAGCTTCAGGGCCTTTTTCACCCCAGATAAAGCAGATTCGCCATTGTCCGTTGATACGAATGCTGTGTTGGCCTTTGCGTGTTCCGCTGAGAGACTCCAGGCGGTTGCCGGGGGGGGAGCCTAAATCTGTCAGCACGCTTGCCGCGTCGAGCATGGTTAGTTTTCGTTCAATCACATTGAGAATGTCTGGCCATAAGCGCGTTTTGCCGCTTCGATACAGATGTTCTGTGCGGTTACATTTAAAGCTCATTATCATAATTAATGCATAACGTTATTGGTTAATAATAGGGTCTTAAGGTTTTTTTGCAACCCCACTTTGGCAGCTCGCATGCCGTGTTCCCATGCCCGTTAACATCCCGTATCCATTCCATGCCTGCCCTTGGCTGCTGATTCGCGCAACATGGTTTTTTTGCAAACTCAAGGAATGAGTGATGGCTCTGGCGATTGTTTACAGCCGTGCCCAGGTCGGTGTCGAAGCCCCTGCCGTTACGGTCGAAGCGCATCTGGCCAATGGCTTGCCAGCGTTGACCCTGGTCGGTTTGCCCGAAACAGCGGTGAAGGAAAGTAAAGACCGGGTGCGCAGCGCAATCATCAATTCCGGGCTGGATTTTCCGGCCCGGCGGATCACCCTTAACCTCGCGCCAGCCGATCTGCCCAAGGACGGCGGGCGTTTTGATGTGGCCATTGCCCTAGGCATTTTGGCGGCCAGCGGGCAGCTCCCGGCTGTGGTGCTGGAGCAAGTGGAGTGTTTGGGCGAACTGGCGTTATCGGGGGCAATCAGGCCAGTGCAGGGCGTATTGCCTGCTGCCCTGGCGGCACGGGCAGCGGGTCGAGCGCTGGTGGTACCTCTGGCCAATGCCGAGGAAGCCAGCCTGGCCTCAGGGTTGACGGTGATCGCGGCCGAGCACCTGTTGCAGGTGGTGGCCCATTTCGCCGGTCGCGCAGTGATTGAGCCGTATGTCGCCAGCGGCTTGCTGCATATCAGCAAACCCTATCCCGACCTGAGCGATGTCCAGGGGCAGCTTTCGGCCAAGCGGGCGTTGTTGGTCGCCGCCGCTGGCAGCCACAATTTGTTGCTTAGCGGGCCACCCGGCACCGGTAAAACCTTGCTCGCCAGCCGCCTGCCCGGTTTGTTGCCACCGCTTGATGAGCAAGAAGCGCTGGAGGTTGCCGCCATTCAATCGGTGGCCAGCCATGTACCACTGAACTGCTGGCCGCAGCGGCCGTTTCGCCAACCGCACCATTCGGCCTCAGGCCCGGCACTGGTGGGCGGTGGCTCGAAACCCCGGCCCGGTGAAATCACCCTGGCCCATCACGGCGTTTTGTTTCTCGATGAGCTTCCCGAGTTCGACCGCAAGGTTCTGGAAGTCTTGAGAGAGCCCATGGAGTCCGGCTTTATCGTGATCGCGCGGGCGAGGGATCGAATGCGCTTTCCGGCACGCTTCCAGCTGGTCGCGGCGATGAATCCCTGTCCCTGTGGATATCTTGGCGAACCTACGGGGCGCTGCCGCTGCACACCGGAGCAAACCCAGCGCTACCGCAACAAGCTTTCTGGCCCGTTGCTCGATCGCATTGACCTGCACCTGACCGTGGCTCGGGAAACCACCTTACTCAACCCTCTCCCTCAGGACGGTGACAACACGGCCAAGGCTGCGGCATGGGTGGCCATTGCGCGCGGGCGGCAATTGCAGCGCCAGGGCTGCGCCAATGCCTTTCTCGATTTGCCCGGCGTACGCAGCCATTGTCAGTTGAGCGCGGTAGACAACGCCTGGCTGGAAAACGCCTGTGAACGGATGACGTTGTCATTACGCGCGGCGCATCGCTTACTGAAAGTTGCGCGCACGCTGGCAGATCTGGACGGTGATGAATGTATCGCGCGGCGGCACTTGGCAGAGGCGTTACAGTATCGGCCGGCGGGAGGGTGAGGGATGACGTTGACACTCTATATGCAGTTTTTTCTTGGGTAGTGCCGGGCTGATAAAGCGTTTGGCTACTATCCACATTCATTCGGCGCTGTCTTGCCCCCGCCGCGTCACAAAAATGACACCCATCAGCCAATGGTTAATTGACGGCGATGTCTATTAGCCATTACTGTCGCACGCTTATCAAGGAAGCGGTTCGGGTTTAAGTCCGGGTTTAACCGCGCGAACTTAAAAAACGGAGAACGGATGCGCGGCGCACTTCTACGCAGTGGCAAAAGCGGTGATTTCACAGCACTTGGCGAAACCGGGCAGCCGGTTTACCGGGCGGCACTGCAATTGCGTGAAGCCATTGCGCGCAATAATCCTGAGATGGCCCAGCATCTGGCCATTGCGCAAAGTGATGAGCAGGGCAATAACATTGACTGGTACAGCGAGCTGCCAGGCGATGTGATCCCCTGGTGCAGTGCCACCCCGCAAGAGCGGGCCAACGCGCTCGTTGAGCTGGAAAAACTCCAGGCCGATCTCAACCAGTTGAGCGCCACTTACCTGGCCCCGAATCCTAACGGTAAACCGTCGGTCGACCGCACCGTCTTCGGCAAATTGCTGACACACGTGCTGCCCTTTCCGGATGAAAACTACGTTTATCTGGTCAACGGCAAACCAGTCCTGACGTTCTGGGGTTTTCGCCGCCCTGGCGCCGATCACAACGCAGACCCGCTGCATTGCCTGCGCCCACAACCCGCGCCCGTGACCCCCGCGCCAGTCATCGCGCCAATTGCCGAGCCGGTGCCGCCTGCGCCTGTGCCTGCACCGTTGCCGGTGGTTGCGCGCCCTTGGTGGCGCCGTTGGTGGTGGCTGTTGCTGCTGCTTTTACTGCTGCTGTTGCTGTTGTTCGGCTTGCGCGGTTGTGGGCCACAGTTGGGCTTGACGCTGCCGACCTGGCCCAACGTTGACCCCAAGCCGGATGTGACCGAGCCTTACCCCGATGCCGATTGGAAATTGCCCAACGCCGACGGCTCGACGACGGTGCCCGGCAATGGCCAAGGCACGTCGACCACGCAATTGCCGACTACCGGCACAGGCGCGCCCCTGCCACCTGACGCACAGCCGGATCAGACGCCTGCGACTGAGCCACAACCCGAGCCTGATAGCGCGCAGCCACCGGTGCCCGATGAGTCGCCTGCGCCGGACGGGGGCGAACACCCCGACACAACCCCGCCTGAACCGCCACAGATCCCGCAAGAGCCGCAGCCCGCGCCAGGGCCAACGCCGCAGGTACCGGGCGAGCCTCTGACCATTCCGGCGGACACCCCCGACGGCCAGGCGGACTTCCTGAACGGGCATTACCGTGCGGGTGCAGGTATTCAAGACAAAAACACCGGCAAGTCACTGCGCCTTGAGTATCAATTCAAGGATGGCAAAGGCGAGGTGATTGTGCGCAAGGCCAATGGCATCAACTGCACCGGCCCGGTGTCCGCCGCCATGCAGAGTGGCAGCCTGGCGATCACCAGCCAGGGCCAGGCGGCGTGCAGCGATGGCAGCAGTTACGACATGCCGCAAGTCGATTGCCGTCAGGGTGCGCAGAGCATTGCTGACTGCACCGGCGTTTATGAAGACAAAAAATTCCCCATCTCCATGCGCCAGACGGGCGAATAATGACTGGAAGACTCTGACATGCTGCCTCAAGTTACCCAATTTGAAGACACCGTCATCCTTGTGGGTGACACCGGCATCCAGTTCATGGATTTCGCCCTGCGTCTGGACCCGCGCAAGTTGCCTGCGGGCGACTTTGCGCCGCTGACCAACGGCTTGCTGTGCCGCCTTGAAGAAGGCGAGCGCAATGGCATGACTAGCTACTTTTACGAAAGTGAGCCAGGCAAAACCGTTGAAGCACGCAGCACGCTCAACATCGGCATGGAGGCCAGCCTCAAGCTGTTTGACGGGCTTTGGCTGCCACTGCCGGTGTTCCGTCATCGTCCGCCGTTCAGCTTTGACCAAGGCCCGATCAACTGGTCGCGGATGCGCCTGGTACGGCTGGCCGAGCCGGACATCGATGGCAACACCCATCGCCTGACCGTTGCGTTCGACACCCGCACGCGCACGGAGAAAGAGAACAAGGGCTGCCTCTACCTGGGGCCGATGGACTCCGATGCCAGCTCCGGCGTGTCATTCAAACTGGCCTGCAAACCGCAACAGGCGCGCTGGTTTCTGGACCAGATCTGGGTCAAGGAGTGGCTGCTGGAGGTCTTCAAGGAAGGCCATCCCAAAACCCCGCGCGAGGAGCTGGACAAGGACATCAAGGAGGGCCACCCCGAAGCCCACTACTTGAACCTGCTCAGCCTGTTTATGGAGCCGTGCACCACGCGGGACAGCACCACCCCGGCGCCGCAAGTCAAACTGCCGGAAATGAAAATCGTGGCCAGCCACGGCAGTGGCGTCACGCCGCCGATTCCGGTCGATTTGGTGCTCGATGTCGGCAACTCGCGCACCTGCGGGATCTTGATCGAGAACCACGGCCAGTCCGGCTCCGGGCTTAAAGACAATTACGTGCTTGAACTGCGGGACTTGATGACCCCCGAGCACGTGTACAACGATGCCTTCGAAAGCCGCGTCGAGTTCGCCCAGGCCGCCTTCGGCAAGGACGAAAGCTCGACCAAAAGTGGTCGCGCCGATGCCTTCCAATGGCCGACGATGGCGCGCGTGGGTCGCGAAGCAGGCCGTCTGGCCAGCCGCCGTCGCGGGACCGAAGGCTCCACCGGGCTGTCCAGCCCCAAGCGCTATCTGTGGGACGAAAACCCCTACGATCACGGCTGGCGTTTCAGTCACGCCTACGTCAAAACCGATAAAGAGCCGTTTGCCACCGCACCGCCCTTTTCGCTGTTAATCAACGAAACCGGCGACGCGCTGCACAGTTTTGAGTGGATGGAGCTGCCGGTATTCGTCCCGCGCTATTCGCGCAGCTCACTGATGACCTTCATGCTCGCCGAAGTGCTGACGCATGCGCTGATGCAAATCAACAGCCCCGCGCAGCGTTCGCGCCAAGGCCATACCCGTGTGCCGCGCCGCCTGAACAGCATCACCCTGACCGTGCCGCCAGGCATGCCGCAAGCCGAGCGCAGCATCCTCGAAAAACGCATGCGCCACGCCATTGGCCTGGTGTGGAAAGCGCTGGGCTGGCAGGTCGACAAAAAAGACCCGTTCGATCACGACTCGGCCCCGGCCACCACCCCGCTGCCCAACGTGCGCGTGGAATGGGACGAGGCATCGTGCGGGCAGTTGGTGTACCTCTACACCGAAGTGAACGAAAACTTTGCCGGTCACCCGGAAGAATTCTTCGATGCCATTTCACGCCCCGGCAAGACCGACCGTGAACGCATCACGCTGGCCACCATCGACATTGGTGGCGGCACCACCGACCTGGTGATCACCGACTACCGCCTCGACCGTGCTGGCAATGCCACCAGCGGCAGCAACGTGCACATCGTGCCGGAGCAGCGCTTCCGTGACGGCTTCAAGGTGGCGGGCGATGACATCCTGCTGGACGTAATTCAAGACTTCATCCTGCCCAGCTTCGACAGTGCCTTGCTGCACGCCGGGGTTAACGTGCCTGCCTCATTGATGTCGCGTTTGTGCGGCGCCGAGTCGGGCAGCGCGCAAGACCAGGTGCTGCGCCAGCAACTGAACCTGCAAGTGTTCACCCCGCTGGCGCTGGAGCTGTTACGCCGCTACGAGCTGTTCAACCCCGAGTTCGCCGGGGCCGCCACCGACCACACGTACCTGGAGTTGCTGGGCAACGAGACCGTGAGCAGCAACGTGCTGGACTATGTGAATAGCGCCGTGCGCCGTGAGCTGGGGATGCAGACCGATTTCGATCTGCTCAAAACCGCCATCACATTCGACCTGCAAGCCCTGCATGTGGCGTTCACCAGTGGGCGCATCAACATCACCAAAATCTTGTCCGGGCTGTGCGAAGTCATCGCCCATTACCCGTGCGACATGCTGCTGCTGACCGGGCGCCCTTCGCGCCTGCCGGGCATTCAGGCGTTTATCCGCAAAATGCTGCCGCTGCCGCCGGGGCGCATTCTGGCGTTGCAAAACTACCGCACCGGCAACTGGTACCCGTTCCATAAAAACGGCTTGATCGACGACCCGAAAAGCACCGCTTCGGTGGGCGCCATGCTGTGCCTGCTGTGCGCCAACCACAGCGTGCAGAACTTCTATTTCCGCACCTCGGCGCTCAAGCCGTACTCGACCATCAAGCACATCGGCAAGATCGACCAGGCCAACATCATCATCGACTCGGACGTGCTGTACCGCGACCTGACCTCGGACAACGGCCGCATCGCGCTGCCTGAAATCGGCGAAGGGCTGGACGCCCGCCCACCGGCGCTGCAAATGCGCGGTGACATGCGCCTGGGCTTTCGCCAGTTGGCCGCCGAGCGTTGGTCTGCCACACCGCTGTACACCTTGAACTTCACCCCGCAGGGGCGCCAGCGCTTTACCGAAGCCAAGTCTGAGAACAACGAAATGCCCGTGGTCAACGTGTACTTCAAGGTCCTCGAAGCCACCGAGAAGATGAAGCGCCAAGGGCAACTGAGCGACCTGCTGGTGATCGACCAGGTGGAGTCCAACACGGACAAAACCTTCAGCAAAAAAGACCTCTCGCTGCAACTCAACACCACCTTGGTCGAGGGCTTGAGCGGCAACAAATATTGGCTGGACAGCGGGAGCGTAAAACGCAAATGAGTAACCAGACCCCAGAACAAATCGCCCTCACCCACGGCTGGAACGCAGTCTACAACGGAGCCGGTCAGGCCCTTGAGTGGGTCGACAAAACCCGCGTCACCGCGCCCAAGCTGGAGCGCGATGCCTACGACTTGAAGCTGGGTTTGTATCAGGCGCGCAACCTGGCGCGCAACCTGGGGCGCGTGGCAGGCACACCGATGACCACCGGTTTTTTCGGCCTGTCGCAAGCGGGCAAGTCGTACCTGATTTCGGCGCTGGCAGCCGGTGCCAATGGCGCACTCGAAACTAAGTTCGGTGAAGAGCGCCTGGACTTCATTCAAGACATCAACCCCAGTGGCGGCGGTACCGAAGCCACGGGTCTGGTGACGCGTTTCAGCCGTTTGGCCAAGCCCAGTGAAGACCCCGCTTATCCGGTTGAGCTCAAGTTGTTCCGTGAAGTCGAGCTGGCCAAGATCTTTGGCAATACCTGGTTCAAGGACTTCGATCAGGAAAAAATCGCCTTCGAGATCGACGAGGCGATGGTGCGCCAGGTGTTGCAGCCTTTTGAAGGCCGTGAGTCAGGCCCGGTTCAGTCGGGTTTCAGCGCCGAAGACGTCGTCTCGCTGATGGATTACCTGAACCAGAGTTTTGAAAAATCACTGAAAATTCTGACTCACCACTATTGGCCCAAAGTGATCGAACTGGCGCCGCGCCTGACGGCACAAGAGCGCGGCGAAGTGTTCTCGATCCTGTGGGGCAAGCAAGACGGCCTGACCCAGGTTTACCAACAGTTGGGCGCCTCGCTCAATCGCTTGGGCATGCCCGACACGGTGTTCGCGCCGCTGTCGGTGCTGGCTGAGCGGGTCGGTACCGAATACGACCGCCGCAACAGCATCATGAACGTCGACATTCTGGAGCGTTATGGCTCGGCCATTGACGTGCCCGTGTCGGTGCGCCCGTGGATCGACGGAAAATTGCACAACGCCAGCAGCATTTCACTGGTGCAATTGGCGGCGCTGACGGCCGAAATGACCTTCCGCCTGATCGAAGTGCCCGCTGCCCAGATCGTTGAACAAATGGACCTGCTGGACTTCCCCGGTTATCGCGGGCGGTTGAACGTGACGTCCATCGCCAAAGAAAGCGGTCAGACCAACTCCATCTCCCAGTTGATTCGTCGCGGCAAGGTGGCGTACCTGTTCGAGCGTTATGTCGAAGATCAGGAAATGAACGCATTGGTGATCTGCACCAACAGCACCAAGCAGAGCGACGTCAACGATGTCGGCCCGGTGCTGACGCGCTGGATCAACGCCACACAGGGCGACACCCCGCAAGAACGCGGTGGCCGTGCCACGGGCCTGATCTGGACCCTGACCATGTTCGACCTGTGCATCTCCCAGTCGCTGAACAAGCAGTCGCGACTGGCGCTGGAGGAAGAGTGGGACGGCATGATGACGCGCACCATGCTGGAGCGCTTCAAGGACTACCCGTGGATGTCGAACTGGCAAGCTTCGCAGCCGTTCAACAACACGTATCTGGTGCGCAAGCCGCGTCATCAGACGGCCTTCATCGGGCGCACCGACGGCAGCGAAACTCACTTCACCGACGACAGCCACGACACGCTGGAGATGATGGCCAGCACCTTTGTCGAGCGGCCCACGGTCAAGAAACACATCAAGGATGCGCAGCAGGCATGGGATGCCATGCTCACCCTCGACGATGGCGGTATCACCCGTTTCAGCGAGAGCTTCACGGCGCTGGCCAGCGTGGACTTCAAGCTCAAGCGCATCCGTGAACAGCTCGATAAAGTCTTGAACGGCAAAGCCAAAAACACCTTGAGCAGCCTGTACGTGGCAGATGGCGCCGACATGGTGGCGATCAAACGTGCGCAGGCGCAGATGATTCTGGGCCAGCTCAAGCGCCGGGGTTCGGCGTTGGGCGAGTTGATCAACGCGTTGCAACTGCCCAGCGAGGAGATTCGCGAGCTGTACCTCAACGGCGTGTACGAAGAAGACTCCGACGCCGCGCCCGGTGACACCGCGCAGGACGGCACCCAGCAGTCCATCGTTTATGCCTCCAGCAACGAATTCGATTTTGGCAATGACTTTGGCGACTTGTCGCTGGACTTCGATGCGGCGCCCAGCGCGCCGGTACAAGCCACCACTGCGGCCCCGGCGCTGCAAAGCAATGAGCACAAGTTTGCCCGTGCGGTGTTTCGCAACTGGGTGACCTACCTGCGGGCAGTGCCTGAGCGCGACGGCCTGATGCGCGCCCTGGAGCTGGATAAAGCGTCGATTGAGGCGCTGATTCAAGAGTTGATCGTCAGTGGCGATCGCCTTGGCCTGCAAGACCAGTTGATCAGCGTCGTGCTCAAGCGCGCGCAAAGCGGCTCGCGCCGCGACCAAATGGTTGAACGCCAGGTGCTCGAAGTGCAGCGCGTGCTCAGCGACTTTGTGGCGTGGTTCGGCTACACCGCCGCGCCGGTCGAGACGCGGCCAAAAAGCCATGCAGGCAACCGTGAAGCGCTGTTTTCGTTCTACGGCGACGTCGCCCGCGATGCCTTGCCGCAACTGCCGGCGCAGCCGATCAATCAGGCGCAGCAGTTCCTCGGCGATTGGTTGTCCGGTGTGGCTTACATCACCATGGACAACGCCAGCCACGGCACCGGCAGCGAAATTACCCCTGAACAAAATGAACGCCTGGGCCACGTGCTCACCGCGTTTGAAGCGAGATAAGACATGTCAATTTTCGTCGAGCTGGTCACCCTGCAACCCCACATTGCCGGTCAGGGATGCCTGATCGTCAAGAACTGGACCGGTGGCCACGAGCGTCTGGAGTTCTCTATCCAGCGCAATCAGGACGGCTACTTCCTGCAAGGCGACCAGCACTGGAGCAACAGCCAGTACTGGTTCAAGGTCGCGCATTTCAGCGCCGCCGCCAACGGCGACGAGCTGGAAACCGTGGTCGGCCCGCAGTTGGTCGACCCGTTGCTCGACGTGGGCGGCATGGCCACGTTTCGTATTGTCTTGCGCGAGCAAGGCGGCGAGGGGCATACCGAAGTCGGCATGTTAAGCCCTGCGCCCAACCTGCAATCGTCCGTCGCGGCCAGTGATGAAAAACAGGTTGCGCACGAAGACACCGGTCAGTTGAAAACGCCGGTGTCGCCACCGGCAGTGGTTACGCCAGAACCTGAGCCAGTCCCTGAACCGGTCGTGGAACCCGTGGCGCCTGAACCTGTGCCAGCGCCACCCCCTGCGCCAGCGGCGGCCAAAAAGAAAGGCTGGCTGATTGCATTGATCATCGCCGTGCTGGTGCTGGCGGCTATCGCCGTGGGTGCCTGGTTTTGGCTGAACAAAACGCCGGCAGTGGATGCACCGACGGGCGACAAAACACAGATGCCAGAACCCAAGCCCGAGCCGCCTTCCGGTGACCAGGCCTGCACCCTGGACAGCATGACTACCCTGCCTGAGCTGGCCTTCGTGCAGGCATGCATCAAGCAAGCACCGGGCAGCGCCGAGCTGCTGGAAATCATCAACGTGGCCAAGGCCAACAACCACTGCGGCGTGGCCCAGCGTTTGTACGCCAACCGTGCGCAAGCGGGTGATCTGCAAATCGCCGCCGCGTATGCCCACGAATACGACCCGAAATTCCATCAGGCCAGCACCTGCTTCGCCGAGCCGGACAAAGCCACGGCTGCGTACTGGTACGAAACCATCCTCAGCCAGGAGCCTGAGAATGCCGAAGCCAAGGCCCGTTTTGAGGAATTGAAGCCATGAGCCGTTTCGCACTGGCAACCGGTGCCTTGCTGGCGTTGTGCATGGGCAGCTCGCTGGCCCACGCTGACGACAAGCCGCTGATTCAGGAAGGCAAGAAAACCCTGTTTCAGCGCGTGCTGACCACGCCGGGCTGCAAGCTCAGTAGCAGCGCCGGTGGCGATGCCGGTGCCGCGCAGCCGACCTTCAGCCGCTTTTACGTGTACGAACGTGCGCAAGCGGCGAATGCTGAATGGCTTAAGGTCGGCCCCGACAGTTACGGTAAAACCATCGGCTGGTTGCCCGCCAGTTGCACCACCGACTGGAAGATGCAGCTCACGCTGGCCTTCACCAACCCTGCCAACCGCGACCGGCTGATGTTCTTCAAAGAGCGCGCCACACTCGAAGGCATCCTCGACGCGCCGGACCCGGTCAGCAAAGTGGCGCCGCTGCGCGCCAAACTCAAGCAAGGCACGCAGGCCCCGGGCGTATTGGCTCAAGAGCCGGAGTACTTCGTTGACCTGCACAAGCAGTTCTACCTGCTGCCGGTGCTCAGCGGCGAAGAAGTCATGACCGAAGAAGGCTTTCGCACGCGGCTGCTCAACGTAGCGTCGGTGAGTAAAGCAGATGAAAAACCGGTGCAGACCGCCGCGGCCAATGCGCCCGATGCAGGCGCGGTCAAAACCAGCCAGTTGAAGGAATTCAGCGCGGCGGTGGTGTTCGTCATCGACTCCACCATCTCGATGGACCCCTACATCGACCGTACTCGCGAAGCGATCCGCAAGGTCTACAAGCAGATCGAAAGCGAGAACCTGGGCAATCAGGTCAAGTTCGGTCTGGTCGCGTTTCGCTCCAGTACCCAGGCGGTTCCGGGGCTTGAGTACGTGACCAAAATGTACGCTGACCCGAACAAGGTCACTGGCAGTGACGACTTTTTGGCCAAGGTGGCTGACCTCAAACAAGCCAAGGTCTCCAGTAAAAGTTTCGATGAAGACTCCTATGCGGGTGTGATGCACAGCATCGAGAAGGTGGACTGGTCGCAGTTCGGCGCCCGTTATGTGGTGCTGATCACCGACGCCGGTGCCCTTGAAGGGGACGACAAACTCAGCAGCACCGGCTTCAGTGCCGACCAGGTGCGGCTTGAAGCGGCCAACCCCGGCGTGGCAATTTACACCCTGCACCTGAAAACCCCGGCCGGTATCAAAGACCACGGCAAAGCCGAGGCGCAGTACCAGAACCTGTCGACTTACCCCGGCACCAACACCTCGCTGTACTACCCGGTCAACGCCGGTGATGTGCAAGCGTTTGGGCAGAAAGTCGATGCGCTGGCAGGCGCGATTACCGCGCAGGTGAAAGCGGCTTACATGGGCGAGGATGCCATCGGCAGCGCGCTGAATGCCAAGCAGGACGTAGCGGCCAAGAAAGACCCGGCAGAACAGAAAATGCTCGATGACGCGGCTCTGATTGGCCACGCCATGCAGCTGGCATATCTGGGCGAAAAAACCAACAGCAAGGCCCCGCCGGTGTTTCAGGCGTGGATCACCGACCGTGACCTGATCAAGCAAAACATCCCCACCACCGATGTGCGGGTGTTGCTGACCAAGGCCCAGCTCAGTGACTTGAGCGACGTGATGAAACAGATCCTGGACGCTGCCAACGAAGGCTTGATCTCCCCGACCGAGATGTTTGAACGCCTGCGTTCGGTGGCTGCGACCATGGGCGCCGACCCCAATCAACTCAAGCAAAACGGCAACGCCAAACTGGCGGACATGGGCGTGCTCGGTGAGTACCTCGAAGACCTGCCGTATCAGAGCGAAGTGCTCAACCTGGACGAAGAAACCTGGAAGAGCTGGGACGGTCTGGCGCAAGAGCGCTTCATTCGTAACCTGAGCACCAAGCTGCGCCACTACCAGCGTTACAACGCAGACGTAGACCGCTGGGTGGCCCTGGCCAAAGACAGCGATGCACGGGACAACGTGTACCCGGTGCCGCTGGAAATGATGCCGTAACTGCCCATGCTCGATATTCAGGACATGCTGGTGCGCCGTGGCAGCGGCGCGCAGGCGCACAGCGTGCGCTTGCCGACGTTGCAGGTGAAGGCCGGAGAAATACTGGCCATCACTGGCGAAAGCGGCTGTGGCAAAAGCACTTTGCTCGAAGCCATCGGCCTGTTGCTGCAACCGGTTGAACTGGGGCGTTTTCGCCTCGGTCCGCCGGGTGCTGCGCTGGACATCGCGCAGATGCTGGCCGCTGCCGACCAACCGGCGCTGTCGCGGGTGCGTTCGCGGCACTTGGGTTTCATTTTGCAAAGCGGCGGGCTGCTGCCGTTTTTGAGCGTGCGCGACAATATCAGCCTGCCCCGACGTTTGTTGGGCATGCCCGCTGACAGTGCGCAGGTCGATCGTGCAGTCCAGGCCCTGCGCCTGGACGGGTTGCTGGGTAAGTTGCCGCAAGCCTTGTCCATCGGTGAGCGCCAGCGCGTGGCGTGTGTGCGGGCCATCGCCCATGAACCGCAATTGCTGCTGGCTGACGAACCCACGGCTTCACTCGACCCGCACAGCGCCAGGCGCCTGTTTGAGTTGTTGCTCAGTCTGGTCAATGAGTTGGGCCTGAGCGCGCTGGTGGTGTCCCACGACTGGGCGCTGGTGCGCGACTTTGGCTTGCCGCGTCTGGGCGCGATCAACCGTCAGGGAGAAACACTGTTTGAAGCCATGGATTAGCCGCCTCGGCCTTCTCGGTACGCTGGCGGTCCAGGACCTCTGGCATGACCGCAAGGTGTCGTTCTGTATCGCCGCCTCGCTGGTGGCCGTGATCGCGCCGTTGTTGTTGCTGTTCGGCCTCAAGCACGGAGTGGTCAGCCAGTTGCAGAACGAACTGCTCAGCGACCCGCGCAACCTTGAAGTGAAAATGCTCAGCAGTGGTAATTACGACAGTGCCTGGATTGAGCGTTTACGCCAGCAACCGGAGGTCGGTTTTGCCATCGGCCAAACCCGCTCGCTCAATACCCAGGCTGACCTGTTGGTCGGGATGCAGCGCTTTGTCGAGAATGCCGAAATCATCCCGAGTGACGTGGGCGACCCGTTGCTCAACCTGGCGCAGATCCGCCTCGACGGCCAGCAAGTGATCCTCAGTGATCGCGCTGCACAACGCTTGCAGGCCAAGGTGGGTGACAGCGTGCGTTTGCGCGCCACCCGGCGTCTGGACGGAATCAATGAGCGTGGCGAGCTGAGTCTGCAAGTGGTCGCCATCCTCGACGCCGCACGCTTTGGCCGTGCCGCAGGGTTTGTGGCGCCGCCGTTGCTACTACAACTTGAGCGTTTTCGCGACGGCTACCAGGTGCCCGTGTTTGGCCTCGACACGGGTAAGCCGCTGGGTGACCTGCAACCGCTTTACGCCCGTGCCCGCGTGTATGCCCGAGATATTGACGGGGTTGCGCCGCTTGAGCGCTGGCTCAACCAGCAGAACATCGAAACCGCCAGCCGCCTGGCTGACATCGACAACGTTAAAGCCATCAACCACGTACTGGGCCTGATCTTCGGCGTGATTGCCGCGGCTGCGCTGATCGGCTGCATTGCCTCGATGATCGGCGCATTTCTGGCCAACATCGACCGCAAGCGCAAAAGCCTGGCCGTGTTGCGGTTGCTCGGTTTTACCAGCCCGGCGGTGGCCGGGTTCGTCATTGCCCAGGCGGTGTTTTTGAGCCTGGTAGGCTATGTCGGTGGTCTTGCTTTTTATGGGGTCGGCAGCCTGCTGTTCGACCACTTGCTCGGCAGCAGTCAGGCCACGGGCACCTTTGTTTGTCACATCACTGTCTGGCACGGGCTGGCAGCCCTGCTGATCGCTTTGTTGGTCGCAGCACTGGTCGCCATTATCGGCGCGCTACGGGCCATCAGCATCCAACCTGCGGAGAGTCTGCGTGAGCTATAAACGTGCTGTGTTGATCGCATCCCTGAGTTTTGGCTACCTGCTCAACGCCTCGGCGGCGGGCTGGGATGAGAAATATTACAACCCCGCACCTGACGCCAATGACGTGGTGTTGCCGATGCCATGCGACGGCGCGATGGTGTTTCGCAAGGTGTTTATCCCGGTCACTGGGCCGCTGGATGACTACCCGATCAACATTGGTCAAGACAGCCCGGAATGGGGTTACGTCGAGCAAAAACGCCCGTCGTTTATTGCCGGTAGTTTCACTGGTGCCAAGAGCGACAAGTCGCGTTATTACCTGATGGCCAAGTACGAGATGAGTCAGTTGCAGTACCAGGCGCTGACCGCCGAGACCTGCCCGGTACCCTCCAACAAGCTGCGTTTGCCGCAAGTGGCCGTGAGCTGGGTGCAGGCCATCGATGCCAGCGACAAGTACAACCTGTGGCTGCGCAAAAATGCGGCCGAGAAGCTGCCCAAGGAAGACGGTGCGTTGGGTTTTTTGCGCTTGCCGACTGAAACCGAATGGGAATTCGCCGCCCGTGGCGGGCTGGAAGTCGGTGCTGCCGAATTCAGCGATACTCGGTACCCGATGCCAGACGGCCTGAACGCCTACGAATGGTTTGGCGGTGCGCAATCGTCCAACGGCAAGTTGCAACTCACGGGCCTGCAAAAGCCCAACCCGCTGGGCCTGCACGACATGCTCGGCAATGCCGATGAAATGATGTTTGAACCGTTCCGGTTGAACAAACTCGACCGCCAGCACGGTCAGGCAGGCGGCTATGTGGTACGCGGCGGCAATTACCTGACTCCGCAAGCGGACCTGCGCACGGCGCTGCGCAAGGAAGAGCCTTACTACAACGCCGACGGCCAGGTTAAAAATAAAACCACCGGCCTGCGTCTGGTGCTGGTCTCGCCGACACTGACCTCACGCGAACGCGTGGGCAGCATCGAGAAGAGCTGGAAGAAACTCGGCACCGGGGCTCAAGAAGGCGAGCAGGGCAAAGACAAAGGCACTGTTCAAGAATTGAACAGCCTGGCGTCGGCGGTCGAAGACAAGGCCCTCAAAGAGAAACTGCAAGCCCTGGAAAACCAGCTGCGCGCCAGTAACCAGCAGCAAGAGGAAACCCGCGATCAGGCGATTCGTGCGAGCCTCAACCTGGGCGCCTTTTTGTGCACCAAGATGCTCGACGACGGCCAGTACCTGGACTTCCTGCAGAAAAACTACGCGCTTAATTGTGAGTCCGAAGACAAAGACCCCAGCTGCGATATGCGCAAGGCCAAGCTCGATGAGCAAAAAGACCGCCTGCACAAACTCAGCCGCTACTACGCCAGCAGCCTGGTGGAGTCAGCTGCTTTGTATGGTCAGCCGCTGCTGGAGCCGCAAGTGCCGGTGATGGAAGAAATCATCAGCCAGAACAAACAACTGCAAGAACTCAAACCTTACCTGCGCACCCACTGGGCGAACCAGAAGACCTATCTGCAAAAGCAGAAGATCGACACTGACGCCTGGCTGAAAAGCTGCAAGTCGGTCACCCAATAAGCCCAACACCTGCATCAACAAGGAGAAATACTATGACGCGCAGCCTGTGGACCTCATCCAAGCGACTGATCAGTTTTGTACTCACAGGCAGCCTGCTGCTGAGCGGTTGCGCCAGCACCGGCAGTGGCATGCTGGGCTCTGGAGCCCCGGCACCTGACCCGCGCCTGACCCAGGGCACCGATGCCGAGTTCTTCAGCAAGTCAGGTTATCAGGCCTGCGCCATGGGCGCGGGCGCTGCGGTGCTGACCTGCGCACTGAGCAATTCCGGTAACAAAGCAGTGTGCATGGTCGCTGCGGGTGTGGCTGCCTGTGGTGTGGCAATGGGTGCCAACTACTACGTGGATCAGCGCCGCAGCGAGTACGCCAACACCTCGCAGCGTTTGCAGAAGTACAGCAGCGACGTGCAGCTGGACACGCAAAAAGTTGTCACCCGCACGGCAACGGCGCAGCAAGTGATCAATGATGACAAGGCGCAGATCGCCCAGATCAAGCGCGACCTGGCCAGCAAAAAAATCGACAAGGCCCAGGCACAAAAGCAAGTGGCAAGCATCGACAGCAACATTGAGCAACTGCGCAGTGAAGTCAAAAACATGCAGACCAAAGTCACAGGTTACAGCGATGTGGTGAAAGTCGAGCGGGCCCAGGGCGACGCACCTGAGCTTAAGCAAATCGATGCCAACATCTCAAAAATGAACGAAAAAGTAGCCAGCCTGCAAAAAGAAGTCGATGGCTTGTACAGCCAGCGTTCCGCGATCACGTTGGGTTAAGACCATGAATGTACGATTGCTTCTGGGTTTTAGCGTCTTACTGGCCGTGTCTGGCTGCGCCACCCAACCGGGTGAATGTGATGCCAGCAACCGCGACGCAAGCTTGTTCACCAAAGTGAACTGCGACGCGGGCGGCGGTTACAGCGAGCAGATTCGTCAAAACGAAGCCGCCCTGGCCAAATCGCAGCAAGAAAATGCGATGTTCCACCAAGTCTACCAAGACATTGCTGCGCAACAGGCTGCCTCGCGCACCGACTTGCTCGCGCAGCAAAAATCCCAGGCCGCGTTGAACCAGTCGCTGAGCCAATTGCTCGGCTCGCTCAAAGCCCGCAAAGGCAACAAGGCACAGGTGCAACAGCAGATTGCCAGCCTTGAGCAGCAACTCCAGGCCGCGCAAGCCAAACCTGCCAGCACGGCCAACCCCAAGCAATTGGCGGCCAAGCAGCAGGAGCTCAAGGCACTGCAGAAGAAAGTCAACCAACTGCAATTCAGTCTGGGTTACGAATAACCCCTTCGGGTGCACTTAGTCGGCGGCCTTGCGCCGCCGATGTCATTTTCAGGAACTCACTGCATGCAGCGCATTACCCGGGACGAGCACGCCACCTCAGCAGGGCTGGACGCGCTGAAAGCCAAAATCGCTCTGATCCTCAAACACTTTCCTCCGTCGGTGGCGAGTGTCTATGCGATCCCGCGAATCGGTAGCGGCGATGTAGTTGAGTGGTGGACTGAGTTGGGCGGTCAGCCCACGCGCTTTCATGAGCTGGACGAAGACCAGCAAGCCGCGTTGCTGGAGCGCTACAACCAGCGTCAGGAAACCCTGGGTCTGCTGGCTGATGAGCTGGTCACTCGCGGCCAACCGGAACAAGCGGCCAGCTTGCGCACCCTGATTGGCCCACCGGACTTGAACAACCTGTACAGCATCAATGGCGACCCGGTGGTGGTGCGCTGGGGCTTGGTGCCGGAACCAGTAGTGGCTGCGCCGCCCGTCCCACAACCGGTGGTGGTGCGTCGCGTATGGCGCGGCTGGCTATGGTTGCTGCTTGGGTTGCTGCTGGGCCTGTTGCTGTGGGCATTGTGGTATTGGCGCTTGCCTGCGATGAATCTGTTGCCGGGCCAGAGCAACTACGCCTGCCGTGCCAAAACCCCGGTCGGCAGTGAATTGCCGCCAGAGTTCGTGGTAATTCTCGACACTTCGGGCTCTATGAACCTCAATATCGACGCCACCAAGGACGACGAAGACTGGTATTTCAAAAGCCGCCCGCAACCGGAAGATGATGACCCGCGTACTCTCAGGATTTTCGCCGCGCAAACCCGTCTTGATGTGGCCAAGGCGTCGCTGACGGGGATGATCAACAACCTGCACCCGGACATCGACACGCGTCTGATGACGTTTGCCGGATGTTTCCGTCAACCGGATCACGGGGTGTTTAACGCGGCGCAGCGCCCACAACTGATCGCGGGCATTCAGCGGCTGCAAGCCAATGAAGGCACGCCGTTGGCGTCGAGCCTGAAAAAAGCGGCGAAGCAGGTCAATGGCCGTGACCGCGATGCGGTGATCGTGATGTTTGTCGACGGCGACGATGGCTGCAACGAAAACGTCTGCAAGGTGGCGCAGAAAATCGCTATCGAGCAACCGCGCTTACGGGTAAACGTAGTCAATATTGGTGACAGTTCACTGTCCAACTGCATTGCTGAAAACACCGGTGGCAGCATCTACTCCAGCCGCAACGCCAGCGATTTGGCCAATGCCCTGAAAAACGCCACCGAAGCCGTTTCAGAGTGTGACTGACACGCTATAGCCGCTGTTGAGAGACGAGGCGACTGCGGTTTTTGCGCTAACTAAAACGTTGCACCTCTGGCAGCACCATGGCGGCGACTTCGTGTTGCAAAAAGTCGCTAAGACGGCGCAAGCGTTCGCCGCCGGGACGGGTCTTGGGCCAAACCAGATAGTAATTGTCGCCGCTGGCCACCGCGGCCGGGAACGGCAGGCTCAGTCGCCCTTGGGCAACGTCTTCGGCCACCATCAGCAAGTCGCCCATGGAAATGCCGTAACCCCGGGCAGCGGCAATCATGCCCAACTCCAGGGTGTCGAAGACTTGCCCGCCCTTGAGTGAGACTTGCCCGCTCAGGCCCATGCAGTCCAGCCAGCGGCGCCAGTCGCGGCGGTCGGGCGTGGGGTGCAGCAGCTCGGTGGCAGCCAGGCGCTTGGCGTCCCAAGGCTGATCGTCCTGTACATTGGGGGCCCCGACCGGGATCAACATTTCCGGGAACAGCAATGTAGTCTCCCAGTCCGGGGGGAAGTGACCATTGCTCAGCAGCACGGCGCAGTCGAACGGTTCCTGATTGAAGTCGACATTGTCGATGTCCATCCAGGCACTGGTCAGTTGCACCTCGTTGCCCGCCTGCAAATGGCGAAAGCGGCTCAGGCGGGCCAATAACCAGCGCATGGTCAGGGTCGATGGGGCTTTCATGCGCAAGATGTCATCTTCGGCGCGCAAAGTGGTGCAGGCGCGCTCCAGGGCGGCAAAGCCTTCGCGAACACCCGGCAGCAGCAGGCGGGCAGCTTCGGTGAGTTGCAGGCTGCGGCCACTGCGCTGGAATAGCCGACAGGCGAAATGCGCCTCCAGGGTTTTGATATGGCGACTGACGGCGCTCTGGGTGATCGACAGCTCTTCGCCCGCCCGGGTGAACGAGCTATGGCGAGCGGCCGCTTCAAAGGCGCGCAAGGCATAAAGCGGAGGAAGGCTACGAGCCATTATGAATATTCCTATGGCGCAACAGGTGATGGCACAAAATCTACGCACAAGCATGAGTTTAAATCATGCCAATGATCGTTTTTATCCCTTTGCTTAAAACACTCAACGCGCCGAGAATCAAGCCTTTCAACGCACCGATAGAAATTTTAACAATGACCAAACAGCATCCTGTACGTATCGAACTCGGGGCCATTATGCGGTTGGCCGGGCCGCTGATCGCCTCGCAGTTGGCGCACATGCTGATGGTGCTCACCGATACGCTGATGATGGCGCGCCTGAGCCCGGAGGCTCTGGCAGGCGGTAGTCTGGGAGCAGCCAGCTATTCCTTCGTGTCGATTTTCTGCATTGGCGTAATCGCTGCCGTGGGCACGCTGGTGTCGATTCGCCAGGGTGCTGGCGATATTGAAGGCGCAACCCGCCTGACCCAGGCCGGTCTATGGTTGGCCTGGGCGCTGGCGCTGGGCGGCGCGGTCATGCTGTGGAATATCAAGCCGCTGTTGCTGCTGTTTGGCCAGACGCCCACCAACGTTGAAGCCGCAGGCCAGTTTCTGATGCTGCTGCCGTTCGCCCTGCCCGGCTATATGACCTTTATGGCCCTGCGCGGTTTTACCAGTGCGATGGGCCGGGCAACGCCGGTGATGGTGATCAGCCTGATCGGCACCGTGGCCAACTTCTTGCTCAATTACGCGCTGATTACCGGCATGTTCGGCCTGCCCAAATTGGGCTTGATGGGCATCGGCCTGGTCACGGCGATTGTGGCGACCTGTATGGCGCTGGGTTTAGCCTGGCATATCCACCGGCATCCGGCCTACGACGCGTATCCGATCAGTAAAGGCCTGTCACGGATCAATCTGACGTATCTGCGGGAACTGTGGCGTCTTGGTCTGCCGATTGGCGGTACGTACGCGGTGGAGGTTGGGCTGTTTGCCTTCGCAGCGCTGTGCATGGGCACTATGGGCAGCACGCCACTGGCGGCGCACCAGATCGCTTTGCAGATCGTTTCGACGGCGTTTATGGTGCCCGCAGGCATGTCGTATGCGATCACCATGCGTATTGGCCAGCACTATGGTGGTGGTGACTTGCAGCGGGCGCGGCTGGCGGGCCGGGTTGGTATCGGTTTTGGTGCCTTTGTGATGCTCGGGTTCTCCGTGGTGTTCTGGTTCTGGCCCAAGGAGCTGGTGGGGTTGTTCCTGGATTACAATGACCCGGCATTCCGCCCGGTGTTCGAACTGGCGGTCAGCCTGCTGGCGGTAGCGGCATGGTTCGAGTTGTTTGATGGCGCGCAAACCATCGCCATGGGCGCGATTCGCGGGCTCAAGGATGCCAAGACCACCTTCCTTGTGGGGCTGTTCTGCTACTGGGTGATCGGCGCGCCGATGGCCTGGATGCTGGCCTTTACCTTCGGCTGGGGGCCTGCAGGTGTCTGGTGGGGCCTGGCGATGGGCCTGGCCTGTGCGGCGATCAGCCTGACCCTGGCGTTCGAGTGGAAGGTACGGCGCATGCTCAAGCAGGAGCGCAAGGCGCAGAAAGTGGCAGGTTTGGGCGCGGTGTAACTGTCGGGACAGATGACTGGTTATGGCTTGGCTTTAGTGAGAGCGGGCTTGCTCGCGATGGAATCGCTGAGGCTTGCCTGACAGATCGCGGCGCCTGCATCGCGAGCAAGCCCGCTCCCACAATCCAATCGAAGCCTAAATAGCCCGTGGCACCTGCTGCTGCGTGCCAAACGTCAAGTACTCAACCAGCTCTGCCAGCGGCAGCGGTTTGCTGATGAAGTAACCCTGCACCTGATCGCAGCCAAAACCACGCAACAGATCGAGCTGCTCCGGGGTTTCGACGCCTTCGGCGACTACTTCGAGCTCCAGGTTGTGCGCCAGGTTGATCATGGCGTGCACCAGCTTGCGGTTCTCTTCGCGGCTTTCCATGCCGCCCACAAAACTCTTGTCGATCTTGAGCAGCGCAATCGGCAGGCTGTTGAGGTGCACAAAGGAGGAGAACCCCGTGCCGAAATCATCCAGCGAAAAGCGCACGCCGAGACGCCCCAGGGCGTCCATGGTCTGTTTCACCAGGTCACTGCGGCGCATTACGGCGGTTTCGGTCAGTTCAAACTCCAGCCATTGCGCTTCAACCCCACGTTCGATGATCAAACGGCTGAGGGTCGAGAGCAGCTGGCTGTCCTGGAACTGGCGAAACGACAGGTTGACCGCCATATGCAACGGTTCCAGCCCGCGTTCCCGCAGCGCCTGCATATCGCGCAGGGCCCGGGAAATTACCCAGTAGCCCAACGGCACGATCAGCCCGCTTTGCTCGGCCAGTGGCACGAACTCGCTGGGCGCCAGCAGGCCGCGCTCGGCGTGGCGCCAGCGCACCAGCGCCTCAAGGCCGACTATCTGGCCCGTGCCCAGGTCCAGGCGCGGCTGGTAATGCAGCTCCAGCTCGTCACGGCGCAAGGCCCGGCGCAGCTCACTTTCGAGGTCGGCCAGGCTGCGGGCATTGCGATTTATACGTTCGTTAAATACGTGAAAGGTGCAGCCCTGGGTGCTCTTGGCCTGTTGCATGGCGATATGCGCGTGCCACATCAATGGGTCGGCCCCGGCGTTGGCGCGGGCATGGGCGATGCCCAGGCTGCAGCCGATCAGCAGGCTTTCGCCGTCGACCCAGTAGGGCTCGGCCATCACTTCGGTAATGCGCTCGGCCATCCATTCGGCCCGCTCGGGCGCGCGATGGGTATTGATCAGCAGGGCGAATTCATCGCTGCCAAGGCGTGCCAACTGATCGCCAGCTTCAAGCTGGCTTTTAAGGCGTGCCACCACTTGCAGGATCAGGCGGTCGCCAGCCTGATGGCCCAATGCATCGTTGGCGTGCCGAAAGTTGTCGAGGTCCAGATGGCCCAGGGCTATGCCGCGGCCGTCGCTTTCAGCCAGGCGTACGGCCAGCAGGGTCTGAAAGCCCTGGCGGTTGGCAATACCTGTCAACGGGTCTTCTTCGGCCAAGCGTTGCAGGGTGTGCTCCAGCAGTCCGCGCTCACGCACATGGCGCAGGCAGCGACGCAGGACATCGGGCGTCAGGCTGCTGCCAACCAGCCAGTCGCTGACACCCTGGGGCGTGGTCGCAGGTTCGCTGTCGAGCAACAAAACCGTGGGCAAGCGGCAGCGGCCCGCTGAAGGCTGCAGGGCCGGGGTGGTCAGGAGCAGCGCATTGCGATCGTTCTCGAACAGATGGCTGACCGATTCCCAACTCGGCGCGCTCATCATCACGGCCGCACTTCCCATTGGCGCCAGACACTCGCGCAACAGCGCTGCCCAAGATGGCTCTTCGGCCAGTAGCAGCAAACGCAAGGGTTCGACAGGCGTAGACAAGCTAGCTCCCTAGACTCTGCATAAATTCGGGCGGAGGGCATTATGACGTGCCAGCAACCAATGGCAATGACACTGGTTATCAAATACGTGTTTGCTGCATTAACCCTACAGTAGCTGCAAATGCACCCGATATCCTGCGTGAAAGTAACAAAAGCGGCAAATTTAGATGCTGTGGCATGTCACACCGTCGCACAGAGGCAGCAATATTCGCTCAGCCTGTTAAAATGCCCGCCCTTTTTACACACGACCCCTGATCCCGTTATGTCCCGACTCAATCCCCGGCAGCAAGAAGCCGTGAGCTACGTCGGCGGCCCTCTATTGGTGCTCGCCGGTGCGGGCTCGGGCAAAACCAGCGTGATTACCCGCAAAATCGCGCACCTGATCCAGAACTGTGGCATCCGTGCCCAGTACATTGTCGCCATGACCTTTACCAACAAAGCCGCCCGCGAGATGAAAGAGCGTGTCGGTACCCTGCTCAAAAAGGGTGAAGGCCGCGGCTTGACGGTGTGCACGTTCCACAACCTGGGGTTGAACATCATCCGCAAGGAACATGCGCGGTTGGGTTATAAGCCGGGGTTCTCGATTTTTGACGAGGCAGACGTCAAGGCGCTGATGACCGACATCATGCAAAAGGAATACTCGGGCGATGACGGGGTCGACGAGATCAAGAATATGATCGGCTCGTGGAAAAACGACCTGATCCTGCCGCCCCAGGCGCTGGAAAACGCGCGCAACCCCAAGGAACAGACGGCAGCCATCGTCTACACCCACTATCAGCGCACGCTCAAAGCCTACAACGCGGTGGATTTTGACGACCTGATACTGCTCCCGGTGAAGCTGTTCGAAGAACACGCCGACATTCTGGAAAAGTGGCAGAACAAGGTGCGTTACCTGCTGGTGGACGAGTATCAGGACACCAACGCCAGCCAGTACTTGCTGGTCAAATACCTGATTGGCAAGCGCAACCAGTTCACCGTGGTCGGCGACGACGACCAGTCGATCTATGCCTGGCGCGGTGCCCGCGCGGAAAACCTGATGCTGCTCAAGGACGATTACCCGTCCCTGAAAGTGGTGATGCTGGAGCAAAACTATCGCTCCACCAGCCGCATCTTGCGCTGCGCCAACGTGCTGATTGCCAACAACCCCCACGAGTTCGAGAAGCAACTGTGGAGCGAGATGGGCCACGGTGATGAAGTCCGGGTGATCCGCTGTCGCAACGAAGACGCCGAAGCCGAGCGCGTTGCTGTCGAAATCCTCACCCTGCACTTGCGTACTGATCGACCGTACAGCGACTTTGCGATTCTGTATCGCGGGAACTATCAGGCCAAACTGATCGAATTGAAGCTGCAACATCATCAGATTCCATACCGCTTGTCGGGCGGTAACAGCTTCTTCGGACGTCAGGAAGTGAAAGACCTGATGGCCTACTTCCGCCTGATCGTGAACCCGGATGACGACAACGCCTTCTTGCGGGTGATCAACGTCCCACGGCGCGAGATCGGTTCGACCACCCTGGAAAAACTCGGTAACTACGCCACCGAGCGCAAGATTTCGATGTACGCCGCCACCGATGAAATTGGCCTGGGCGAGCATCTGGATGCCCGCTTTACTGATCGTCTGGTGCGCTTCAAGCGCTTTATGGATCGCGTGCGCGAGCATTGCTCGGGTGAAGACCCGATCGCCGCGCTGCGCAGCATGATCATGGACATCGATTACGAGAACTGGCTGCGCACCAACAGCTCCAGTGACAAGGCCGCGGACTACCGCATGTCCAACGTCTGGTTTCTGGTCGAGGCGTTGAAAAACACCCTTGAGAAAGACGAAGACGGCGCCATGACCATCGAGGAAGCCATCGGCAAGCTGGTGCTTCGCGACATGCTTGAGCGTCAGCAGGAAGAGGAGGACGGTGCTGAAGGCGTGCAGATGATGACCTTGCACGCCTCCAAGGGTCTGGAATTTCCCTACGTGTTCATCATGGGCATGGAAGAAGAAATCCTGCCGCACCGCTCCAGCATTGAAGCGGACACCATTGAAGAAGAACGGCGTCTGGCCTACGTGGGCATTACCCGTGCCCGTGAGACCCTGGCGTTTACCTTCGCGGCCAAGCGCAAGCAGTACGGCGAAATCATCGATTGTGCGCCTAGCCGCTTTCTTGATGAGTTGCCGCCGGACGATCTGGCATGGGAAGGCAACGACGACACCCCTACTGAAGTCAAAGCGGTTCGCGGCAATACAGCATTGGCTGATATACGCGCGATGTTAAAACGCTAAAATCGACTATTTTTTACTCTACCTTCAGCGCATAAGCGCTATTTGAGGACGTTACGTTGGAAGCACTGCACAAGAAAATTCGCGAAGAAGGCATCGTGCTTTCCGATCAGGTTTTGAAGGTTGATGCCTTTTTGAACCATCAGATCGACCCTGCGCTGATGAAAGAAATCGGCGACGAGTTTGCGCGTCTGTTCAAGGATTCGGGCATCACCAAGATCGTCACTATCGAAGCGTCGGGCATTGCTCCTGCGGTGATGACGGGCTTGAACCTGGGCGTGCCGGTGATTTTTGCGCGTAAGCACCAGTCCCTGACCTTGACTGAAAACCTGCTGTCGGCCACGGTGTATTCGTTCACCAAGCAGACTGAAAGCACCGTTGCCATCTCTCCGCGCCACCTGCAAAGCAGTGACCGTGTACTGGTGATCGACGACTTCCTGGCCAACGGCAAGGCTTCGCAGGCGTTGATTTCGATCATCAAGCAAGCGGGCGCTACCGTTGCCGGTCTGGGCATCGTGATCGAGAAGTCGTTCCAGGGCGGCCGTGCCGAGCTGGACGCACAGGGCTACCGCGTAGAATCCCTGGCCCGGGTCAAATCCCTGGCGGGCGGTAAAGTGACCTTTATCGAGTAAATTCCGCGGGTGGGTGATGCATTACCCGTGTAGCAGCAGCCTTCGTTCCTTCGCCAGCTGCTACGAAAGCTTCGTGGCCTGCAACCCCGCCAGCAGCAGGCGTTGGTAAAGCTCTTCGCGCAGCCCGTCAGGTTGCGCGAGCTGCATGCGCGCCAGGTGCTCGGGGTATGCCTGTGGCGAAGGTGCGTCCAGTGTGGCCTTGCCCAGTTTGTATATCTGTGTGAGCTTGAATTTGCTTTTAAGCCAATTCAACGCTCGCAGCAGGTCTTGCTCCTGCGCGCTGAAATCGCTGCCCAGCGGGTATTCCGGGAACAACTGCGGGTGCCTGGCGGCAATCCCCTGCAAGCGCTCCGGGCTGTTGTCGGCAAAACGTGGATCAAGGCAAAAGTCCTTGGGCAGTTTGCCGATTTGTTGCGCCTGGGCGATCAGTTCGGTCTGAAAGCGCGAGTCGGTGATATTGAGCAACGCTTCAATCACCTTGCGGTCAGTTTTGCCACGTAAATCGGCGATGCCATATTCGGTGACCACTATGTCGCGCAAATGCCGCGGGATGGTGCAGTGGCCGTACTCCCAGACAATGTTGGAACTCACATCGCCACCCGACTCGCGCCAGCTGCGCAACATGATTACCGAGCGCGCATCATGCAGGGCGTGACCCTGAGCAACGAAGTTATATTGCCCTCCCACTCCGCTAAGCACCCGACCATCTTCGAGTTGATCAGCTACGGCAGCGCCGAGCAAAGTGGCAGTGAAGGCGCTATTCACAAAGCGTGCATCGCGCCGTTGCAGGCGCTTCAAGTCCTCCTGACCATACAGCTCGTTGATAAAGCTGATGGCGGTCATATTGAATTCGCGGCGTTTGCTGTGGGGCAATTCCCTTAGTCGCTGGTAAAAGTCGCGAGGGCCGAGAATAAAGCCGCCATGGATGCTCACGCCGTCACTTTCCAGGCTTTCATCCAGGGTGCCAGCATTAGCCTGGGCTTGGCGCTCAACATCCGGATAGACCTTGCGCCGCACAATCCCGGCATCGGCCAGCACCATCAGGCCGTGGACAAACATCTCGCTGCAACCATACAAGCCACGGGTAAATGGCTCGACACCGCCCTGTTGCTCGATCAGTGTGCTCCACGGGGTGATATCAATATCGTCGAGCAGGGCGCGATAGCCATCGTTATCACCCTGGCGTGCGAGCAAGGCTGCGCTCAGCGCATCGCCCATCGAGCCAATGCCAATCTGCAGGGTGCCGCCGTCGCGTATCAGGGTGCTGGCGTGCAAGCCGATCATATGGTCCTGCAAGTTGACCGGCATATTGGGGGTTGAAAACAGCGTAGTGCGCTCATCTTCGTCGATCAGCAGGTCAAAATCATCGATGCTCAGTTCCGAATCACCGAGCATATAGGGCATGTCACTGTGCACCTGACCCAGCGTCAAAATGGTCTCGCCCGCCGCTCGCCGTTTGGTAATCATGGGCAATAAATCGAGGGTAATGTCGGGGTTGCAGCTCAGGCTCAGGCGCCCTGCATCTTCAGGGTGGCGGGCCACTAGCTGAGCCACCAGGTTAAGGCCGCTGGCATTGATATCCCGGGCCGCGTGGCTGTAATTGCTGCTCACGTAGTCCTGCTGGGCAGCAGGGCTGTTGAGCAGGCTGCCCGGCTGCATAAAGAACTGCTCGACGATGATATTGGCGGGCAGGCTGTTGCGGTGCAGATCCGCGAGGTAATCGAGCTCTATGTAATCACCAAAAACCCGCTCGATAAAAGGCTCCAGAAACCGCCGCTGCAAACCGTCGCCAAGTGGCGGGCGGCCGAGGCTCAGAGCGGTGTAGATCGTCAGCTGGCGCTCGGGCAATAGCTTGATCCGCTGATACAGCGCGTTGACGAACCGGTTGGCCTTGCCCAGCCCCAGCGGCAGGCCCAAGTGAATATGCACGGGTAGACGCGCCAGCACATCATCGACTGCGCGCTCGATCGAACAGGACTGCACCATCTGACTCTCCTTATCTATCTTTGAATATAGACGCGATAGAGAGCGGATGGTGCGGTATGGCTCAAATTGCGGGCACAAAAAAGCCGCCCATCAGCGGCTTTTTCAGGGACGTTCGGCTTATTTCAGCCCGGACATCTTCTCGATGGCGCCTTTGAGCTCGTCATCGGTACAGGTCATGCACGTGCCTTTTGGCGGCATGGCGTTGATACCGGTGATGGCCTTGGCCAGGATGCCATCAAGGCCGCCCTGGTGATCGGCACGTTCTTTCCAGGCTGCGGTGTCACCGATTTTCGGTGCGCCCAGCAGGCCGGTGCCGTGGCAGGCGCTGCAGTGCTTGGCAATGATGTCATCGGCGGTCATGCCACCGCCGCCCACAGAGGCAGTCACTTCCATCCCTTTGCATTCTTGCCCTTGAACACAGACTTTACCGACTGGCTCAAGACGTTTTGCGATGTCATCGTTCGTTGCGGCCTGAGCGTTGACTGCCCATAGGGCCACTACTGCTGCTGGTACGGCCAGCATTTTCATAATTAGGTTCACGCGTTCACCCTCAATGGTGGCTATTCACGCCCACAACCACGGTTTCGCGGGCGGCGAAAGTATAACGGTTAGCCCGCCTCTCTGAAACAACCCTAAAGACAAAGGGGGAATAGAGCTGGCGAAATGTATCATCGGGTGCCTCTGCAAACAGGCAGGGCGCCTCTGCTTTTAGAAATTCGCCGGGGTGGCTGCGCTGATTAGTCGCGCCGCGACGTCGAACGGATTACGAAAACGGTGTGGCTTTGAGCTTTCAAAATAGTAGCTGTCACCGGCTTCAAGTACGAAGGTTTCCAGGCCCACGGTTAACTCTAGGCGACCTTCCAGCAAAATCCCGGTTTCTTCGCCTTCATGGGTCAGCATTTCGCCCCCGGTATCGGCACCTGGCGGGTAAATCTCGTTGAGAAAGGCAATGGCCCGGCTTGGATGTGCCTTGCCGACCAGTTTCATGGTCACTGCACCGTCGGAAATGTCGATCAGCTCATTGGCTTTGTAGACAATTTGAGTCGGATTCTCTTGAAGAATCTCTTCGGAAAAAAACTCGACCATGGACATGGGGATGCCACTCAGCACTTTTCTCAGGGAGCTTATTGAAGGGCTCACGCTGTTCTTTTCGATCATCGAAATGGTGCTGTTGGTGACGCCCGCACGTTTGGCGAGTTCACGCTGTGACAGGCCTTTGAGTTTGCGGATGGATTGCAGTCGTTCACCGACGTCCAATGCGGGAGCCTCCTGGGGCAGATTCAAGTCGAGAAGTCGCCATGATGGCGATAGCGTTCAGTATTTACAACACTTCGACTTCAAACCCGGGTGCCCATTTGCCTCCGCACATTGGATACAACCCATCAGCTCCCGGAATAGAGGCGTGGCGCTCGTTTGAGGTTGCAGAAGATCTGGTAAGGAATGGTGTCTGCCTTGGCGGCCACTTCACTGGCGAGGATGTTTTTACCCCACAGCTCAACCGTGGAACCTAGCCCGGCTTGCGGTACATCGGTGAGGTCGATGCACAGCATGTCCATCGATACCCGGCCCAGCAACTGGCTGCGTACACCGGCCACCAGCACCGGCGTACCGGTGGGTGCCTGGCGTGGGTAGCCGTCGGCATAACCCATGGCCACTACGCCAATACGCATCGGCTTTGGGGTAATGAATTTGGCGCCGTAGCCCACCGGTTCGCCAGCAGGCAGTTCGCGTACGCAAATCACCTTGGACTCCAGCGTCATCACCGGCTGCAGGCGGGATGCAGTGGCCTGGGGCTCTTCAAATGGCGAGCTGCCATATAGCATCAAACCCGGGCGAACCCAGTCACTTGGCACGCGTGGCCAGCCAAGTACCGCCGGCGAGTTGCGCAAGCTGATTTCTGCCGTCAAGTCGGCGCGAGCCCCCAGGAACACAGCGACTTGCTCTACGCTGCGGGTGCAATCGAGCTCATCGGCGCGGGCAAAGTGACTCATCAGCACAATTTTGGCCACGTTGGCGCTGGCCTGCAGGCGCTGGTAAGCGGCCTTGTAGTCGTTGGGGTGCAAACCGACGCGGTGCATGCCGCTGTCGAGTTTCAGCCACACGTGGATCGGTTTGGCGAGGCTGGCCTGCTCGATTGCATCCAATTGCCACAGCGAATGCACCACACACCAGAAGTCATGTTCGACGATCAGTGGCAGTTCATCGGCTTCAAAAAAACCTTCAAGCAGCAGGATGGGTGCGCGGATACCGGCGGCGCGCAGTTCCAGCGCTTCCTCAATACAGGCCACGGCAAAGCCATCGGCTTGTGCTTCCAGGGCCTGGGCGCAGCGCACGGCACCGTGGCCGTAGGCATCGGCCTTGATCACAGCGAGGGCTTTTGCCCCCGTGACTTCACGGGCCAGTTGGTAATTGTGGCGCAGGGCTTGGAGGTCGATCAGGGCACGGGCTGGGCGCATGGCGGCGGGCTTCTAACGGGCAAAAGAATAAAAAGGCGGTGCAAACCCGCAGAGTGAACCGCGTGCTGCACCGCAAGAGGGACTGTTACTGGAGCAAAAAGCTTATGGCAGAGCCGCCACAACAGACAGCTCGACCAGAATTTCCGGTTCGCACAGCTTGGCTTCAACAGTGGCACGGGCCGGGGCGACGCCTTTAGGCAGCCACTCATCCCAGACGCTGTTCATGCCGGCAAAGTCGGCGTCGATGTCCTTGAGGTAGATGGTGACCGACAGGATGCGGCTTTTGTCGGTGCCCGCCAGGTCCAGCAAGTGTTCAATATTGGCCAGCGTTTCACGGGTTTGCTGTGCAACCCCGGCGTTCATGTCGTCACCGACCTGGCCCGACAGGTAAACCGTGCCGTTATGGGAAACGATCTGGCTCATGCGTTCATTGGTGAGCTGGCGCTGGATTGCCATGTTTTGCAGCCTCCTGGTGGTTACCGTAACGGGAAATATCAAGGCCTTCGGCGCTGATTTGCGGGGTCTTTTTGGCCATTACATCAGCCAGGAAACGACCGGAGCCGCAGGCCATGGTCCAACCGAGTGTGCCATGACCGGTGTTCAGGAACAGGTTCTTGAACGGGGTGGCGCCCACAATCGGCGTACCGTCCGGGGTGGTCGGGCGCAGGCCGGTCCAGAAGCTGGCCTGGTTCAGATCGCCGCCCTGAGGATAAAGGTCGTTGACGATCATCTCCAGGGTTTCGCGTCGACGCGGGTTCAGCGACAGGTCAAAACCGGCGATTTCAGCCATGCCGCCAACGCGAATGCGGTTGTCGAAACGGGTGATCGCGACTTTGTAGGTCTCGTCGAGAATGGTCGAGGTCGGGGCCATGTCCGGGTTGGTGATCGGAATGGTCAGCGAGTAGCCCTTGAGCGGGTACACCGGGGCCTTGATGCCCAGTGGCTTGAGCATCTGCGGCGAGTAGCTGCCCAATGCCAGAACGTAGCGGTCGGCGGTTTCGAGCTTGCCGTCGATCATCACGCCATTGATGCGGTCGCCTGCGTAGTCCAGGTGCTGGATATCCTGGCCGAAGCGGAATTCCACACCCAGGTTCTTGGCCATTTCGGCCAGGCGGGTGGTAAACATCTGACAGTCGCCAGTCTGGTCGTTTGGCAGGCGCAGGGCCCCGGCCAGAATGTCGGTAACGCTGGCCAGAGCTGGTTCAACGCGGGCAATGCCAGCGCGGTCGAGCAGCTCGAATGGCACGCCGGATTCCTTGAGAACCGCGATGTCCTTGGCTGCGCCATCCAGTTGCGCCTGGGTGCGGAACAGTTGGGTAGTACCCAGATTGCGGGCCTCGTAGGCGATGCCGGTTTCGGCGCGCAGTTCGTCGAGGCAGTCACGGCTGTATTCGGACAGACGGACCATGCGCTCCTTGTTCACGGCATAGCGACTGGCGGTGCAGTTGCGCAGCATCTGCGCCATCCACAGGTACTGGTCGATATTGGCAGTGGCCTTGATTGCCAGGGGCGCGTGACGCTCCAGTAGCCATTTGATTGCCTTGAGCGGCACGCCCGGCGCGGCCCACGGCGAAGCGTAGCCTGGGGACACCTGGCCGGCGTTGGCAAAGCTGGTTTCCATTGCAACGGCGGGTTGACGGTCCACGACGACCACATCGAAACCGGCTCGGGCCAGATAATAGGCGCTGGCAGTACCAATAACGCCGCCACCCAATACCATAACTCGCATATTTATATCCCTCATCGCGGCCAGCCGCAGACGTTTATTGTTCAGAGCGAAGATGAGCGCAGTATATGAAGCATTGGCTAGTGGAATTCACTGTATAAGCAGCTATATTTGGCGACAATTCTCGGGCTAATCGCTTTTCACGGAGGAGAATCTCCTATGCGCACAAATCATCAAACAAAGCGTGAACTGGACAAGATAGATCGCAACATTTTGCGCATCCTCCAGGTCGACGGCCGCATCTCGTTTACCGAGCTGGGAGAGAAGGTCGGGCTGTCGACCACGCCCTGTACCGAACGGGTGCGCAGGCTGGAGCGCGAAGGGATCATCATGGGCTACAACGCCCGGCTCAACCCGCAGCACTTGCAGGGTAGCCTGCTGGTATTTGTGGAAATCAGCCTGGACTACAAGTCAGGCGATACCTTTGATGAGTTTCGACGCGCCGTGTTGAAGTTGCCGCACGTGCTGGAGTGCCATTTGGTGTCGGGGGATTTCGACTACCTGGTAAAAGCGCGCATCAGCGAGATGGCCTCGTACCGCAAGCTGCTGGGCGATATCTTGCTTAAGCTGCCCCATGTGCGGGAGTCCAAGAGCTATATCGTGATGGAAGAAGTGAAAGAGAGCCTGAATTTGCCGATTGCGGATTAACTCAACCGCATATCCCTGTGGGAGCGGCGGTGCGACGATTCGATTTGCTCGCGATGCAAGCGCTGAGGTTTTTCAGTTAAACCGAGGTGATGCCATCGCGAGCAAGCCCGCTCCTACAGTTAGACCAGCACCTGCCGCGTACTGGCGATGTATTCATGCACCAGTTTCTCTGCGCTGGGGTGAATCATCTCCACCGGGCGTCGGCCATTGGGGCATGGCAGGGTCGGCGTAGTACCGAACAGACGACAGATCAACGGCCGCTCTTCATACACCGTGCAGCCATTGGGCCCCAGATGCACACAGTTCAGCTCGTCCATGGCCGCTTCCTGCTCGGCGGCCGTCTTGCGCGGCAGGCGGGCCATTTCTTCGGATGAAGTGGTCACAGGCCCGCAGCAGTCATGGCAACCCGGCACGCATTCAAACGAGGGGATTTGCTGCCGAAGAAAGCGGATCTTGTGACTGTTGCAGCTCATCCAGGACTTACCGATTTTGAAAAGGCCATAGAGTCTGCCTGAAAACCCCCTGCCTAGACAGCGCCGTCCAGCTGTTCTTGCCCCACGGGAAGGGCACGGCTTATGCTCCGTCAAATTTTCCAGACATCAATAATCAGGATTACGCACATGAGCGCCCAGGATCAGCGCAGCCAGCACACTGCCTCTTATTACGCCGCCAGCAGCCTGCCTCAACCCGATCATCCGGTGCTGCAGGGCGAGCTAATGGCCGATGTGTGCGTGGTGGGCGGTGGTTTCTCCGGGCTGAACACGGCGCTGGAACTGGCCGAGCGCGGTATGAGCGTGGTCTTGCTTGAGGCTCACAAGATCGGTTGGGGCGCCAGCGGGCGCAATGGTGGGCAACTGATTCGCGGGGTCGGCCATGGCCTTGAGCAATTTCAAGGCATTATCGGCAAGGACGGTGTGCGACAAATGAAGCTGATGGGGCTGGAGGCGGTGGAAATCGTTCGCCAGCGCGTCGAGCGCTTCAATATTGCCTGCGACCTGACCTGGGGTTACTGCGACCTGGCCAACAAACCCCGCGATCTTGAAGGCTTTGCCGAAGAGGCGCAGGAGCTGCGCGACCTGGGCTATCGCCACGAAACCCGCCTACTGCAAGCCAACGAAGTACATAGCGTAGTGGGTTCGGATCGCTATGTCGGCGGCTTTGTCGATATGGGATCGGGGCATTTGCATCCGCTCAACCTGGCACTGGGCGAAGCCGCAGCTGCGGCGCAACTGGGTGTTAAGCTTTTTGAACACTCCGCCGTGACCCGTATTGATTACGGCCCCGAAGTGCGGGTACACACGGCCCAGGGTTCGGTTCGGGCCAAAACCCTGGTGCTGGGCTGCAATGCGTATCTCAAGGACCTTAACCCGCAGCTCAGTGGCAAAGTGCTGCCTGCGGGCAGCTATATCATCGCCACCGAGCCGTTGAGCGAAGCCCAGGCTCACGCCTTGCTGCCGCAAAATATGGCGGTATGCGATCAGCGTGTGGCGCTGGACTACTACCGGATGTCAGCGGATCGACGCTTGCTGTTTGGCGGCGCTTGTCATTATTCGGGGCGCGATCCGCAGGATATTGCCGCGTATATGCGTCCGAAAATGCTCGACGTGTTCCCCCATCTGAAAGCCGTGAAAATCGATTACCAATGGGGCGGCATGATTGGCATTGGTGCCAACCGATTGCCACAGATTGGCCGCCTGCCAGACCAGCCCAATGTGTATTACGCCCAGGCGTATTCAGGGCACGGCGTGAATGCGACGCACCTGGCGGGCAAGCTGCTGGCCGAAGCCATTAGTGGCCAGCACAGTGACGGTTTCGACCTGTTCGCCAAAGTCCCGCATATCACCTTTCCTGGCGGCAAGTACCTGCGCTCACCGCTGCTGGCACTGGGGATGCTGTGGCATCGGCTGAAAGAACTGCGTTAGCAGCACTGGTGCAAAACCTGTGGGAGCGGGCTTGCTCGCGATAGGGGCGCCGCCGTGTGCCTGATACACCGCGGCGCCTGAATCGCGAGCAAGCCCGCTCCCACAAATAAATAGCCGAACCCGCAATCCCCTATAATCACGGCCGCCAAAACGGTTTGCAGCCTTCACGTTGGGCCATTTCACGGCTCAGGCCCACGTCGCGCAGTTGTTGCTCATCCAGGTTCAGCAACACGCGACGGCTACGGGCGCGGTGCCAGAACAGGCCCCAGCGACCCAGGCCGGCCGGGGCACTGGCGGTGATTTGACTGGCCTCATGCTCGGCCAGCAATTGTGGGCTGTGCAGCGTCAGACGCACATCGCTCAAACCATTCATCAGACAGCTCCTTTTGACTCGATTGCCATGAGTCAGCATGATGGCCCTGCGCTTAAAACCATGACAGATTCAGCAAAGTCCTTTTAAATGCATACAGATTAGGCATTTCGGACGCTGAATCCTCGGTTTTAACCCCATCTGTACCGGTCAACCCTGCGGGAGCCCTGCCCATGACCCTTTACGTCAACCTCGCCGACCTGCTTGGCACGCGCATCGAACAGGGCTTTTATCGTCCTGGCGACCGTTTGCCTTCTGTACGGGCATTAAGTACCGAGCATGGCGTGAGCCTGAGCACGGTGCAGCAGGCGTACCGGTTGCTGGAGGACAACGGCCTGGCTTCACCGCGACCCAAGTCCGGGTACTTTGTGCCGATGGAGCGTGAGCTGCCTGCCTTGCCAGGCATGGGAAAACCGGCCCAGCGTCCCGTGGAAATTTCCCAGTGGGAGCAGGTGCTGGAACTGGTGCGCTCGGTGCCGCAAAAGGACGTAATCCAGCTGGGGCGCGGCATGCCCGACGTCACCACGCCGACCATCAAGCCGCTGCTGCGCAGTTTGGCGCAGATCAGCCGGCGTTTGGACTTGCCCGGTCTGTATTACGACAACGTCTACGGGGTGCTGGGCCTGCGTGAACAGTTGGCGCGGCTGTTGCTCGATTCGGGTTGCCAACTGAGTGCTGAAGATCTGGTGATCACCACGGGCTGCCATGAAGCGCTGTCGTGCAGCATCCGTGCGGTGTGCGAGCCGGGGGATATCGTAGCGGTGGATTCGCCGAGCTTTCATGGCGCCATGCAAACCCTCAAGGGGCTGGGCATGAAGGCGCTGGAGATACCCACTGATCCGCTGACCGGCATCAGCCTCGACGCACTGGAACTGGCCCTGGAGCAGTGGCCGATCAAGGCAATCCAGATCACACCCAGCTGCAACAACCCACTGGGCTACATCATGCCCGAAGCTCGCAAGCGGGCCCTGGTGACCCTGGCCCAGCGTTTTGATGTGGCGATTATCGAAGACGATGTCTACGGCGAACTGGCCTACACCTACCCTCGCCCGCGCACGATCAAATCCTTCGACGACGATGGCCGGGTCCTGCTGTGCAGTTCGTTCTCGAAAACCCTGGCCCCCGGTTTGCGCGTGGGCTGGGTCGCGCCAGGGCGCTACCTGGAGCGGGTGCTGCACATGAAATACATCAGCACCGGCTCTACCGCACCGCAGCCGCAACTGGCGATTGCCGACTTTCTGAAAAACGGCCATTTCGAACCACACCTGCGCAAAATGCGCAGCCAATACCAGCGCAATCGCGACCTGATGCTGGGCTGGATCAGCCGTTACTTTCCGCCCGGCACTCGCGCCAGTCGGCCCCAGGGCAGCTTTATGCTGTGGCTTGAGCTGCCTGACGGCTTCGACAGCCTGCGCCTCAACCGCCTGTTGCTGGATCAGGGGGTGCAGATCGCCGTGGGCAGTATATTTTCCGCGTCGGGCAAGTACCGTAATTGCTTGCGCATGAACTACGCTGCAAAGCCAACGCCGCAGATTGAAGAAGCGGTGCGCAAAGTGGGTATGGCAGCCAGTAAACTGCTGGTAGATACCGTTTAACTCCAGTGACGTCTGGCCCGAGGCTTTACCCGTTGAAATCACTTTGCGCATTGTTTTTGGTTGTCTTGCTGGGAGGCTGTGCCACGTTGGACGTACCCCGTGAACCCACCCAGGCCTTGCCCGCCGCAGACTCAGCCTTTGGCCGCTCGATCCAGGCCCAGGCCGCGCCGTATCAGGGCCGTTCGGGGTTCAGGCTGCTACCCAACAGCGGCGAAGCGTTCAGGGCCAGGGCCGAGCTGATTCGCAACGCGCAAACCAGCCTTGACCTGCAGTACTACATCGTCCACGACGGCTTGAGTACACGCATGCTGATTGACGAACTGCTCAAGGCGGCAGATCGCGGTGTGCGTGTGCGCATCCTGCTCGATGACACCGCCAGTGATGGCCTGGACGATATTCTGGCCACCCTCGCGGCCCATCCCAATATCCAGATTCGCCTGTTCAACCCGCTGCAACTGGGGCGTGGCACCGGCGTGACCCGGGCAATGGGGCGGCTGTTCAACCTTTCGCGCCAGCACCGGCGCATGCATAACAAACTCTGGCTGGCCGATAACAGCGCGGCGATCGTGGGCGGGCGCAATCTGGGCGATGAGTATTTCGATGCCAAGCCTGAGCTGAATTTTACCGATATCGACCTGCTTGGCGTCGGCCCGGTGGCCGAGCAACTGGGCCATAGCTTCGATCAATACTGGAACAGTGCCCTTAGCCAGCCGATTGGTGATTTTGCCTCCTCAAGCCTGACTGAACATGAGCTGGGCAAAGCGCGCAAACACCTGGAGGCCTCACTCAGGCGCGCCCAGCAACGCAACCCGGCGCTGTATCAGGAGCTGGCCGCGTATGAAACCAGGCCGCAGCTCGATGTGTGGCGCAAAGAGCTGGTCTGGGCCTGGAATCAGGCGCTGTGGGATGCGCCGAGCAAGGTACTGGCCCGGGACGAGCCGGACCCGCATTTACTACTGACCACACAACTGGCGCCGGAGCTGGCGGGGGTGAATCAGGAGCTGATTCTGGTTTCAGCCTACTTTGTGCCGGGTGAAACCGGGTTGGTGTACCTGACAGGCCGTGCTGATGCAGGTGTTGATGTACGTTTATTGACCAACTCCCTGGAGGCTACGGACGTGCCCGTGGTGCATGGCGGCTATGCACCCTATCGCAAGGCGTTGCTGGAGCATGGGGTCAAGCTCTTCGAATTGCGCCGCCAGCCGGGCAGCAGCGGTGGCAGTGGCCCCCATTGGTTCAAGCCCGGGATGAGTTCGGATTCGAGCCTGCACAGCAAGGCAATGATTTTCGACCAACAAAAGTCTTTTATTGGCTCGTTCAATTTCGACCCGCGCTCAGGCTTGTGGAATACCGAGGTCGGCGTGCTGGTGGACAGCCCGGAGCTGGCCGCCGAGGCCCGCAAACTGGCCCTGCAGGGCATGGCCCCGGCTTTGAGTTATGAGCCGAAGCTGGAGCAGGGCAAGATTGTCTGGGTGACCGAAGACAACGGCCAGTTACACACCTTGCGCCATGAACCGGGCAACTGGTGGCGCCGGTTCAATGCCTGGTTCAGCAAGAGTGTGGGGCTGGAAAAGATGCTGTGAGAGAGGGCGCTTTTCAGACCTTTCGCGCACTTGCGTGGGATCGGGCTTTAGCGCGTTTTACCCCATTGTCGTGCCTCAAGCGGGCTGCCTATAGTCCGCCCTGTCGCTGAATCATCAGCGTTCAGGCGTGCAAGCCTGATTACGGGTTTTCAACTTTACATATCGCTTGGTAGGCTCTGCGCCTACAACTGGCGTTATGGCGGTTGTGCGCGGGAGATCTTCGGGTCTGCCGGGTACCTGTGACCGGTCTTGCACACCTGCGCACAATTGCCACCCTCTTTCTGCGTGCAAGCTGATTGAAGTGGCTCCTTAATTCATAGGAGTTTCAACCATGACGCATTACACCCCCCAAACCGACAACCCTGTCGGCTCAAACGTCTTGTTAATCGATACCCGCGCCTCTGTTGCCGACCTGCTGGCCTGTGCCGAGCAGCGTTTTCAGGCGACCAAGAACCTGCTGCGCTGCTTGTCGCTGATGAGCGGCCACAGCCATGACCCCCATGATATGAGCGCGGTATGTGAAGCGTCGTCGCTGCTGTTGCAGCAAGGGTGTGATGTGTTGGGGGGGCTGGCGCTGCGCGAAGGGTGAGTCAGGGATATTGCTGCCTGGCGTGAAGCACGGTCAGTATTTCGATCCGATCTGTGACTCGATAAACCACCAGGTAGTTGGGATGTACAACAATTTCCCGAGTACCTGGGACTTGGCCAAATCGGTACAGGTAAGGGTGTTGAGGCACGGCTGAGGTTGCGGCTTGAATGTTTTGGTAAAGCTCGCTGGCCGCCACGATATTGCGATCGCCGATGTAGTCAAGAATCTCGCCAAGTTGAGCCCGTGCAAGGGGCCGCCACTCCACCAGCATCGCGCTCTTTGCGTTTTGATTCGATCAGGGCCTGCATTTGAGCCATCACTTGATCATGCGGGATGCCGGGCCTCGGGTCATCGAGTGATGCCTGTACCTTGGCCCGGAACCAGCGGTCATAGCTCGCAGCCTGCTCTTCGGTTTCGAACTCAGAAACGATTGGGGAAAGGTGGGCGCTCATGGAGACCTCCGGTGTTGATGCCTATGAGTTTAATCCGCCCATCGCTTGCTGTCCTTGCAACCTCGACGAAGGGCATTTCAAGTAACAATTTCCACCCACAAAAAACTGAAGGGCTTACACCGCTTAGGGTGAGGACGCTACTTGCTCCACCCCGAATGCGCCCTGACGCAACACCAGAATCACCAGCACCAGGGCGCCCACCGCCATAAACAGCGGCAAGGCATGCCCGCTGATCCACTGGCTGCCCGCGCCTGCGGCCAATGGCCCGATCAGGCAGCCGATACCCCACAATTGCGCAACGTGGGCATTTGCACGCACCAGGGCGTCGTCACGGTAGCGTTCGCCGATCAGGATCAGCGACAAGGTAAACAAGCCCCCGGCGCTGGCGCCGAAGATCACCCACAACGGCCAGATCAGCAAGGTATCGAGCAGGAACGGCACTGCCAGGCTCGACAGCATCAGCAGTACTGCGCAGCCGGTAAACAGCGAGCGGCGAGACAGGCGGTCCGCCAGTGCACCAATCGGCAATTGCAGCAACGCATCGCCCACCACCACGGTGCTGACCATCGCCAGCGCGATATCGGCGGTAAAGCCCTGACGCAGGCAGTAGATGGGCAGCAACGTCAGAATCATTGCCTCAAAGGCAGCAAACAACGCCACGGCCCACGCAATGGCGGGCAAGCCCCGACAGAATCCCAGCAGATCACTGAAGGTCACGCTGCAGGATTCGGTGGTGGGTGCGCCATCACGGCCTATCAGCAGCAAGGGCGCGAGAATCAACAGTGCCACACCAATCCAGAATCCATAATCGCCTTCAGAACCGACCAGTCCGAGCAGGAGTGGCCCGGACAACTGGCTCAAGGCATACGCGGAGCCATACAGCGCCACCAGACGGCCCCGCCATTGCTCGACCACCAGTTGGTTGATCCAGCTTTCACCAAGAATAAAAATAATCGTCAGGACGACGCCGATCAGCAGGCGCAGCACCAGCCACACAGGGTAACTGGGCAGCAGAGCCAGCAAACCGATGGAAAGCGCGCCACACCACAAACACAGGCGCATCAGGCCGGGCGTGCCGAAGCGCGCGGCCAGCTTGCTGGCCAGGCTGGCGCCGACCAGCACGCCAATCGCCGGCATGGCCGCCATGACGCCAATCGCGAATGTGCCATAGCCCCAGCTTTCGAGGCGGAACGACACCAGCGGCATGCTCACGCCCAGTGCAAGGCCAACGCTGAGGACCGAGGCCAGCACGGCGAAATAAGTCGCCCAACGCATGTCTGTGCTCCTGTGGATAACTGAATTCTGTTGTGTAAAACCAATTGTGGGAGCGAGCCTGCTCGCGAAGAAAGCACTGCGGTCTGTCAGTCAGACCTCAGGGCTACCATCGCGAGCAAGCCCGCTCCCACAGGGTGTTGCGTTTACGCTGTTACAGCTTGATCCAGGTGGATTTCAGCTCGGTGTATTTGTCGAACGCGTGCAGCGATTTGTCACGACCGTTACCTGACTGCTTGAAGCCGCCAAACGGTGCGGTCATGTCGCCGCCATCGTATTGGTTGACCCACACGCTACCGGCACGCAGGGCTTTGGCAGTCAGGTGAGCCTTGGAAATATCCGCAGTCCACACCGCTGCCGCCAGGCCATAGGGCGTGTCGTTGGCGATCTTGATCGCTTCTTCTGCGCTGTCGAAGGTGATTACCGACAGTACCGGGCCGAAGATTTCTTCCTGGGCGATTTTCATCGCGTTGCTTACGCCGTCGAAAATGGTCGGTTCAACGTAGGTGCCGCCGGTTTCTTGCAGGATTTGATTACCACCCGCTACCAGTTTTGCACCCTCGCTGTGGCCGGATTTGATGTACGACAGCACGGTGTTCATTTGCTGGGTATCGACCAGAGCGCCCACAGTGGTCGCCGGGTCCAGCGGGTTGCCGGGCTTCCAGCCTTTGAGGGCTTCGATCACCAGCGGCAGGAATTTGTCCTTGATAGAACGCTCCACCAGCAGGCGAGAACCGGCGGTGCAGACTTCGCCCTGGTTGAAGGCAATGGCGCTGGCAGCCGATTCGGCAGCCGCTTGCAGGTCCGGCGCGTCAGCGAAGACGATGTTTGGGCTCTTGCCACCGGCTTCGAGCCAGATGCGCTTCATGTTGGACTCGCCCGCGTAGATCATCAACTGCTTGGCGATTTTGGTCGAGCCGGTGAACACCAGGGTATCGACGTCCATATGCAGGGCCAGCGCCTTGCCGACTGTGTGGCCATAGCCTGGCAGCACGTTGAACACGCCAGCAGGGATACCGGCTTCAACCGCCAGAGCTGCGATGCGGATGGCGGTCAGTGGAGACTTTTCCGACGGTTTGAGGATGACCGAGTTACCGGTGGATAGGGCCGGGCCCAGTTTCCAGCAGGCCATCATTAGCGGGAAGTTCCACGGCACGATAGCAGCGACAACACCCACCGGCTCGCGGGTCACCAGGCCCAGTTGATCGTGCGGGGTGGCTGCAACTTCGTCGTAAATCTTGTCGATGGCTTCGCCGCTCCAGCTCAGCGCACCGGCTGCACCGGGTACGTCGATATGCAGGGAGTCGTTGATCGGCTTGCCCATGTCCAGGGTTTCAAGCAGGGCCAGCTCTTCGGCATTTTGCTTGAGCAGGCCAGCAAAGCGGATCATCGCGGCCTTGCGTTTGGCCGGGGCCAGGCGCGACCACACGCCAGACTCGAAGGTCTTGCGGGCAACCTCTACGGCCCGCTGGGCGTCAGCGCTATCGCAGCTGGCAACCTTGCCCAGCAAACGGCCATCGACCGGGCTCAGACACTCGAACGTTTCATTGGAGACCGCGGCGGTGTACTCACCGTTGATATAGGCGCGACCTTCGATTTTCAGCTGTTGGGCTCGTTGTTCCCAGTCAGCACGCGTCAGGGTGGTCATTCGAGTGTCCTCCTCTTATTGAAATGGAAGCGCCACCCTAAACCAGTGGCCATTGAACTTTCAATATATTTGACACAAGTGACGCATATGGCATGGCTTGTTCGTTTTAATAAACATAGACTTTGGTTTTTCTGACCACATACGCCGCAATTTCGGGGGGATAACAAAGATGAGCATCGCAAGCGTAGTTGACTTCAGCACTGCCAATACCCAGGCCGAGCGTTTTAGTCCTGCACCGGAAAAGGTGCTCAAAGGCAGCCCCGAACAAGTTATCCACAACCACTACAACAGCCCCTGTGGGCAGATGAGTGCAGGTGTGTGGGAAGGCGCTGTGGGCCAGTGGACAGTTAATTATACCGAGCACGAATACTGTGAAATCGTGCAGGGCGTTTCCGTTTTACGTGACCATGAAGGTAACGCCAAGACACTGCGAGCCGGTGATCGCTTTGTCATCCCGGCGGGCTTCAAAGGGACATGGGAAGTGCTAGAGGCATGTCGGAAAATTTACGTGGTGTTTGAACAAAAGGTCTGAGATTACTGATTCAGAGCCTTCAAGAAGCCCTGCCATTGTTTGATGGTGGGGCTTTTTTTATTTTTGGCCTTAAGGCCCTCGAGGTACAAATCAGGAAACACCTCGCCAGCGCTTTCAGCGCCAATCTGGGCCAGACTTTGGAGAGCGCCGGGCACTTAAGGAGTGAGCAGGCCCGCAGCGCGACTTTATTTATCTGAAAACAAGGAAGATCCATGTCCAGTCTGAATGTTTTGAAAAGCCTGTTGTTGGCGACGAGTGCCGTGTTGGGGTTTTGCTCCCTGCCCGCGATGGCTGAGCAGGGCGGCAAGTGCAAAACCGTTACGATCAATTTTCTGGTTGCGCCTGAGGCGACGCCTGCCCTGCTGGAGATGCTGCGTCGGGAATCCGGTGCAACCGAGTTGCGCGTCGAGAGGCCGGGGGTAGGCTACACCCGAGAGTACAACGCAGATCGTCTGCGCGTGATGGTCGACGAAAACAACCTTATGCAGCGCTATATGTGCGGCTAAGGCCGAAAAGCGCCCACAAAAAAGGCCCGTATCGTGAGATATGGGCCTTTTTTGTAAGAAGAAAAACCAATTACTTGATTTTGGCTTCTTTGTAGATCACGTGCTTGCGAACCCGCGGATCGAATTTTTTGATTTCGATTTTGTCCGGAGTGGTGCGCTTGTTCTTATCAGTGGTGTAG
>Ga0302347_1000789_pt1 | contig 44569 bp, 45 predicted proteins | sample PhyWR1_FD_202178 | JGI IMG/M metagenome (GOLD analysis project Ga0302347, IMG submission 202178) | Leaf surface microbial communities from wheat plants in UC Gill Tract Community Farm, Albany, California, United States - DLSL W.R1 (v2)... | ecosystem: Host-associated > Plants > Phyllosphere >... | reverse complement strand
GGCTTTAGTCCGCGCCATCGAGGCAGCGGGCTATACCGCGCCTACTCCCGTGCAACAGCGGGCCATTCCCGCCGTGTTGCAAGGTCGCGACCTGATGGTCGCAGCCCAGACAGGTACTGGTAAAACCGGCGGTTTCGCCCTCCCTATCCTGGAGCGGTTGTTCCCCAACGGTCACCCGGACAAATCCCAGCGTCACGGCCCGCGCCAACCGCGCGTACTGGTCCTGACCCCTACCCGCGAACTCGCCGCCCAGGTCCATGACAGCTTCAAGCTGTATGCCCGCGACCTCAAGTTCGTCAGCGCCTGCATCTTCGGCGGCGTCGGCATGAACCCTCAGGTTCAGGCCATGTCCCGTGGTGTCGACGTGCTGGTGGCGTGCCCCGGTCGTTTGCTCGACTTGTGCGGCCAGGGCAGCGTCGATTTGTCCCACGTAGAAATCCTCGTGCTGGACGAAGCCGACCGTATGCTCGACATGGGCTTCGTCCATGACGTGAAGAAAGTCCTCGCCCGCCTGCCGGCCAAACGTCAGAACCTGCTGTTCTCGGCAACGTTCTCCCAGGACATCACCGCCCTGGCCGGCAAGCTGCTGCACAACCCGGAGCGCATCGAAGTCACGCCGCCGAACACCACGGTCGAGCGTATCGAACAACGCGTGTTCCGCCTGCCCGCCAGCCACAAACGTGCGCTGCTGGCCCACCTGATCACCGCTGGCGCCTGGGAACAGGTCCTGGTATTCACCCGCACCAAGCATGGCGCCAACCGCCTGGCCGAGTACCTGGACAAGCACGGCCTGACCGCCGTCGCCATCCACGGCAACAAGAGCCAGAACGCGCGCACCAAAGCCCTGGCCGACTTCAAGGCCGGCACCGTGCGTATCCTGGTGGCCACCGATATCGCCGCCCGCGGCCTGGATATCGACCAATTGCCACACGTGGTCAACTTCGAGCTGCCAAACGTCGATGAAGACTACGTGCACCGTATCGGCCGTACCGGCCGTGCCGGTCGTTCGGGCGAAGCTATCTCCCTGGTGGCGCCGGACGAAGAAAAACTGCTGAAAAGCATCGAGCGCATGACCAAGCAGAAAATCGCCGACGGCGACCTGATGGGCTTCGATGCCAGCACCGTAGAAGCCGAGAAGCCTGAGGCGCGCGAGCGTCCCGATGTGCGTAACCCACGCAACCCGCGCGGTCCGAAGGGCGATGGCCCGAACGGCGGTGGCGGTGGCGGCGGTCGTCGCGACAAGGGCAAGGACAAGGGCAAGGAAAAATCCGCCAGCAACGGCCGTGGCGAACGCCCGGCCCGTGAGCAGAAGCCCCGCGAAGGCACCCCGGCCCGCGAACAGCGCCAGCCGACCCAACCGCCACGCGCCGCCGCTGACCGCGCTCCGGACGAGTTCCTCGACGACGATGTGGATAACTTCGGTAACCGCGTTGACTACGTCCCTCAGGCCAAGCCGGCCCAGGGCCGTGGCCGTCGCCCAGGTGCTCCGGCACAGGGCGCGGGCGCGGGCGCTCCCCGCGGCGGTCAGCCACAGGGCGGCCGTCAGAATGGTCCGCGTAACAGCAGCGGCGGCACCACCGGCACCCCGCCAGCCAAGCGCAATGGCCCACGCAACGGTGCACCGCGTGATGGCCAGGCCCGTCGCGAAGACTCGCGTAATCGCCGCCCGGCCCGTGACGACCAGCCACGTTCCTCCGAGCCAGCCGTGCAGAACCCGCGTGGGGGCCCCGCTCCGAAGATTATCCACAAGGAGTCGAAAGTCGATCGTTTCCCGACTCCAGAGCAATTGGATCAATTGCCCGGCCGTCCTCGTGGCGAGAAACCAGCGTTGCTGACCCGCAACCGCTGAGTTTCTACACAGTATAAAAAATGCCCCGCTCTTTCGAGACGGGGCATTTTTTTGGGCTCAACAAAACAAATATGGGAGGAGGCTTACCCGACAGCTGTGTATCAGTATCAGCCGGCAGACCGAGCCAATGACATCGGGAGCAAGCTCCCTCCCACACTGAGCGCATTCCAGACACAAAAAACCGGATCCTGAGATCCGGTTTTTTTAACTGCGCAGAATTACTTCTGCTTCACGCCTTCCAGCGAGATATCCAGGTCCAGGGTCTGGGAGGACGGGCCTGGGCCTTTGATGCCGAAGTCGTTCAGGTTCAGCGTGGTCTTGGCGTTGAAGCCGGCACGCTCGCCGCCCCATGGGTCTTTGCCTTCACCGTTGAACGTGGCCTTGAAAGTAACAGGCTTGGTCACGCCGTGCAGGGTCAGGTCGCCGGTCACGTCAGCAGTTTTGTCGCCGGTGGATTTAACGGCGGTGGACACGAACTTGGCGTCAGCGAACTTGGAGACGTCGAGGAAGTCTTTGCTGGCGATGTGCTTGTCACGCTCAGCGTGGTTGGACCACAGGCTGGCGGTTTTCACGTCGACTGCAATTTTGCTGGCTTCTGGCTTGGCCGAATCCCAGCTGAACGTGCCGTCCCAGTCCTTGAAGGTACCGTGGATGAAGCTGTAGCCCAGGTGGCTGATTTTCCAGTCGATGAAGGCGTGCTGGCCTTCTTTGTCGATCTTGTAGTCAGCCGCCATGACCTGGCCTGCGGACAGCAAAGCAGTACCGATTGCCAGTGCAGCGAGTGTCTTTTTCAACATGCTTTCTATTCCTTGTGAGTCGAGGTTGAACATCAGGCTTTGCGCCCCAGCATTCGCGTCAGGGTCGCATCACGATCGATAAAGTGGTGTTTCAACGCAGCCACGCCGTGCAAACCGGCGAAGACCACCAATACCCAGGCCAGGTACAAGTGCACCAGACCCGCGTTGTCTGCCTGGTCCGGTAGACCGGAAACCAAGGCAGGAATTTCAAACAGGCCAAACACCGGAATACCGACACCGTCTGCGGTGGAAATCAGGTAACCGGCGATCATTACCGCAAACAGGCCGACGTACAGGAACATGTGGCCAAACGCCGCGCCGAGGCGGGTCAGGCGGCTGTAACTGGCCAGCGGCGGTGGCGGCGGGCTGATCAAGCGCCAGACGATCCGCACCAGCATCACGGCAAACAGCGTGATACCAATGCTCTTGTGCAGGTCCGGCGCCTCTTTGCGCCAGGCACTGTAGTAATCGAGTCCGACCATCCACAGGCCCAGGGCGAACAAACCAAACACCACCAGGGCCACGCCCCAATGCAAAACCATGCTGACCCAGCCATACCGGGCCGGTGAGTTACGTAGCTGCATGTACTTAATCCCGTAAGAGCTGCGCCCAAGACTAGCGTGTTAACTATCGAATTAAAGCGGAAAATTTCGCTTTGAAATATCGAGAAATGCGATCTAGAGCCTAGGCACGATAAGTTAACCAAGGATTAAGGACTATTCCTGAGAAACGTGACAGTCCGTCCTGTGTTTACTGCCAATTCACACGCCATGGGTTGTGACACCGCCCTGCTTTGCATAGGCTTGCGCGATTGTTTCACCTGCGCCGGTCGCAGGACCGCTTCGAGGAGAGACACGATGGGCCTGAACAACCAGTGGATGCAACGCGACCTGGCGGTGCTGTGGCATCCCTGCACCCAGATGAAAGACCACCAGCAACTGCCGCTGATCCCCATCAAGCGTGGCGAGGGCGTGTGGCTGGAAGACTTCGAAGGCAAGCGCTACCTCGACGCCGTCAGCTCCTGGTGGGTCAACGTGTTCGGGCATGCCAACCCGCGCATCAACCAGCGCATCAAGGACCAGGTCGATCAACTGGAACATGTGATCCTCGCCGGTTTCAGCCACCAGCCGGTGATTGAGCTGTCCGAGCGCCTGGTGGCGATGACGCCCGAGGGCCTGACCCGTTGCTTCTATGCCGATAACGGTTCGTCGTGCATCGAAGTCGCGCTGAAAATGAGCTTCCACTATTGGCTCAACCGCGGCCTGCCGAACAAAAAGCGCTTTGTGACCCTCACCAACAGCTACCACGGCGAAACCATCGCCGCGATGTCGGTGGGCGACGTGCCGCTGTTTACCGAGACCTACAAGGCGCTGCTGCTCGACACGATCAAAGTACCCAGCCCAGATTGCTACCTGCGCCCCGAGGGTATGAGCTGGGAAGAACACTCACGCACGATGTTCCTGGCCATGGAACAGACCCTGGCCGAGCACCATGCCACGATCGCTGCGGTGATCGTCGAGCCGCTGATCCAGGGCGCCGGCGGCATGCGCATGTATCACCCGGTGTACCTCAAGCTGCTGCGCGAAGCCTGCGACCGCTACGGCGTGCACCTGATCCATGACGAAATCGCCGTAGGCTTCGGCCGCACCGGCAGCATGTTCGCCTGCGAACAGGCCGGCATCCGTCCGGACTTCCTGTGCCTGTCCAAGGCCCTTACCGGCGGCTATCTGCCCTTGGCCGCCGTGGTGACCACCGAGGACGTGTACAGCGCGTTCTACGACGACTACCCGACCCTGCGCGCCTTCCTGCATTCCCACAGCTACACCGGCAACCCGCTGGCGTGCGCGGCGGCCTTGGCGACCCTGGATATTTTCGAAGAAGACAACGTCATCGAGAACAACAAGGCCCTGGCCCAGCGCATGGCCACCGCCACCGCGCACCTGGTGGACCACCCCCATGTGTCAGAAGTGCGCCAGACCGGCATGGTGCTGGCCATCGAGATGGTCCAGGACAAAGCCACCAAGACCGCCTACCCATGGCAGGAACGCCGTGGCCTGAAGGTATTCGAACACGCCCTGCAGCGCGGCGCGTTGCTGCGGCCGTTGGGCAGCGTGGTGTATTTCCTGCCGCCCTATGTGATCACGCCGGAGCAAATTGACTTCCTGGCCGAAGTGGCCAGCGAAGGCATCGACATCGCCACCAACAGCAGCGTCAGCGTCGCGGTGCCACAGGACTTCCACCCAGGCTTTCGCGATCCGGGTTGATTCCCCACCTTTTTAGGCACCCTCGCCACCGTTATCTTGCTCCTGCACAGAATTTTCCAGAGAACAGAAATGAGATTGTCCCGCTTTTTCACCGACACCCCGCTGAGCCTCGGCGACGTAGAACTGCCCGAGGCCCAGGCGCATTACATCAGCCGCGTGTTGCGCATGGTCGAAGGCGACGCCGTGCAATTGTTCGACGGCTCGGGCCAGGAATTCCTCGGCAGCTTGCTGGAAGTCGGCAAGAAGCGCGTCACCGTGCAACTGAGCGAAAGCTTCGCGGGCCAGGCCGAATCCCCGCTGCACATCCACCTCGGCCAGGGCCTGTCCCGGGGCGAGCGGATGGATTGGGCGATCCAGAAAGCTACCGAGCTTGGGGTCAACGCGATCACGCCGATTTTCAGCGAACGCTGCGAAGTGCGCCTCAAGGACGAACGCGCCGACAAGCGCCTGCTGCACTGGCGCCAGGTGGCGATCAGCGCGTGCGAGCAATGCGGGCGTTCGACGGTGCCGGTGATTCACCCGCCGCTGCTGCTGGCCGATTGGTTGAAGCAAACCGCGGCGGACCTGAAGCTGGTGCTGCACCCGGTGGCTGAACCGATGATCAGCCATGCCAAACCGTCGAGCCTGGCGTTTTTGATCGGGCCAGAAGGTGGGCTGACCGACAATGAAGTCGAAACAGCCCAAGCCGCCGGCTACCACGCCGCCCGCCTTGGGCCGCGGGTGTTGCGTACCGAAACCGCGCCCGTCGTTGCATTGGCCGTGGCCCAACAACTCTGGGGCGACTTCTAACGCCCTTACTTTGCAAACCCAATCAAAACTGTGGGAGCGGGCTTGTGTGGGAGCCGGGCTTGCCCGCGATGCAGTCACCTCGGTCTTTCAGTAACACTTGGGTGATGCTATCGCAGGCAAGCCAGCTCCCACAGTTAGATTGGGTTACCACATCAGCACATCACTCCACCGGGTCGCTGACCGGCTTGGCAATGATCGCCTTCAGCTCGCTGGTCATCGGGAACTCAAGGTTCAAGCCCTTGGGCGGAATCGGCTGTTCAAACCAGCGCTGGTAAATCCCGTTGATTTCCCCGCTGCGGTACAGGTCACCGAGGGTCTCGTTGACCACCGCCAGAAACTGCGGGTCATCCTTGCGCACCATGCAGCTGTAGATCTCCCGCGACTGCTCCTCGCCTACCACCACCCAGTTGTGCGGGTCTTTGGCCTTGGCGCGTTCGCCGTAGAGCAGCGCGTCGTCCATGTAGAACGCGGCCGCGCGGCCAGTCTCAAGCATCTTGAATGCCTCGCCATGGTCCTTGGCGCTGATCACAAACATATTGGCCTTGTGCTCGGCGTTATAGCTTTTGAGGAAGCGCTCATTGGTGGTGCCGGCGGTGGTCACCACGTTCTTGCCGGAAAGGTCGCCGAAGCCTTTGATGCCGCTGTCCTTGGCGGTCAGCAACTGGCCCTTCACATAGATAAACCCGTAGGAAAACGCCACCTGTTTCTGCCGTTCGGCGGTCACGCCGGTGGAGCCGCATTCCAGGTCGACGGTGCCGTTCTGCACCAGCGGGATACGGGTCTGGGAGGTCACCAGGTTGTATTTGACGTTGAGGTTGGGCACCCCGGTTTTCTGTTGGATGCGCTCGACGATCTTGTTCGCCAGGTCCACCGAATAGCCCATGGGTTTGCCGCTATGGTCGCCCACGTACGAAAACGGTACCGAGGCGTCGCGATAACCCAAGGTAATCGACTTGGCGTTGGCGATCTTGCTCAGCGTACCGCTCAAGGCCGCTTCGTTCGCCACGGCCTGCGCGCCCCACAACAGCCCCACCGCAAAGCCGGTCAACAGGATTTTTTTCATTGTTATGCTCCGTTGGTTTTTTTGGTTATTTACGTACAGCAATCACACTGATTTCCACCAGCACGCTCGGCCGTGCGAGCTGGGCTTGCAGGGTGGTCCGGGTGGGCGCCATCCCCGGCGACAGCCACGCGGACCACACTTCATTCATCGGCGCAAAACCGCTGTCGATGTCCTTGAGATAGATGGTCGCATTGAGCAAGTGGTCCTTGTCGCTGCAGGCCTGGGCCAACAGCGCGTCGATCCTGGCCAGGACTTCGCGGGTCTGGGTCGCCACGTCCTGGCCGTCACCCGGCACCTGGCCCGACAGAAACACCAGATCATTGAAAGTCACAGCGCCGCTGAGGCGTTCGTTGGTGTTGACTCGTTGGAGGGTCATGGATGCGTCCTCACGCGGCGCGGGGCGAAAGGCCCTGCATATCGATGGAAGGTTGGTGCTGGCCGATCAGTTCGGCGAGCAGTTGGCCGCTGCCGCAGGCCAGGGTAAACCCGAGGGCGCCGTGGCCCAGGTTGAGCCACAGGTTGCGGTAAACGCTCGCGCCGATCAGTGGCACACCCGTCGGCGTGGCCGGGCGCATGCCGGCCCATTCCAGCGCATGGCTATAGTCACCGGCTGTAGGAAAAGTCTCGATCGCCTGGCGTTTCATCAGCGCCAGGCGCTTAGGCTCAAGGCTGGCGTCGAAACCGACGATATCCACCATGGCCGCCACCCGCAATTGTTCGCCGATGCGTGCGTAGACGATCTTGCGATCGTAGTCGGTGATGCTCACGTTCGGAGCGCGATGCTGCTCGCCAATCGGCACGCTCAGGCTATAACCCTTGAGCGGATACAACGGCAGCGACACGCCAGGCAACGCCAATTCAGCACTGCGGTGCCCGGCGGCCAGCACCAGGTGCTCCACCGGCATGACCTCCTCGCCCAGCTCCAGCGCCTGCACCGCCCCCTCGGCATGACGAATACCGGTGACCTTGCGCCCCAACATAAATGTGCAACGCCCTGATGCCTCCAGGCGCGCCGCCAGACGCTGACAGAACGCATGGCAATCGGCGACTTCCTCGTTTGGCGTGTAGATACCGCCGACAAAACCGCCCGCCGCCAGCGTCGGCTCCAGGCGTGCGCAGTCCAGGGCGGACAGCACCTGTTGTTGCAGGATGTCGGTGACCTTGCTGCGCGCATGCTCAAAGGTCGTCGCGTTGCGAAAGGCCACCAGCTTGCCGTTGCGCCGCCAGTCGAAGCCGTCCAGACGATCGTCGACGCGCCATTGCTGCAAGGTGTTTTGGCTCAGGGTCGCCAGACGCAGCAGGTGCGCGGCGTTGCGTTTATTCACCGAGCCTCGGCAGGCGCCGACAAACGCCGCCATCCAGCGCCATTGTTGGGGGTCCAGACGCGGGCGCAGTTTCAACGGCGAGTCACCGCGCAGCAGCCAGCCAATCGCTTGCAGCGGCACACCGGCATCGGCCAGCGGCGCGACGTAGCGGTAAGACAATTGCCCACCGTTGGCAAAGCTGGTTTCGCTGCCGAGGCGCTCGCGCGCGTCGATCACCGTGACCTCATGACCGGCACGCACCAGCGCGTACGCACTGGCCAAGCCGATGACCCCACCGCCGATAATGCAAACCTGCCTGGCCATGCTCGCCCCTGTCGTTAATTGAGAGGGCCCCAGCGTAGGGGCAGGTGACACGCCACCGACAATGAATAAAGATAGGTCGCCTATAAACAAAGGTTATGGACGTGCCATGCGCTTGCGTCATATCGAAATCTTCCAGGCTATCCGCCAGACCGGCTCGGTCAGTGCCGCCGCGCAGTTGCTGCATGTATCGCAGCCGGCGGTGACCAAGGTGCTGCAACATGCCGAAATGCAGCTGGGCTTTCCGCTGTTTCTGCGGGTGCGCGGTAAATTGCAGGCAACTCCGGAAGCCTTGGCGCTGGAGCGTGAAGTCGAGAAAGTCACCGAGAGCCTGCAAGGCGTGCGGCGCCTGGCCAAGAGCCTGCGCAGCGCACCGGGGCATAGCGTGCGCATTGGTGCGATTCCGGCATTGGCCCTGGCCCTGCTGCCGCCGGCGATTCTGGAATGGAAGCGCGACTACCCGGACATTGCCTGCGAACTGTCCAGCGACCATAGCCGCGAGCTGGTGCAAAAACTGTTGATGCGCGAGATCGACCTGGCGTTGACCCTCAACTTCTCCGGCCATCCGGGCTTGACCACTCAAGTGCTGGCCAACGGTGCGCTGGTGGCGCTGGCCTCCAAGGGTTATTGGCCCGAGGAGGCGCTGAGCACGCCATTGGCCCTGACGGACCTGGCCGGCGCGCCGCTGATTGGCCTGTCCAGCGCCGACCCGCTGTCGGCCAGGCTCGACAATTATCTGGAAAGCGTCACGCCACCACCGCGCGTGACCCTCTCGGTGCAGACCTACGCCCTGGCGCGGGCCATGGTCGAGTCCGGCGCCGGCTTAACGGTAATCGACCCCTTCACCGCCCTCGGCGCTTCCCCCGCCACCACCTGCATCCGCACGCTGACCCCACCGCTGCCGATCACCCTCTACGCCCTGACCCGCGCCGATGAGCCGCCACCGCACACGCTGGCCAAGCTGTTGGAGATCTTCGGCCAGCGCGCCGACGCGATGCTGCAGCGGCTATAGCACGTAGTGCATGATCGCCACGAAATGCAGCACGCTGCCGCCGATCACGAACAAATGCCAGATCCCATGGGAATGCCGCAGGCGGTGCTCCAGGGCAAAAAAGATGATGCCAACGGTGTACAGCACGCCGCCCGCTGCCAGCCAGATAAACCCCGCCGTGCCCAGCGCGGCCATCAGCGGCTTGACCGCCACCAGCACAATCCAGCCCATCACCGCATAAATGACGATGGACAAAATGCGCGCCTCGGAACGCGGTTTGATCTCCTGCAAAATGCCGATCACCGCCAGCCCCCACACAATCCCGAACAGCGTCCAGCCCCATGGCCCGCGCAGGGTCACCAGGCAAAACGGCGTGTAACTGCCGGCAATCAACAGGTAGATGGAAAAGTGATCGACCTTCTGCATGATCTCTTTTCGCCGCCCCTGCACGCTGTGGTACACGGTGGACGCGCTGTACAGCACCATCAGCGTAAAACCATAGATCGCCACGCTGACGATCTTCCAGGGGCTGCCATCCAGACTGGCCACCACCAGCATCCATACGGCGCCAATACACGCCGCGACAGCACCGAGCAAATGGCTCCAGGCGTTGAATCGTTCCCCGTGGTACATGTGTCACTGACCTCCCGTAACCGTTGACGACTGGCCGCAAGCCTCCGGCCTTGGGCATCAGAGTGCAAGTGCCATGTGACGTTCCGAGGACGCCGCGCGCATTTGCGGGCACAATCGAGCCCTTGCGAACCCGAGCCACGGCCATGCTGATCGACGAAGAACTCACCCTCAAGAAACTCGAAATCTTCCTGGCGTTCATGCGCACCGGCAACCTCACCCGTGCCGCGGCCGAGCTGCAGACCAGCAACGTCAGCGTGCACCGAGCCATCCATTCCCTGGAAAACGCCCTGCGCTGCCCGTTGTTCAAACACGAGGGGCGCAACCTTACGCCGCTGGAAAGCGCCTACGTATTGGAAGAACGTGCGCAGAGACTGGTAGCCGACGTGGTCGACAGCGTGCGCCTGACCCGCGAAGCCGCCGGGTTCTCTGCCGAGCGTTTCAAGTTGGGCTCGCTGTATTCGCTGACTGTCAAAACCGTGCCGCAGTTGATCATGGGCCTGAAGATCCGCCGCAGCGAACTCAATATCGACCTGATCCTCGGCTCCAATTTCGACCTGCTCTACAAGCTCAAGAACATGGAGGTGGACGCGATTCTCATCTCCCTCGACGAACACGCCAGCGACCCGGACTGCGAGCAGATCGAGCTGTTCTGCGACGATATTTTCCTCGCCACACCGGCCGACTCGCCGTTCGACCGCGAACAGCAAATCGACCTGGCGGAAGTGCGCGACGCCACCTTCATCACCCTCACCCAAGGCTTCGCCACCCATCAGGATGGCAATCGGGTGTTCAAGCAGGCGGGGTTCGAGCCGAAGGTGGCGATGCAGGTCAATGACATCTTCACCTTGCTGAGCATGGTCAGTTCAGGCGTGGGCTATGCACTGTTGCCGGGGCGGATTGCGGCGGTCTATGAGAACCGCGTGAAGCTCATACCGCTGCAACCGCGCTATCGGTTGCAGCAGCATATCGGCGTAGTGTTTTTGAAGGCCAAGGAGCGCGACCCGAACTTGCTGGCGTTGCTCGCGGAGTGTCGGATGTATGCCAATCGCGGTAGTTAACCGGCAAGCCCACGCACAATCAGAAACAACAGCGACGGGCCCAGCAAGCACCCCAGCGCGGTGTAAAACGCCGCAGTCAGGCAGCCATAGGGCACCAGTTTCGGATCGGTCGCCGCTAACCCGCCGGCCACACCGCTGGAGGTGCCCATCAAGCCTCCGAAAATCACTGCGCTGCGCGGGTTGTTAAGGCCGATGAACGGCGCCACGAACGGCGTCAACACCATCACCAGGATCGCCTTGATCAACCCGGCGGCGATGGACAGCGCCATGACTTCGGAGCTGGCGCCGATCGCCGCCCCCGTCACGGGGCCGACGATGTAGGTCACCGCGCCGGCACCGATGGTGGTCAGGCTGACCGCGTCGGTGTAGCCAAACCCGATGGCCACCGCCACGCCAGCGACAAACGAGGAGCCCACCCCGAAAAACAGCGCAAGCACGCCCACGAACCCTGCGCGCTTGAGCTCATCGACGCTCACGCCGAAAGCCGTAGCGACAATGGCGAAGTCGCGCAGCATCGCCCCACCCAGCAGGCCGATGCCCGACAACAGCGGGATGTCCACAACCCCCTTGGAGCCCCCGGTAAATGCTCCGCCCACGTACGACAGCACCAACCCCAGCAGAATAGCGATGGCCGAACCGTGCAAACGCCCTTTGGTAAAGGTATCGGAAAGCCAGTACGAGACCCACATGGTCAGGCCAATCACGGCGAAACCGCTGATCAGGCCGTAGCCAGTAATCACTTTCATCATGGATTCATACATGGCAATCACCCGGCTTCTTTAGTGGGAACGGTCGCGCTCGGCTCGCGATTGCCGATACGCACCAGCACGGGTACCAGGGCAAAGCCCAGTACCACGGCCAACGTTCCAGCCAGTATCGCCATGGGGCCGCCGCTGATGGCGCCATAAACGTTCTGCTGGGCGGCCATGGCCACCACAATCGGAATGTAGATTGCGGCCCAAAAGCTCACACCTTGCTCGGATTTGCCGGTAAACAACCCGCGGTTACCCAGATAACTGCCCAGGCCGATCAACAGCAGCATGGCAATCCCCACCCCGCCGACGTTGGCCGGAATGCCCATCCACTTGCCCAGCAGTTCACCGATAAACAAGCCGGTCAACGTACACAGCGCCAAAAACGCCACACCGTAAATAATCATTGTTGTTGTCCTCAAAGTGCTCGATCGAAATTGTTGTTGTTGTGCTTCGAAAGCCTTGGGTAGTGCTTTATCGGTGGCGGCGCTCCTCCTCTTCCAGCAAAGCCTGCAGAGTGTCCAGACGTGCTCCTTCGCAGGCGATCACCGTGCCTTGCTCAAACACCCGGCGCGAGAGGCCAGTGAGCACGGCGCCCGGTGGCAGTTCGATTTGCAGGCGCACACCGCGCTCGTAGGCGCTTTGCACGGTGCCGCGCCAGTCGACCACGCGGCACAGGTTGAAGGCCAGGTCGTCGCGCAGGTGTTCGGGGTTGTGAATCGGCCGCGCGCGGGTGCTGCTCAGGTAGGTGGTGCGCGGCGCTTTGAGCGATACCTGGGCAAACGCTTCGGCCAAGCGCTGGGCGGGTTGCTCCAGCAGCGCGCAGTGGGACGGCACACTGACCGCCAGGCGCCGCGCAACGCCGTTACCTTTGATGCGTTCTGCGACACGCTGCATCGCCGCGTCGCTGCCAGCGATCACGGTTTGGTTATCGGCGTTGATATTGGCCAGGTACACCGGAGTCTGCGGCGTGTGGACCTCGGCCAGTAGCGCCTCGACCGTGGATAGCGCCGGACCGATCAACGCGGTCATGCCGTAGCCCTGTGGATAAGCCTGCTGCATCAATTCGCCGCGCAGACTGACCAGCCTGACCGCGTCGGCAAACTCCAGGGCACCGGCGACCACCGCCGCCGGATAAGCGCCGATAGACAGGCCGGCGACGTAATCCGAGGTGCGTTGTAACTGGCGTGCATGGCCCACACCGGCGATCAACAGGCACAGTTGCACGGCGCGGGTGCTGGCCAGGGCATGGGCTGAATCGAGCTGGCGTACATCTTCGCCCAGGGCATCGCTGGCTTCTTCCAGCACAGGTTCGGGCAAGGACTGGAGCATGCCTACTCGCTGGGCACCCTGCCCTGGGAACACCAGCAGGCTGCTCATGCCACGGCCTGCCAGGGGTCGAGCACAAGGTGTGCGCCGCTGGCGGTCTTCAGCAGCACGCGGCGTGAGCCGCTGGCCCATTCGCGCAAGGCGACTGCGCCGAACGGGGTTTGCAATTGCAGATCGACGGGGCACACCGTCGTGTCCAGGATTGCCAGCAGGTCTTCAGCATCGGCGCGTTCAAGACGCTTGGGCGTACGCAGGATCAAATCCAGATCGCTTCGGGCATGCAAGGCTTCGATACCGGTGGCCAATTCAAACCCTGCGCTACCGCTGACGCCCCATGTCTCTTGCTCCAGTACCGAACGCAATTGAGCGAGCGCTTGCAGCGCGGGTAAATCCCGTGACGAAACCACGTCGCGCAGGGCTTCGGGGGCCACGCGCCGCTGCACCGCCGCCAGCGGCATCTCGGCGGCGAAACGCTGCTCACGCAAGCGTCCGCGCACACCGACCGCCACGTAACCCAGTTCGGCGATGGCACGGCGCACCACCACCGGGTGACCGGCGCTGATCGCGTCTACCGCCCAGGCCGGTGCATCGGCAGGCAGGTGCGCCGGGGTCATGCCCCAGAGCAGGTCATGGGCGTTCACCATTGCTCCCGCAGCAGTTGGCGCACATGGCTGGAGGCCGCGCGGTTCGTCGCGCCCAGGCGCCCGCGCAAATCGCTGCTGCCGACATCCTTGATCGCATTCACCAAGCAATCACTGACCCGCGCCACATCGTCCGCCGTGGGCTGTTCGATCCGGCTGACCGACAAGGTCTCCCACAGCAGGCCGAGGCTGGCATAGCTGTCGATGTCATAGGCCATGGGCGGCACGCTGGCGGCCAGGGCTTCGAGCTCCTCAACGCTGCGCAAGGTCACCCGCGCGGCCGAGACCTTGCCCATGGCGTGCACCATCACACCCGGGTCGCGCAGGGCGATCAGGCGGTTGGCCTGGTAACCGTGGGCAAGAAACGCACCCGACATGGCCTTGCCCACCAGCAGCGCAATCACCGGGTGCCCGGCCAGACGTGCACGGGCATAACTGTCGGCGGCAGCGGCCAGGGCCTGATGGATACCGAGGGCTTCTTCGCGACGACCGTAGGCTTGGCTGGGCACATCGACGATGGCGATGATGGGGCGTTTGTCGCCACGGGCGATGACCTCATCGACGGCCTTGGCCAGCCCCCAGCCTTCGAGCAGGCCGACTTCGCCATTGCGCGCCCGAGGGAAGCGGTTTTGTACGTCCGTGACCACGGCGACAAAGCGCACCGGTTGCTCACCCAATACACCGTCGGCAACCCTCAGCGACTCCGGCAAACCGTCTACCAGTGGAGCGCCGGCGCTCAATGCGTTGAACCACTGCAACCCTCTCATGGGCGTTCTCCCTGATACAAATCGCAAACCGCCGCCGGGACGATTTGCACCGTGGTGTCCAGCTCAGTCAGGCGTGCGAGGTAGAAATCGACCTGCCGACTGCGCTGTTGAGCGGGCAAGCCTGCGTGCATCAACGCGGTGACGGTCTGTTGGATCTGCGCCATATCGTCGGCGACATAACGGTCGACCAGGCCACTGTTGAAGCGCTGCTCACCACCGGTCAGGCTCCAGATAAACGGCCGATCGCGCGAGTCGTATTCGTCCAACCCGGCTTCCTGTTCGATCACCTGCGGGCCATTGAGGCCCAGGCGTGCCTCGCGGGTCACCACCAGATAGCTGCATAACCCCGCGGCGATGGACATACCGCCAAAGCAGCCAACGCTGCCGGCCACCACACCGATCACCGGCTGGTACTGGCGCAGGTCGACTATCGCCGCGTGGATATCGGCAATCGCGGCCAGGCCCAGATTGGCTTCCTGCAAGCGCACACCGCCGGTCTCCAGGAGCAGCACGGCGCGGGTGGGGATGCCGTTGCGGTTATCGTCGGCGGCCAGTTCCAGCGCACCGGCGATTTTTGCACCGCCGACTTCACCGAGGCTGCCGCCCTGGAAGTTACCTTCGATGGCCGCTACTACCACCGGCATGCCACGGATACTGCCCTTAGCGATGATCACCCCGTCATCGGCCTGGGGCACCACGCCCTGGCGGCCGAGCCAGGGCGACATGACCCGTTGAAACGGGTCGATCAACTCGCGAAAGGTGCCGGCATCCAACAGGGCCTTGGCCCGTTGCCGAGCGCCCAGTTCCACGAAGCTGTGTTTGGTCAGCAGGTCAGTCATGGCCGATCTCCTCGAAACCCTGTTCCAGGCGTAGACGCACCACGCCGGGGGTGGCACCGAAGTCATGGATATCAATGTGCATCGCCGGTGGCGTCTGTTCTTGGAAAATGCGCTCGAACAGGTGCTGCCAACGCTGTTCGGCACCGTTCACCGATGTTTGCACCTCAATGGTCAGCCGCCCGGGCGTGCCCGGTTCCAACAGCACTTCCAGGTCACCGGAGCCCACGCACCCGACCAGCGCGCGGCCTTTGGGCGGCTGCCCGGCGGGGAATTCAAAGGATAAGGTTTCCATCACAACGCTCCGTCGAGGCGGTCGATAAACAGGCAAGCGGCCAGCAAGTCGGCGGCGCCGCCAGGGGACGCATTCAGGGCCAAGAGTTGGTTGTCCAGTTCGTGTAGACGGCGGCGGCCGGCCAGGGTGGCGCTGCCGCCGGCGTCGAGCACCGCTTGGGCGCCGTGTTGCATGGTTTGCAGGCCTTCGGTGCCGGCGCGGTAAAGCACACAGGTGTCGGCCAGCTCGGTCATGATTGCGAGCAAGGCGTCCAGGCGCGCGTTCTGCTCACCGGCGTTCTGGCGGCGACTCTTGTGCAGTTGCGGCAAGCCGCGTTGGGTCACGGCGGGGAAGCCCAGTTGCGCTTCTTCACGGGCACCGCGCGCGCCGTAACGTTGCTCGACCTGGGCGCCGTGGCTCAGCGGTTGAGGCGCGTAACGGTCGTTGAGCAGGGCTAAGCGGGCGGCGGTCAGCGTTATGGCACGCGGGGCCAAAGCGGCCGATGCGGTCAGCAAGCCGAGGGCCCAGATCGCACCACGATGGGTGTTCACCCCGCCGGTGGTGGCGAGCATGGCCTGCTCGCCATCGCGGCCAATACGACCGAGGGCTTCGCGCAGCGGCAAACCGACTTCGCCGAACTCAATCGCCGCTTCGGCCATTTCCTTGAACATCGGCCACAGCGACAGCGCCGACGCGTGCATCAGGCCCAGGTGCAAATCGCAGTGGGCGCCATTACCGCGACGGTCCACCAGCGCGGGTTTGGGCGACAGGTCGGCTTCGTCGATCAGGGCATCGACGGCCATATCCGCCAGGCGATCGGCCAGACTCAGTTCGTGCAGTTTGAGGGCGCGCATTTACCAGCTCCTGAATTTGGCGGGCGGGTTGTACAAGCCACCGGACCAGTCCACCAGGTCGGCCACGCTCTTGGCGGCCAATAGCTCACGGGTGGCGTCGGTGCGGCGGATGCCGAGGTCTTCGGGCAAGGCGATCAAGCCTTCGCGGCGCATGCGCGCAGTGTCTTTAGGGTTGTGACGCAGACCAATGGCCGTCACCCCGGCGACGGCGGCGATCATCGCCTGGCGCTCTTCCAGGGACCGCGCCTTGTACAGGTAGGCGATGCCTTCTTCGGTGAGCAAGTGGGTAACGTCGTCACCGTAAATCATGATCGGCGCCAGGGGCATGCCGCTTTTGCGCGCCACCTCCACGGCATCGAGGGTGTCGACAAAGGTCGGTTTACCGCCCTCCTGGAAGGTTTCAACCATCTGCACCACCAGTTTTTTGCCGCGTTCGAGCAGCGCTTGCGGTGCGTCGCCGTGGCGCATATCCAGCCACGCCGGGGTGCCATGGCGACGGCCGCGCGGGTCGTGGCCCATGTTCGGCGCCCCGCCAAAGCCGGCAAGGCGACCACGGGTCACGGTGCTGGAATGCCCGTCGCCATCGACTTGCAGGGTGGCGCCGATAAACAGGTCCACCGCGTATTGGCCGGCCAGTTGGCAGACCATGCGGTTGGAGCGCATGGAGCCATCGCGGCCGGTGAAGAACACATCCGGGCGCGCGGCGATGTAGTTTTCCATGCCCAGCTCGGTGCCGAAGCAATGCACGCTGTCCACCCAACCGCTTTCGATGGCGGGGATCAGCGTTGGGTGCGGGTTGAGGGTCCAGTTGCGGCAGATCTTACCCTTCAGCCCCAGGGATTCGCCGTAGGTGGGCAGGATCAGTTCGATGGCGGCAGTGTTGAAACCGATACCGTGGTTGAGCGACTGCACGTTGTGTTTTTCGTAGATGCCCCGAATCGCCATCATCGCCATCAGCACATGCACGGGCTTGATGTGGCGAGGGTCGCGGGTGAACAGCGGCTCGATGTAGAACGGCTTGTCGGCCACCACCACAAAATCCACCCAACTGGCGGGGATGTCGACACGGGGCAGGTCGGTGACGTCGTCCACCAACTGGTTGACCTGCACGATCACAATGCCATCGCTGAAGGCTGCGGGCTCGATCAGCGCGGGGGTGTCCTCGGTGCTGGCGCCGGTGTAGATATTGCCGGCGCGGTCGGCCATAAAACCGGCGGAGAGTACGACGTTGGGGATCAGGTCCACCACCAGTCGCGCATAGAGTTCGATGTAGGTGTGGATCGCACCGATTTCCAGTATGCCATCTTCGAGCAACTGGCTGATGCGCAGGGATTGGGTGCCGGCAAAGGAGAAGTCGAGCTTGCGCGCGATACCTTTTTCAAATAGATCCAAGTGCTCGGACCGCCCGACACTGGGCATGATCATGTGCAAATCGTGAAGTATGGCCGGGTCGGCTTTGGCCAGGGAGCGGGAGAGGAAGTCAGCTTGCTTTTGGTTGTTGCCCTCAAGCACCACACGGTCGCCGGGGAGGATCAGCGCCTCCAGCGCTTGCACGATTCTGTCACTGGGCAACACCGCCCCGTCTGCATACTGCTTGACCCGCCCGAGCCGCCGTAGCTTCTCGTCGCGCCGCCGCGTCCAGCGCGAGTCGGGGGTTATTGTTGTTGTCATGGTCGCTCCACGGGTTTGCTGTCGTGGGCTGTACCTTAGGAGCGATTCAGGGGGCCATCAATCAAGCTGGGCGGCGAACCATTACGGCTGGAGTAATGGAGTATCAGCAAAGGCTTGGCCGAGCCAAAAGAAAATCTAAATGTGGGAGAGGCGCTTGCCCCCGATGGCGGTAGGTCAGCTAAGTGATGTATCAACTGACACTCAGCCATCGGGGGCAAGCCCCTCCCACATGTGCTCAGTGGACCCAAAATCTTGCAGGAAAAATCCGAAGCCCCCAGGCCTACAGCCTCATATCAATGCTCACCGCCCCCAAGCCTTCAAGCAGATAGCTGCGGTATTCATAAACCTCCCCACGAACAATGAGATGGAGAGCTCCATCCTTCTGGATCACTTGGACATCAGGCTCTTTGGTTTTTAGAAATGGATGTGCCGAGACCAATGACGTGAGTATTTCGTGATCATTATCCAGATCCTTATGCACGTAATACCTGTAGGAAAAACCTACTGTCGCGCCACCCTGACTATCCCGCACGCCATAAAGGGAGTTGCCGTTGCCCAAGGAGTGCTTGAGTACCACCTCATCCAACTCCGGTGTACCGGGACTCATCAACCAACCAACGCCCAAGTACCCGAGACACACCACCAGCAGCCCATTGAGCAAGACCTGGACCGGCCACTTAATACCCTTGAGCTCTGGCATATTCGATGCCCTCCTTGATCCAGTGCTGGTCGCTATGGTCATCGCCATAAGGCGCATCACCCCACCAGTCTCCAAACTCCGGCCGAGATGTCCCCGCCGTTTTTTGCGCAGCACCGGCTGCTCTCAATAACACGCCTTCAGGAATCCCCAACACCGTACCGGTAACCCCATAGTTAAAGTTACCGAACGCCTCGTACTCGCGACTGTTCTGTTTGTAATCCCAAGGGCCACGCCCTCTGACTTGTGAATAAAACCATGAATAGGTGAACGCCGAACCAGGCTTCAAATGCATCCTGCGGTTGTTGGCCAGGGCGATATTGTCTTGCAGCGAAACGCCTGGGGGCATTGGAGGGACAGCCATTTGCGAATCCTTGCTGATGGGGTTGAGCGTCAAAAGCTAGCACTCAAAAATCAACAAAAACGCCGAGGCCGTACTTACAGAAATTTCAGGCAGCCATTCGATCCAAGCCTTACGTATACCCGGGCCTCAGGCAAAGTGCCCACGACTTGTAACAGGCAGAGCATCGGGAGCCGCCGATGATTGAGCGGTTTGCGCGGATTGAGTGAACCTTACAGGCTGTGGGAGGGGGCAAGCCCCCTCCCACATTGGTCTTCACAGGTTTTAGAGTCAGGCCAAGCCTGACTCGACCAGCAAGGCTTCCAGCCCCATCAAATCCGGCACCTTCGCCACATGTTCGCCCACCTGCACCGCTGCCAGCTCCAGCGGGCTGAGCGGCACGTCCACGTAGCTCAACTCGCTGTCGAGCTTGTAGGAGCGTGGAATGCCTTGGATCACCAGGGCGATGAACTTCAAGGTTGGCCGCCCGCCCAGGGCATTCAGCACCACGATGCGTGAGCGTTCGCCGACGACAAGGGCTTCGCCGCAAGCGGCTTCAAAGCTGATCAGGGGGATTTGCCGCTCACGCCAGGTGACTTGCCGCAAGTACCAAGGCGGGGCGTCGCTGGCCGGTTCGCCGCGTTGGAAGTCGATCAGTTCGGCGATGGCGACGTTGGGCAGGATCAAATGCCGGTCGGCCAGGGGCAGCAGCAAGCCGGTGACTTGGCTGGCGCGGTGGTCAAGCATGGGACTTGCTCCAGTAGGCGATGCTTTCCAGCAGCACCGACTCCTGGTACGGCTTGCCCAGGTAGTCGTTGACGCCGATGGCCATGGCGCGGTCGCGGTGTTTCTGGCCGGTGCGCGAGGTGATCATGATGATCGGCAGGCGCATCAGCCGTGGGTCGTTGCGCACTTGGATCGCCACTTCGAAGCCGTCCATGCGGGGCATTTCGATGTCCAGCAGCATCAGGTCCGGGGTGTGTTCTTCAAGCACAGCCAGAGCGTCGATGCCGTCCTTGGCGGTGAGCACGTTCATGCCGTTGCGTTCCAGCAGGCGGCTGGTGACTTTGCGCACCGTCACCGAATCGTCGACCACCAGCACCAGCAGCGGGCGTTTTTTCAACGGGTCGTTGAGGATCAGCGGCGCATCGCTCGCCTGGGCCGGCAACACCGGTGGCCGGGCGCGGATATGCGCCAGCAGGTCGATGATCAGCACCACGCGACCGTCCCCCAGAATGGTCGCCCCCGACACGCCTTTTACCCCGGCAAATTGCGGGCCCAGGCCCTTGACTACAATCTCGCGCGTACCGGCCATGGCGTCCACATGCACCGCCACATGCCGCTCATTGCACTGCACCAGCAGCACCGGCACCGGCTGGTACTGGCCCAGCAGTTTCGGCCGCGCGACGGTGTGCAGCAGGTCGCCCAAGTAGAACAGCTCATAGCGCTGGCCGGCGTACTCGTAGCACGGCGGGTCCTGCTGATAGTGGCCCGCCAGTTCATGGGGCAGCACACGCACCAGGCCCTCGATGGTGTTGAGCGGGATCGCGTATTGCTCGTCCGCGCACTGCACCATCAAGGCACGATTGACCGACACCGTGAACGGCAGGCGGATGCGAAAATGCACGCCCTGCCCTGGCGTCGAGTCGATCACCATCGAGCCGCCGAGCTGGCGCACTTCTTCATGCACCACATCCATGCCCACGCCACGCCCGGAAATCTGGGTGATTTTTTCCGCAGTGGAAAAGCCCGGTTGCAGGATGAACTGCAACACGTCGCGGTCGCTGATCTCTTGCTGAGGGCCCAACAGGCCGCGCTTGATCGCCTTGCGCCGCACCGCGTCCAGCGGCACGCCGGCGCCGTCGTCGCGCATGTCGAAAATGATATCGCCGCCTTCGTGGGTCAGGTCCAGAGTGATGCGGCCCTTCTCCGGTTTACCGGCGGCCAGGCGCACCTCCCGAGACTCCAGGCCGTGGTCGACGGCATTGCGCAACATGTGCTCCAACGGCGCCACCATGCGCTCCAGCACGTTGCGGTCCATTTCGCCCTCGGCATTGCCGACGACGAACTCGACATCTTTGCCCAACTCACTCGCCACCTGCCGCACGATGCGTTTGAGCCGTGGCAGCATGCGTTCGAACGGCACCATACGGGTGCGCATCAGGCCTTCCTGCAACTCGGTATTGATGCGTGCCTGCTGCTGCAACAAGTTGTGCGCATCCTGGTTGCGCCGCTCCAGGGTTTCCTTGAGGTCGAGCAAGTCCGAGGCCGACTCGAACAACGCGCGGGACAGCTGTTGCAGTTGCGAGTGGCGGTCCATTTCCAGCGGGTCGAAGTCTTCATAGCCCAGGCGCTCAGCCTCGACCTGTTGGCGACTGAGAATGCGGCCCTGGGTTTCGGTGTCCAGGCGGCGCAATTGGTCGCGCATGCGCTCGATGGTGGTTTCCACCTCGTTGAGGGCGACACTGGCATCGTTGATCTGCTGCTCGATGCGCCCGCGGAAGATCGAGGTTTCGCCGGCCAGGTTGACCAGATCGTCGAGCAGATCCGCCGAGATTTTCACCGTATCGGCGGCCGGGTCCACCGCCGCCTCGGCCTTGCCCGCCGGCAATGCCACCGGTGTCGGCGATTCGTTGCTGGGGTGCACCAGGCTCTTGATGCGCTCGATCAGTTTGTCCACCGAGCCCACCGGCAAGCCGTCGGCCACCGCGTCGATCATCTGCGCCAGGCGGTCGTGGCAGCCTTGCAGCAGCGCGAACAGCTCCGGGCTCGCAACCAGTTGGCCAGCGGACAACCCTTCGTAGAGAAACTCCAGTTCATGGGCCAGGTCGCCAATCGGGCCGATCTCGACCATGCGCGCGCCGCCCTTGAGGGTGTGCAGGTCGCGCAGCAGGGTTTCGACCTCCTGGCGGCTGCTCGGCTCGGCCTGCCAGCGCAGCAGCGCGGCGCCGGAGCTATCAAGGATGTCGGCGGCCTCTTCGAGGAAAATCTCCAGCAGTTCCGGGTCGGCGCTCGATGCTTCCACCGCCGGCACCGGGGCCGTGGGGGTGCCGTTATGACGCAACGCCCGGACCTTGGCGACCAGTTCCGTGCTGTCGCTCAAGGGCTGGTGCTGGTGCAGCTCTTCCAGTTGCAGCGCCAGCCGTTCATGGCTGGCCATCAACACCTGTGAGAGTTCGTTGGAATAGTTGTAGCGACGGTCGACCAGGCCTTCGTAAAGGCATTCCAATTCGTGGGCCAGCTCGGCCACCGCGTCGATCTCGGCCATGCGCGCGCCGCCCTTGAGGGTGTGCAGGTCACGCTGCAACGACGACAACGGCGCCATGCTCTCGGGCTCCAGCAACCAGCGCTTGAGGGACTGCCCGGCGCTGTCGAGGATATCCACCGCTTCTTCCAGGAAAATCTCGACGATCTCGTCGTCCACAGTGGTGGCGTGATCCAACTGCCGCGTCGCCGCGCCCAGTTCGGCGATGCTCGGCGCACCGCCGCCCTGGTGGGTGATCAGGCCGGTGGCGGACGGATCGAGGGCTTCGTCCAGCAGCTCGCGCAAGGCGTGTACCCGGGCCGGTGCGGGGCTGATTTCCTGGCCGGCGGCGAGCTGGTCGAGCATGTTGATCAACGCGTCATGGGCCTGTTCGGCCTCTTGGAAAAACCGCGCGCTGACTGCCAGGCTGCTTTCTTCCACGGCGCCGTACAGGTCGAGCAAGGCTTCGCAGAGTTCGTCGATGGCATGCAGGTCGGCGTGCTGCGCGCCTTCGCCGAGGGTGGTCAACTCATCCAGCAAGGCCGTGAGTTCCTGGCGCTCGCCGGGGTGTTGCTGCCAGCGACGCAGCAGGTTTTCGGCGTCGAGCAGGATGTCCATGCCCTGGGCCAGGAAGTCAGCGATCAGTTGCGGATTGCGCTTGATGCGCAGGCCGGCGGTGGGCGCATCGAGCAGCGCCTGGAGCTGGCGTTCGAGCAACTGTTGGGTGCGAGCGATCAGGTCCGCCGCGCCTTTGATCGGAGCCAGGGGGTTGCTGTCCAGCTGGCGCAACCCCCGCTGGAACAGGCCTTCGGCTTCCAGCAGCAGTTCCACTTCATCCAGATCCAGCGGCAGGCGGTGAGCCTTATATTCGCGGGTCAGGTGGTCGAGCGGCCGCGCCAGTTCGGCGATGGGCGACACACCGGCCATGTAGGCACTGCCCTTGAGGGTGTGCAGGGCGCGTTGCAGTTCATCGCTGACTTGCAGCGGCACATGCTCGGCGGCTTGCTCCAGGAAGTGGTTGAGGCTGTCGAGATGGCTCTGGGCTTCGTTGCGGAAAATCTCCAGCAGCATCGGGTCATGGGCTTCGGCGCACGCCACCGCGGCACCGCTGGCCAACCCATGGGCACGAGCGGCCAGGGCGTCGACTTCATCGCGCTGGCGTTGGGCGCCCTGGGCAAAATCGGCAATCAATTCCGGCAACAGTGCCACGGTTTCATCCAACACCTGTTGCACCTCAGGGCCCAGGGCCACGCTGCGCTCCAGTACGCGGTTGAGCAGGTTTTCCACCGCCCAGGCCAGCTCCGCCAGCACCAGAGCGCGCACCATGCGGCCGCTGCCTTTTAGGGTGTGGAACGCGCGGCGCATCTCGCTTTGGGCGGTTTTATCCGCGCTGTTCGGCAAATAGCGGTGCAGCACCTCAAGGACTTCCTCAGTCTCTTCGAGGAAGACCTCACGCAGCTCGTCGTCGATAGGCGCTTCGGCGGCGGGCGGCGGCAACAGGCTGCCGGGGCGCTGCAACGCGGGAGGGTTGAGGCGCGAGGTGGGGCTGGCCAATGCGTCGAGTTGGGATTGGTTGGGGGCCGTGTCGGTGGAGAGTGCTCCGTCCGGTGCGACCAGCGCCTGGCGCCAGGGTTTTTCCTCCGGCAGGTATCCGAGGGCCGCCAAGCCCTGGGTGGCCAGTTCCAGCACCCGTTCGCCGGCTGCATCCGGGTCTTGGAGCATGCGTTCGAGGTAGTACTCCAGGCTGCTGATCACGTCGGCGAAGTGCGCCAACTGCGTCTCGCTCGGCGGCTGTTCGTCGATCATCAACTGCGCATTCACATAATCGCTGCAACCGCGCATCAGGCTGGCCGCCCGTGGCAGCGGGATCATGGCCAGCGCGCCGCGCACCTGGCTCAGCAGTTCCGGCAGGGATTCCAGGCGCTGGCGGTCCCAGTCGGCGTCGAGGCAATCGATCACCAGTTCTTTGGCCTGGCGCAGGCACTGGCAGGATTCGCGGATCACCAACTGGTGGATCTGGGTCAGGTCGGTGGTGGGCAGGCGGCTTTCTTCGCGGCTTTCCGGCTCAACGGTTCCGGCCATACCGGCCAACGTGGCTTCGACATACAGCAACGCGCCGGCCACATCCATCAGCACCGCATCGTCTGGTTCACGATGCCCCTGGGCCAGGCTCAACACCACGGCGAGCTGGTCGATGATCACTTTGCGCGGCTGGCCGAAGCCCAGCACCGCCAGGGTATCGGCGATCTGTCGCAACGGCGCCAGCAGCGCCTCAAGGTCACTGGCGTGCTGACGGTCGCTGCGCACGAACAGGTCCAGACGCTCCTTGACCCGCACCAATTCCTCGCACAAGGCGCCGAGTACCGACCCCATGGCATTGCGATCGGGCCCGGCCATGCGCGCGCGCTCGGCATCCACCACGGCGCTGTCAGGCAAGGCTTCGTCCAGGCCGTAACGTTCTTTCAGGCTCTGCATGCGCGGCGTCGGCCGGGTGACCTTGGCGACATAGAACAGCAGGCTTTTGAGTAACTCATCCGGTGCCGGTTGGTTGATGCCGTTGATGCCTTGGGCCAGCAGGCGCTTGAGTTGCTTGTCGCTGGCCTTGAGCAGGCTGCGCAGCGCCGGGCTGTTGGCAATCACGCCAGTGAGCATGCCCTCCACCAGCGCCGAGGTCACTTGCCATAACGGCAACAGTGGCGCGCCCTGGCACAGCGCTTCGAGACGCGCGAACACCCGCGCCATGTCTTCCAGATTGCTCGGGCCGTGATCTTCGCGCAGCAGCCCGACCAAGGCCTGTTGCAGCAGGTGGTGCCATTGGCGCAATTGGGTCGCCAGATCGGGCCCGGCGCGCTGGGCCAGGGCTTCTTCGGGTAAAGGTGCGATCGACAGCAGTTGCGGGCTGAACAGGCTGGTTTCCGAGAGCAGGCTTTCACCGCGCGCACTGCGCAGGTCGTTGAGCAGCGGCAGCACCACCAGCGGCAGGTCGCGGCGGGCGCTGTGTACGCGTTCGAGGTACAGCGGCAATTGGCCGAGAGCTTGTTGCAGCAGGCCGATGCTCTCATCGCGCTGCCCCACCTGCCCGTCGCGCAGGGCCAGGGCCAGGGCCTCGATCTCCTCGGCCAGCAGCGCCGCGCCGTAGAACTCGACCATTTGCAGCGCGCCATGCACCTGATGGATACCGGCCAGGCATTCGTCGATCACATCGCCGTCGGCGGTTTCGACATAAGCGTCCAGTGCCGAGCGGGCGTGTTGCAGGGTCTCGGCAATGTCGCCCTTGACCCATTCGAGGGCCACGTAGTCGTGCCGGTCAACCATAATTGCTCCGCTTTGAATTCATGAGTTGCTGGTGTTCTTGAAACCTGTACCTATCAACTGTCGACCGGTTTGGGCGGCGGCAGGGTGAAGCCCGACACCGACCGGCGTAACTGGCTGGCCATCTTCGCCAGGTTACCGATGCTCTCGGCAGTGGCGGTGGAGCCCGACGAGGTCTGCGTGGTGATCTGCTGGATCACATTCATGGTCAGGGAGATCTGCCCCGCCGACGAGGTTTGCTGTTGCGCCGCGTTGGAGATGCTCTGGATCAGCGCCGCCAGGGTTTTCGACACGCCTTCGATTTCCTCCAGCGCCACCCCGGCGTCTTGGGCCAACCGCGCGCCGCGCACCACTTCGGTGGTGGTCTGCTCCATGGAGATCACGGCTTCGTTGGTGTCGGCCTGGATCGCCCGCACCAGGGTCTCGATCTGCCGAGTGGCGGCCGACGAACGCTCGGCCAGGCGTTGCACTTCATCGGCCACCACCGCGAAACCACGCCCGGCATCCCCGGCCATGCTGGCCTGGATCGCCGCATTCAGGGCGAGGATGTTGGTTTGGTCGGCAATATCGTCGATCAGGCTGACGATATCGCCGATCTCCTGGGACGATTCGCCCAGGCGCTTAATGCGTTTGGCGGTGTCCTGGATCTGTTCGCGAATGTTGTCCATGCCATGGATGGTGTTGTGCACCACCTCATTGCCCTTGTTGGCGATTTCCACCGAGCGCTCGGCCACGGCCGAGGATTCGGCGGCGTTGGCCGACACCTGATCGATGGACTGGGCCATCTGATTGATCGCGGTGGACGCCTCGGCGATCTGCTGGGCCTGGTGCTCGGACGCCTGGGCCAGGTGCATGGCGGTGGCCTGGGTTTCCTGCACCGCGCCGGCCACTTGGCCGGCGGTGAGGTTGATGGTGGCCACCAGATCGCGCAACTGATCCACGGAATAGTTGATGGAATCGGCGATGGTGCCGGTGAAGTCCTCGGTGACCGACGCCGTCACGGTGAGATCGCCGTCGGCGAGGTCTTCGATTTCATCGAGCAGGCGCATGATCGCGTTCTGATTGCGCTCGTTCTTCTCGGCGGTTTCGTGCAGTTGGCGATTGGTCTCGCGCACCATCACCAGGCCGATCAGGATAATCGAGGTCAGCGCCAGCAAGCCCAGCACATAGCCGCCGATAGTGTCGAAGCTGCGCCCGCTGGCCAGGTTTTCGAAACCGGTGGCCAGGTGCGAGGCTTCATCGAGCAGGGTCTGGGACAGGTTGAAGATATTGCTCGCCGAGGCGCGCACCTGGAACAACTGCGGCGAGGTTTCGAGGATTTCATCCACCGAGCCGGACACGAACTCGAACAACTCGGAGATTTCCGCCAGCCGCGCGCGGGCATCGCGGTCTTCAACCTGGGTGATGCGCAGTCCTGGGTTGCCGTTGAGCATGCCATTGAGCACCTGGCCGAAGCGGTTGGCGTCACGGCCAAAGGCGTCGGCGGCTTGCACGGCGGTTTCGTCGCCGGCCAGCACGGTGTTGACCGCGCCCAGGATACGTTCGGCCAGCAACGATTGGCGCTGGGCCACGGCCACCTGGCTGGCGGGCGCGCCGCGCTGCAACAGGATTTCGACGACTTTTTCCGACTCCATCTGCAATTGCGGCACGGTTTCGGCCAGGGTCGCGGCCACTTGATGCAGGGACAGCACCGTCTGCTCGCTGGCCAGAATCGCGTCGGTGTTCTTCAGCAGGGCTTCCCAATCGGTCTGCACCGCGCGCATTTCGGCGCGCACGGCGCTGGGGGCGGCGGGCAGGCCGGTTTGCGGGTCGCCTTTTTTCAGGTAGCCCCAGCGCTGGGCAAAGTCGTTGCGCGCTTCGCCCAGCAGCTTGAACGCCGCGGCTTTGCCGGCGGCGGCCTCGGTGGCGTTCTTGGCAATACGTTGGGACAGCACGCGCAATTCACCGGCGTGGCCGATGTACTGCTTGTCGTAGGTGGACTGGGTATTGAGGTAGGCGAAGTTGGCGAACAACAGCATGATGAACACGATCAGCGCGATAAACAGCACGATGATCTGCGAGCGGCTACGCGAGCCGGCCTGGGGTTTGACGGTGGTCGCGGTGGTCATGGGGCAACATCCATGAAACCTGGCGTCTGGGCCAGGGCGAACGGGCTGAAGACCTGCCACGACGGGTCGCCGTCGAAATGCCCCTGAATAAACGGCGCGCCCGGCGCGGCGTTGGCCAATAAGGCGTCCTGTGCGAAATGCTGCATGCCCACCACCTCGTCCACCAGCAACCCAACAAACAGGTCATTGAATTCCACCACCAGCACCCGCCGTTGCTTGCGCGCCCTGGACAGCGCCTCGCCAAGGAACCCACCAAGGTCCATCACCGGCAATAAACGCCCGCGCAGGTTAGCCACACCTCGTACCCAGGTCTTGACCCCGGGCATTAAAGTGCAACGTGGCTCATGCAAAACTTCGGCGACTTCTCCCATTGGCGCCACGAACCAATGGGCGCCCACCCGAAAGCCGATCCCGCTCCAGCGCTGCAAGCCGGCCTCCTGGGAGGGCAGGTCGGCGGCCAGCAGGCGGCAGCGGCGGTCGATGTCCAGCAACAGCTCGAAGGCGGTTTGCGACTCGGTCATGATGGCGTGCCGTCAGCCGGCCAGCACCTTGTTCAGGGTGGCGATCAGGGTGTCTTCGTCCACCGGTTTGGTCAGGTAATCCTTGGCACCCTGGCGCGCGCCCCAGATTTTGTCGGTTTCCTGATCCTTGGTGGTGATGATGATGATTGGGATGCCGTTGGTTTCCGGCTCTTTGGACAGCTGACGGGTGGCCTGGAAGCCATTGAGGCCCGGCATCACGATGTCCATCAGCACGGCGTCGGGTTTTTCCTGGCGGGCCAGGGCCACGCCGTCCGCGCCGTTTTCGGCCTTGAGCACTTCGTGGCCGTGCTTTTCCAGCATGCCGGTGAGTTTGTACATTTCGGTCGGCGAATCGTCGACGATCAGAACACGTGCCATGGTTTTTCCCCGCTACATTGGTCGGCGCCGGCCCTTGTGAGGCGGCGTCAGTGTGCTTGTTCCACTGCGGCGAACCCAGGCACATAGGCCTTGATTGCACCCAGCAGTTCTTCCTTGCTGAAAGGCTTGGTCAAAAACTGATCGACCCCCACGATGCGTCCCTTGGCCTTATCGAACAGGCCGTCCTTGGACGACAGCATGATCACCGGGATCGCCTTGAACGCCGGGTTGTTCTTCACCAGCGCGCAGGTCTGATAGCCATCCAGGCGCGGCATCATGATGTCGACAAAGATGATGTGCGGGTGATGATCCACGATCCGCGCCAGGGCATCGAAACCGTCGATGGCCGTAATGACATCGCACCCCACGTTCTTCAACAGCGTCTCGGCGGTGCGGCGGATCGTTTTCGAATCGTCGATCACCATCACTCTCAAGGCGTTGGAATGCTGTTCCATATCTGCTCTACCATCGCCACAGCGAATCGGTTTTCGGTGTGTACGGCCTGACATTGCCCAAAATGAACGCCGCAAGCCTTGGAATTCAAGGGCTGCTGCGCCGTGGCAGCCTTTTTAGCACAGTCTCGGGGAGCAATCTATCGAGGCACTGGCCAGGTGGTTTTTCCTTGACCCACAACAGCGTCAGCGCCACTCTGACGCCACTTTTATGCGCCCCATTTGCTAGAGGAAATCCCCCATGAGCGTTCGCGTCGGCATTGTCATGGACCCTATCGCCAGCATTTCCTATAAAAAGGACAGCTCGCTGGCCATGCTCCTGGCCGCCCAGGCCCGCGGCTGGACCCTGTTCTATATGGAGCAGCGCGACCTGTACCAGGGTGAAGGCCAGGCCCGCGCGCGCATGCGCCCGTTGCAGGTGTTCGCCAACCCTGAAAAGTGGTTCGAACTGCAAGACGAAATCGACAGCCCCCTGAGCGACCTGGACGTGATCCTGATGCGCAAGGACCCGCCGTTCGACATGGAATTCGTCTACTCCACGTACCTGCTGGAGCAGGCCGAACGCGACGGCGTGCTGATCGTCAACAAGCCGCAAAGCCTGCGCGACTGCAACGAAAAGCTGTTCGCTACCCTGTTCCCACAATGCACCCCGCCCACTGTGGTGAGCCGCCGCGCCGATGTGCTGCGTGAATTTGCCGCCAAGCACGGCGACGTAATCCTCAAACCCCTGGACGGCATGGGCGGCACTTCGATCTTCCGGCACCGCGCTGGTGACCCCAACCTGTCGGTGATCCTGGAAACCCTGACCGTGCTGGGTAGCCAGCAGATCATGGGCCAGGCATACCTGCCGGCGATCAAGGACGGCGACAAGCGCATCCTGATGATCGACGGCGAGCCGGTGGACTACTGCCTGGCGCGCATTCCTGCCGCCGGCGAGACCCGTGGCAACCTGGCCGCCGGTGGGCGCGGTGAGGCGCGGCCGCTGTCGGACAAGGACCGTTGGATCGCCGCCCAGGTCGGCCCGACCCTGCGGGAAAAAGGTCTGCTGTTTGTCGGCCTGGACGTAATCGGCGAGCATCTCACCGAAATCAACGTGACCAGCCCGACGTGCATTCGCGAGATCGACAACGCATTTGGCACGAACATCGGCGAAATGTTGATGGCCGCGATAGACGCGAAGCTGCAGGTGGCAAGCTCCAAGCGGCAAGTTTAAGGCCGACCGCGCCAAAGCTTGCAGCTTGCAGCTTGTAGCTTGTAGCTTGTAGCTTGCAGCTTGCAGCTTGCAGCTTGTCGCATGAAGCTAAAAACCAACATTGCGTTATCACGCCGAACCTCGAAATACGCGATGTTGTTTTTTATGTCCCGCCGGTCCGAAACGCATTTGGCACGAACATCGGCGAAATGTTGATGGCCGCGATAGACGCGAAGCTGCAGGTGGCAAGCTCCAAGCGGCAAGTTTAAGGCCGACCGCGCCAAAGCTTGTAGCTTGTAACTTGTCGCATGAAGCTAAAAACCAACATTGCGTTATCATGCCGAACCTCGAAATACGCGATGTTGGTTTTTATGTCCCTCCCGTCCGAGCTGCCCCCCGAACTCTCCCACAGTGGCGTGCGCCCGGCTGATCGGCTCGGTTTCACCCTGTTCCTGGCGGCGTTGATTCACCTGGCCGTCCTCCTCGGCGTGGGTTTCACCATGGTCGAGCCCAAGCAGATCACCAAGACCCTGGAAATCACCCTCTCCACCTTCAAAAGCGAAAAAAAACCCGAGAAGGCCGATTTTCTCGCTCAGGACAACCAGCAAGGCAGCGGCACGCTGGACAAAAAAGCCATACCCAAGACCACTGAAGTGGCGCCTTTCCAGGACAACAAAGTCAATAAAGTCACGCCGCCGCCAGCGCCCAAGCCCGAGGTCAAACAGGCTGCGCCCAAAGCGGCCGTGACCACCGTCGCCCCCAAGCCGCAGAAAGCCCCGACCACGCGCGAAAAGACCAAGACCGAGCCGCAGCCCGAACCGGTGAAACCGGCGCCGACGTTCGACAGCTCACAGCTGTCCGATCAGATCTCCAGCCTGGAAGCCGAACTGGCCAACGAACAACAGCTGTACGCCAAGCGCCCGCGTATCTACCGCCTGAACGCCGCCTCCACCATGCGCGACAAAGGCGCCTGGTATAAGGACGAATGGCGCAAGAAGGTCGAGCGCATCGGCAACTTGAATTACCCGGAAGAGGCCCGCCGCCAGCAGATCTACGGCAATTTGCGCCTATTGGTGTCGATCAACCGCGACGGCACCCTGTATGAGGTGCAGGTGCTGGAATCCTCCGGCCAGCCGCTGCTGGACCAGGCCGCGCAACGCATCGTGCGACTGGCTGCACCGTTTGCGCCCTTTACCGGGGACTTGAACGATGTGGACCGCCTGGAAATCATCCGCACCTGGAAATTCGCCAGGGGCGATCGTCTTTCCAGCAACTGATCAGCGCTCACACCCGGCTTGTCAGTTCGCCCCTGCGCCGCCACACTAGCGGGCATGAAAAATGTTAGCCCGACCTACCTCAAGCACCAATTCCTGATCGCCATGCCCCATATGGCCGACCCGAACTTTGCGCATACCTTGACCTACATCGTCGAGCACACCGCCAAGGGTGCCATGGGGTTGGTCGTCAATCGCCCGCAAGAGCTGAACCTGGCCGATATCCTTGAGCAATTGCGCCCCGAAGTAGACCCGCCTGCTCGTTGCCAGGGCGTGCCGATCTACATTGGCGGCCCGGTGCAGACCGATCGCGGCTTCGTGCTACACCCCACCGGGCCGACGTTCCAGGCCACGGTGGACCTGGACGGTGTGTCGCTATCCACTTCCCAGGACGTATTGTTCGCCATCGCCGACGGCGTGGGGCCCGAGCACAGTGTGATCACCCTCGGCTATGCCGGCTGGGAGGCAGGACAACTGGAAGCCGAGCTGGCCAGCAACGCCTGGCTGACCTGCCCGTTTGACGCCGAGATTCTGTTCGGCACCGCCAGCGAACTGCGCCTGGACGCAGCGGCGGCCAAGCTGGGGATCAACCTCAACTTGTTGACCAGCCAGGCGGGGCACGCCTGATGGCTTTGCGCTTGATCCTCGGGTTTGACTACGGCACCAAGCAGATCGGCGTGGCGGTCGGCCAGGTCATCACCGGCCAGGCCCGCGAACTGTGCACGCTCAAAGCCCAGAACGGCATCCCGGACTGGAATCAGGTCGAAGCCCTGATCAAGGAATGGAAACCCGACGCCGTGGTGGTCGGCCTGCCCTTGAACATGGACGGCACGCCCAGCGATATGTGCCTGCGGGCGGAGAAATTCGCCCGCCGCCTCAATGGCCGCTACAACATCCCCTTCTATACCCACGACGAACGCCTGACCACCTTCGAAGCCAAAGGTGAACGCAGAGACCGTGGCGGGCAGAAGGGCAGTTACCGCGACAATCCCGTGGATGCCATCGCCGCCGCCTTGCTGTTGCAGGGTTGGCTGGATGAAAACACTGCTTTATTTGAATCCTGACTGACGCGGCTTGCCGCGTCTTTTTACGTTTGAGCCCGAACCCTGCCGCCACCTCGACGCGCAAGGCCTAGAAGGAGCCACCATGAGCCTGCCCAATCCCGCCGAACTGATCAGCCAGATGGCGATACGCCTCAAGGCGCACCTGGAACACCGCGGCATCCGCGAACCGCGTTTTATCGGCATCCGCACCGGTGGCGTATGGGTCGCCCAGGCGTTGCTCGAAGCGCTGGGCAGCGACGCGCCACTCGGCACGCTGGATGTGTCCTTCTACCGCGACGACTTCAGCCAGAACGGCCTGCACCCGCAAGTGCGCCCCTCCGCCCTGCCCTTTGAGATAGAAGGCCAGCACCTGGTGCTGATCGACGACGTGCTGATGAGCGGCCGCACCATTCGCGCGGCCATGAACGAATTGTTCGACTACGGCCGCCCGGCCAGCATCACCTTGGTGTGCCTGCTGGATCTGGATGCCGGCGAGCTGCCGATCAGCCCCGATGTGGTGGGCGCCACCCTGTCTTTGGCGGCCCATCAGCGGGTAAAATTGTCCGGTCCCACGCCGCTCGAACTCGAACTGCAAGACCTCGCCCCTTAAACCGCCTTGTAAAGAGTCCCCGCGATGACGCCTCTAGATGCCAAGCGCCCGCTGCAGCTCAATGCTCAGGGCCAGTTGCAACACTTCTTGTCCCTCGACGGTTTGCCCCGCGAACTGCTCACCGAAATCCTCGACACCGCCGATTCGTTCCTCGAAGTCGGCGGCCGGGCGGTGAAGAAAGTCCCGTTGCTGCGCGGCAAAACCATCTGCAATGTGTTCTTCGAGAACTCCACGCGCACCCGCACCACCTTTGAACTGGCGGCCCAGCGGCTATCGGCCGACGTGATCACGCTGAACGTGTCCACCTCGTCGGCGAGCAAGGGCGAAACCCAGGGTATGCTCGACATGCTCACCATCCGTCGGCACAAGGGCAGCTTTGAAAACCTCTCGGTGGCCATCGTCGGCGACATCCTGCACTCGCGGGTGGCGCGCTCGAACATGCTGGCCCTGAAAGCTCTGGGTTGCCCGGATATCCGCGTAATCGCGCCGAAAACCCTGCTACCCATCGGTATCGAGCAGTACGGCGTGAAGGTCTACACCGACATGACCGCAGGCCTCAAGGATGTGGACGTGGTCATCATGCTGCGCCTGCAACGCGAGCGCATGGCCGGCGGCCTGCTGCCGAGCGAAGGCGAGTTCTACCGCCTGTTCGGCCTGACCACCACGCGCCTGGCCGGCGCTAAGCCGGATGCCATTGTGATGCACCCGGGGCCAATCAACCGCGGGGTGGAGATTGAGTCGGCGGTGGCCGACGGCAACCAATCGGTGATCCTCAACCAGGTGACCTACGGCATCGCCGTGCGCATGGCGGTACTGTCCATGGCCATGAGCGGGCAAACCGCGCAACGTCAATTCGAGCAGGAGAACGCCCAGTGAAGCTCAGCATTCTCGGCGCCCGAGTCATCGATCCGGCCAGCGGCCTGGATCAAATCACCGATCTTCATGTGGAAGCCGGCAAGATCATCGCCATCGGCGCCGCCCCTGGCGGTTTCAGTGCCGGTCAGGTTATCGACGCCAAAGGCCTGGTGGCCGCACCTGGCCTGGTGGACCTGAACGTCGCCCTGCGCGAGCCGGGTTACAGTCGCAAAGGCAGCATCGCCAGCGAAACCCGCGCCGCCGCCGCCGGTGGCGTGACCAGCTTGTGCTGCCCGCCGCACACCAAGCCGATCCTGGACACTTCGGCGGTGACCGAGCTGATCCTGGACCGCGCCCGCGAAGCCGGCAATTGCAAAGTATTCCCCATCGGCGCCCTGAGCAAAGGCTTGGAGGGCGAGCAACTGGCCGAGCTGATTGCCCTGCGCGATGCCGGTTGCGTGGCGTTCGGCAACGGCCTGGAAAGTTTCCGCAGCACCCGCACCCTGTGCCGCGCTTTGGAATACGCGGCCACCTTCGACCTGACGGTGATCTTCCACTCCCAGGACCGCGACCTGGCCGAAGGCGGCCTGGCCCATGAAGGCGCCGTGGCCAGCTTCCTCGGCCTGCCGGGCATTCCCGAAACCGCCGAGACCGTGGCCCTGGCCCGTGACCTGCTGCTGGTGGAACAAAGCGGCGTGCGCGCGCATTTCAGCCAACTGACCAGCGCCCGGGGCGTGGCCCTGATCGCCCAGGCCCAGGCCCGCGGTTTGCCGGTGACGGCGGATGTGGCGTTGTATCAGTTGATCCTGACGGATGAGGCGCTGATCGACTTCTCCAGCCTGTACCACGTACAACCGCCCCTGCGCACCCTGGCCGACCGTGACGGTTTGCGCGCAGCGGTGAAGTCCGGCGTGGTCTCGGCGATATCCAGCCATCACCAACCCCACGAGCGCGATGCCAAACTGGCACCGTTCGGCGCGACCGAGCCCGGCATCAGCAGCGTCGAGCTGTTGTTGCCACTGGCGATGACATTGGTGGAAGAAGGCTTGCTGGACCTGCCGACGCTGCTGGCACGCTTGAGCAGCGGGCCTGCCGAGGCATTGCGCCTGCCGGCGGGCAAGTTGGCGGTGGGGGCGGCGGCGGACCTGGTGCTGTTTGATCCGGCCCGTTCTACCGTAGTGGGCGAGCAGTGGCTGTCCAAGGGCGAGAACTGCCCGTTCATCGGCCATAGCCTGCCTGCGAGCGTGCGCTACACCTTGGTGGATGGGCGCATCAGCTACCAGGCCTAAAAGGTCGTCGCGAAAAAGGGTGGGAGGGAGCTTGGCCCCTCCCACCTTTTCAGCTTGAGAGATCAGCGCCCGTTATTGCGCTCGGCATTGCGGATGGATATCTGGGTATTCAACGTCCAGAAGTCATACAACACCCCCACCAGGAATAAACCACCGGTCAGCAGGTAGATCAGCCCGGTGATCCATTTGCCCTGGTACATGCGGTGCACGCCGAATACGCCTAGAAATGCCAACAGTATCCATGCGACGTTGTATTCGATGGGCCCGGCGGTAAATCGCAGGTCAGCTTCGCGGTCCATGGCGGGAATCAGAAACAGGTCGATCAACCAACCGATACCCAGCAAGCCAAACGTGAAAAACCAGATCGTGCCGGTCACGGGCTTGCCGTAATAAAAGCGATGGGCACCGGTAAAACCGAAAATCCAGAGCAGGTAACCAATCACCTTGCTGTGGGTATCTTGCTGCGGACCAATCTGTTGATAGGTGTTCATCGCGTACCTCTTTTGCCTCGATAGATAAATTTTTTCACTTTCTTTGTGACTTTTTTACAGGCGCCCGACGTACGGCAAATGGTATCTTCGCTTCCCTGAAAGCCTTATGCCACCTGACCTGTGTAGGACAATTGCGGCGATTCGTCGCGTTTTTCCTGAATTTGACCCCAAGGTTCAGTCGACAAACGGCCTGAGAACGACACAAAAAGCTGTTATAAAGTTGCGCGCAAACCCATAAGAGCCACGCCTAATGCGACCATTTTTCAAGACATGGCTAACCATTTGCCTATTAATGCCACTGGCCGCCCACGCCACCAATCGTGAGCAACGACTTCCCAACGTCAACGGTTTCACCCCTAAAGTCCACAGCACACCGAGCACCGCCAAAGCGGCCAAGCCGACCGTCAGCCGTCCGACTCAACTGAGCAAGGCCCACGGTAAAACGACGCCAGGCCTGATGGCCGTCAACACCAAGCAGAGCAGCAACGTGCTCAGCCGCGCGGTGAATGTGCTCGGTACTCCTTATCGTTGGGGCGGCAGCAGCCCAAGTAAAGGGTTCGACTGCAGTGGTTTGGTGAAATATGCCTTTAACGATGTAAAAGCGGTGGATTTGCCACGCACCTCCAACGCCATGGCTGCCGGCCACGGCTTGAAGGTCGACCGCAAAGACCTGAAACCGGGCGATCTGCTGTTCTTCAAGTTGAAGAGCCGCCAGGTCAACCACGTTGCCATCTACCTGGGCAATGACCGTTTCATCCACGCGCCACGGCGCGGCAAGTCGGTGAGCATCGACACGCTGAAAAAGCCGTTCTGGGACAAGAACTACGTGATTGCCAAGCGGGTTCTGCCGAAAGAGCAGAACAACAACCTGCGCATCGTGCAACGCTGATCCTGAGCTGAAATGCAGTAGTAAATGTGGAAAGGGGCTTTTGGCCCCTTTCCACATTTGATTTGTGTCACCCACAAACCGTCAGATATCCCCAGGCGCCCTCGCCTTCTCCCGCGCCTCGTCCCGACTGATCACGCCCTGGGCAACCAGCGCCTTCAAACTCATATCCAGTGTCTTCATACCCAACGCCGCGCCGGTCTGCATCGCGGAGACCATCTGCGCCACCTTTTCCTCGCGGATCAAATTACGAATGGCTGGCGTACCCAGCATGATTTCATGAGCCGCCACGCGCCCGCCGCCGAGTTTTTTCACTAACACTTGCGATACCACCGCTTGCAGCGACTCCGACAGCATCGAGCGCACCATAGCCTTTTCCCCTGCGGGAAAGACATCCACCAGCCGATCCACAGTCTTCGCCGCCGACGTGGTGTGCAAGGTGCCGAACACCAGGTGCCCGGTCTCGGCGGCGGTCAATGCCAGGCGGATGGTTTCAAGGTCGCGCAGCTCCCCCACCAGGATGACATCCGGGTCTTCCCGCAAGGCCGAGCGCAACGCGACTGAAAAACTGTGGGTATCACGGTGCACCTGTCGTTGATTGATCAGGGCGGTTTTAGGCGTGTGGATAAATTCGATGGGGTCTTCCAGGGTCAGGATGTGCTGGCGACGGTGCTGGTTGAGGTGGTCGATCATCGCCGCCAGGGTGGTGGACTTGCCTGAACCGGTAGGCCCGGTCACCAGCACCAGACCGCGCGGCAACTGGGCGATACGTTGGAATACATCGCCCAGGCCCAGTCTCTCCAAACTCAGCACCTCGTTGGGAATGGTGCGAAACACGGCCCCCATGCCACGGTCCTGTTGGAACACATTGACGCGGAATCGCGCCACGCCGGGCAATTCGAACGCAAAATCCGTTTCAAGAGATGTTTCGAAATCCTTTTGCTGATAGTTGTTCAGCAAAGGGCTAAGCAGATCGGCCACTTGGGGCGCAGAGAGTGCCGGCCAGTCCATCGGCCAAACCTCTCCATCCACACGTAGCATCGGCGCCAGGCCGGCCGATAAATGCAGGTCGGAGGCGCCACGGCGCACGCTGGCCTCCAGCAATTGAGTGATATCCATAGGGCTTTCCATTTCCAGTAGAATGCCGCGGACTCCATATCCACGGGCGCAACTTGAATGTCGACGATAGCAGACAACATTGGCGTGGTTAGCCAGCGCATCCGCGCCGCGGCCGAGGCCGTGCAACGTGACCCCGACAGCGTCCACTTGCTGGCCGTGAGCAAGACCAAACCCGCGCAAGCCGTGCGCGAAGCTTGCGCCGCCGGCCTGCGTGACTTTGGCGAGAATTACCTGCAAGAGGCGTTGAGCAAACAGGTCGAATTGACCGACCTGCCCTTGAGTTGGCACTTCATCGGCCCCATTCAATCGAACAAGACTCGTGCGATCGCCGAGCACTTCGCTTGGGTGCATTCCGTGGACCGTCTGAAAATTGCACAACGCCTGTCCGAACAACGCCCAGCCGAGCTGCCGCCCCTGAACATTTGTATTCAGGTCAACGTCAGCGGTGAGGCCAGCAAATCCGGCTGTACGCCCGCCGACTTGCCGGCACTGGCCAACGCCATCAGCGCCCTACCGCGCCTGACGTTGCGTGGCCTGATGGCTATTCCGGAGCCGACCGATGATCGCGCCGCGCAAGACGCCGCGTTTGCCACGGTGCGCGACCTGCAAGCCAGCCTGAATCTGCCGCTCGACACACTTTCCATGGGCATGAGCCACGACCTTGAATCGGCCATCGCCCAAGGCGCCACTTGGGTGCGGATCGGTACTGCCCTGTTTGGCGCCCGCGACTACGGCCAGCCATGAAATGGCTGACTTCCCTCTGAGTAAGGACCTGTCATGAGTAACACGCGTATTGCCTTTATCGGCGCCGGTAACATGGCGGCCAGTCTGATCGGCGGTCTACGGGCCAAGGGGCTGGAGCCGGCGCAGATCCGCGCCAGCGATCCGGGCGCCGACACCCGTGCCCGCGTCAGCGCCGAGCACGGCATCGAAACCTTCGCCGATAACGCCGAGGCCATCCGTGGCGTCGACGTGATCGTACTGGCGGTCAAGCCGCAGGCCATGAAAGCGGTGTGCGAAAGCCTGCGCCCCCATCTGCAGCCGCATCAGTTGGTGGTGTCCATCGCCGCCGGCATCACCTGCGCCAGCATGAACGCCTGGCTTGGCGCACAGCCGATCGTACGTTGCATGCCCAACACCCCGGCGCTGGTGCGCCAGGGCGTGAGCGGGCTGTATGCCACCGCCCAAGTGAGCGCCGAACAGCGCGACCAGGCGCAGGAACTGCTGTCCGCCGTGGGCATTGCCCTGTGGCTGGAGCAGGAGCAGCAACTGGACGCAGTCACCGCCGTGTCCGGCAGCGGCCCGGCGTATTTCTTTCTACTCATCGAATCCATGACCGCCGCCGGCGTGAAACTGGGCCTGCCCAAGGACGTCGCCGAGCAACTGGCCGAGCAGACGGCCCTGGGCGCCGCGCATATGGCCGTGTCCAGCGATGTGGACGCCGCAGAGTTGCGCCGCCGCGTGACCTCGCCGGGTGGCACCACCCAGGCCGCCATCGAATCGTTCCAGGCCGGTGGCTTTGAAGCCTTGGTGGAGAAAGCCCTGGGTGCCGCGGCACACCGTTCGGCCGAGCTGGCCGAGCAACTGGGCAAATAATCGTCCCTTACGAAGGAATTAATGATGCTTGGACTCAATGACGCCCTCATCTTCATCATCCAGACCCTGGGCAGCCTGTATCTGCTGATCGTGTTGATGCGCTTTATCCTGCAATTGGTGCGGGCGAACTTCTACAACCCGCTGTGCCAGTTCGTGGTCAAGGCCACCCAGCCGCTGCTCAAGCCGCTGCGTCGGGTGATCCCGAGCCTGTTCGGGCTGGACATGTCGTCGCTGGTGCTGGCGCTGCTGCTGCAAATCCTGTTGTTCGTGGTGGTGCTGACGCTGAACGGCTACCAGGCCTTTACGGTGCTGCTGTTGCCTTGGGCGCTGATCGGTATCTTCTCGCTGTTCCTGAAGATTCTGTTCTGGTCGATGATCATCAGCGTGATCCTGTCCTGGGTGGCCCCAGGCAGCCGCAGCCCAGGCGCCGAACTGGTCTACCAGATCACCGAGCCAGTGTTGGCGCCGTTCCGTCGCCTGATCCCTAACCTGGGCGGCCTGGATATTTCGCCGATCTTCGCATTTATTGCCATTCAACTGATACAGAGTTGGGTGATTCCGCGCCTGGCGTTCTATGCATTCATGCCCAAAGAGCTGTTTGGCCTGATCTGACGCGCCGCAACGGTGGGAGGGAGCTTGCTCCCTCCCACTTTTTATATCTGCGCCATTGGATTGCATCCATGCAGGCCTTTGCTTGCCGCTGGAGTCCCCGCTCTTTAGACTTACGCCTCATTTAAACGAGAGCAGGGTCGATGCCAGCTGCCTTCCCCCCCGATTCTGTTGGACTGGTGGTGCCCCAAGTGGCGCACTTCAGCGAACCGCTGGCCCTGGCCTGCGGCCGGTCGCTGCCAGCCTATGACCTTATCTACGAAACCTACGGCCAACTGAACGCCACGGCGAGCAACGCCGTGCTGATCTGCCACGCCTTGTCCGGCCATCATCATGCGGCGGGCTTCCACAGCGTCGACGAGCGCAAGCCCGGCTGGTGGGACAGTTGCATCGGCCCCGGCAAGCCCATCGACACCAACAAGTTCTTTGTGGTCAGCCTCAACAACCTCGGCGGTTGCAACGGCTCCACCGGCCCCAGCAGCCTCAACCCGGAAACCGGCAAACCATTTGGCGCCGATTTCCCGGTGCTCACCGTGGAAGACTGGGTACACAGCCAGGCCCGCCTGGCCGACCTGCTGGGCATCAGCCAATGGGCCGCGGTAATCGGCGGCAGCCTGGGCGGCATGCAGGCGCTGCAATGGACCATCACCTACCCGGACCGCGTGCGCCATTGCCTGGCTATCGCTTCGGCGCCCAAATTGTCGGCGCAGAACATCGCCTTCAACGAAGTGGCGCGCCAAGCCATCCTCACTGACCCCGAGTTTCACGGCGGCTCGTTCCAGGAAGCCGGCGTGATTCCCAAGCGCGGCCTGATGCTGGCGCGCATGGTCGGCCACATCACTTACCTGTCCGATGACTCCATGGGCGAGAAATTCGGCCGTGGGCTCAAGAGCGAGAAGCTCAACTACGACTTTCACAGCGTCGAGTTCCAGGTGGAAAGCTACCTGCGTTATCAGGGCGAGGAGTTTTCCGGGCGTTTCGACGCCAACACCTACCTGTTGATGACCAAGGCCTTAGACTACTTCGACCCGGCCGCCCAATTTGATGACGACCTGGCGAGAACCTTCGAAGCCGCTAAGGCCAAGTTCTGCGTGATGTCGTTCACCACCGACTGGCGTTTCTCGCCGGCCCGCTCCCGCGAGCTGGTGGACGCCCTGATGGCCGCGCGCAAGGATGTCTGCTACCTGGAGATCGATGCTCCGCAAGGCCACGATGCCTTCCTGATCCCGATCCCGCGCTACCTGCAAGCCTTTAGCAACTACATGAACCGCATAACTGTGTGAGAACGCCATGAGAGCCGACCTGGAAATCATCCAAGACTGGATACCCGCCGGCAGCCGCGTGCTCGACCTGGGCTGCGGTGATGGCGAACTGCTGAGCTGGCTGCGGGACAACAAGCAAGTCACCGGTTACGGCCTGGAAAACGACCCGGACAACATCGCCGAGTGCGTGGCCAAAGGCATCAACGTGATCGAGCAGGACCTGGACAAGGGCCTGGGCAACTTTGCCAGCAACAGCTTCGACATCGTGGTGATGACCCAGGCCCTGCAAGCCGTGCATTACCCGGACCGCATCCTCGACGAAATGCTGCGCGTGGGCCGTCAGTGCATCATCACCTTCCCCAATTTCGGGCATTGGCGCTGCCGCTGGTACCTGGCCACCAAGGGCCGCATGCCAGTTTCGGATTTCCTGCCCTACACCTGGTACAACACGCCGAACATCCACTTCTGCACCTTCGAAGACTTCGAAGCCCTATGCGGTGAGCGGGAAGCCAAGGTGATCAACCGCCTCGCCGTCGACCAACAGCACCGTCACGGCTGGGCGAGTAAACTATGGCCCAACCTGTTGGGCGAAATTGGCATCTACCGGGTCAGCAGCCCCGGTCTGGCCGACCACAAGATTGCCGTCTAATCACTTTCAAGAGGGACGCTCATGAGCCGCCTGGCTGTATTTCTATTGACCGCGTGCCTGGGCGCCAGCGCCATGGCCGCAGACGCTATCGACGCTAATCGCAAGAAAGACTTCGGTGATATCACCGTCCACTACAACACCTTCACCTCCAGCTTCCTGCAACCGGAAACCGCCCAGAACATCGGCGTGGTCCGCAGCAAAGAGAAAGGTCTGATCAACGTCACGGTGATCAAGGGCGTCACCCCGGTGGCCGCGCAAGTAACGGGCACTATCAAGGATTTGGGCGGCAAGAGCGAAATCCTCACCTTCAAGCAGATCAACGAAAAAGGTGGCATCAACTATCTCGCGCCGTACTCAGTGACCCAGCGGGAATACAAAACCTTCACCATCAACGTTGAAACCGGCGGCAAAGCGCATAGCTTCCAATTCAACCAAGAACTGTTTCCGGCCGAATGATGAACCTTAATCAACTGGTACTGGCCAGCCATAACGCCGGCAAACTCAAAGAACTGCAGGCGATGCTCGGTCAATCCGTGCAACTGCGCTCGATTGGTGAATTCAGCCAGGTGGAGCCGGAAGAAACCGGCCTGTCATTCGTCGAGAACGCCATCCTCAAGGCCCGCAATGCAGCGCGCATCTCCGGCCTGCCGGCGCTGGCGGATGACTCGGGCCTGGCCGTGGACTTCCTTGGCGGTGCCCCGGGCATCTACTCGGCGCGCTATGCCGACGGCAAGGGCGACGCGGCCAACAACGCCAAGCTGCTCGATGCTCTTAAGGACGTACCGGATGCCGAGCGCGGCGCGCAATTCGTCTGCGTCCTGGCGCTGGTGCGGCACGCCGATGACCCGCTGCCGATCCTCTGCGAAGGCTTGTGGCACGGGCGCATCCTGCACGCGGCCAGTGGCGAGCATGGGTTTGGCTATGACCCGCTGTTCTGGGTGCCGGAGCGCAATGTTTCCAGCGCCGAACTGAGCCCGGCCGACAAAAACCAGATCAGCCATCGCGCCCGCGCCATGGCGTTGCTGCGCCAGCGCCTGGGCCTGAAATGACCCAGATCACCTCCGCGCAGCCGCTGATCCACGGCGGCGCGCAAACACCTCGGGCGGCCTTGCCGGCGCTGCCGCCCTTGGCGCTGTACATCCATATCCCGTGGTGCGTGCGCAAGTGCCCCTATTGCGACTTCAACTCCCACACCGCCGGCCCGGCGTTGCCGGAAGAGGCGTATGTGGACGCCCTGTTGGCCGATCTCGACCAGGATCTGCACGCGGTTTATGGCCGGGAATTGAGCTCGATCTTTTTCGGCGGCGGCACTCCAAGCCTGTTCAGCGCGACGGCACTGGGCCGTCTGCTGGAGGGCGTGCAAGCGCGGATCCCGTTCGCCGACGATATCGAAATCACCCTGGAGGCCAACCCCGGCACCTTCGAGCAAGAGAAATTCGTGGCCTATCGCAAGCTGGGGATCAATCGCTTGTCCATCGGCATTCAGAGTTTCCAGCAGGACAAACTCGAAGCCCTGGGCCGCATCCACAACGGCGACGAGGCCATCCGCGCTGCCGGCATGGCGCGGCAGGCCGGTTTCGATAACTTCAACCTGGACCTGATGCACGGCTTGCCCGATCAGTCCCTGGATGACGCCCTGAGCGACCTGCGCCAGGCCATCGCGCTCAAACCGACGCACTTGTCGTGGTACCAACTGACCCTGGAACCCAACACGGTGTTCTGGAACCAGCCGCCGGCGCTGCCGGAAGATGACACGTTGTGGGATATCCAGGAAGCCGGCCAGGCCCTGCTGGCTGAACACGGTTACGCGCAATATGAAGTGTCGGCCTATGCCCAACCGGGGCGCCCGGCGCGGCATAACCTCAACTACTGGAGCTTTGGCGACTTTATCGGCATCGGCGCCGGGGCCCACGGTAAGCTCAGCCACCAGGATGGGCGCATCGTGCGCACCTGGAAAACCCGCGCACCGAAGGACTACCTCAACCCGTCCAAAAGTTTCCAGGCCGGCGCGAAGGAACTGACCAACGAAGAACTGCCATTCGAGTTCCTGATGAACGCCCTGCGCCTCACTGATGGTGTCGACGCAAGGCTCTACACAGAGCGCACAGGCCTGGATCTGGCCAGCCTCGACGAAGGGCGCCGCGACGCAGAACAAAGCGGCTTAATGCAGGTCGAACCGTCACGCCTGGCGGCGACCGACCGCGGGCAACTCTTTCTCAATGACCTGTTGCAGAAGTTTTTGAGCTGACGCTCTAAGGAATTCGAATGGATTTGGTACTCGACCTGCTCGCCACCGTATCCCGCTGGAGCCGCAGCAACCTGTCGGAAATCTCCCTGGCACTGGTCGGCTGCTTGCTGGTGCTGTTCGGCGCCGACATCAAAGGCTGGGTCGAAGCCCGCCTGGGCAGCATCGCCGGCGCATTGCGCGTGCCCTTGATGGCGCTGGTCT